>Ga0102961_1000101_pt1 | contig 12467 bp, 9 predicted proteins | sample SalPonF2_C_D1_MG_FD_84518 | JGI IMG/M metagenome (GOLD analysis project Ga0102961, IMG submission 84518) | Salt pond soil microbial communities from South San Francisco under conditions of wetland restoration - Salt Pond MetaG SF2_C_D1_MG ...
CGCCGAGTGTTCTCCCAGTTCAAGCATATCGCCGGCAATCAGAAATCCTTTGTTCTTTCCCTTCAATGACGTAAGAGTGATTATGGCGGCCTGCATTGAACCTGGATTGGCATTGTACGTATCGTCGATGATATGGATTCCTTTACCGGTTTTATGGATATTCATCCTACCTTGAACCGGTTTGAAGGCTTCAAGTCCGTTCTTAATTTCAACGGCTGTTAAACCCAAAAGATGGCCCACCGCCGCCGCCGCCAGAGCATTTGAAATCATAAACATTGCCGGCGTTTGAAGTTGAACCGAAATCATTTCAGCAGGCAGCACCAGATTGAAAGAGAGCCCCTTCTCTTTTTTCTCAACAGATTCAGCTCTGATTGCGGCATCTTTAGACATGCCGAAAAACATAATCTTGATAGGTGTGATATCTGCAAGTTTCAACAATCTCGGATCATCTGCATTGAGAATCGCCATGCCATCCGGCTTGATTTTTCCCAACAGTTCACCTTTGGCCTTCATGACCGCTTCCATTGAACCCAATCCTTCGAGATGCGCAGGACCGATATTTGTAATCAGGCCAACATCCGGCAAACAGATTTCAGCCAGCCGTTCGATCTCCCCGGGTCTGTTCATTCCCAGTTCCACAACAGCCCATTGGTGGTCTCTAGTCAGGTTGAGCAGCGTTAAGGGAAGTCCGATGTCATTGTTTAAATTCCCCTGGGTCGATAATGTGTGAAACCGACGGGAAACCACGTCTGATGTCATTTTACGGGTGCTGGTTTTTCCGTTTGAGCCTGTGATGGCAATCACCGAAACGGGTGTGCGTCTTCTATTAAATGCTGCCATATCACCCAGAGCTTTAGTTGTATCATCTACAGTGACACAAACGACACCGGTGGCTGACCATTCGGGTTTGGAGAGCATGTTGGTTTTTCTTTGATCGATCAAACATCCATTGACACCTTGTTCAACAACACTACCGATAAAACGGTGGCCGTCATGAACCTCCCCTTTAATGGCGATAAAAAGATCATCATCAGATATCCTGCGAGAATCAATGGAAACTCCGGTGAACGTGCGTGCCGAATCACCGCAAAACAAATGTCCTCCGGTGGCTTCTATAATTTCAGCAACATGCCATGGGATCAGATCGGAATTTACAGGTTTTGGATTTTCGGACAGGACTTTCGGATTGGATCTCGTTTCGGAACCGAGACGTTTTACGTTTAACGTTGAAAGAACTTTTTTTGCTTCTTCTCTGTCATCAAAGGCAATGGTTTTGTCTCCGATGATTTGATAGGGTTCGTTCCCCTTTCCCGCGATCAGAATCGCATCGTTTGGTCTGGACACATTTATTGCAAGGGCGATGGCGTTTTTTCGATCCGGCTCAACCACATATCCTTTTATGGCAAAATTTTCAGCAAGATCTGATGGTATAAACGCATGAGCAATCGATTTTTTAGTCCCCTCAAGAATCTGATCGATAATCTCCATGGGAGGTTCGGTTCTTGGATTGTCCGATGTGATCACAACAAGATCAGAAAACCTTCCGGCAATGTCACCCATTTGAGGTCGCTTTGATTTGTCCCGGTTGCCGCCGCAACCAAATACGCAGATAAGCCGGCCCGGAGTGGATTCTCGTAACGAAGCGAGCACATTCTCAAGAGCATCCGGTGTATGGGCATAATCCACATATACAAATCGTTTGTGATCATTGGGAATAGATTCGAGACGTCCGGGCACGGCTTTAACCGATTCAATGCCGTGTTTGATGACATCCACTGAAAGACCGAGGACAATGCCCACACCTGTGGCGCAGAGAATGTTCTCCAGATTATGCTGTCCCACAAGATGCGATTTGAACTTAAAAGCACCGTTAGGGGTGGCAATTTTACCTGTAATGCCGCCCAAATCGTAACTGAAATCCTCGGGTCGTATGCGATTGTTGTCTGAAAAGCCCGAAGAAAGTACAGACGCTTGGCCAAGACGTAATTCGAGGTTATGGCTAAGTTCTCTCCCTCTTTCGTCATTACGGTTGATGATCGCCAGCACCCGATCATTTTCTGTTTTAACGCCAAGAATTTCTGTGAAAAGCCTCTTTTTGCAGGACCAGTAGGAATCCATATCCTTATGATAATCCAGATGATCCTGGGTCAAATTGGTAAATATCGCGAGATCGAATTTGCAGTGATGAACTCTGTATAGATCGAGGGCATGTGAAGAAACTTCCATAACCACATGGGTCACCTGATTATCCAGCATTTCCGCCAGGATTTTCTGGAGATCAAAAGATTCGGGGGTTGTCATGGGATTTTGAAACGTCTTGCCGGCGTATCTGTAGTTTAAAGTTCCGATGACGCCCACATGGATACCTGTTTTATCAAGAATATGTTCGATTAAAAATGCAGTGGTTGTCTTTCCGTTAGTCCCTGTAATACCGATTAAAAAAAGTTTCTCCGATGGATTTTTAAAAAATCGGGCGGATATGGCGGCTAAAGCTTTTCTGGTATTTTCGACTTGAACAATGCTGGATTCACTTTTGACAGGTTTCTGGGTAACGATGGCTGATGCGCCCCTTGTCAGCGCTTCATCGATAAAGTCATGGCCGTCAGCAGCAAGCCCCTCTATGGCAACAAAGAGTCCGCCCGGCTGAACATCCTGAGCCCTGTAATGGACGGAGCCTATCTCGGGATCCGGTGAAAGAAGAAATCCTGCATCCGGATCAGAGTGCTCAGTGTTTCCGATATCCGAAACATGACCGCTTTGCTCGGCCTCTATGCCGTAAAATCCAACAGGATCGACAGTTTTTAATAAATCTGAAAGCCGCATCCTTTTTGTCTATCTCCTCAAAGAAACCATTAATTTGTCGGTTTTCCTTTTTGGCGCTATATGCATATAGTCCAGTGTTTTCTGGGCGATCGCTTTAAATGCAGGCGCCGCAACAATACTTCCGTAATGCTGTTTTTCGGGTTCATCAACAACAACCAAAACAGCAATTTTTGGGTTTTCCACAGGTGCAAATCCTACAAACGATGCCACATATTTATCATAAGAGTATCTCCCATTTTCGTCGATTTTTTGAGCGGTGCCTGTTTTGCCGCAAACGGAATATCCTTCGAGAGCGGCATTGACACCTGTCCCGCCTTCGGTAATGACCGTCTGCATGATTCTGCTTAACGTCCCAGCGGTTTTTTCTGAGATTACCCTTCTGATTCTCCTTGGGCCAAAGCTTTCGATCAGCCGGCCATTATGATCGGTAATCGCCTGAACCACATAAGGCTTCATGAGAATTCCTTTGTTTGCGACCGCGGATGTGGCGACGATGAGCTGTAAGGCAGAAACCGAAACCCCCTGTCCAAAAGAGATGGTTCCGGCATCCACTTTTGTCCATCGTTTAAAAGGAGGCAGGCTGCCGGCGGTTTCTCCGGGACAGTCGATTCCGGTCTTCGACCCGAAACCGAAATTTTGAAGGGTCCTGGACAGATATTCATGCCCCATAATTGCACTGAATTTGATGGCGCCGATATTGCTCGAATATTTGATGATCTGCTGTAGAGACAGCCATCCATGCTCATGGGTGTCGTGGATAACGTGTCTTCCCATCTTGTAAGCACCGTTCTCGCAAAAAAAGATGCTGCTTGGAGAGCTGCTTCCGGATTCTATTGCCGCCGCCGCGCTGAAAATCTTCATGGTTGAACCCGGTTCAAACGGGTCGGTGATAATCCTGTTTCTCCAGAACTTCCGGTGGGACCTTTTTAATGCATTGGGATTGAATAAAGGAACCTGCGCCAGCGCCAATATGGCACCGGTCTTGGGAACCATGACAATGGCCATTCCGGATTTTGCCGAAAATTCTTTCACGGTTTCGGCAAGCGCCTTTTCTGCAATGTACTGAATAGTGCTGTCAACAGTGAGGACAAGGTTTTTGCCGGCCGAGGATAGGCCGGTCATGTTTTCAGCTTCAAATCCACGGCCGTGCGCATCTCTTAATACCGTGTATTGGAACATATCACCGCTGAGATCGTCGTCATAATTAAATTCGATGCCTTCCAAACCATGATCATCAATATCGGTAAATCCAATGAGCTGGGCGGCAAGTGTTTTGTTAGGAAAAAAACGCTTATGTTCAAGTATGAAATCAAGACCCTCCATGTTAAGCTTTTTGACGGCTTCAGCCTCTTTCGGTGTGACCTTTCTTTTGATCCATACAAACTTTTTTTTAGAATTCAGTTTTTTAGCAAGCGCTTTACGGTCTATCTTAAGGGCTTTTGAAAGTGATCTTGCAGCGCTTTTGGGATGTTCTATTTGCGACGGGTGTGCCGCGATGGACGTAACATCGATACTCACGGCCATTTCTCTGAGGTTTCTGTCGAAAATGGTTCCGCGTTTTCCCGAAGATTTAAAAGACACTTCATATTGATCTGCGGCTTTCTGGGACAGCCAGGATCCTCGAAAAACCTGAAGGTACATGGCCTTGACGCCAATGATAATAAAAAAGACGGTAAATAAAGCCCCAATGATTATTACACGTAATTTTATCTGTTTCATATCAAATCCGAATCATGGAATAACAATCGTCTGGCTTTTAGTGGGCGCTTTCAACCCGAGTTGATCTTTAGCGATTTTTGCGATCCGTTCCGGAGATTTTAAGCTTGCCAGCTCGATCTTTAAGTTATTCTGCAAGGCGATAAGCTCATGCTGTTTCTTGGTTTCTTTTGAAATTTCATATCCCACATCGATATAGTTGACACGGCACCACGTATAAAGGAAGAGTTCGGCAATAAATACGGCCATGAAAATGATCCATATTCCCGTTATTTTCACATCGCCGTTTGTTTTACGTGTTTTACGGGTCATTATATCTTTTCTGCCGCTCTTAGCTTTGTGCTTCTCGCCATGGGGTTTCTTTCAATCTCTTCTTTTGAAGGGCGCACTATTTTTTTCGTCAGCAAACGAAAGACCGGTTTTTGATTGCACACACATTCTGGAAAATCTGAGGGACAGACACATCCTTTTTCAAGGGCTTTAAATCGATGTTTTACAATCCGGTCTTCAAGAGAATGAAAAGATAGAACACATAAGCGGGCTTTGGGATTTAGAAGGTCTGCAACGTTTTCCATGAATACATTGAGCATTTCCAGCTCCCTGTTGACAGCGATTCTAAGTGCCATGAAAACCCGTGTTGCCGGATGAATTCTTTGATGAAATGATGGTGATTTTGGAACGGCATCGCATACGATCTGGGCCAGTTCTCTGCTGGATTTTATTGCCTTTTGCTTTCTTGACCTTACGATTTTTTTTGCGATTTGCCCCGCCCATCGCTCTTCCCCGTATTCTCGAAAAGTCTGTTTAAGGTTTTTTTCATCCATCCTGTTAATCAAATCTTCAGCTGTTGTTCTCGACGCTCTGTTCATACGCATATCGAGAGGCTCGTCTCTTTGAAAACTGAAACCACGACCGCTGGATTCGATTTGATGAAGTGAAATCCCAAGATCCAGAAGAATACCGTCCACCGCTTTTATTTTAAGCTGTCGTAGAAACTCGGGAAGATCTATAAAGTTACCGTGAAAGAGGCGGATGGTTAAATCGAACGATTTTAAAACGTCTTCCGCATTTTTGATTGCATCAGCATCCTGATCAATGCCGATAAAAACGCCACCCGGAGAAATGTTGCGGCAAATCAACCTGGCATGCCCCGAACCTCCCAGCGTACCGTCAACATAGATCTTTCCGGGCTTGCAGTTGAGATAATGGAGCACTTCAGGAATCATTACCGGAATATGTTTAAGCGGCATATGATTAGAGCCCTAACTTTGCAATTTCGTTTCTTACGTCCTCCTTTTTCATGTCTTTTTCCAGATCCATATTTTCCCGGTTCCAGCTATCTCGTGACCAGATTTCAAAATGGTCGAGGACGCCAACCAGTACAATGTCCTTTTCGAATTCTGCATATTCTCTCAAATTCTGTGGAATCAAAATACGATCTTGTTTATCACAGGGGCATTCAAAGGACCCTCCGATAAAAACCCTTCTGAATCGACGCATGCTTTCGCTTTTTTCAGCCAGGGTTAAAATACGGTTTTCAATTTTTCGCCATTCATCATAGGTGTATGCGATAAGCGCCCCATCCATTCTGGAAAGCATAACCCCATATGATCCATCTGCTTTTATGACATCACGGAATCTGGCCGGTATGATGATACGTCCTTTTGAATCGATGGTATGAAATGAGCTTCCTCGAAACATATACCTCCCCTAACAACCACTTTAAACCACCTGTATCGGTTAAAAGTACATTTTTCAGTAAATGTCAAGGAAAAATAAATGAATATGTAATATTTTTTTATAATAATTCAAAAATGTTAAAACGTAAATAGAAGAATCATCTTAAAGTGGATAAAAGTGGAGGTAAATATTAGATATAGACTGTTAAACAGGTTTTCGAAAGTTGAAGACGCCGGCAGAAAGCATCTTTGAGAATCAAAGAATAGCCTGAGAGCTTTAAGGATCTGTAATTTAACCAAATTTATCCTCAACATATTGGAGATCTTGTGTTTTTATCGCTGACGTTGAACGTTGTGTTCAAAATGGTGGGAAGAAGTGGATTGAACAATTTGTCTAAAAAGCTGATTGAAACGTCCTTGGCGCAGGAGGTTTTCTTCGGATATGTCTTGTCAGGATAGAATCTGTGCCAGAACGTCCCAACTTTTCATGAGAAAAACACCGATGATAAAAGCCATTGAGACAGCATATTCTATCGAAACGGTTTTTTATGCATTGGGGTTGACATCCATCATAATTGGTGGACGTAATTTTAATGCTCATTTACAAAACGCGTTGAAGTTGAAAGTGTCCGGGTTGAAAAAATAGAAAAACTTACGTCAGGTTGATCCGAATACCGGTGTTTGTTTATTAGCACCATACCCAAACCTTTTTCATTTTAAAGCCAGATTTTTCAATATTTCATCATATTGATCAATCATGTTTTCCCAGGCAAATCGTTCCATGGCCGCAGAGAGATGTCGTTGTTTTTCTGTAAAATGGGAATAATTCAAAATGAGAAAGCTTAGTTTTTCCACCAGTTCCGTCTGATCTTTATAGAGAAAATCCCCATGGAATACCTCTGGGATAATTTCGGGATACGAGAGCCGGTCGGGCAGTAAAGGGATACAACCGTAACGGATCGCTTCAACTACCGAAATACCGAAATTCTCCTGGTTTGCCGTGCTGACGACAATAGTCCCCTGCATAAGCCATTGACGATATTTCTCTCTGGATTCTTCGTAACCGTACCAGACAATCCGGTTTTTGAAACGCTTTCTGGCGGCAATAAACTCTTTCGGGACCACCTGAAAGTTTTCTCCTAAGAGTGCAAGTCTAAAATTCAAACCCCGCTCAAGAATCTTGTCAAGAGCATTAAAAAAGCCTGCCGGATTTTTATCAAACTCCCAACGGTGATTCCAAACGATCAACGGTGGTAAGTCCTCTTCGGGCAATACGTTCGGTATATTTACCGGGGCTGGGAAATGACATCCCGGATAGAGAACATCTGCTTTATTGCGTATCTCATCAACCACCCATTTTGGTTGATATTCGGGCATCATACTTAAAAAAACGGGCAGCTTTGAGAAGAAGGCATCAAAATGAGTTTGAGAGTTAAAGAGGATTCGGTCCGCCGCCAAGGAAGTGGTGATATCTGTAAATCCAAACTGAAAATCCCTGCTTTCACCCGGCGCCAAGGGGTAAGTCAGTTGATTCTCGTGGAAATAGACCATTGAAGGGGGACAAAATGGTCCACATAGTGCCTTAAAATCGGACAGACTCATAAGATCGGTGGTAATCAATCCGTCGTAGCTTTTAAGAGGGGGAATTTTTTTTACAAAGTATAAGGCTGCGCCTCGCATCCGCCATTTCCAAAAACGGGCAGGGAGCGTAACGAGATCGATCTTGTATTTAGAGTGTGAAACCAGACCTCGGGCAAAATCTTTATGTGATCCGCCAAAAAATGGTTCCAAAAATAGAAATTTCAAATTCTTCTCTTATTTATTTAAATTTGAATTTTGTTTTTTTTAACAAAACTTTTTCCATTTTGCCACTCAGGCGCCAAGGCACGAAGAAAGAATGATAAATATATCCTTTGTGCCTGCCCGCCATCGGCTTCGCCTTAGGCGAGGCGGGCGGGTCTTAGTGCTTTTGTGGCAAATATTTTTGGTTCCGGCTTTTCCGGGTTAGGAATTAAAAGAAAAATCGGAAGGAAAGGCAAACACTTTTGTTTTCCAAATCAGCCGAAAAGTTAACTCGGGTATTCTTTTTTAATTTATAAATAAATTGATTGGTTTCTTTTCGATTGAATTTGTGGGCACTTGTTACACCACCGTATATGTTTCCGGCATAGAAGCCGAACCCGACAAACGTAAGGAGTCCGCCAAGTGCATTATGTCCTTTATCGAAAGATTCATAGGCGGCTAATATCAGACCACCATTCAACAAAAAGGCGATCAGTGCATCCTGATATCTTTCACAATAAAGATATCCTCCCCCTGGAATGATCGATAAAAATCCCGCAAGCTTCGGATCCTTTTGGGGGATTAATGTTTCCTTGTCAAGTTCATCCGCAAGTCTTTCAAGTCTGAATTTATTTCTATTCTTAGGGCTGATTTTTTCAAAATAATGTCTGGCGTTATCCCAGGATGCTGTTTCGACATAAATCCATCCTATTCTGTAGTAGGCTTCATCTCTTATATTCTCATCTTTTGTAATCGTGATAAGATTGTTAAGATTGATCAAGGCAAAGGCAAAGGCCTTTAATGTTATGTAGGCTTCACTAATTTTAAAATATGATTTTATAGAATATTCGGTTTCAAAATCCTGATCTGTTAATTTTTTAAAGGAATTGACGGCCTCATTAAAATGTCTGCCAAGAAAGTAGGACATGCCGACTTGGAACATCGCCAATTCTACCCTTTCATCTTTTGGAAAAAAATGGATAAATCGCTTGTATTCGTTTACAGCCGTTAAATAATCTTTGGCTGAAAAAAGATCTTGTGCATAATTAAACTGTTTATCAGGATTAAGGATAAGAGAGGGGTTGGGGACGCCTTGAGATCCAGAGCCGGCAAAAGATTGCGCAAAGGTGATAAAAAGAAAAAATATGCTAAAAAACGTAAAGAGCAGATAAACAGTGGTGGTGTTTCGGATCTGCATGATGATTAATTACTTCCGCCAGAAGTCATTATTACTTACAGGATCATAGCTGCGCTTTTCACCGTCTATCCAGACCGGATCCGATAATTTTTTCTCATCTCGACCGCAACGTATGAGGCGGTCCGAGCACATGATCCATCCCAAGAAAGTGCCATGTTTTTTAAATGCTTCTATACAGTATTGTGAACATGTCGGATGCATCAGGCAGCGATTACCGTCAACACTTGAAATATAATCTTGATAAAATTTGATGGGATAAAGGGACGCATTCTCCGAGTTCTCTTCAGCTTCATGTGAAACTTGGGGATAATCATCAATATTCACATCCTGTCCGGCAAGAATACTCCCGTAAAACGTGTTCAAAACGATAAAAAAAATGACAAAATACAATGTTTTTTTCATTGTTTATTTCTGAGTAACTCTGAGGACCTCTTCTATTGTTGAAATGCCGCCTAAAACCTTTTGTACACCGTCCTCGCGCAGGGTAATCATATTCCGACTCAAGGCTTCATTTTTTATCTGGTTCGAATCATAGGTCTTAAGTATGAGGCTTTTTAAGCTGGAATCTAAAATCATCATTTCAAAAATACCTCTCCGCCCTTTGTACCCTGTATGAAAACATTTTTCACATCCTACTGCCTTACAAATAACAGACTCTTGGAATTGGTCATCGGTAATTCCAATGCTCCTTAAGGCCAGTTCATCAGGGGTGTAAGCCTCTTTGCAATCTTCACAAAGAACTCGAATCAGTCTCTGGGCAACAACAGCCAAAATGGATGATGAAATTAAAAAAGGTTCAACACCGATATCCACAAGGCGCGTAATGGCGCTTGCAGAATCGTTGGTATGAAGTGTGGAAAAAACAAGATGGCCTGTTAGTGCTGACTGAACTGCGATTTCAGCTGTCTCTCGATCCCGTATTTCACCCACCAGAATAACATCCGGATCCTGTCTAACAATGGATCTAAGGCCGCTGGCAAAGGTAAGGTTTATCTTTGGATTGACCTGTATCTGGTTGATGCCTTCAATCTTGTATTCAATGGGATCTTCCACGGTGATAATATTGATATCCGGTTTATTGATTGATGACAAGACGGCATAGAGGGTTGTGGTCTTGCCGCTGCCGGTGGGTCCGGTTACAAGGATAATTCCATTGGGAGATTTCACAAGGTTTTCAAGCAGATCCAGTTTGTCGGATTTAAGTCCGAGATCCGAAAGTGACATTAAGGAGCCTGATTTGTCAAGAAGCCTGAGTACCACACGTTCTCCAAAGGATGTCGGTATAGTGGACACCCGCACATCAATCTCCTGATGACCGATTTTTACATCCAAACGACCATCCTGAGGAAGGCGTTTTTCCGCAATGTTCATCTTTGCCATAACCTTAATTCTTGAGATAAGCGCCGGCTGGACCCATTTGGGAGGAGACAAAAGGTCATACAGAATACCGTCGACACGATAGCGAACCTTGAAACTGTCCCGGTAAGGTTCGATATGAATATCGCTTGCACGTGCTTTAACGGATTGGGAGATAATGTGGTTCACAAGTTTTATGATGGGTGCATCACTGATGTCATCCAGCAAATCCGCCCTTTCCTCTATCTCGCTGATAATGGAACTGCCGTCTTCTTCCATATCTTGAACAAGCTGCTCGGCGGAGTCCCTGCTAAGATCATAGGATATATTGATGGCAAATGAAATTGCATCCTTTGTTGAAAGAACAAGCTTGACATCGTGGCATCCAAGAATCCTGATCAGGTCATCCATTGGCTGTATGCAAGCAGGGTTATTTACGGCGATGACCGATTCATATTCAATTGGATTTTCTTTTGAATCTTGCCAATTTTTGTCATTCAGTTTTCCTTCAAAGTCGGGGGACTGGGTTTCGCTGATGAGGGGAACCATGATATATTTTTTTAGAAAGTGAATCGGAATATGGTCGGTAAAATCGGTTTTATATTTTTCAAGGGGCAGTTCAGGCCAAAAAGGAATGTCATATTGGATGCTCAAAGCTTCAAGGAGCTGTCTCTCGGTAATCATTTTTTTTGTGACAAGTATTTCTCCGAAATCGCCTCCTTTTTCAGTTTTTATCCTTTGAGCCTCTTTTAGATCTTCTTCTGAAATGTTGAGGTTTTCTCTGAATATCTGGGAAAGGTTTTTTTGCATGCTGTTCGACGGTTTGTTTGTTTTCAAGGAATGATTAATAAAAACTTGCTTTATTCTTTGGGATATTGTTCGGGTATGTCCAGACTTTTTTCGTACATTTTGATTTTTCCCTCTCTGATTTGGTCAATTTCATCTTTTTTACTATCCAAAATCGCTTTTGCTTCAGCAGGATTTTCAACAACGTGGGGGGTGATAAATATGTAAAGATTCGTCTTGTCGCCCCCCCTTGCCGTTGTTTTGAACAAATAACCAAGCAAAGGGATGTCTCCCAGGCAGGGAACTGTATATCTTGTTTCAGAAAAACTGTCATCAATCAACCCGCCAATGACAACCGTATTTGTATCTTTGACAATCACCGTTGTATCGACGGTTCTCTTTAGTGTTGTGGGACGATCCGAAGACGTCGTTGCCTGTTCATCGAGTTTGGTCGATTCCGTATTGATATAGAGCCGTACCAGGCGGTCGTGACTGATTTGAGGGGTAATTTTCAAGGTGATGCCAACATCTTTGTACTCATAGGAACTGTATGTCTCCACCCCGCTATCTGCAGCCGATCGGGTCTGAAACGGAACATTCTTTCCAACCGTAATGCTTGCCTCTTCATTGTCTGTGGTCAGAATCTGAGGTGTGGAGAGAAAATGAACATCCTTGTCTTTTTTATACGCATTTACGATAGCAGAAAGATTGGGAAAGGTGATGCCGCCGATGGTAATCACTTCGCTGAATATTCCCAGTGAGAAACCTGCCGGAGACGGTAATGTGGCGGCAGAACCTGACGAAATTATAGGCACTTCGGGTTTAAATCCCCCGCCAAATGCCGCATCTTTATTGTTGATTCTGGTCGTACCCCCTGCTTGCCATTGGACGCCTAGATTAAACTCCTTGTTTACATTCACTTCCATAATCAGGCATTCAATATAAACCATAGACCTTGGAACATCCAGTTTTTTGATGATCTCATCCAGGACCAGGTAATCCTCCTTACCTGCCATGATAATCAGACTGTTGGTCGCTTTGTCTGCGGTTACTTTAACATCTTCCGAAACAAACGGAAGCTTCTTTTGGGGGCCCCCGGTCTTTTTCGTTGGTAATTCCTGAAGAAC
>Ga0102961_1000105_pt1 | contig 12377 bp, 13 predicted proteins | sample SalPonF2_C_D1_MG_FD_84518 | JGI IMG/M metagenome (GOLD analysis project Ga0102961, IMG submission 84518) | Salt pond soil microbial communities from South San Francisco under conditions of wetland restoration - Salt Pond MetaG SF2_C_D1_MG ...
CACCTGTTCAAGGCAGTGCTTGCGGAGCTGGTTGAACGAGGGATGACATCGATCTGGTTAACGGCCTCAGATCAAGGACGTAGCATTTATGAAAAAGATGGCTTTGTTGAGGTCGATGGTATCGAGCGCTGGGTGTTGTCACCAAGAGTTGCAATTGGCTCTCCGTTACAGGGTGAAAACCTCTTCGATGAGTTGTTTTACGAAGACCGATTGGCCTGGAGTGAAAACCGTACCCCCTTACTGTCCGTCCTCTGTGAGGGTGGACAAGTTTTTGCTGTTGAGGGTTCTATTGCGCTGTTGCAGGCAGGTCCAGACATGCAGATTATCGGGCCATGGTATGCACATGAAGCCTCACTGCACACACATCAGGCCTTGCTGAACAGGATGATTGCGGCGACAGATCATAAGGCTCCTGTTGTTGTTGATTTGCTTAGCTCGTCACCACTGCCAGAGTTATGTGATTCTGCCGGGTTTCAACTCACCGGCCGGACAGCGCTGATGGCTTACGGAGATATCGGACCGATTGATTTGAAAAGCGTGGTGTCTTTAGCAAGCTTGGGAAGTGTGGGGTGATTGATTGAATATTTCCACAACTAATTCTCGGATCTTTTAAGAACCTATTTCGTAGGGAGGGTCCCATCGACTGCCGCCAATGATAATCACGTTTCAACCTTCAATTTAGCGCTTTGAAAAATCCTGTAGCTTCGCTGTAGATAAAGCCCCTCGATTCTTCCTCAAAAAACACAAAAAAGCCTTAAAAATTGACCTCTCTGCTGAAATATCCCGAAAATCGGTTATCTTGATTAGAACACCAAAACATCGCATGTTTCGGCAGGGAGGAGAGCTATGGACAAAAACATGGAGCGTGACACTCAGCAAAGCACGATTTCTCAAGAGGCACCGACTGAATCGGGTGTCTCCAGACGATCTTTCCTTCGCAAAAGCAGCGTCGCCGCAATGGCTGCGGCGGTCGGGTCGCAGATACCGTTCGGTGACCTGTTGCCAGAGGGAATGCAACTGGTCGGCATGGCCCATGCCGAGGAGGCGATGAAAATCGAAGGGAAAATCCCTGAGATGGTCGTTCTCAACACAAGGCCGCTCAACGCAGAACCCCCCCCACACTTCCTGGATGAAGAGATCACCCCTTACAACAAAATGTTCGTTCGCAACAATGGCATCCCACCGGTCAAAGTTGACGCAGCGGCATGGAAGCTGACGATTGAAGGCGAATCGGCCAAACGTTCTGTCAGCTTCTCAATCGCAGAGCTGAAAAAGAAATTCAAAGAGCATACACTTCAGATTCAACTCGAATGCGGTGGCAACGGTCGCTCCGAATACAATCCACCGGCAAAAGGCAACCAGTGGCGGGTTGGGGCAATTTCCTGTGCGGAATGGACCGGTGTTCGCCTGCGTGATGTCCTCGAAGATGTCGGCCTCAAGGATGACGCTGTTTATATCGGTTACTATGGTGCCGATACCCATGTTAGCGGAGACCCCAAGAAGGTCGTTATCTCTCGTGGGGTTCCGATTGCCAAGGCCATGGAAGACGAATCGCTGATTGCCTGGGCCATGAACGGCAAAGACATTCCGTTGCTGCACGGCTATCCTTTACGCCTGGTCACCGGCGGCTGGCCTGCTTCGACCTGCGGCAAGTGGCTGAATCGTATTGTCATCCGCGACAAGGTTCATGACGGACCCAAGATGACCGGTATGTCATACCGTGTACCGGGTTATCCTGTTGCTCCGGGGACAAATGTGCCGAAGGAAGACATGGTTATTATTGAATCGATGCCGGTAAAATCCTTAGTCACTTTCCCCAAAACCGGTACGGTTGCCTCACTGGAAGACACTCTAGAAGTGCGTGGACATGCCTGGGCCGGAGACTACGCCGTCAAATCAGTGGATGTCTCGATTGATTTTGGCAGTACATGGCAATCCTGTGCGTTGACCTCCCCACGCAACAGGCTGGCCTGGCAAAACTGGTCAACCAAAGTCAAGTTCCCACAGGCCGGCTATTTCGAAGTCTGGACCCGTGCCACTGATGAGAATGGCAAGATGCAGCCGATGGTTGTACCCGGCTGGAATCCACGCGGCTATCTGAACAATGCATGCCATCGGGTCGCAGTGAAAGTTGTTTGACCCGTCTTGGAGGAGCCATGAAAAAGAGACTGATATGGATGTTTCTGATGTTTCTGGCGCTGTGGGCAGTTCCCGGGATTGCTGCGGACAAGGAGATCGACAAGGAGACCGGGTTCGTCATTGCTCCGGGCTTCGAAGAGGTCAAGAAGACCTGTACCGTATGTCATTCTCCGATGCTGGTCACCCAGAACAAAGCCAACCGCGAAGGTTGGCTTGAGATGATTCGCTGGATGCAGGAGAAGCAGGGTTTATGGAAACTTGAACCGGAGCTCGAGAACACGATTCTCGATTACCTCGCGGCCAACTATGGGCCGACTGCTGTATACCGCAGGGCACCTCTGCAGGTAGAGTTCCCAGAATAAACAAAGATCCAATTTATTTTCATGACCGGCCTCAATAATACGTGGCCGGGCCAGAACCTCAAAGTTCTGGTTTCTTTTGATTGACGTTATGCAAATTTCGCACAACGGATTTATTGCCAATCACCTTCAATTTCTCCTACTTTCCAACACCAAGGCATACCGCTGTGACCTGCAAGCATCAACTTGGTTGGGCCCACATCGAACGTCGTGTCACTCCCTGAAGGTGTTCAACCAGAGATAAAAGTCCTGCAGGCAATCAAGACCCGCAGGGCAAACCAAAGATCAATACGTTGTCTTGAATACGTCGCTATTTTTGACATATGGGATATGACACTGACGACAATCTGTTAGGGTGGCATGCCACTCTGGTATCTTGGGTGCGTCATCATCCCCATCCTTGTGACAAGCGAGGCAATCCTCACCGTTGTCGCTCGCCTCAACTTCATGCGGAATAAGAGGAGGGTCACCGGTTGAGGTCTGATCGGGAACAAGCCCTGTATCGACAGATTTTTCTGCGGCCATTGCTGTCTGAAAGGCTGAAAAAGCCAATAGCACTAGACCAAGGGCCAACCATACAAATAAAAACCGGTTGCGTCTTTTCATTGAGACCTCCATCAAAGAAGTTAACGTTCAAAAGGATTGCGCAAAGCAAAATCAAGGGCCTTTTCCGGGCAGATACCAACACAGGCACCGCAACGCGTACATTCCCCTGAGTGCACCATATTTCTCTGACTTTTCAGGCTTGGAGCCAGAACTTCCGGGACAAAGCAGACCCGTTGACATTCTCCACAGTGGGTGCATTTCGTTGTATCGTAGGCGACCACAAGGGGGCTGAAGCGGCCAAGCTGGTAGTAGAAGCCACCTAAGGGGCACAAACTTCGACACCAGACACGACGCACCAGAACTAGTTCTGCAATCACGATCAAGACGATTATGATAAGACTGGAACTGACCCCGAAGGTCAAAGCCCTTGCAGTGATACCGATCGGTGAAACAGTTTCGAAAACCGGGATGCCAAGTATTATGGTCATGATTACGGTCACAATCAGTGCCGTTGTTTTCCACTCAAGTGACCAGCTTGAAAGTCTTTTTGGCCAGGGTAAAAGATCGACCAGGTCGGTTATTAAATGCACAGGGCAGACCCAGCCGCAGAACACACGGCCACCAAGCAACGCGTAGAAAACCAGGACGATTGCTGTTCCAGAGAGCATCGTCGCTGTCAAGGTGCCTGTCAGAAGCAAAATCTGCAAGGCCGCAAGAGGGTCGGACAATTGCAGGCCAACAATTGCTGCTGCTCCCAGGTTGCCCTCGAAAAACGTCCAGCCGAAAGCGGGCGTTGCCAGCAAAAGCAACATGAGTATCTGCACGCAACGACGTCCAGTGGTCCAACGGTTAACTTTCATACCAGCTCTCCGTTGGTGGCTGAAGCGGTTGCACCACAATTGCCGGGCGCTCAAGGACACAGGCTTTCTCACAGATGCCGCATCCGGTACAGTCCTTCTTGTGTACGACCGGCTCAAATATGGCGTGACGGCCCGTCTTCACGTTGAGATAATTCTCGACCGTGATTGCTTTGTCGATTACCGGACAGGCACGGTAGCAGACTTCACAACGCAAACCCTTGATCGAGAGGCACTCCTCACGCTCACTAATAACTGCAGTTCCCATTCTCGTCTTTAGTGGATCCTTGAGCTCTGGGTCCAGTGCACCGCTCGGGCAGGCCTTAACACAAGGCAGGTCTGAACAGAGATAGCATGGCATTTCGCGTGGCACGATAACAGGGGTCCCGATCGCCAGCCCGTCACTCAATTTACCCATTTTTACGGCATCATAGGGACAAACATGAGCACAACGGCCACAGCGAAGGCATTTTTTAAGGAAATCGTCCTCCGCGACAGCACCAGGAGGACGCAGCATCCAGCCGTAACCGGAACCTGCCTTCAGCACTAGGCAGGACGCACCGGCACCGACCAGTGCCCCCTTGACACCGGTCGGCAGGTTCTTTTGCGGCTGTTTAACATTGTTTGCACTCATCTTTGTCCCGTGACCCTTGCCTTATACTTTCTCAACTTTCACTGCACACTTTTTATAGTCCGGTTCCTTGGAGATCGGACAGAATGCATCAAGAGTCAGGTTATTGATCATCTTGTTCTCGTCGAAGAAAGGTACGAACACACTCCCCTTGCCCGGAATGCCGCGCTCACCAACGCTGGCCAGCAATTCAAGGGATCCACGCCTTGTTGTCAGACGGATTTTGTCACGATTCTTGACCTTCATCTTCTTGGCATCTTCGGGATTCAGTTCGCAAACAGCTTCAGGAACGGCGCGATGTAGCTCCGGGACGCGGGCCGTCATGGTGCCGGTATGCCAGTGCTCGAGAACACGACCGGTGCATAGCCAGAACGGGTAACTGGCGTCAGGTGGTTCAGCGGCTGGCTCGTAAGGGCGGAAGTAGATAGCCGCCTTTTTGTCATACTTCTTAGCCTTATAGAATTGAATTCCGCTGCCTTTGGCAACCAACGGATCGTATTTTTCGTTGTAGCGCCAAGGAACAGATTTGCCATTAATATAAGGCCAAATAACGCCCCTTTCCTTCTTGTAGACCTCATAGGGGGCAAGGTCTTTGCCGGTACCAAGGGTGAACTGACGATACTCCTCGAAGATCGCCTGATGCAGTGGTTTGTCTTTCGGGAAATCAAACAGCTTGCCCATTCCCATTCGCTTGGCGACCTCAATGATTTGCCAGAGGTCTTCTTTTGATTCACCCGGTGCATCTGCCATCTTGTTCCAGTGCTGAGTGCGACGCTCGGCATTGCCAAACATGCCTTCTTTTTCCACCCACATGGCTGTTGGAAGAATCAAGTCAGCGACTTCTGTTGAGCGGGTCGGATAAGCGTCTGAGACAACAACAAAACGACCCTTTTTACGAGCACCTTTGCGGAAACGGTCGACATTTGGAGCGGCCTGAAAGGGGTTGTTGACCTGGACCCAAAGGAATTTTATGTCACCACGATCCAGAGCACGTAGCATTTCAGTTGCATGGAATCCTGGTTTGGCAGGGATGCTTTCGGGGTCGACGTTCCAGATTTTTCCTGCGATCTTACGATGCTCAGGATTCATGACCACCATGTCAGACGGCAAGCGATGTGCGAAAGTCCCTACTTCGCGAGCTGTCCCGCATGCTGAGGGTTGGCCAGTCAGGCTGAACGGGCCTTGTCCTGGTTGTGCAATCTTACCGGTCAGCAGGTGAATGTTGTAAACAAGCTGGTTCACCCAGGTACCGCGAACATGCTGGTTAAATCCCATGGTCCAGTAAGAGCAGACTTTGCGCTTCGGGTCTGCATAGAGCTTGGCCATTTCCTCAACCGCCTTGGCCGGCACACCGGAGAGCTCTTCAACTTTCTTTGGCGTATACTCCTTGATCATCTTTTTGTATGTGTCAAAGTCGATGACCTCTTCCTTGTCTGTGAAAGAGAAATTGTCCTCGACCCCGTAGCCAATGTTGGTCTTGCCTGTCTTGAAGATAGTGTTGGCCTTAATGAAGTCCTCGTTGTAGAGCTTGTCGCGGACAATGACATGGGCGATACCGTTTGCCAGCGCCAAGTCAGTTTGCGGCTTAAACTCAACATAATGGTCAGCCTCTTTCGAGGTGCGGCTGTAACGGGTCGCAAAGTCGATGATCTTGACGTTGGGGTTTTTGACACGGTTGGCGGTCATGCGCGAAAAGAGGATCGGGTGACACTCGCTCATGTTGGCACCCCAGAGGAAGTAGGTGTCACCCAGATCAAGGTCATCGTAATTTCCCATCGGCTCGTCGGAGCCGAATGTTTTCATGAAAGCGGCCACGGCGCTCGCCATGCAGAAACGAGCGTTCGGATCGATGCTGTTGCTGCCGACTCCGGCCTTCATGAATTTGGAAGCGACGTAACCCTCATGTATGGTCCATTGTCCAGAACCAAACATGCCGATCGCCTGGGGGCCGCTCTCCTTGATCACCTTCTGCATCTCTGCAGCAATCTTGTCGAGGGCCTCGTCCCATGAAATTTCCTCGAACTTGTCACCCTTGCGCAGCAGCGGCTTGGTGAGACGGTCTTCGCCGTACATTATCTTGGCCAGGAAGTACCCCTTGATACAATTCAGGCCCTTGTTGACAGGCGCTTCAGCATCACCCTTGGTCGCAACAACTTTTCCGTTCTTGACTCCGACCAGGACACCGCAACCTGTCCCACAGAAACGACACGGTGCTTTATCCCATGTAATCCCCATGTTCGCTGCTTCAGCCTGCTGAGCCAGCATTGCGTTCACCGGTAGACCCACTGCGGTCAGGGCGGCTGCGGCAGCAGCACCCTTGATAAATTCACGTCTCCTGATATCCATAACTCCTCCCCTTGGCTTGTGTGAGCATTAAGTATTCTAGTCGTCACTGATATCTTCAAAGTTGTGGTAACTGAGAGTCACATTATGAACACCCGAGATGTCGTTAATTTCTTTGAACAAAGCCTCTTCTTCTCGCATCGATTCAACATCGAGGACGGCAACCAAAGGCTTTCCATCCGGAGTGTCGGTCAACTCAACATTATCGAGGTTATTTAAGGTGGAAATGATGGCATTTCGCCGGGCGGGATCGACCTGAATAACAAGTCCACTGACAGGCATAAGCTTTCTCCTTCAATCGGTGAGTGCAAATAATAATTATGAATAAACGGGAAGGCGTTATGTCAGCCTTGTGTCCCGAGAACCGATATCAACAGCAAAGCTAGAGGGTGAATAAACCTACACTAATCTATTTGACCAACAGAACTATTGACTCAGGTCAATTTTTGAAGATCAACCTGCTATTTATTAAGTCTTAATAATCAACCTTGCAAGTTTATCGCAACCATTTATAATCACAATCGTTATGCATGATTCGCACAGCGCTAAATATTCAGATGTTACCGGAGTCCTGCTTGCTGGCGGCACAAGCCGCCGGATGGGTCGAGACAAGGCTTTTCTGGTTGCAAACGGACAAGCTCTTTATTTCCGATCACTTGAACTGCTGTGTAACTATTTTCAAAAGGTTATGATTTCCGGTGATAGACCGGATCTCGCTTCCGGGGTCATCCCTTGCATTCCTGACATATACCCCGGCAGTGCACTCGGTGGGATATTCACATCTCTCCATACTGCTGACACAGACTGGGTCTTTGTATCCGCCTGCGACATGCCCTGCCCTGACTTTCGAATCCTTGAGATGTTGCTTGAACGGAGACCTTCTGCCGATGCTGTCGTCCCGGAGACTCCGTCAGGCTTTGAACCCGTCTTCGCGCTCTACCACAAGAATTGCCTGCCGGTCTTCGAGAAAGCATTACAACTAGGGAGAAAGAGTATCTTCAACCTCTACGCTGAACTCAATGTCCACTTTTTAAATTGGTGTGACATGCCTGAAGGCTGGGAAAAGAGCTTGATAAATATCAATACGCCTGCGGATAGGGACAAAATCAGGGAGGAAGCAAAATGAAGATACCGGTTGTCTCGATCGTTGCCAAGAGTGGTACGGGCAAAACCACTTTGCTCGAGAAACTGATCGCCGAGATGAAATATCGAGGCTACAAAATTGGTGTCATAAAGCACGATGCTCACCGTTTCGACATCGATCACGAAGGGAAAGACTCCTGGCGACTGACTCAAGCCGGTGCTGACACGATGGTGATCAGCTCTTCCGAAAAGCTTGCCATGGTCAAGAAGACTTCCCCGCAAACGGAGCTGTCACTGGAAGAGACTGTTGAAAGCTACTTCCAGGATGTCGATCTGGTTCTAACCGAGGGCTTCAAAAAAAGTGCGATGCCGAAGATTGAAGTGCATCGTCATGAAAAGAGCAACGAACTGCTCTGTCGCACTGAAAACCGAGACGAAACCCTGATCGCTGTCGCCTCGGACAGCTCTCTGGATGTGGATGTTCCTCTTTATGGCATTAATGATGCTTCGGGCCTCTGCAACCTGATCGTAAAGCGCTATTTGTCATGAACCTATTTCAAGTCCGCAGCAAAATCTGGCTGGAAATTGATGGCAAGCCTTTTCTCGGAGCTGGTCGTTATCGCATCCTGTCCGCTATCCATAACCACGGGTCAATCAATGCCGCATCTCGCGCCCTTGGCATGTCATACCGAAAAGTCTGGGCTCAGTTGCAGGCCATGGAGGAGACCGCTCCCTTTCCCTTGCTTGCGAAGAGAACTGGCGGCAAGGATGGCGGAGCAACTCATTTGACACCCGCTACGCTCGAACTGTTAGGCAAATTCGAAACAATGCGAACAAAGGTCAACTCTGAAGCTGATCGATGTTTTATGTCATGTTTTCCAAACACAGAGACCATCGACAATGTTTAGACTCCTGGCACTCTGCATAATACTGGCTTGCGCCATACCACAACAGGCTTTAGCCGACAAGCCGGTTGTGGTCTTTGCCGGAACCGCAGCCCAACCCCCTCTGGAAGAAGCCGCGCAAACATTTCAGTCCAAAACAGGCCTCCGCGTCATTCTTCATCTGGGCAGTTCTGGCAGCATGCTGAATCAGGCTCACCTGACGGGCCAGGGCGACATCTATATCCCGGGCTCTCCTGACTACATGCAGAAGGCCCTCGATTTTAAACTGGTTGCCAAGGACTCGGTGACCATTGCCTACCTCGTTCCGGCACTCGTCGTCGCCAAAGGCAACCCCTTGGGGATAAAATCTTTGGATGACTTGAAGAGGGAGGACCTTCGCATCGGTCTCGCAGACCCGGACGGTGTCTGTGTTGGCTTGTACGCAATAGAGCTGTTGCATGCCAATCATCTTCTTGAGCCGCTGCGCCCTCGCCTGAAAGGGATGGTGGAAAGCTGCGCCAAAACTGCGGCCATGATCCCCCTCAATATGGTTGACGTTGTTATCGGCTGGCGTGAATTTGCCACGTGGCAACCTGACACCATGGAGGTGATCCTTCTCTCCCCAGAAGAAATTCCACGTCTCGCTTACGTCCCGGGGGCCAAGCTTCTCAGCGCAAGTAACCCGGAAGGAGCAGATGCTTTTCTGTCATTCCTTGCTTCCCGGGAGGGACAGGCGATACTTCAAAAATGGGGGTACCTGACAACGGAAGCAGAGGCCCGGCAATTCGCCCCAAAGGCAGTTTTTGGAGGCACTTTCCCACTGAATGAGGTTTGGTGATGTTTCATCGTGACAAAATCTTTAAACTCAGCATGCTTTTTCCTCTCTGTTTATTGACAGCCTATTTCCTGCTGCTGCTCACTAGCCAGACGTCATTTTTCAGCTGGAGCCACTTTACGAATCAGCTATCCCAAAATGATCTCCAGTCGGCCATTGCGCTGAGTCTTTTCGCGGCAACAGTCAGCAGCATCATCGCCATGGTAATTGCAATCCCATCGGCTTACGCCCTGGCCCGCATTCACTTTCCGGGAAAACGGTTCGTCGATACGTTTATTGACCTGCCGATGGTGTTGACTCCCATTGCTTTGGGAACCTTGATCCTGATGTCCTGGAACACGAGTGTTGGCCGGACGCTCTCTGGTTTCGGGATAAACCTCCCATTCACCGTCGCCGGCATCATCCTCGCCCAGTTTACAGTCATTGTCGCTATTAGCATCCGCATGCTCAAAGCCACATTCGAACAGATCAATCCACGCCAGGAGCAGGTTGCGCGGTTGCTCGGCTGTTCGGCCTTCGGCAGCTTTCGCTACGTCACACTGCCTTTGGCAAAAAGGGGTATTCTGGCAGCAATTATTCTGACCTGGGCAAGGGCTATCGGCGAATTCGGAGCAACTGTTATGGTCGCCGGGACGGCCAAAGGGCAAACCGCAACTCTGCCGAGCAGCATTTATCTGGCAATGTCGATGGCGGATCTCCCCAAGGCAGTGACCCTGGTGACGATTTTGATCGCAATCTCCCTGCTCGTGCTCTTCGGAGTTCGCAAGGCCCTGGAGCTCAGGATATGATCCGTGCCGAAGGACTTATAGCGCAACGGGGTGATTTTTTCCTGGGACCGATTGATCTTGACCTGGGCCAAGACTCCTATTTGACCCTGCTCGGTCCTTCAGGGTCAGGGAAAACCCTTTTCCTGGAAGCCTGCATGGGTTTGATCCCGTCAAGCAGCGGAAGCGTCTGGCTCAATGGACAGGATGTAACCAGTTCGCGTCCCGAGCATCGTCACATCTCTTATCTGCCACAGGATCTCGCCCTGTTCCCGCATCTCACTGTCCTCGAAAACATCCTCTTTGGTGCAAAAAGACGTGGCCTCGACAAGAATGTCACCGAAGATCACCTCAGCAACCTGCAAACCCTTCTCAATCTACACAAAATTATTGACCGGAATGATGTCACAAGTCTGTCCGGAGGTGAAAAACAACGCGTTGCTCTCGCCAGGGCGCTTTTGCCACAGCCTCAAGTGCTTTTTCTCGACGAACCCTTTTCAGCTCTGGACGCAACCATCAAGCGCCAGCTTCAGGTCAAGTTGCGGGAAATCAGCCAACAACTCAACGTGACCATCCTTCACGTCACTCATGACCAGGAAGAAGCCTTTATGCTGGGCAAAAAAATAGCCGTCATGATTCAGGGGAAGATTTGCCAGATTGGTTCAAGAGATGACATCTACTATCGACCGGAAACACTCGAGGTTGCACGCTTTCTGCGTAACCAGAATATCTTCGAGATGACAGCTGAAAGAATACTCCCGGACGGGTCCGTAGAGATAGGCAATGAAATCAGGGTGGCTGTTCCCGCTCACATGAACGTGGAGATAGGGCGAAGATATGCGACCGGCATCCGTTCGGAAGAAGTTGTTATCATCCGGCCCGGCAAACCTCTGGGGCTGGAGTTGCAAGAAAACCTTTTCCAGGCCACCGTTGCAGATATCCTGGCTTTTGGCGGCACTCACACACTTTGTGTAAAACTGCAAGAGAGTGAAGTGACGATCGACGTGGAGTTGCCAAACTGCGCCATGCGAGATCTTGGTTATGCAATCGGAGATGACTTGCAGATTTGTCTGCGGAAAAGAAGTCTTTGGACGATTCCGTTGGATTAAATGTGTAGCACATAGGGAGAACGGTGATGATCAGTTATGATCAGGCATTACAACGTGTTGTTGAATCTGTTTCACCTCTAAAGCCACGTGAGACTTCTCTTCATGAAGCGTCCGGCCTCATTCTTGCCAAACCGGCGAAAGCTCTTTGGCAGATGCCGCGTTCTGACAACTCAGCTATGGACGGCTTTGCAATTAACACGTTTCCTGAAAATTTTGAAGGAGGACTCTCAATTGTTGGTGCCTCGTATGCGGGGCACCCCTTTTCAGGCCAAGTGCATCCAGGTGAAGCTGTACGCATAACCACAGGAGCCGCTCTACCCCAGAAAACAGACACTGTTCTTCCGATTGAAGAGACCATCGAGAAGAACAATAAGGTGTTTCTCAATGAAAGCCCAAAGCAAGGCCAGCATGTTCGCTACGGAGGTGAAGAATACCGTGCCGAAGAGATTTTAGTTGCTTCGGGCACGATCTTGAAGGCGGGAGAAATAGCACTGCTAGCAAGCGCTGGCGTCGAACAGGTCTGTGTTTATCCCCGACCACGGGTTGCTGTTATTTCAACCGGCGACGAATTGGTAGAACTCGGACAAACTCCAGGCCCGGGGCAAATAGTCAACTCCAATCTGCATTTTCTCAGAACACGCCTGTTCGAATGCGGCTGTAATCCGATCTGCTTGGGCATTGGAGCGGATGACCAGAAAACTCTTGGTCAACTTATCGATCAGGCAATTGATGCGGACCTCATCATCACAACAGGTGGGGTCTCAGTTGGTGAGAAAGATTATGTCCAAGCGACCCTGCAAAATCGCAATTTTGAAAAAATCTTCTGG
>Ga0102961_1000107_pt1 | contig 12294 bp, 11 predicted proteins | sample SalPonF2_C_D1_MG_FD_84518 | JGI IMG/M metagenome (GOLD analysis project Ga0102961, IMG submission 84518) | Salt pond soil microbial communities from South San Francisco under conditions of wetland restoration - Salt Pond MetaG SF2_C_D1_MG ...
AGTTGAAGTTGACGGCAAGAAGCTTACCTACGAGGTGGAAGGCTTCGACGAGGTGGACAAGATCGGCGAGGCCACCCATCAACGCTTTATCATCAATGCGGACAAGTTCAACGCTAAGATGGCCGAGAAGGCCAAAAGCGTATAAGCTCCAAGCGCATTGCGTATAGTGCTGGTGGTCATTTGGCTTCGCCGTCATTGGGTCAGTTGGGCTCACGCCCGTCATTAGGTCGTAAGATGAATGACAATGAGTGACAGCGAAGCGTAGTGACGGCCACCTTTAGTGGCCAAGTGACAACAAATGACAACATACATAGCACAATGACCTTGCAGCCCATGACGCTCTGCGCTTTGTGTCTATAGGAGAAATGCCATGGTACCTGACCCGGTAAGCCAATTGGATGGTATTCTCAGGCCCAAGAGTGTGGCAGTGATCGGAGCCTCAACCAGTCCTGACAAGTTGGGCCATGAGATCTTGAAAAACATCTTGGACGGCGGCTACCAGGGAGCCGTCTATCCAATAAATCCCAAAGCTGACACCATCCTCGACCTTCCCTGCCATACCAATGTCAAGGAACTCCAGGAGCCGCCTGACCTGGCTGTTCTCATCATACCGGCGCGCTTCGTACCGCAGGCTATTCAGGATTGCGGGGAGAAGGGTGTTAAGGGCGCTGTGATCATCACCGGCGGGTTCAGTGAGGCTGGAGCCGAGGGTGAGGAACTGCAGCAGCAAACAACTGAAGTAGCGCGCAAATTCAGAGTACGACTAATTGGGCCCAACTGCCAGGGAGTGAACAATCCCCATCATCCAATCTGTGCTTCCTGGCCCTTGCTCACCTACCCCGGCAAAGTGGCGGTCATCTCCCAGAGTGGCACGGTGGGAGCTGCCATGATGGACTGGTTTTCCGAGGAAAAACTAGGTGTTTCCAGCTTTGTGAGCATGGGCAACCGGGCTGATGTGGATGAAGCCGACCTCATTGACTACTTCAACCACGATGAGAACACCGAGGTTATTGCTGCCTACATAGAGGGGATAAAACGGCCTGCCCAGTTCTTGGAGGTAATGGATCGGTTGCAGAAGCCCTTGGTAGTTCTCAAGTCCGGTCGCACGCCCAAAGGCAAGGTGGCCGCAGAGTCACATACCAAGGCTCTGGCCGGTGCTGATGCCATTTACGATTCTCTTTTCAAGAAATATAACGTCTGCCGGGCCTATACCATAGAGGAGTTCTATGACTTTGCCAAGGCATTCGCATATCTTAAGCCGCCAAAGGGCAATACCATTGTCTTCATCACCACCTCTGGTGGTGCTGCAATTCTCGGCACGGATCAGGCGGAGCAGGAGGGCTTGGATGCGGCCCCCTTACCTGTGCAAGTAGTTGAGGCAATCACCCCTTTGATCCCGGCCCATGCCATCAAGGCTAATCCCATCGATCTTACCGGCGATGCCACGGCCCAGATGTTTGGAGACGTCATCCGAGAAGCTCGGGATCACTTCGACACCCTGGGTGTTATTTTTGGCGATCCGGTGGAAGGTGCTTCGGAGGTCGTAACTCCCGCGGCCAATGAACTGGTAATATTTCTCGGTGGTGCTGACGTGGAGCGACGGGAACGGGAACGTATGCATCTCAATGGAATACCGGTATTTCCTACACCGGAGCGCGGGATTAAGGCTCTGGCCCAGGTCATGGACCGGAAATCGCTTTCAACCCCCCAAGAACCAACACTCACTCTCTCGGCAACTGGAATTCAGCTACCACCACACGAGGCACTTTCACTGGTCGCGGAAAAAGGTTTGGACTGCACCGCTTTCGCTCTTGCTGAAAGCCCTGGCAGTGCCAGTGAGATTGCCCAAAAGCAGGGATTCCCGGTGGCTCTCAAGGTCAGTTCTCCTGACATAGTCCACAAGAGCGATGCTGGTGGGGTGCAACTCAACCTGGACACCCCAGAAGCGGTGGAGAAAGCATACGGCGAACTTCTTGCAAGAGTGAAGAACTCATGCCCCCAGGCCAAGATCGACGGTGTTTTGGTGAACAAGATGGCTCCTGCTGGTCAGGAAGTCATCATCGGGATGAACCGCGATCCCCAGTTCGGTCCAATCATGCTTTTCGGTCTTGGTGGGGTTTTGGTGGAAATTTTTCGTGACGTGGTATTGTGGCATCCCCCCCTAAGCCGGAAAGATGCGCTCGAAATGATCCAGCAGATCAAAGGATATCCTGTTCTTGCCGGATATCGAGGCCAGCCACCAGTGGACATGAATGCACTGGCTGATTGTCTCTTGGCAGTTGCACAGCTCGCCGAAGAAAACCCCAAAATCGTAGAAATTGATTTGAACCCGGTGTTTGCCTATCCACAAGGCGCCTTGGTGGCAGACGCCAGAATTATCATGGAGGAGGACAATTAACTATCTTGTAGTGACCTATAGTAATTTCTGATAAAATAAATTTTGTCCGGCGAAAATTAGAAAAGAATGATCGCCGATCGTTACCACTGACTCGGTCGCGGTACCATTCCAGTGGGAAGGATGAGAACTGAGATGACTGCCCCACATTGGCTCATCGTACGGCTCAAGAACCAGTATCCCATGCTTCATTATTTTGAGGACCGTACCTTTGGCGTCGAAATCGAATTCTACGGATTGAATTACGTTCTAACCCCTCTTGATAACGGCATCATCAAGCCTTACAACATTTCCTCTCGAGCCAGGGATGGCCGGCGCTTCCCACAGCTTTGCTCCGACTCCAATATTGCCCTTGGTGCGGACAGCGACTCGTGGCATTTTCAGGAAGACACATCCGTGAGAGGCAAACTTCACACCAAATATGGCGCCGAACTCGTCAGTCCAATTCTGAGTGGTATTGGAGGACTCGTACAAGTCTACCAGGCCATGCAGTTTCTCAATGAGATCGAGAGAGTAAATATTGATGGGTCGTGCGGCTTCCATGTTCATCATGGAGTGGATCAAGATTTGTACAGCTGTGAAAACCTCAAAGAGCTCGTGAAGCTCGTTCACCCCATGGAAAATCTCTTTTATCTGCTCATCCCGGGAGAGCGCCAGAACAAAAATACTTGTCGCCCCATGGAAATAGATGTTAAGGCCTTTTTGAGAGACTGCGATCCCGTGTGCGGACCAAGCAACTGCCGGCTCAAGAAATTATGGTATTCGCCGGAAAACCGCTACGATCCAGAGGAGGGCAGATATCCGCGCTACGACAAGACCCGTTATCACGGTTTGAATCTCCACTCGTACTGGTTTCGCTCCACCATTGAATTTCGCTATCACTCCGCAGTGCTGTCCCATATCGACGACGCTATGCAGTGGATCATTTTCAGCCAGTTTCTGGTGGAAATGAGTCAGGGACATATCCCAACCATCACTTTTCATAACAATGGGAACAAGTGGCTACAAACAATCTACGTAATCTACCACGCTTTAGGCTATGCGGACCGAATCAAACTTTTCTCCAGCTAGCTGGAAGCGGGCAGTTGCCTGCTGCCATCTCCGAAGCCCAACTTCGTATACCACGCCGGAAAACGACCGAGAGCGCAAACCAGGCAAGTAAACAAACAGCTACTTAATCTTAACATTGGTGGGAGCTGCTATGTGTGACATTTTTGCCCTTTCGGCAGGCTACAATTATAGCGCCCAAGACTATCTGTCTATTTTCGCCGAAAAGGCCAAGCAGAACATGCATGGTTGGGGCATCGGGTTTTTTCGCGAGGGTCAGGCTCTTGTGGAAAAATCATCCGAGCAGGTCTACGATGGAGATCAGGTGCACGAGAGCTTCCAGCGGTTGGCTCGGGTAATTGACAGTAGGATAATAGTATCGCACATCAGCTGTCCCTTGAGCGGCGGTCAGCATAGTGCTCACAACGATCCTTTTACCCTTCCCTTCTTGGACCATATTTGGCTCTTTGTTCATGTAGGGAGAGAGCAGGATATTGACGGATACCAGACCGTCAATGAACCGCGGCTGGAGGCCAATGTCAGTGCTGCCAGAATTTTCGAGTATCTGAGAGATCAATTAATAAGTCACACGGAAAACTACCCTTATGGGACGCTTTATTTGGCTCTACGGGAGTGTATCCGTAAGCTCCTGTCCGACTATCCCGGCCTGTACACCTTTTTCCTCGCTAACGAATCGGTGCTTTTTGGATTTTCCAACTCTCGGCGACTTCTGCTCCTGAAGAAATCTGAAAAACTTGGAGATATCTTACTGGTCACCTCTGTAGGAGAGCGTTTGAGCCCAGACGAATGGTTGCCCATCGAAGCTGACGAAAATTCCCAGGGCAAGCTCATGGTTATAGCCGGCCCGGATGTATTGTATCTGGACGATATTTAATAGTTCATTGTTGTCCGTGGTCAGTTGTGTAAACGGCATAGAGCACCCTTCGACAAGCTCAGGACAAGTAGGGTATTAATGATAATATACTCCATGCTCTCTGCCCCATGCGGCGAACGAAGTGAGCCAGATGTGCGATTTATTTGCTCTGTCAGCAGGGAAAGATTATTCCGCCCCAAAGTCTCTGCCCCTCTTTGCCATTAAGGCCAGGAAAAACATGGATGGCTGGGGCATAGGCTATTTCAAAAAGCACCGTGCCCTGGTGGAAAAATCTGCCGAAGGCGCCTATGTTGCCGGTCGGGTGCATGACAGCTTCCAGAGGCTGGCCCGGGTGGTGAAGAGTAGGATTATCCTCTGCCATGTCCGCCTCAGAACCAGCGGCCCCGTTGATGAATGTAATGCCCATCCCTTTGTGCTTCCATTCATTGGTCATGAGTGGCTCTTCGTTCACAATGGCAAGGCGCCGGCGGTTGAACGCTACCAAACCAGCTCAAATCCAATAGAGGATGCCCACAGCGATTCGGCCAGAGCTTTTGAATATCTCCGGGACCAGTTGTGCTCGCGTTTGCGAAAATCACCTCCAGCTTTGCCTGCTCTTTTCGAAGCCTTGTGCCAGAGTACCGCGGGGCTAATCAATGAATACCCGGGCGACTACAATTACTTATTAACCAACGGCTGGGTTCTGTTTGCCTTTACCAATCATCGCCAGTTCATGTTACTGAAGGGCAGCAGAAAACTGGAAGGTGGCTTTATGCTCACCACCTTGGAGCGCGGCCTGAGTGACGAGAACTGGGTGAGGGTGGCAAAGAGCACCAACAGGCAGGGCCTTCTCTTAATGATATCAGGGGCCGACATCATCTTTCAGCAAGCCATCTAATCACCTATGATTAAAACCCCATACTAACTTTCTATCCAAAGCTCACCAAACACCACTATTCCCCTAAGCTATCTAAATAACAAATTTTATCGAAAATATTACTCAAAACATCCCGTAGATAAAATGGGTAAAATTACCCATATTGTCTACGGGATAAAGTGGGTAAACACTGTCGAGGGCGTTAAGCTACCAGAGGCGGCGAGCAAGGGGATGATGAGTTCGAGGGATTAGATGGATGGCGTGCTGCTCACAATGGCTCCGGCACACACCACAGCCGTAGCAGCGCAGGGGATCAATAAAGGCCATTTTGCGGGCCGCCGCAAAACTGATGGCCCCGAACTGGCAGGCCGCAAGGCAGGAACGACAGCCACTGCAGTTCTCCCCCGTAGTCTGGGCAACGTACTCTGCCCTGAAAAAGAGGCGAAGCCCGTAGCGATCGCTCAACAAGGCCAGGCAGTCGGCTCGGTCACAATTACAAAGGCCGCCGATAAACGGCGTCTTGAAAGTCCACAGAGAGTGGATCAGACTCTCTTTTTCATAAGCTTGCAGCAGGTCCAGAGCCTCTGCTTTGCTCAAGTGTTCGAAAAGATCCACCTCCGGTCCGGGTCTAAAAGTCTCAAGAAAGGCCTCCTTTATATCCAGAAACTTCTCGGGATCAATGCTGAGCCCGAAGCAGTAACGGGCGTCGTTTTTGCCGGTGCTGCTTTTGCGGCAGATGCAGGGAATTCTGACGATGGAGCTTGCGAGATCCAAAACCTTGTCGAGATCTTCTAGGGGAACCACCTGGCCGTAGTGATCCCTCCGATAGCTTCTCTCAGTAAACCAGTAATAAGTCTGACGCAGCCAGGCGGGAGCTTGCATGCCAAAATGAAATTTCTTTTCCAGCTGCTCTGCATGGCCATCGCCGACATCCACTATGAAATCCTTGATAAATGTCCGCCGCCGCAGGTCAGACAACAGATCCTGGGAATAGTGCTCTGCCTTGAGATACCACTTTTTCCCTTCACCATGCTGGTGACAGAACTGACACATACGCTACTGGGCCTTCCAAATTCTCCTGATCGAATTGACCACAATAATCTTTTAACCTAAACTCCACAGCCGCCTGGATTCCCGCCTCCGCGGGAATGACGAACATCTCTATCCACCGTCATTCCTGCGAAAGCAGGAATCCAGAAAAAGCTCACCTATAGAGAATCTTTGCAAGAATACAAATACGGTCACTGTGTAGCAATTCAGATTAACTGGGACTCGATCCAACGGAGTAGTTCGAAATTGAGTAACTGTTTTATTTAAAGTAATTAACAGCGTTGCGAAATATCTGGATGCCATAGCCCTCCTGGGGGTACGATTCTCCACCTCGGCGGAAACGCTCTTTGAACCGGGTCCAGTTCGGATGGTTGGTCCAGTGGTTATACGCTTCTGGATGAGGCATCAAACCGAACACTCTCCCGGTGGGGTCGCAGATCCCGGCAATATCCTCCAAAGAACCATTGGGATTTTCAGGAAAGCTGCCCATGGCAGGATTACCTTCGCTGCCGGCATAACGAAGCACCACCTGGTTTTGTTCCAGGAGGCGGCCGATTACAGTTTTCTCAGCGTAAAACTTCCCTTCTCCATGTCGAATTGGAAGTTCCAGGTTTTTCAAGCCCCGGGTAAACACGCAAATCGAGTCTTCTTCCACCGTTAAGTTTACCCACTGGTCGCGAAAGCTGCCGCAGTCATTACCAATGAGAGCCACCCGGCGAGAACGGTAATCTCCATCGAGACCAGGTAACAGTCCCAAATTAACCAGGGCCTGAAAGCCATTACAGATGCCTATAACCAGGTTTCCCGCCTCGATGAAGCCGAGTATTTGCTCGCCGATATTGTACAGTAGCTTGGTGGCCAGGAGAACTCCTGCCCCATGGTCGTCGCCCCAGGAAAAACCGCCGATAAAGGCCAGGATTTGATAATCTTCCAACCTGGCACTTTGGCCGATTTCTTCTCCCATCAGCAGTTGGTTGATGTGGATTCGATGAGCCTCGGCCCCAGCCAACTCGAAAGCATAAGCGGTTTCCCGGTCACAGTTGAGGCCATAACCCGTTAACACCAGAGCCTTCGGGGAACGGCCAATCACGAATGAGTCAGCTGAAATATTTGTGCTTTCTTGCATTTTAAGAGTTGTCCGTTGTTCAAATCGTAAAAGCTGAAGTAGTCAGTAGCCAGTAGGGAATGACAGTCTTTAGGTTTTTATCTCCTGTCTCCTTTGCCTTATGCCTTGCGCCCTGTGCCTTGTGCCCTTTTGCAACTGACCACGGACTACAGACCACTACTGACACTCAAAGATTCCCAAACGGCTTCTTCCAAGCTGATTTGAGCTGCTGGAGACCAACCCTGAAAAGAACCTTACCACCAAGGCCCTTAACTGTGAGCTTTTGTTTTGCCGTGACCCGGCCAACACAATCGCAGGCAAGATCTTTAAAGAGCTCCTCGAAGTCAGTCTTGTGCTCAGGTGCAACAGTGACAATAAAGCGCCCGGCGGACTCGGAGTAGAGCAGGAGGTCGTCCCGTTTCACCTCTTCAGAGGGTACCTGAGCAAGTTCCACATCCAAGCCGAGCTCGCCGGCCACAGCCACCAGTGCCAGATGGACTCCCAGACCTCCTCGATAGATGCCATGGGCCGAAGCCACCAGCTCGGCCCGGATGGCCTCTTCCAGTGCCTGATACAGAGGAATTACCTCCTTTAACCTCACGCGGGGCACATTGAGTCCGGTATAGTCAAAAAGATCGTAGTATTCAGAGCCTGCCAACTCGTTTCTGGTAAGCCCCAAAACATAAATAAGGTCACCCGCCATTTTCGCGTCCATAGTGAGGCACCGTTGCACGTCTTCTATAACACTGGTGCCCGTGAATTGCAGGGTCTCGAGACCGGACACTTTATGGCGTTCGCCGAACTCCCCCTCCAGATTTCCGTCCACGTACATGCTGTCTTTGCCGGAAAGCAAGGGGATACCAAAACCAAGGCAGTAGTCTTTCAAAGCCCAGTTGGCCCTGACCAATTGCGCCGCTTTCAGTTTGCCGTCAGGATTACTCTCCGGATGATACTGAATGTTAGGCCAGCAGAAATTGTCCACCCCCGCCAGATGCTGAAAACCACCGCCCACAGCCAACAACCGCCGCACCGTCTCGTCAATGGTACAAGCCACCATATGGTAGGCGTCAATGCGGGAATAGGTTGGATTGAGTGCCTGTGCTATTGCCAAGCCGCGAAGGGAATCCAGACGTGGGCGTAAAACCACACCGTCGTTGGGGACGTCCCTCTCAACTCCCACCAGATGTTTAATGGCGCTGGTTCCCTGGACCTCGTGGTCATACAGGCGAACGATCCACTCTTTGGAGCATATGTTGGCGCGGCTCAGCATAGTGAGCAGGATGCGCCGCTGATTATCTGGTGGGCCCAATACAGGTTCCCTGAGTCCTCTATGCTCCGGCGCTACCCACTCCGCCTCGAACTCCCATTGGGGAAAACCGGATTCAAGCAACGCTAGGTCCACATAGGCACAGGTCTTGCCTTGGGAGGTAATGTGCAGTTTGCCACTGTCTGTATAGTGACCGATAACTGTAGACTCAACCTCGTGCTTCTGGGAAAGCTGCATGAACCGTGAGAGCTGTTGGGGTTTCACCGCCACTGTCATTCGTTCCTGGCTCTCCGAAACCCAGATTTCCCAGGCATCTAAACCTTCGTACTTTAGTGGAACTTCGTCCAGTTCTACAAAAGCACCTCCAGAAAATAGGGACGACTCGCCTATGGAAGACGAAAGCCCCCCACCCCCATTGTCGGTTATGAAAGCAATCAATCCCTCATCTCGCGCTTCCAAGAGAAAATCGTGCATTTTCTTTTGAGTATAGGGATCACCTATTTGCACATGACCGGCCGGGGTATGTTCGCTGTAGATCTCACTGGAAGCAGTTACCCCATGGATACCATCTTTGCCTATCCGGCCACCGCACATAATGATCAAATCGCCAGCGGTGGTGGTTTTTTTCTCACTGGGAGTACCCGATACAGTGGCCGGCATCAACCCTATGGCAGTCACGAAGACCAGACATTTACCCATGTAACCGTGGTCAAAAAAAACCTGGCCGTAAGGGGTGGGTATGCCACTCTTGTTACCGCCATCCCGCACACCTTCAATAACACCGTCCAGAAGTCGCCGCGGATGCAAATGCGGTTTCAGGGGACCACGGTAATCTCGATATCCCACACAATAACCATAGGTCCCTGCAATGAGCCGGGAACCCTTTCCGGTTCCCATTGGATCCCGGTAGACCCCTACAATGCCAGTAAGCGCTCCGCCGTACGCCTCCATGTTGGACGGACTGTTGTGGGTCTCTCCGGTAATGACATAGTATGTATCCTGGTCGAAACGAGCAACTCCAGCATTGTCCCAAAGCACAGAGATGACCCAGTCTTTTTCTTTTTGCAACCTTAGAGTGGGGGCCTCGATACAAGTTTTAAAAAGGTTATCCACCACCTCTTGTTCGCCCGTGCTCAGATCATGATAGTAAAACTTACCCTGGAAAGTGTTGTGGTTGCAGTGGTCGCTCCTCGCCTGGGAAATGTACTCCAGTTCCACATCTGTGGGGTCAGACAGGTCGAATTTACTGCGTCCATCCCGCACCTCAGGCTGAAGAAAGTAAGAACGTATAACCGGGATGTCCCTGGGATGCAAGGCCAGGTTGCGCTCCAAGCTCAAGCGCTCCAGCTCTGCATCACTGGAGATGGAAAGTGTCTCAACCGAGGGCTGGTGTGCAAGTCGAACCTTGGGGATGATTATGCCAATGCCCTCCTCAGGATTCCACTCATCTCCAGAGTAGACTCGCCACTGCTGAATCAGGTCGTTGGCCAGAAGCTGCTTGGCAATTCCTTCCACCGCCCGGTGCCCTCTCTTGCTCTTCCCCAGACGCTCACTACGGAGAAGATACAGCCGAGAGGTGTAAACGTTTTCTCCAGGTTGGAAACGAATTTTGAAAAGATCTTCCATTGCCTCCACCGCTGTGCTCCCTGGATTATCTCTCACTCCAGGACGGAAGCCAACCCAGATTGCCCAGTCAAAGGGTGTGGCCAATGGTTTGAAAGAAGATATTTGACTGACCGGATTGGTGAAGATCTGGCGGCGGGCTGATTCGATTTGCTCTTGGGTTAGTTGCGCGTCAATGGTCAAGACGTGAATGGTGCGTACTTCGTCCAGCTGAATATTAAAATAGTCCCTGGCTTTGCGCCTGATTGCCTCTCCTTCGGCATCAAATAGGTCGGGCTTGAGGGTGATTTCCAGGCGGGCAGCCACGAATTACTATCCCTTCTTTTGAGTAATGTGCGGCCAAAAGTAGCAGATTTTCCAAAGGACAGTCAACTGATTACTACCCCTCCCTTGACAACCTCTCTCTATATATGTATATTTGAGCATATACTCAGATAAGAAAGGAGAAACGTTTTGCCAAAGCAAGCAAACGATCTCTGTGATTGTCGGCTTATTCACCGACAAGCGGTGGAAGAGGCGAGAGCATCTGCCCTTGCCCCTAATGAAACCGCGAGCTTGGCCCAGATATTCAAAGCCTTGGCGGATGGGACTCGGTTGAAAATCCTCTGGGCTCTGGAAAAACAGGAGATGTGTGTCTGCGATTTGGCCGCCATGCTGGGTTTAACAGAATCGGCGGTGAGCCATCAGCTCCGTCTGCTAAGGAACCTGCAGCTTGTTAGCAATCGCCGCAATGGAGTTGTACTCTATTATCGCTTGACCGACAACCATGTGTCCCAGTTAATCAATATCACTTTGGAGCATCTACGGGATTGATAATGACCGTTCTTGTGCAAATAGCCCAGGCCAGTTGGGACCTTTTCGTGGAGGCCGCCCCGTATCTGATATTCGGAGTTTTGGTCGCTGGCCTTATGCACCTTTTCCTCGCGCCTGAGACCATTGCCAAACACCTAAACAGCGGCAGAGTACGTTCTGTATTCAAGGCGGCTCTGCTGGGCATTCCCTTGCCTCTTTGCTCTTGCGGAGTTTTGCCCGCCGCAGCCAGTCTGAGAAAGCAGGGAGCTAATCGGGGCGCAACCGCGGCATTCCTAATCGCCACCCCCGAATCCGGAGTGGACTCCATCGCCATTACCTACGCCCTCCTGGATCCCCTCATGACAATCATTAGACCGGTTGCAGCCTTTCTTACCGCTTTTGCCGCTGGGATTACGGAGAACTTTATCTCCTGGGAGGCCAAGGACACAGTCTCGTTGCCACCTGATATAAATTGCCGCGTCGATGGTTGCTGCGATGGTCAAGATTGCCCGCCGGAGGAGCACAGCAAGCACCACACCTTAGGCCAAAAGCTATGGAGTGGAATCCGATATGGTTTCTTCGATCTGTTTCGTGAACTCTCTGGTTGGATCTTTGCAGGCTTCATCGTGGCGGGAGCCATAACTCTTTTGTTACCACAGGATCTAACGAGCAAGTATCTTGGGGGTGGCATTGCCACCATGCTTTTCATGCTTGCCGCCGGTATCCCCACCTACATCTGCGCCACCGCTTCCACCCCGGTGGCTGCGGCCTTGATCCTGAAAGGGGTGAGTCCCGGAGCAGCTTTAGTATTTTTGTTGGCAGGCCCCGCCACCAATATTGCCTCCCTCACGGTGCTTACCAGAGTGCTGGGGAAGCGGGGTGTGATTATTTACCTGGGATCCATTGCGATTTTTGCGGTGTTGCTGGGATTGGCGACTGATTGGCTTTACGCCTCCCTCGGGATTTCCTTGCAAGCAAGACTGGCCGTCGCTACCAGCGAACTACTGCCCGCATGGCTCCATCTCGGAACTGCCCTGCTGTTGGCGGGGCTGATGCTTTTGTTTTTCTTCCGGAGACTCGGCTCAATTTTTGACTCCAAAATCAAGTCAAGCCCCCAGCCTTCTAATTAGTGCTCATCCGAAAACGCCCGTTTTCCGATGAGCGCGATCAGCTCTCAGCACTCAGCCATCTGCAAAATAGATGTAAATACAATATATTAAACTGATCCCGCCTGGGCGGGACTGAATGCTGACAACTCCACCCG
>Ga0102961_1000115_pt1 | contig 12128 bp, 11 predicted proteins | sample SalPonF2_C_D1_MG_FD_84518 | JGI IMG/M metagenome (GOLD analysis project Ga0102961, IMG submission 84518) | Salt pond soil microbial communities from South San Francisco under conditions of wetland restoration - Salt Pond MetaG SF2_C_D1_MG ...
ATTGTAAAAAAGACGTCTAATAAATTGTTATGTGAGTAAAATGATCAAAAACCCGGTTGTTGTTTTATTATTTTCAGCTTGTGTATTCTTTGTCCAAGGTTTCACTGTAGCCAAAGCAGATACTACTGAAGAATGGTTGTGGGATGCTCTTCGTTCAAAAAACCATTTTGCTTTACTGAGACATGCTCTTGCACCTGGAACAGGTGATCCTCCGGAGTTTACTTTGGGCCGTCGCGAAACACAACGCAACCTTTCTGAGGAAGGTAGAACACAAGCAAAACGTATTGGAGAACTTTTTCGTGCTCACGGTATTAACAAAGCTCGTGTTTTTTCAAGCGAATGGTATCGGTGCCAAGACACTGCCGAGTTACTTGATATTGGACCTGTAGTTACTTTATCCGCTTTAAATTCTTTTTTTCAAAATTTTGAACAAAAAAATATCAGAACTGAATCGCTGAAGGTTTGGCTGTCTCAGCAAGAAATAGACATGCCGTTAGTTCTGGTGACGCATCAGGTAAACATTACGGCTCTGACAGAAATTTATCCTTCTTCAGGTGAGATTGTGGTTGTAAAAAAAGATGCTCAAGTAGGCTTGAAAGTTTTGGGTAGTATCAAAAATTATTAACAGTTCCCACAGTTACTGCTTGTGATGCCTGCTATTCATTGAAGGTTGTTAATGGCCCCTTAATACAATTGGAAAATTATTGGGGGAGAGTTCTTTGGATATATTTAGCCAAAGATTCTTTGCTTAAATGAGGGTGGCCTAAGTTTTCAAGCCTTTCATAAACCCAATCTAAAAAATCGTTTTTGCTCCCGCTATCTGTTGGGTATATTTTGCTAGGTTTTTTGCCTTTGGTCCCCTCCCAGAGCAAAGCCATTCTTTTTATGAAGTACTCTAAGGCCAGGTCCTTGGGCCTTCCACCTTTACTGCCTGTGAAAAATTCTAATGCTCTATCTGCCCTAGATTTAACATTATTAAGACAATTCTCAAGAATTCTTAAATCTTCTAAATAATCTTCAGACAACCACTTTACAGGATTGTTTCTTTCATCTTCAACAATCTCACGTTTGCCCAACCATGATGACTCAAGGGGGGGTAAATGATCCAAAGTGATCTGTAATCTATCAATAGAAGTGATTAGCCTTTTTATTTTTCTCTTATCAAAAAGGGGCTCGGGCTCTAATAATTTTTTCATTTCTAAAAACTCTTCAGAGATTTCCTCAATCCGGTTTTTTAGATATTCATCAGAAATAATTCCCATGATATTCCCCATAGTTTTCTATTTTTTGCTCGTCACATTAATAATTTCTTCTTTACTGTAATTTTGAGCTTTATGGTAGCTATATTGGTATTTACATTCTCAGTGGACAAGGTTATAGCAGCCGATATGATGCCAAGCTCTGTTGATGTCAAACTGTTGCTGGACAATGATGAAGTTAAAGTTTCTGATTAAGGCAGGGTATCGCCTCCGCCATTTTTTGTGTCAAAATTCAAAATATCTGCTTCTATCAATCAATACTAGCAGCACCATCCAAAGAAGTTGCTATTGCCAGTGCACATCTTAAGATGTTGGCAAGATATGTGTAGTTCTATACTTGCACATTCAGCAAAATATCTTTCAATATTTGACCCTAGCTATATCTGAAAAACTCCCACTTACAGGCAATACCTATCCTATATCTTTCTCCTTTTACAATGTGTCTGAATGTAGTTCTCCAAATTTTTTTATGAAAACCTGGGGAAAATACTCAGGCTGATTATCTCGCTATAAAAAATGACTGAGATAAAAACACATTTAGGTCTTCATGCCTAGTCGAGCCCCAAGAATAAATATTGACAAAATTAAAACAGATGTTTAAATCACACGTTTGAATAATTGCTGTTTACTGAAGAAAAGAAGAGGGAAATATGGCCAATAATAAAACCAAGAAATGCATTTTAGATGCGGCTGAAAAGCTTTTTGCTCGGCAGGGTTTTTATGCAACTTCCCTGCGCATGCTTACGCGAGAGGCAGGGGTGAATCTGGCGGCTGTAAATTATCATTTCGGTTCCAAGGAAGAATTGATAAAAGCTGTTATCGAACGCCGAATACTGCCCTTGAACAAAATACGGCTTGAAAGGCTTCTGAATATCAAAGATAACGCAGGTGCTGAGGATTGTTCCCCGGATGTTAGAGAAATTCTGTTTGCATTTTTTGAACCAACTTTTGAGTTTAGAAAATCGGGAAAAGGGGCGCAGGATTTTATTTCTCTGATTGGTAGAGCCTTTTCAGATCCGAGAGATACGGTGCGAAAATTATTTTTAAATATGGTGGAGTCGGTATTTCAGCTTCTTTTTGAACTTCTTTGTGATGCTTTGCCTTCACTACCTAAGAATATTGTTTATCTGCGTCTCAATTTCATGCTTGGTGCAATGGCTCATTCAATGAATATGAGTCAAATGTGCCAGTTGATCCCGGATGGATTAAATCTCAAAGTTGATTCGTCCACTCTTGTGGAACAATTTATCATGTTTACCGCAACCGGCTTGGAAGCGCCTTATGAATAAGATAACATGCACGGTCATTATGGTGGCGTTGCTGGCAGCACTTGTCGGATGCAGCGTACACGAACCAATATCCATTGAACCTGGGCCCGTCCCCGAGGCGTTCCTTGAAGAAAAAAAGGAAAGCGTTGTAAAACAGATTGGCGGCAGATGGTGGGAACAGTTCGAGGATAAGGTACTCAACAATTTAATGGATGAAGTACTGATCAATAATCTTGATCTGGAGCAGGCATATGCTCGCCTCGACCAATTTGAAGCAGTTTACCTGACGGTTGATTCCCAGCGTAAACCATTTCTTAATCTCGGCGGTACGGCGAGCCGTGATAAACAATTTACAGCTATAGGGAGCACGACAGGAAACACTTACCGTCTTTCCGTCAACGCCGGCTATGAAGTGGACCTTTGGCAGAAGCTCAAGAATCAAAGTAAGGCGGCCTGGTTTGACACCCTTTCTACCAGGGAAAACATCAAAACAATATACATCAGTCTGTCTGCCCAGTTGGCGGATCTTTATTTTATTGCAGTAGAGCAGCGAGCCCAGTTGCAACTCTTGGATGCAATCATTGCTTCCTATAAAGATACGGTGGAACGCATTGAGTTTCGTTATCAACTTGGCCAGTCAGGCGCCTTGGAGATTTATCAGGCTAGGCAGGAACTGGCAGTTGCCAGGCAGCGGCGGCCGATATTTGAAAGAACCCTTGCCAGGACTGAACATGCAATAGCATTTCTGCTCGGCCGTTTGCCTGAAGATAGTATTGCCGGAAGCCTAACAACACTCCCGGATGTCGGGACAATATTCAGTGCCGGGCTGCCGGCTGACCTGCTGCAAAAAAGGCCTGACATTGAAGCAGCATTTATGCAGGTGAAGGCTCAGGATGCAAGGCTTGCAGCAGCAATAGCTGACAGGTTCCCGGCTTTAAGCCTAACCGGAGCATATGGTGTGTCCTGGCTTGATTTCGGCTCAATGACCAGCGGCACTTTCTGGAATCTTCTGGCAAGCGCAGGTCAACCAATGTATGACGGTGGACGCCGCAAGGCAGAAGAGGAGCGCAACCGTGCCGCTCTCCGTGAGGTTGTTGCCAATTATCGGCAGACGGTTCTCAAAGCTTTCCAGGAGGTGGAAGACGGGCTATCTGACAATCGGACGACGGAAGAGCGCTTGAGTCTTTTGAAAGAACAGGATTCAGTATCAAATGCTAATGTACGGGTAGCACGTGATGGATATTCTTACGGCATAAACGACTACCTGCCGGTATTGATTGCTGAACGTCAGTATTTTGATGTGCAGATTCAGGTTCTCTCCGCCCATCGCCAGCTCGTTTCCGACAGGATCAGCCTGGTAAGGGCACTTGGCGGTGATTGGATGGAGGAATTTGTTCCACAGAATGAGGTTGAAGAGTTTGCCGTAGAATTAGAATAGAAATGGAACACGTTTTATTAAAAATTATATCCAAGGCCTAATCGGCCGCGGTCTAAAAAAGGAAAATCCTATGGGGGCCAAACAGAAAGCAATTAAAATAATTCTGCCAATAGTGATTTTGGCGGTTGGTCTTATAGCCATGCGATTCTTAATACTCAATCGGCCGGTTCCTCTAAAGCAGACGAGGGAGAACCCGGGAGCCCTCGTGAAGGTGGTCAAGGCTGAAAGCCAGGAAAGGCAGATAAAAATTTTTGGTACCGGAACGGTTCAGCCTGAACAGGAAGTGACCATCACCCTGCAGGTAAATGGATTGATAAATAAGGTGGCTCCGGGATTCGCTGCAGGAGCTTTTTTCCGGAAAGGTGAACTGCTTTTTGCAGTGGAGTCGATTGACTATGAACTCGCCGTGGAGCGGGCCAAGGCATCTCTGATACGGGCGGAGAATGAGATCATCATTATCGAGAGCAAGGCAGCTGTAGCACGGCAGGAATGGGAGCGCTTGAAACTGAAAGACCAGGAGGAGCCAAACCCGCTTATTGTATATGGGCCCCAGTACGAGGATGCTAAGGCCAACCGTAATGCTGTTGCTGCCAGTCTCAAACAGGCGGAGCTTGATTTGCAGCGTACGAGGATTACAGCACCCTTTAATTGTATTGTTCGTTCAGAGGAGGTTGGAGTAGGGAAGTATGTGAGAGCAGGTAATAATGTGGCAATGGTCGCAAGTGTTGATGGAGCAGAGATTGTAGTTCCCCTGCAGCTTGATGATCTGAGGTGGTTAAGTATTCCCAGACAGGGAAATTCTGAAAAGGGCTCCGATGCCACTGTCCGCCTTGAAGTTGGCACCAACCTGTATCAATGGCAGGGGCAATTGGTTCGGTCGCTTGGTGAGGTGGATATGAAAAGCCGCATGGCCCGGTTAGTTGTCAGGGTTGACGACCCATACAGGTTGCGAACTGAAGGGTATACGCAAAAGTTAAATCTTGAGTTGGGTATGTTTGTCGAGGTTGTTTTCCAGGGTGAAACATTGGCAGATATGGTGGAGATACCCAGGGCCGCGTTGCGAGAAAATTCCACGGTATGGATCATGGACAGCGATCAGAAATTAAGGATAGTTCCAGTTGAGATAATTCGTTTACAAAAAGATACTGTATTAGTAGGTGGCAGCCTTGAGGATGGCGACCTGGTTATTCTGACATCATTACCAGGCGGTGCGGACGGCATGAAGCTTCGTTCTGCAAATGAAGGAGAGTCCAGGTGAAACAATCTATCAAATGGATGGCTCATAACCATGTGGCCGCCAACCTGCTGATGATGGTTTTCATAATTGGAGGCCTGGTTCTGGGTTTTTCCATCAAGCAGGAAGTGTTTCCCGAGATAGCCCTGGACATGGTGCAGATTTCCGTGGCCTACCCGGGTGCCGGTCCGGACGAGGTTGAAGAGGGCATCATTCTGCAGGTCGAAGAAAAAGTCAGTGGACTGGACGGTATCAAGAAGATATCCTCGGTGGCTGCCGAAGGTGTCGGAACTGTCACAGCGGTGATCAGAGACGGAGAGGATGTCGACCTTGTCCTGCAGGATATTAAGAGCGAAGTTGACCGGATAATCACCTTTCCTGAAGATGCGGAAAAGCCGGTGATCAGCAAGTTATTAAATCGTCAGGAAGTGGCATCACTTGTTGTATACGGCAACGTACCAGAACGCACGTTACGCGAGCAGGCTGAGGCCATGCGTGATGAACTCCTTGCCATGGATGAGATCACTCAGGCTGAACTGAACGGTGTCCGTCCTTATGAGATATCCATCGAAATCAAAGAACAGAATCTGAGACGTTATAATCTGACCTTGAATCAGGTTGCCCAACGCATCCGCCAGGCCTCTTTGGATATGCCGGGAGGCTCGGTGAAGGCGTCAGGAGGCGAGATTCTGCTCCGCACCAAGGAGCGCCGTTACCAGGGCTATGAATACAGCGATCTTGTTATTCTGGTCAACCCTGACGGCAGCGAAGTAAAATTAAGGGACATCGCGTTTGTGCGGGACGGATTTGAGGAAACCGACCAATATGCCATGTTTAATGGCTTGCCAGCTGCTATGGTCTCGGTATTTAGGGTAGGCAATGAGAAGCCGACTGTTATTTCAGATGTGGTTTACGAATATATGCTGTCCAAACGGGAGAATCTACCGGAATCAATCCAGGTGGATGTCTGGAATGACACCTCTGAACTTTTTGACAGCCGCCTGAAACTGCTTTTGAAAAATGCCGTTCTCGGGCTCATCATGGTTCTTATTATGCTCAGCATGTTTCTGCAAATACGCCTGGCCCTGTGGGTGATGCTCGGCATTCCAATTTCTTTTTTGGGTGCTTTGCTGTTCATGCCGAGTCTAGATGTTTCCATCAATATGATCTCCCTGTTCGCCTTTATCATGGCCTTAGGTATAGTGGTTGATGACGCCATCGTGGTTGGTGAGAATATCTTTGAGCACCGGCAGCGGGGTAAGCCATATGTTCAAGCGGCGGTTGACGGCGCCCGCGAGGTTGCAGTGCCGGTGACTTTCTCTATTCTGACTTCTGTTGCTGCCTTCATGCCGCTTGTCTTTGTTGAAGGCGTTATGGGGAAATTCATAAGGGTTATTCCATTGGTGGTGATTTCCATCCTTCTGGTCTCCCTGGTTGAGTCCCTCTATGTTCTGCCGGCGCATCTCAGCCTTGGCGGCAGAAAATTAGAGAAAAAGACCAGCCTTTCACCGGCTGACAGGATAAGAAAATATACAGTGGGAGGACTAGATCGTTTTATCAAAGGGCCCTACCAACGGTTTCTGTTGCTCAACCTTGAGTATCGCTATGCCTCCATAGCCGTTGCCATTGGAGTTCTTATGCTTACCATCGGGATCACCAAAGGCGGTATTGTCAAATTCAGTTTCATGCCCGAAGTGGAAGGCGACCTGATTAAGGTGGAGTTGCAGATGCCGCGCGGTACTCCTATTGAACAGACAGCAGAAGTACATGATTTTTTAGTTGAAAAAGCCATAAGTGTTGTCGAAGATTATGATCGCGAAAGGAAGGTTAAAGAATCCAGCTTGCGGCAGCTTTATTCAGTCGTAGGCGGTACAATTGCCCAGGGCGGACCGGCTGGCGGCGGTGCCAGTTCCGGCGCCCACCTTTCCAATGTCTCCCTACTTTTGACTCCCAGCGAAGAACGGCAATATCCAGCCACGGAAATTGCCAAACGCTGGCGGCAGGAGGTTGGCGAGGTCACCGGGATTGATTCTCTTTCTTTTTCTTCCAACCTGTTGCATATGGGTGCCAATGTGGATGTGCGGCTGGCCCATGACGATTTTTCAATGCTGTTGCAGAGTGCCAAACGGCTTAAAGAGTTTCTGGCCCAGTATCCAGGTGTAAGCGACATAAAAGACACCTATCCCGAAGGCAAAAAGGAACTTAAGATAAAACTGAAGCCGGCGGCCCGGACCCTCGGCATAACTGAAGAAGATCTGGGGCGCCAGATACGAGCAGCATTTTATGGTGCTGAAGCCCTGCGTCTGCAAAGAGGCAGGAATGAGGTTAAGGTGATGGTTCGTTATCCGGAGGGCGACCGCAAGAATCTCTGGGATTTTGAAACCATGCGTATCCGGACGCCGGACGGCGGAGAGATCCCCCTGCAGCAAGCTGCTGTAATCATCGAAGGAAGAGGGTATAGCGTGATCAATAGGGCTGACCGCAAGCGGGTCACCAATGTGACAGCCACGGTGGACAGCAACAAGGCCAATGCTCAGGAAATCCTGGCTGACCTGCAAAAAACCATTTTGGCTGATCTGGCAGCCGATCACCCGGGACTCACCTATGACCTGGAAGGTGAGGAAAAAGAACGGCGAGACTCCATGACCAGCATGGGAAAAGGTTTCATGTTGGCGTTGTTTGCCATGTATGCCTTGCTGGCGATTCCCTTCAGAAGCTACAGCCAGCCCTTTCTCATCATGGCCGCCATTCCTTTTGGCATGGTCGGCGCTGTTTGGGGGCACCTTATCATGGGTTTCAGTCTTAGTATGCTGAGTATCTTCGGTATCGTGGCCTTGTCGGGCGTGGTGATAAACGATTCATTGCTGTTGATTGATCAGGTGAACAGAAACAGACGCCAGGGCCAGGATTTGTTTCAGGCGGTTATTGATGGAGGTATACGCCGTTTTCGGCCGATCCTGCTGACCTCGCTGACTACCTTTTTTGGATTGATGCCAATGATTCTGGAAACAAGCGTTCAGGCACAGTTTTTGATCCCCATGGCCATAAGTCTTGGTTTTGGTATTATGTTTGCCACCGGTATTACCCTGCTTCTTATTCCAACCCTTTATATTATCCTGGAAGATCTCCGCAAAGTTTTTGGTCTAAAGGAAATGGTAATCAATAATATTGAAAACTGATTATTGGAGTTTTACAGTTAGACAATTAAGAAAAGTAGAAGGTCTTTTATAATCTTGTAAAGTTAATCTTGCTGCTGATATGTCTGACAGTGTCAAGTAGAAAAGACTTATCCCTTGCCCCCTGTTTTATCGGGGTATTTCATTTCATATGGAGGGCATTAGCAACTGTCGATGACTGCTATCAATTTAAACTCGAGAGTCATTCTTGAAAGGTTGCTATTTCTAAAGGCAACCTTTACTTGTTTTTAGAGACTGAAAAGTTAAGATTGTGGCAAGATATTTATATTTTAAAGCATGAAGATAGATAAAAAACATGTCCTGGAAATAATTGAAGCAACTCCTCTTGTTTCAATCGATCTAGTCATTAGAAATCCTTCTAATAAGGTTCTGCTTGGTAAAAGGAATAACCGCCCTGCAATGGGTTATTGGTTTGTCCCTGGTGGAAGGATATTCAAGAATGAAACAATTAATCAGGCCTTAAAAAGAATTTCGGAGGTGGAATTGGGCCAAGATCTATCAACTAAAGCCCCCAGTCTGCTTGGAGCATATGATCATATTTATGAAGATAATTTTTTAAATGTTAAAGGAATAAATACTCATTATGTTGTGCTGGCTTTTGTCATAGCCCTACAACAAGAGATTGAAGTTAAATCGGACGAACAGCATACCGAGTTGAAATGGTGGGAAATTGACAAACTACTCCAAGATCAAACTGTCCATCAGAACACAAAGGTATATTTTAGATAGCCATCACACACCTTCACTCGACTTCAGCCTCAAAATATTATATGTAGATAAACGCCTCAACGGTGCTTATCCTATAAAATATTAATGCAAAAACAATAAAATTTGTTATGGGAAATGTACATGCCCACACACCCATAAAAGATGGTGTGTTCTTTAATATTTTAAATATTATAGGAGTAGTTACTATGGAACCTGAAGAACACAAAGGATTTATGATAATTAAATCCCCTGGGTGGATGTTTAAAGCCACTAAAATAGTACCATCCCCCCATTTCAAACACCCCCTCAATGCCTGTACAGTTGAATCTTTAAAAATCTTTATAAATTTCAAACTGAATAAAATAAAACCAAGGAATAGAAATAAATCAGTCAACAAGCAGGTCTAAACCTGAAGAGGTCCTACTATTCTGAGGTTTCATACTATACGTAATGCTGCTACTATCAACGTTGACTAGCGGCACCATTTAAGAAAATCAACATTGCCAGTCGATATCTTCAAAGGTATTCCTTCATCAAAAACTTAAGATGTTGGCAAAATATTGACACCTGGAAAACATTCCCGAAAAACAATCCAATATCATAATATCAAGGAATATCTCCCTGATAATAAATGGTTAGCCATTTACAGATAAGGAAAATATTCTATGTGGGACGAAAGATATAAAGAAGAAGGGTTTGCGTACGGAACTGAGCCGAATGATTTTCTTAAATCTGAATTCTTTAGAATACCAAAGGGTGGCCGAGTGCTTTGTTTAGCAGAAGGTGAAGGAAGAAATGCAGTTTTTTTAGCCAAGGAGGGCTACACAGTCACAGCAGTTGATCAATCTTCAGTAGGTCTGCAGAAAGCTAAAAGCTTTGCTATTGAAAATGGTGTGGAAATATCCACGATAGTGGCTAGCTTGGCCAACTATGAACTTGGAAACGAAGTCTGGGATGGTATTGTATCAATCGCAGCACATGTTCCTCCATTGTTACGGAAAAACATTCATGGCAATGTTGTTAAAGCTTTGAAAAAGAATGGTGTTTTCATCTTGGAAGCATACACAGAACATCACCTTATGATGGATGGAATAGGTGGCCCACCACAAAAGGAATTATTCATGTCCCTTAAAGAGTTGAAAGTTGAGCTTGATGGGCTGGATTTTATAATTGGGGCAGAAGTAGTAAGAAATATTTCTGAAGGAAAGTATCACCAGGGAGAAAGTGCTGTTGTGCAAATTGCTGCATGTAAAACTACCAAAGGCTAACCAGGCGCTGCACCAGACTGGAATAGGCGTGGGGGGCGTTAATCGCGGAAAGCCCGGTGACCGGCTGGTGAGCTTAAACGTTATCTAAAAAGTATAGATAACTGCTTTGAATCATCACTAGCAGTTTCTTCCTAGCAAGTTACTATTGCCAGTGCAAACCTTTACTGGTAATTTTTCTTTACTGAGTCAACATTGTGGCAAGTCATCTTTACTTTTAAAAGTTAAGAAAACATCTTGTATTGTTAACTGGCTTGGCGTTTCACAAAATTAAAACTATGGCAAGGATGTTTAAGTCATCACAAAAAGGAGAAATATGTCTTTCGAGTTTTTACTTATATATTCTGTAACAGTTTTTGTTGCTTCAATTATACCAGGCCCGAGCATGTTGTTGGCATTAACACATGGCATGAAATATGGGGCGAGAAGAACAACTGTATCAGCATTGGGGAACTTATCAGTTACCTTAATGCAAGCAGGTATTTCTATTGCTGGTTTGGGAGCAATCCTGCTCGCATCTGAAAATATATTTAATATAATTAAGTGGGCCGGTGCCGTTTATTTAGTGTACATGGGTATAAGTATATGGCGTTCACCCAGTATGTCTATAACGGAGAAATCAAGCAACGGCAACCAGCCTGAGACACCTCTCCGGAAGATGTACTTGCAAGCTGCTTTTGTGACTGCTGGAAACCCTAAAGCAATTGTATTTTTTACAGCTGTATTTCCTCAGTTTATTGACCCTAATATTGCTTTTATTCCTCAATGTGGGATGCTAATGGGAACTGGAGGGATTATAGCATTTTGTTGTTTTATGGCATACGCAATTGGTGGTCAAAACATTGTGAGATTATTCTCCGAAGCATCCGTTGGGAAATATGTCAACAGAGTAATTGGTGGTACTTTTATAGGAGCTGGCATTGGACTAGCTTCGAGTAATAAGTAATATTGTTAAACGGCCTGGGCTATCAAATAATTATAAACAATGGCAAAGATGTTTAACATTGCCACTGGACATCGTAACTCTAATTCATTTCTACAAAACTTTAGATGTTGGCAAGGAATATGGACCTTCTATCTCAGCCTAATTTAGTTAGAATCCCAACTGAATTTTAGTGATAATTCCCATTTTTTTAAATTCAGGAATATTTATTAGTGCCGTTTTCTCTGTAACCCCCTTTGATTATTTAAAATAGTCTTTTTTAGTGAAAATTGGTCCATTTATTGCATGTTAAATTGGTTAATTTATTACATATTAAAAAGTAGGGGAATGTTGCTAAAGAGGTCCTCACTGCCAACTTATTCATCGACGCGATGCGTGATGAAGGGATTTAAGATTTTTTTATTCTTAACGAAAGATCCCAATGACATAGTGGACGACCCGTTGTTTACAGATAGGGCTAACGACGACTATACGTTGACAGGGAGCTCACCTGGATCCGGGACGGCCTCTGACAGCGGCGACAAGGGGGCCTGGGTGGCAGCTACCCCATTGACTGGTAACATTGACGCAGCGAAGAGCCGATATGAATAATAAAAAGAGGCGTAGCATGAAGACAATAAAATTGAAATCAATATTTGCCTTGATCCTGTTTTCGATCCTCACTTTCGGGTTGACATCCATTGCCACCTCGGCAGGCACCAATATCAGCAACAACGGTTTTGAAGACAGCTTTCCCAAAACAGCAGGTGGCTATGTTGTCTGGCAGGGAAAGGCGGGTAACGACTGGGAAATTTTCCTCTACAACGCCAACGATGG
>Ga0102961_1000119_pt1 | contig 12070 bp, 7 predicted proteins | sample SalPonF2_C_D1_MG_FD_84518 | JGI IMG/M metagenome (GOLD analysis project Ga0102961, IMG submission 84518) | Salt pond soil microbial communities from South San Francisco under conditions of wetland restoration - Salt Pond MetaG SF2_C_D1_MG ...
CAGATCCTCTGGATAATAGGCTTGACAGAGAACCAGCCGCAAGGTAACTTACTCCGTTAATCCATACCCACACCCTCTCTTATCCAACGCAAGGAGTCTCCCATGACATTTCAGGAATTGATCCTAGCAATTGAGCAATATTGGCACGACTATGGGTGTATAATTCAACAACCATACGATATCGAAGTAGGCGCCGGAACTTTCAACCCGGCAACCCTGCTTCGTTCTCTTGGTCCCGAGCCATACAATGTCGCTTACGTGGAACCATCACGTCGGCCAACCGATGGACGCTACGGGGAAAACCCTAATCGTCTTCAGCACTACTACCAATATCAGGTAATCCTCAAACCATCTCCCATGGATCTACAGGAGCTGTACTTGGATAGCCTCAAGAGCTTCGGCATAGATCCGCTGGACCACGATATTCGTTTTGTGGAGGATGACTGGGAGTCGCCCACTCTGGGAGCTTCTGGGCTTGGTTGGGAGGTCTGGCTGGACGGCATGGAAATTACCCAGTTTACCTATTTTCAGAATGCTGGCGGCATGCCTCTGGATCCTATCTCTGGTGAACTCACCTATGGCCTCGAACGGATTGCCATGTACCTCCAGGGGATAGACAACATCTTTGACCTGGCCTGGACGGACCAGATGACCTACGGGGACGTCCATCACAAATGGGAGGTGGAATTTTCTTATTACAACTTTGAAGAAGCTGATGTGGACATGCTCTTCAAACTCTTCAATATGTACGAAGCTGAAGCCATCAGTATGAATGAGCGCAAATTGGTGCTGCCCACTTATGACTACTGCTTGAAGTGTTCGCACACCTTTAATCTGCTGGATGCCAGAGGAGCCATCAGTGTAGCTGAGCGCACCAACTACATCGGTCGGGTACGGAACCTGGCTCGACTTGCGGCCCAAAGCTACCTGGAGCAGCGTGAAGAGATGGGCTATCCCTTGCTCAACAGATGGAAGAACTTACAAGGGCGATGATTGTGGTTTTGGTAAACAGCGATTACGATATGGATTTGGGGGAGACCTTATGGCAAAAGACTTTTTATTAGAAATAGGTACTGAGGAGATTCCAGCCAGTTACATCAAGCCAGCCCTGGAGGCAATGGCGGCCATGCTCAGTAAAACCCTGTCGGATCAGCGGGCGGCCCACGGATCCATCCAAACCATGGCCACACCGAGACGGCTGGTCTGGCTGATTAAGGATGTGGCCGAAAAGCAGGAAGCCCAGACCATCGAGATCACCGGCCCTCCTAAGGCAGCCGCTTTTGACGAGTCGGGGAATCCCACTCAGGCAGCCCTCGGTTTTGCCCGGGCCCAGGGGGTGAGCCCGGATGAACTCCAGGTGAAACAAACCGGCAAAGGTGAGTATGTGGTGGTTAGCCGTCACCAGGCTGGCATCTCTACTGTTGATATTTTGAGTGGAGTGCTTGCAGATCTAATCCAAGATATTCCCTTTCCCAAGTCCATGCGCTGGGGCAGTTTGAAAGTTACTTTTGCCCGACCAATACATTGGATCGTTGCCTTGTTGGGCCAAGAAGTAGTCCCGTGCACTTACGGCAATGTCACGAGTGGCAACACTTCCTACGGGCATCGTTTCATGAGCCCTGGGCCGTTTGAGGTCACTGAAATTGACGGCTATGTGGAGGCCCTGCGTGAACGGTTTGTAATCGTTGACATTGAGGAGAGGACTGAACGAATCCGCCAGCTTGTTGCTGCTTGTGCCAAAGAGAAAAACGGTACTATCCGTGAGGATGAAGGGCTTCTGGATGAAGTCGTTCAGCTGGCGGAGTACCCCACGGCTGTCTGTGGCAGTTTCGACAAGCACTACCTGGAGTTGCCGCAGGAAGTTCTGATTACGGCCATGCGCTCTCATCAGCGTTACTTCGCCGTAGTGGACGATGCCGGCAAATTGATGCCTTACTTTGTCACGGTTAACAATACCCTGACCCGGGACCCTCAAGTGGTCGCCCACGGTAACGAGCGGGTAATCCGGGCTCGTCTTGAGGATGCCCGTTTCTACTATGTGGCGGATCAGAAGGTCTCCCTTGAAGACAGGGTCGAGGAACTAAAAGAGGTGGTCTTCCACTCCAAGCTCGGGACCTCTTACGAAAAGCTGGAACGTTTCAAGGCCCTGGCTGAACATATGGCCGACCAGGTAGCACCGGAGCAAAAACCGACCGTCAGTAGGGCTGCATTCTTGTGCAAGGCTGATCTGGTGACTGGTACCGTGAGCGAGTTCCCTTCACTGCAGGGTGTCATGGGCCGGGCCTATGCTCGCCTTGCCAATGAAGATGCAGCTGTGGCTGAAGCAATTTATGAACACTACCTGCCCACCCACGCTGGGGGAGCATTGCCATCTGGTACGGCTGGCGCCCTGGTCAGCATGGGCGACAAACTGGACACAGTGGTAGGATGTTTCGGGGTTGGTCAAATCCCGACCGGAACTGCTGATCCCTTCGCACTGCGCCGCCAGGCCCTCGGGATAATCCGTATCATATTGGCAAAGGATCTCTCCCTTTCCCTCTCTGACCTTATCAAGCAAGCCCTGGATGGGTTAGATGGAAAGCTCACTGAACCCAAGGAGCAGACGTATCAAGCCGTCCTCGATTTCTTCAAGGTGAGATTGCAGCATTTCCTTATAGGACAAGATCAGCCGCAAGACGTGGTTGACGCAGTTCTGGCCTACCACCTGGATCCGCTGGTGGAAACCGTGGCGAAAATTTCCACCCTCAAAGCCTTCAAAGAAAGTGAGACTTTTGAACCCTTAGTGGGGACAGTGAAGCGGGTGGTCAATATTCTGAAAGAACCGGTGGATGGTGATGTGGATCCTGAGCTGTTCGTTAATCAAGCAGAAAAGGATTTGTATCAGGAAGTGGTAACCTGTGAGCAAGAACTGGAAAAGGTTCTGGCTAAGCGGGACTACGGCGACGTTCTGGAGCGCTTGAGTGAGCTCAAAGGTCCCATTGATCACTTTTTCGACGATGTAATGGTTCTAGACAAGGACTTGTCTCTGAGACAGAACCGGTTGGCCCTACTGACCCGAATCGCCAACCTTTTCCAGCAACTGGCAGATTTTTCGCGCTTGGTTTTGTGAACTGCGGATAGATCATTCAAGTAAAGAAGAAGGGTCCAGAGAACGTGGTTTAAACTGCCCCTGAAGGAATGCCGGATTGGGGAATGGCAGATGTGGGATGTGAGATCTCAAATCTAGAATCTGCAATCTACCATGTGCCCTCTGTCTTCTTTCTTCTTGTTGTATCCTGCCTGCTGACTGCTTTTTTGTTAAATCCGCAATCCGCAATCTTTCCTCTGCCCGCTGCCTTCTGTCCTTTGATCTCCGCCCCTGCCCCCCCGCCTCTCCAACTTGAACCAAGCAAATACAAGAAGAATCACTTTACAAGGTTCTACCTTTTTGTTAGCATGCGGTGATTTTTTGGAGAGGTGGTCCAAACCAAGATGAAACCTGAAAACATGCCCCTGGACATACTTTCACTCCGGACAATCCTTAAACCAGAGGAATTGTCCTCTTCCCCTAAGCCCCATGCACGTTAAACAGCTAGAACTCTTCGGATTCAAGTCGTTTGTCGACAAAGCCACTATCACCTTTTCCACCGGGATCTGTGCGGTTGTGGGACCCAATGGCTGTGGCAAGAGCAATATTGTCGACGCCATTCGCTGGGTGCTAGGCGAACAGAGCGCCAAACAACTCCGGGGTAAATTCATGGAGGAGGTCATATTCGGCGGCGCTAATGGACGTCCATCTTTGAATTTTACCGAGGTCTCACTCGTTCTCTCCAACGAGGATGGCAAAGCGCCTCCGCCCTACCACGACCTCAGTGAAATCATGGTCACCCGCCGCCTTTTTCGTTCCGGAGAGAGTGAATATCTCATCAACAAAATCCCTTGCCGTAGGATGGACATAGGTAAGCTTTTCATGGATGTCGGAGTCGGGCATCGCCACTATGCCATTATCGAGCAAGGCAAGATCAGCCACGTTGTGGAGTCCAAACCAGAAGACATCCGCGCCCTCATCGAGGAAGCTGCAGGGATCACCAAGTTTAAGGTCAAAAAGAAGGCTGCCCTCCGCAAGATCGAACTTACAAAACAGAACCTTCTCCGCCTTGGTGACATCATCGCCGAAGTTTCGCGTCAGCTTTCGAGCCTCAAACGTCAGGCTCAGCGGGCAAATCGTTATCGGTCCCTAAAAAAGGAAATTAAGCAGATTGAAATCAACCGCGCACTGCATCATTATGGCCAGTGGCGCAAAGAAATGGAAGTGCTGGACAAAGACCTCCGCTCTCTAAAAGATTCCCAATCTGAGCGGGGGGCGCAATTGGGCAGACTGGACGCTGAACTAACAGAGCGTGGCAGTCAGATGCACGAAATAGAGGAGAGTCTCCGACAACGCAGAGAGGCACTGTTTCAGGTCAAGAACTCAATCACCAGCGACGAGAATAGCCTCCTCCACCTGCAACGGCAAATCAAAGAATTAGAGCAAAGACAGCAACGGTTGGCAAAGGAGATCCTGGAGCAAGAGGAACGGCAGGCGCAACTTGCTCAGGAAAAAGACCGGTTGGCTGAAAAACAACGAGAATTATCAGCGGAATGCTCCGAGGCTGAAGCCCTGGTCGGCCAACTGAACGGTGAGTTGGACCGAGAAAAGGCACGTCTGATTCAGTTAACTGATCAGCTGGATGAGGGAAAAGGTGATCTGGTTGACCTGTTGGGGGAACTAGCGCGGGCGCGCAATGATCAACTGTCAATGCGCAAAAGACTGGAAGATTTTGGCCGCCGCCAAAGTCGCCAAGAATCCGAATACCGGGAACTCAAGGAAAAACACGATCACTTGCAGCCCCAAATTGAGAGTCTGGAAAAGAAAAAAAGTGCCAGTGAGGGAGAACTCAAGAAACTTTCTGCCGAAGTTAATTCTCTCAAGCAGCAGCAACACAAGCTTGAACAGGATCGTGAAGGGTACACTAAGACAATTACCGCCCTGGAAAGCACCTACCACCAGCAACAGTCCCAATTGAAGATACTCCTGGAGATGGAGGACTCCTACGCCTGGTTTAACGATGCGGTCAGGGAGCTAATGAACGCCAGGGATGAGAAAGAACTTCACTGTAGCATCAGGGGCGCAGTGGCAGAAATGTTGGAAGTAGATGTCAGCCATCGCCAGGCGGTTGAGGCAGTTCTCGGTGGCCGACTGCAGGCATTAGTGGTGGATTCAGTCAGTGATGCCCGTACTGCTTTGCAGCACCTCAAACGCACAAAAACAGGCCGGAACTATTTTGTGCCGCTATCTGTCACCAATGAGGCCCCGGAGTTAAAGGCCGACGGTGAGGGTCCAGTTCCTCTGGCACGCTTGGTCAGGCCGCGCCCGGGCTACGAATCGGTTATCAATCATCTGTTGTCCCAGGTACTGTTTTGCTCCGACCTGGAGCAGGCTTTATCCTGGTGGCAGTTGCACCCCAAGGCGTATATCTTGGTAACGGCCGAAGGGGATCTGATCGGCCAGGACGGAACACTATGGGGAGGAAGCCAGGAACAACAGATAAGTATCTTGGAAAAACAGGAGGAGAGGAAGGATCTTGAGGCCAAGATTATTGCCTCAGAAGAAAGGTTGAAAAAAGAGCGGGACAAATCCGGGAAAGTCGATGAACAGCTTGCCCAGATTGTCTCACGACTCCAGTCAATTCAGGAGAACCAACAGATATTGCGAGATCAGCTTTTGGAACAAGAAAAAAAGCACTACCGCTCGCAGGCCGAACACCAGGGAATCATCGAGCGGCTAGCAGTACTGGACATGGAAAAAGACCACGATAAAGAAGAGGTCTCTCAGCTCCAGACCGAACTCAGCCAAAGCGAGCGTGAACTTGAGGCTCTGGAAGAGCAAAAAGAAGAAGCGGAGGAGGGCTTAGCGGAAGCGCAACACCAGCGGCAGGAACAGGAAAATATAGTGGACGGCCTGCAGGAAAAAGCCACGGCTCAACAGGTGTCGGTTGGTGCGCTTGTGGAGAAAAAAGAGGCAGCCCGCTCGAGCCACCAGAGGCTGGAAGAGTATACTGCTGAAGGCGATCGGCGAGACCAACAGCTTCTGGAAGAGAAAAAAAATTGCCAGCATCAAATACATCAGCTTACCGAGGAACAACAACAAACCCAAGAGAGACTAGAGCAAGCCCACAAGCAGTTGCTGGAGCGAGAAGAGCGCCTCAGAGTTGAAGAGGACCACTGGCGCGAGTTTGAAGGAAAGCAGCAAAATTTTGAATCCCGCAGACTGCAGCTGATCAAACAGGACAAAGAACAGGAGCGGGAGATTCAGACTCGGCACCAAGAACTCACCGAACTCAACCTGAAGATCCAGTATCTCGTGCACCAGATTCAGGAGCACTACCATCTGGACCTCACCATGGAGGATTTACCTGTTTCGGAAGAAGAGGTCGTGGATTTGGAAAAGTCGGAAGCTAGACTGCAGCGGCTTCGCGATCGGGTGGCGCGCATTGGTGAGGTGAACTTGACAGCCATAGAGGAATATGAAGAACAGCAACAACGCCACGACTTCCTCACTGCTCAACGGGATGATCTCGTACAGTCACTGGAAGGCTTGAAAAAGGCAATATCTCGAATCAATCGCACAACTCGAAAGCGGTTTCTCCAAACCCTCGAAGCTGTAAATCGCAAACTTGCAGAGGTTTTTCCTTTGCTTTTCAATGGTGGCAGTGGCCATTTGCGGCTCATGACCGACCGCGATCCCCTGGAGGCTGGGGTGGAAATCCTCGTGCATCCTCCAGGCAAGAAACTGACCAGCATGAGTCTCCTTTCCGGCGGAGAAAAGGCCCTGGCTGCAGCCGCGCTCCTTTTCTCCCTCTATATGATAAAACCCAGTCCATTTTGTATTTTGGACGAGGTGGACGCCCCTCTGGATGACGCCAACATTGATCGCTTCATTGAGGTGCTCAAAAGAATCAGCCAAGATTCTCAAATCATTATGGTCACCCACAACAAGAGAACCATGGAGATATCAGATATTCTTCTGGGGGTGACCATGGAAGAGCCCGGTATTTCAAAAATCATCTCTGTAAACTTTCAAGGTATTCCTGAAACCCATGGCTAGATGGTTTAGACGCAAACAGGAAGACGATGCAACCGAGAGTGCGGGGGAGAATACAATCGAATCTCCCCAGCCAGAAGAATCCTCTCCTGAAACCGAAGATCCTCCGGCGGAGAATGGGGTCGAGCCTGCCTCTGAGACAACTTCCGGGATTTTCACTTATATGCGCTCGCGGTTACAGAAGACCAGGAAGACACTGGCAGGACAAATCGACCGGTTGGTTGTTGGCAAGAAAGAAATTGACCAAGATGTGCTAGAGGAATTGGAAGAAGTGTTGATCACCTCGGATCTCGGGGTTGCTACCACGCAGAAACTGATTACTTCCATGGAGGAGAAGCTCCATCGCCGGGAGCTTACGGATGCAGATCGATTGCGCATCCACCTGAAGGACGAAATCCGCCGTTTCCTAAAGGTCGAGACCTCAGCCCTAGATGTTACTGGTCACAAGCCATTTGTGATCATGGCTGTTGGTGTCAATGGTGTGGGCAAAACTACAACCCTCGCCAAGATGGCGTTCCACTATAAACAGGCGGGTTTACGGGTGATGCTGGTTGCTGCCGACACCTTTCGGGCTGCGGCCACAGAACAGCTGTCAACCTGGGCTGAACGTGTGGAAGTCGAGCTGGTCAAGCAAAGTAGTGGTGCTGACCCGGCGGCCGTGGTCTATGATGCCATGGCTGCGGCTCAGGCTCGAGGTGTGGACGTGGTGTTAATAGACACAGCAGGTCGTCTCCACACCAAGGTGAATCTCATGGAGGAACTCAAAAAAATAAAGCGGGTGATTTCGAGACAAATGGACACCGCCCCCCATGAGGTCCTGCTCATCCTTGACGCCACCACAGGACAAAACGCAATCTCGCAAACGCATTTTTTCCATCAGGAATTGACGGTCACAGGGCTGGTGCTCACCAAGCTGGATGGCACGGCCAAAGGTGGCATAGTTGTGGGTGCCTGTCAGGAATTTCAAATCCCCATCCGCTTCATCGGCTTGGGCGAGGGCTTGGATGATCTCAGGGAGTTTGACCCTGAACAGTTCGTGGCGGCACTCTTCTGACCCGAGTCTCTCATCTCATTTCGACCCTTCGACCTATTCCTCATAATGCATTCAACGCCGTCCGTTAGGCTTGCTGGGAGTTTCACTCCATAGACTATATGGCAGATAAACCCTAACGTTGTAGACCTACTCCGAGGAAAAACGCACTAGAGTGCGCTAGATGTGGCTGCGCACAGGCTCGGTCAGGACGAAGCGTACTTCACCGTACGTGAGATCCTGGCCGAGGCGAGCACAGCCGCAGATGGTGTACTATAGTGCGAGCCTAGCGATTTTAGCCGGTGTGGGTCTGCAACGTTAGGGTAAAGATTAATTTGACTTTTCCTCCAGCGTCAGAGACCATATGTTAGGTTGCAGTATATCCAATAACCACTACAGTAGCAGGATAGTATCATGAAAAACGTTCTTGCCTTTGTCATGGCTGGTGGTAGGGGCGAAAGGCTCATGCCCCTTACCCAGGACCGCACCAAGCCCGCCGTTCCTTTTGGTGGCATGTATCGCCTTATCGATCTACCCTTGAGTAACTGTATCAATTCGATGGTGTACAAGATCATCATTCTACCCCAATATAAGTCCCAGTCTCTCCATGACCACCTGGAAGACGGCTGGAATATCTTTAATCAGAAGCTGGGTCACTTCTTAAGAATCGTCCCACCTCAGCAGCGGACAGGGCTTGATTGGTATCGAGGTACCGCCGATTCTATTCGCCAGAACCTCTATCTCATTGAGCGTTACAGGCCAAGCCACGTCTTGATCCTTTCAGGTGACCACATTTACAAAATGGACTATAGCCTGTTTGCCAGTTACCACCAGGAGAGAGAGGCAGATGTTACCATCTCGCTTCTCGAGGTGGGAACAGAACTGGCACATCAGTTCGGGGTGGCCGAAGTGGACGAAGAATTTCGCATTCTTGGTTTTCAGGAAAAACCCAGAGAGGCTCCCAAAACTATACCGGGAGACTCCAGCCGCGTGTTGGCCTCCATGGGAATTTACCTTTTCCGGACGGAGACTCTGGTTGAAGTTCTCACCTCCGGAAATGAAGTCGACTTCGGCCGCGACATCATTCCCAATCTCCTGAACTCCCACCGGATCTATGCCTATCCCTACCGGCAACAGAATAAAATCGAGGACTATATCTACATGACCATGCCGGATGGCGAACGGCAATTGCGATTGGAACCCCACACCCGGGATTCTGCCTATTGGCGCGATGTGGGAGACTTGGATGCCTACTGGAACGCCAACATGGATCTCACCGGAGTGGAACCCTATTTCAATCTTTACGGACAGCGGTGGCCTCTTCACACCTACCAGACCGCAGCCCCACCCGCCAAGTTTGTTTTTGCTACCGAACGGTCTGACGGTTTTCGGGTTGGGAAAGCCCTTGATTCTCTGGTCGCTCTTGGCTGCATCGTGAGTGGTATCGTGCGAAACTCTGTACTGTCTCCTAATGTGATAGTCCGGAGTTGGGCTCAGATAGACGAGTCAGTTATTATGGATAGAGTGGTGGTAGGGCGACACTGTAAGATCAAAAAAACAATCATCGACAAACACAATATAATCCCACCTAAAACCACAATTGGCTACAACCCGAGTGAGGATCGCAAACGTTTCACCGTGACTCCCAGAGGTATTGTGGTGATACCGAAAGGGTATTTTAGGGAGGAGGAATAAACACCCCCTCTCAACCACCCTATGGTTTCTTGTAGATCTTTATCTGCTTCCTATGGGGCGCAAATCTAGTAAGCATTCGAATAAGCAATCAGGGTATCCTACCTATGCTGGCCGCTGCCAGCAGGTCAGTCATAGCTGTCTGCTATGTCTCTATACCCGTCTAAATGGGTTGTCTTTGTCTCTGGAGCGAAAGGACATAATCCACGGGATCATCATCGGCTGTCTTTTGGGAACTGAATTTCTCTTGGAATGCCCAACATTAGTTCGATGAACAGGGTCTGAAAACTTATGCACTTGCAAACAGAGTACATTCATTTTCCCAGTAGGGAAGCGCGGAGCAGGTACGTTGCAAAAAGGTTCCAGACATATCTTTCTGATTCCCTTCTGGACGTCGGCTGCTTTGAGGCACCACTCAGAGACATTCTCGAAGGAGTCGAATATACAGGAATCGATGTGGCTGGCAAACCTGACATACGGTTGAACCTGGAGAACTGTACCAGGCTAACATTTGCAACAGGTGCGTTCCATTGTGTTCTATGTATCGACGTCCTTGAGCATTTGGACAATATGCACGCGATTTTCGATGAGATAATCAGAGTCGCAAAGCATTATATTATCATCTCTCTTCCCAACTGTTGGCGTGATGCGAGGCGCCCAATTGAAAGAGGAAGGGGCACGTTTGCTCACTATGGCCTGCCCGTCGACCCTCCAATGGACCGACATAAATGGTTTTTCAATTATACGCAGGCTAGGGAATTCCTAGAACGGCAATCTCAAAAGAACTTTTTACGAATTGTGGAGATGTTCGCAACAGAAAAGCCAAAGCCATGGCCGGCAAGAGCGTTCAGAAAAATCATTTACCAAGGAGAACGATATAGAAACAGATATACCCAAACGGTGTGGGCTGTATACGAAAAACACAAGTAGGTATGATTAGGTTCAGCCCCTGTCATTGGACAAATAGACCTGAACTTCTGAATACTGTTCTAGTCTCTATAAATCAGACAGTTAGGATGTCCAATGTCAGGGGCTGAACCAATTTCCACTTTAAAGCGGTGGCCGACGGAGGTGGGAGTCAGTGTTCTTTTCGAAATTATAAGCTACTCGGAGAGCCAATCCTTCTTCGAAATGGGGTGCTAGAATCTGTAAGCCAATGGGCAACCCCTCACTGGTGAAGCCGCATGGAATAGAAATGCCTGGAATTCCAGCCAAGCTGGCTGGCAGGGTGAAGACATCCGAGAGGTACATTTGCAGGGGATCGTCCACCTTCTCCCCTAAAGGGAATGCCGCTGTTGGCGCCACCGGGGTAACCAGGGCCTGACATTGTTTAAAAGCCGTGAGAAAGTCTTCGCGTATCAGGGTACGGACCTGCAACGCTTTCTTGTAATAGGCGTCGTAGTAGCCAGCTGACAGGGCATAGGTTCCGAGCATTATTCTCCTCTTCACTTCAGCGCCAAAACCCTCGGATCTACTTTTTCGATACATCTCCATGAGGGTCTTCCCTTCCCGGTCTCGATAGCCGTACTTGACGCCATCGTAGCGCGCCAGATTGGAACTGGCCTCCGCAGGAGCAATTATGTAGTAGGCAGCTACACCATATTCAGTATGAGGAAGTGAGACTTCGATGGCTCGTGCCCCCAGACTCTCAAGGGTCTTAATTGCCTGCCGTACAGCCCGTTCCACCTCCGGGACCAACCCCTCCACAAAGTATTCCCGGGGAATTCCCACCGTGACGCCTGCCAAACCTTCCAGGAGATTCTCCCTGTAATCCGGAACCTCCCTGGGCACCGAAGTTGAATCTCGCTGGTCGTACCCTGCTATTACATTGAGCAGCAAAGCAGCGTCTGTGACATCTTTGGTAATGGGACCGATTTGATCGAGGGAAGAGGCGAACGCCACGAGGCCGTATCGAGACACACGCCCATAAGTAGGCTTGAACCCTACCACTCCACAATGTGATGCAGGTTGGCGTATTGACCCTCCAGTATCCGAACCGACAGCAGCGATACACTCATCTGCCGCTACAGCAGCTGCTGAGCCGCCGCTGGAACCACCCGGTATACGGTCGAGATTCCAAGGGTTTCGCGTCGGTCGAAAAGCCGAATTCTCATTTGAGGACCCCATGGCGAACTCGTCCATGTTCGTCTTGCCCAGGAGGATACCGCCGGCCTCTTTAAGCTTCAGAGCAACAGTGGCGTCGTAAGGCGGCACAAAATTAGCCA
>Ga0102961_1000133_pt1 | contig 11404 bp, 12 predicted proteins | sample SalPonF2_C_D1_MG_FD_84518 | JGI IMG/M metagenome (GOLD analysis project Ga0102961, IMG submission 84518) | Salt pond soil microbial communities from South San Francisco under conditions of wetland restoration - Salt Pond MetaG SF2_C_D1_MG ...
AATGCGGAATATAAATCGCTGGGTTTCAAGGGGCAAATAGAGACGATAATAATCCCGGGTGTGTTGTACCATGATCTCGGCTTCCAGACCTTCTTCACCCATGTTGTAGGCAGCGGCTGAAAGGGTCCAGGACCCCATCAATTCATAGAGGGTCTTTAAATGCGCTATTGCAGCCCGGGTAGAGGCAAAAATATTTCGTCTCTCATCTATAGTATCATCAATAATCAGCCCGTACCTGCGGCCTGTATCGGGTAGAATTTGCCAGAATCCAATGGCCCCTTTTTTAGAGCCGGCATGGGGGAGAAGGGCGCTTTCGGCAATGGCCATATATTTGAGATCCTCCGATATATTGTTTTCCTTCAACATTTTTTCAATATACGGCAGATATCGTCGGGAGCGTTTCAACCAGAGAATCACCTGGGGGCGATCTCCAAGGGATAGCAAAAGCTCCTTTTCCAGCCGTTCCAGAACCTCCTGATTTTCAATGGGAACCCGTTCTCCGCAAAAGGAGAGGGTCTCCATATTTTTAACAGTTGTCAGCAAAGAAGGAAGATCCAGAGGATTGGGTGAAGCACCAAAAACCTCAAACGTCAAAACCAGTATTATTGCCAAAGTCAGAAAAATCGTTTTTGTCATATATTGTTCGTCTTTCTCACAAAACAGCCGGTTAAAAAAATTATGTCACCTGAATTTTGAACTTTCCTCCGGAGGGCCCGCCTGCGGGAGTTTTATTAATTCGCCTAACTCGGGCGGGTAAAATCGGTACACAATTTTATTAGCAAATCATTTTAGGCCTCGAAAGTCAAATCGACCACCAAAATTTTCGTATATATAGGGTTGTCATAAACATGCGCCGTCGTGTAACAGTTTAACTTTATTTAGATTATAATGCGTTTGCCCTCTTGCCGATCGCTATAATACTTGACTTCGTCTTCCAAATGTTCTATCATATTTCTCAATAAATTTACAAACGAAAGGGCAAAGCTGTCGAAAGGCAGTGACGCAAAGCCACGGGTCCAAAGCTCCAAAGGCCGTGATCGCCGGGCTACCGAAATTACCAGCAAACGCCTTTATACAATTGTTGCTAAGGCGTTTTCTATTTTTAGAAGTTCATCGGCAAATGATCTGACCTCCCGTGGTGTATAACCCAAACAAGAGGGAGGTGTCCCATGACAACCGCCGGACTTTTACCAACGATTACCGACAGTCCCTTTCTTTCCACCTTTATATGGATCATTTTAATTATTGCAGCAATGTATTTGGCGCGTAAACCGAGTCATCGCTGCCTGGCATCTTTTAGCTTGATTGTTCGAAATAGCATGCGGCTTTTTGCTGCTTCGGTTAAACTGGCTGAAAAGCGCCTGAACGATCGCAACCGGGATGTATTACTCAGTGCCGGGCGGCAACATGCCGAACGTTGTGTGGAAAGGGAGTTTGAACGTATCTCCACTGCCGTACAACGAGAATTGGAGGGATATTCTCAGCTTCAACGACAGCTGAACGAGAACCTCGTCAAGCTGGACGAAGACCATCAAAATAGCGTTGAAATTCCTCAGTCGCTGCCTGACTGGGTTAAGGTCATTAAAGCGATTGCGAGTATTCGACCCAGCAATGACCCTATCGTAGGCAATATGCTGGAAGACATTCATCGGACCTTATCCGAACAGCACATAAAAGCGCTCGAACAGCAGCGAATGGATGCTTCCAATCGTCATGCGATCCTCAATCGAATGCTGCCCCTATGGCGCGGCATAAAAAAGACCCTCGGCGGTTTGAATAAATCCTTATCGGATTTGAATTTTCGGGCCAAGCGGATCGATCGTTATATGGACGACTATGAACAGATCCGCGAACAGACCGACACGGCCATGGGAACGCTTTCTTCTTCCTCGCTGACTCAGTTTTTCATTTCCGGCGCGGTTCTTCTGATCGCTCTCGGCGGCGCCATAATTAATTTTAATCTCATCGCTTTGCCGATGTCCGAAATGGTGGGCGGCGCCAGCTATATCGGCCCGTACAAGACGTCAAATATAGCTGGTTTGGTCATCATCTGCCTCGAGATCTGTACCGGTATTTTTTTGATGGAGTCGCTGCGTATCACGCGATTGTTCCCAATCATTGGCAGTATGGACGATCGCATGCGTATGATGCTGTTCTGGATCGCTTTGAGCCTTCTGGCTATTTTAGCCGGTGTGGAATCGGCACTGGCCTTTATGCGTGACCGGATTGCAGGCGATATGGAGGCATTGCGTCAAAGCCTGGCAGGTGTAGCGCCCAGTACCGTAGCCAGCAGTGTGATCCCAACAGTTGGTCAGATGGTGATGGGCTTTATCTTGCCGTTTATTCTCACCTTTGTGGCCATACCTTTGGAATCCTTTGTGGCATCTTCCCGAACCATTTTGGGCATAATCACTGCCTGGATGCTTCGTTCTTTGGCCTTTGCATCACGACTGATCGGCCAACTCGGGTACTACACCGGGCGGTTGATGATAAACTTTTACGATCTGGTTATTTTTCCGGCGCTTTGGCTGGAGGGGGTTCTGACCCAAAGCCTGTTTCGGACTCAAACCAAAGGCGAAACAGCAGATAAAGAGAAGACGATCGGTTCGGGGACCATGTCCGCTGTGGATCCACTGGCCGAGAATAAGGAGATGGCAAAATGAAACATTTTCGATTTTGGCTCATCGGTTTTTTAATCCTTTTGACCGGCTGCTCACAACAATCGAACCGTGCAAAAGGGGTCTACATGCTTCTGGATACTTCGGGAACCTATGCTGTGGAGTTGAAGAAAGCCCGTTTGATCATCAACTATCTCCTGGGCACGTTACAGCCCGGAGACACCATGGCTGTGGGACGCATCGATACCGGCAGTTTCAGTGAAAAAGACATTGTCGCCAAGGTCACATTTGATGTCAGACCATCGGTTGCCAACAACCAGAAGCGTGCTTTTCAAAATAGTGTCAATACGTTTGTAACCGGTGTTCGAAAAAGCAGCTACACCGATATCTCCGGTGGCATGCTCCAGGCCATTGAGTATCTGAATGAATCCGGATCGGCTAATAAATACATTCTGATATTTTCAGATCTTCAGGAAGAACTGGCCAAAGGGTATGTAAGGGATGTTCCGTTTGAACTGTCCGGATTCCATATCATTGCACTTAACGTGACCAAACTGCGCGCCGACAATCAGGATCCGAAGAAATATATTGCACGTGTCAAGCAGTGGCGTGAAAAGACAGTAAAGGAGGGGGGGGGCACGTGGCGGGTAATAAATGACCTGGAGCGGCTCGATAACATCTTAGCAAAAGGATAGGATTACTTTACCATAAAGCTGGTATCCCGTTGCGATAGGGCGGGGAATGACACGCGTTGGTCAGCAGAATGTAATGATCATTTGACCGGACGCTTTCATCCCCGCCCTTTTGCATGAAATATGTGCCATAGTGTATTTTTAAAGTATCGTTGATAATAGCAAGCTGTATTTTTTATGATTTCAGTTATAAATTCCTAACCTTTCAGTATGTTAAGTTCATTCACGAAAGTGAGCATACTGTCAGGAATATTTAAAGGTTTCAGATGACCTCCAATCAGTGACCACGTCCTTATGGCGTGGTCACTGATGAAGTTAACTGGCCTTCGTTTGGTTTTTTCACACGTAATTTGGAATGAATTGATCAATCACAACGATAATTCTTAAGCAAAAACCGGATTAATTTTCCGGTCAAACTATTGACTTATTATTGCGGATGAATTAATTTAAGCCCTAACTGATTTTACCATTCACTACTTGTGTATATTTCTGGTATATATTTTGAGGCCTGTCCAAAGAACCTATCTTTTTTGGCCTTCCTTCAAATTGGCCTCCTGAGCATTTGCACAAGACAAGATACAAGGAAAGGAAAAATATTAGATGGAGGGTTATGTCAAATCATACAGTGAAAAAAAAGGTTATGGTTTTATAGACACTGAAGAACATGGGGTTGTTTTTGTTCATAAATCGGGCATCAAGGATTTTGGGCATTTCGGTTTACAAAAGGGTGACCCTGTATCTTTTGAATTAAAAGAAACCTCTAAAGGCAGACAAGCCGTCAACCTACAGCCCCTCAAATCCTATTAATTTGGAAAAGGACAACACTTTTCCCTCTTAATACTTGCCATTAGCAATAAGGAGTGCACCATCTTACGAATAAAGATAGATCGCTTTCTTACATCGGAGGCGTTCATTTCTTTCTTTTATATGTTAGTTTTATTTTATTCGTGTACATTTCGTTTAAAGATTGAAAATGATAAAGACTGGATGGATTATAGAAGAAATGGCGGTGTCGTTTTGCTTTGCATCTGGCATCAACAGTTTTTCTCTACTGTTCGTCCTTTTAAAAAATATAAAACCTTCGACCCAAGTATCATGATTAGTCAGAGCAAAGACGGTGAAATAGTAGCCAAGATGGCTTTGCGTAATGGCTGGAATCCAGTTCGGGGTTCTTCTTCAAATGGTGGGATGGAGGCTTTAAAGAAAATGATTACTAATTTAAAGGAGAAAAAACTTGCAGCCCATATTGTAGATGGACCTAAAGGGCCTTCAGGTATTGTTAAGGCTGGCGTAATCCTTTTAGCACATGCTTCCAATGCCGTAATCGTTCCTCTTTCTGTTTCTGCAGAAAAAGCTTGGTATTTCAAGAGTTGGGATAAATTTCTTTTGCCAAAACCCTTTAGCAAGGTGATTCTTCGTTTTGGGGAAATGATCAAATTTGATAGAGTAAAAGACAGAGAGACCTTTGAAAAACAAAGAATAAGACTCGAAGAAATTATGCTTCCTGCGTTAATAGTTTAAGAATCCCTACGAGAAATATTGTAAGATGATTTATTGACTTCCACATTATCTTGGAGAACTCGAAAGCCAAAATACTTACCATTCACCAACCTAATTTGCTATTATATTTAATCGATATCGGCTTTAAATGCCAAAAAATAAATCTTAAAATTATCTTTATTAGAAGGAGAACAGAATGAATATTTATGTAGGGAATCTATCGTATGAGGTGACCGAAGAGGATTTAAAAGAAGCTTTTGGGGTCTTTGGAGAGGTCGATACCGTCAAGGTTATAAAAGACAATTACACTGGCAGATCAAAAGGGTTTGGATTTGTGGAGATGTCCGATAAATCTGAAGCACAGTCTGCAATCGAAGGCCTGGATGGGAAGGATTTGAAAGGCCGAAGCCTTAAAGTCAATGAAGCTCGCCCTCGCGCTGATAACCGTCGAGGTGGCGCAAGACCTGGAGGACCAAGGCGTGGCGGAGGAGGACGTGGCGGAGGAATACGAGGCGGAGGAGGGGGTGGCGGAGGTCGACGCTATTAGTAAACGAAACTCGGACAAAAGAACCGTGGTGATCATCGATGTCTCACGGTTTCCTCTTCGACAATATCGATGAGCATTGGGGCCTCCCCAGCGTATTCGATAAACGAGGCTTAACCGTGCGTTCACGAAAATGATCAGGTTTTAAAGAAACCGTTTGATCTTTGCCGATTTTTTCAGAGTTTCGATGTAACCTTGGATTTCAGTTCTTTCCTTTTCTTTTTTTAAATGTTGTTCGAGCCTCAGTTGGACTTCTTTATAGGGGATGGTTCTGGCCGGTTTTTTGTCGGTTACCTTGATCAGATGGTAACCGAATTGGGTCTCGACAATTTCGCTGACCTCACCGACGTTCAACGCAAAGGCCGCATCTTCAAACGGTTTTACCATCTGTCCTCGACTGAAATAGCCCAGATCACCCTCACGTTGGGCTGTGGGCCCTTCGGAGTTGGCTTTGGCCAGTGAACCAAAGTCCTCACCTTGGCGGACTTTTTTTTGAACTGTTTCAATTTTCTTGAGGGCTTGTTTTTTTTTGGATTCTTCGGCGTCGGGCGTCACTTTTATCAGAATGTGGCTGGCCTTTGCCTGCTCCGGTTGCTTAAATAAATTCGGGTTGTCGTTATAATATTTTTTGCTCTCTTCCTCGGTTACCGTGATTTTTTGGCGCAGGTTGGTATCGAGCAACTGGTTTATGGCCAAGCCGCGTTGAATCTGGGCTCGAATTTCTTTTTCGGAAACATCCATCCCTTTCAGCGCTTTTTTATACGCCGCTTCATCAGGAAAGCGCTTTTTAATCGTTTCAAATTGCTCGTTGACGGCCTGGTCGTCGACTTTAATTTTCTCCTTTTGACTCTGTTGATACAGCACTTCACCATCAATCAAGTTTTCCAAAATTCGTTTTTTAACGGCCGTTAGATCTGCATCTTTCAACTGCCGGCCTTTCTGCGCGGCCCGTTTCTGAAAACCAGTCAACTCGCGTTCAAACTGGCTTTTAAAAATGGGTTTGCCGTTGACGGAGGCGGCCTCTTTATCGGAAGATGCTGATTTATCTGCTGACCATGCCGGCACGGTGAGAAAACAGATGGCAACGGCGGCAATGATTAATCGGTTGGTCCATTGAGAACATAATTGCATTCTGATACTCCTTTCAAAAACACTCGATGTGTTGAAAAAAAATGACACTTTCCATGGGATGGCCACGAATTACTTTTTGTCCCAATAGAGGGTTGGTCGTATACGCAAGGATTCTTAATTAAAGGAAAGGATAAGAATTCCCTTTTTATAGCAAAAAGCTGAGGTTGTTATTAGTGTTTGACGGCTGGGGATAAGTAACAACATAATTATGCTGCCGTTTATGCGGAAACAAGTCTCAACCGGCTTCAGACAATCGAAGTTCGAATACCAAATGAAGATTGTATTGTCAAGACGGCATTTAGTTCCAAATCGGCTGAAAATCGAACTGTTAGGTATAGGTTGGGCCAACACCCCACCCAAGACCCCAAGTATTGAACCCTGAATGGGTGAAAGTTCTCCAGGGGCGGGCGTGTAATCATGGATATTCCAGTCCGGTTTTTGTCAATGATGCCGACCACGACGATAGGCGTAAGGACGATGCCGGTAATGATGAGGCCGATAATGACGATGATAATATGATTGCCCGAAGTAAAAGGAAAATCGAGAAACAACCGGCCATCCCCACCATCCGTAGTAATAAGCAGGAGGCGGTGGAGGTGGATAATACCGGACCACCGGAGACGGAGAACTACAGACTTCTTCAACAGTCTCCTTTATCAACTTTCCGTTTTCCCAAACCCGCTTTCGCACTTGCTGGCAATTGGCGTTGTTCGAGCCTTCGGGAATGGCTTCAACGGCATGTCCGTTTTTATCATAATAAATGACAGGTTTGCCATACTGGGCTGCGTCTCTGGCTGCCTGATAATCCTGATCGATTGCATTGCCGACCAGGGCGCCAAGAATGGTTCCTGCGGCCAGTCCGATGAGGGTACCCTGAGTATTGCCCCCAATCGCCTGGCCTATTAGAGCACCCATACCGGCACCTGTTACAGCCCCTGCCTGGGTATTGTATCGGTCAGGAGGATAGTGGGCGCATGAGAAAAGCAAAAAAGATAAAATAAGTGTGAATATAACCATATGATATTTCATCAGTAAATCCTTATGTTGCGTTAACATAACAATCAGTTCACTATTGCAAAATCCCTTTCATCTCACTTCTTTGTTTCTTACACTTTCTCTCATTTAGACGGTCAACGGCAAAAATAGTTTACAGCTCATGCATGAGAACCATTTGAAATTTTCATGAGAAAATCAGGTAATATCTCACCTAAGAATTCAGATGGTTGAACATAAAACGGTGCACGCTATGCACATAAAAATGTGCATGATTTCATCCCTCCTTTAAAAAGTCCAATAAAATCAATATAAAAAAATGGCACTGTTATTGCTTTTTTAATTTAAGTTTAACTGGTTTTTTTTAGAGATATCAGGTTAACAACGGAAAATGCATATGTGTCGTTCATTAAAGGTGTGGCACAATGTGGCACCTTTGGTCTGTAAATAAACCCCATGAAATTAATTTATATTCGTGATATAGGAAAAATAATCGCTACTCTTTTGAGTTTTATTCTCTAAACACTGACAAGGAACACAATTTGAAAAAAAATAGACTTAAATTTTTCATTAATGTCACGCTTTTTATCGACATCACGTCAATAGCGGTCTTGGGTTTTCTTTTGGGTTTTGTAATTCCAAAAGGACAGGGCCATCTATCTCAAAAATATTTTCTTGGATTGCACCGTCACGACTGGGCGGACATCCATCTTTATCTGGCACTTTTACTTCTGCCGCTTTTAGTCTTTCATGTCTGGTTTAACTGGACATGGGTCATTCAATCAACCAAACGTTATTTGGGAGATCATTGGAAGAATTTCCTCTGGGCCATTTCTTTTGCCTGGATCATCGTATTGATTGTCGGATGGTTTGCCGTAAAATTTTGAAGACGTTCAAATTATCTCAACAGATCTTTTTTTGGCACTAAAAGGCTATCTAACTGAAATATCTGATGAGTAATGGGAATGGACCCTGAAAGCGAAGAGCGAAAAAAAAACAGCTGGCCCCTTAAATCCTCGAACCCTTTAATCATATGATTGAAATATTATGCGAAAATCTCACACAAGACCAGGCCGACACCTATGGATTGGTTCTGGATGCATACGGTCTGCCGTATTCAACAAGAAGATCCGGCAGCAGTTGGGAAATTTGGGTTGATGAGACGATTCACGACAGAGCCCTGGAACTTATCGAGCAATATATTGAGGAGAATCCACACATTTCGCTGCCGGATGCGCAGGAAACAGAAACGCATCATAGGACTTTCACAGGCATATGGGCAAGCCTGATGTTAATGGCATGCAGTATCGCCGTGAACATGTCCGGTAGCGTGGATAAAATTGTCAGAGAATATGGCGCGTCTGCCTCTGATATTCTAAATGGAGAATTTTACAGGACTGTTACTGCTTTAATGCTGCATTCGAGCTACCCACACTTGGCAGGCAATATGGCTGGAATCGCCATATTCGGCACTGCTGTTTGCAGCATCACCGGGGCCGGTGTCGGCTGGTTGATGATACTGTTAACCGGGATTTTAGGCAACCTGGCCAATGCTATCCTGTTTCAATACGGTCATATCTCAATCGGCGCATCCACTGCTGTATTCGGTGCTATCGGTATTCTGGCCGCATATCAGCTAAGCAAAAAGATAAAAATCGCCGGCCAGCGGATGAAAGCATGGCTTCCCCTTGCCGGAGGCCTGGCCCTGCTCGGATTGTTGGGCTCAAGCAAACACTCGGACCTTACGGCACATCTGTTCGGCTTTATGGCGGGTATCTGTCTCGGGCTTCTCTATGCCCTGTATCTTTGTTATCTTCTGGAAAAAAAACATCAGATCTACTGTATGGGCGTTACAATCGGTACAGTTGTTTTATCATGGGCTCGGATACTCTTTTCAACAAAACTATAAAAAGGCTTTATCGTTTTTAGTTATGTGGGTGTTTCTTACACGTGATATATTCGGGTTGCAAACATATAACCATAAAGGAAAAAAACATGACCGCCGGAAAAATTGAAAAATTGGCAGTATTAATCGATGCAGATAATGCCCAACCTTCTATTATTGAAGGGCTATTGTCGGAAATTGCAAAATACGGAACAGCCAATGTAAAAAGAATTTACGGTGACTGGACGGTGCCCGGTCTCAAGGGATGGAAAGAAGTTCTATTACAGTATTCAATTCAACCCATACAGCAGTTTAGATATACCTTGGGAAAAAATGCTACCGATAGTGCAATGATAATCGACGCAATGGACTTGCTTTACGCGGGCAAATTCGACGGATTCTGCATTGTATCCAGCGATAGTGACTTCACTAAGTTGGCTTCAAGGATAAGAGAGGCCGGTCTTGTTGTTTATGGATTCGGGGAGAAAAAAACGCCTGAAGCATTCGTTTCCGCATGTGACAAGTTTATATTCACTGAAGTGCTGCGATCCAAGGATGACGATACCGAGACGATCCGTCGCAAAACAAGCAAGGAGCTTAAACAAGATACGAAACTCGTTAATTTGTTTAGAAACGCTGTTGAGGCTTCTTCGGATGACAGTGGCTGGGCCCATCTTGGAGCTGTCGGCAGCAACATTGCCAAACAGTCGCCAGGGTTTGATCCGCGAAACTATGGTTACAAAAAATTAGGGGAACTGGTGACCGCCACAAAGCTTTTTCAGATCGAAGAAAGATCAGTGGGTGACGGTTTCTCTAAAGCAATTTATTTAAAAGACAAAAGAAAGAAGGAAATAGATAAAACCTGATATTTATAGAAAGGAAATCAATATATTACTGTAATTATGTCGAACAACATCGACCACCGGTGATGAAAATAGTGGTTCTTTATCGATAACTTTTATATCGTCTTCGCTTGTCAGGAACCGTGATATGTTTCAATTAAGAAATAACCAATATAATGAAAGGAAAGCCCTATGCCAGAATTTACCAATGTAACAATCGTTAAAGAAGCAAATATCTATTTTGACGGCAAGGTTACGAGTCGTTCCATTCTATTTTTGGATGGGTCTAAAAAGACGCTCGGGATTATGCTCCCGGGCGAATATGAATTTAATACCGATCAAAAGGAAATCATAGAGATTATCAGTGGCGGCCTGGAAGTGTTGCTTCCGGGATCTGAAAAATGGGAAGGGGTTGAGGAAGGCGAGACGTTTGAAGTGCCGGCCCAATCCAAATTCGGACTGAAGATTAAAAGAATAACGGATTACTGCTGTTCTTTTATGGGTTAAATGAAGCCAAAAGATACCAATGCAAATGCGCTTTGATCCTGTAAAACCTTGGTAGTTTTACAATCTGGAGTCAGTTGATTTGCAACTATCGGATTAATACCTGAATTTTGCACAGATAATCTCGAAGTAAAATTGGCAGTATTTTGAAAACACCAGCCAGGTAACAACTGGGAGACAGGTTATGTTTATCGACACAGATGAAACCAGGAAATTGAGACAGAAGTATAACTTGCAAATGCAAAAGAGCGGAATCAAAACATTTCAAGACATGGATAGAATTGAAATGGAGGCTCTTGAAAGCGGCGATCTTGCACAGAAATACAAAGAACTTATCGCCTTGGGAATTAGTATATCAAAAGCCTGCTATGGTTGAATTGAGTATCATGTCAGCAGTGCTGTTGGCTTAGGTGTAAGTCGTCAGGAAATATTAGAAGCCACTGCAGTTTCAGTCGCATTATCCGGGGCTGTTGCAGATTGGCCTGCAAGATATGTTTTTAAAATATTGGAAGACATTGAGAAGGATGAAATAGAAATGAAATAATGATTATCTCCCGATTCGTTTTAGATAATTGAGGGGTCGGGGAGTTTTTCTAAACACCCGCTCCATGGATAATCTTTTTTTAAACCGCATGAACTCGCGGCAAGGGATCATAAAGAAAAAACAGGAAACTATCTTTTAAATATCAATAGGT
>Ga0102961_1000135_pt1 | contig 11386 bp, 10 predicted proteins | sample SalPonF2_C_D1_MG_FD_84518 | JGI IMG/M metagenome (GOLD analysis project Ga0102961, IMG submission 84518) | Salt pond soil microbial communities from South San Francisco under conditions of wetland restoration - Salt Pond MetaG SF2_C_D1_MG ...
GATAAAAATCTGCTTTTGGGTCATGGGCTCTTGGTCAAACCTGAATGTGTCGGTTGGAAGATTCAGCAAACCGATACCAATGCGAGGATCATTCAACGATCCCGCAAACGAAATCTCTTCTTTGAGGCTTTCTACTTTAGACGCCAGACTCTGGATATCCTGGTTTTTGGCCAAACCTTCTTCAATAAGCGTGGCCAGCTGTGGTGGCGCCCAGATAGAAGGGTCAGCCGCTGAATTGCTGGGAGCAATGAAAGCAACCGTTGCCACTACAAACGCGAATGATAAAATTTTAAGCAAGAATTGCTTCATGTTGTGCCTCCTATAATTCTGCAGATTTTAAATAGTCTAATACTCATCAGTGACACTTCGGCGGCTTGCCGCCGGTGGCCCTGTTCAATCGATCCAGATAACGGCTCCACCATCCTTTGCGCTTGATAGACATTGATTCCAGATATTTCTCGGGGTCTGCTTCGAAAGATTTGAGACAGGATTCGGCACAGAAATAGTAGGTACGCATCTGGTAAGTAAACGTAAAATCTTTCTTTCCCGGAGCCACTTTCATCAAGCAGACCGGATCGATAAAGATCGGGTTCGAACTATTAGATTGTTCCATGGCCATACCCCCTTTGTAGAGTTCTGTGATTTTTTAAAGCAAGGAGTATGCCACAATGTGGCAATTGTGTTTAACAGTCTAATCCTACTATTCTTATTCGTTTCGGTATTAATGTAAGGATCTTTTCTTTTGAAAAGGCACGAAAGGCTGGATAAAAAATACCCAATTTCAATCCGAAAGGTGGTTTGGTGGATAAAAAATACCCGCTCTACAATGCCAAATCGAATTAGACGCCATTCGCGTTAAAATTTCCATCGAATCAATCCGTTATGTTTTTATGTCGGGATTGCTCCACATCTGCCACAACATAAGAACAGCATCAACGACAAAGACCACGCCGAATAAAGTACCGCCGGGGATATGCATCCAGAAAAAGGCAGGATGAACGAACAGCTTCAGCCAGACAGACGCCAGATCAATGATAATACCGATGAAAGGAAGTACAACCAGCCAGATTCGAGTGCTTTGAGCCAGATCGAGAAATAGAACGAGAATTCCCATGAGAATAAAGATGGCGCTTATTCCGAAAATATGAATGTGGGTAAATTTCAGAGCAAAGATGAACTCGTCGGTCTGATAAAAGGGAGCAATTTCTTTTTCTATTGGTGTATCGGAAAATAAATCTCCATGCGTATCAGAATGCTTTTTCGATTCATCATGATGCATCATGCTGTCTTTAGCATAATCCTGGAACGTTGGAATAATATCATGAACAACGATCTGTCCCACAGCCACCATAAGGCCTAAGGACATCATGACGATAATCATGGTCACCCATACTTTTCCGGCTAAAGGCCAGACATGCAAACGCGGCCCCCATTGATTGGATCTAACGCCTTGCCGTAAATTGAGGTTGTCCATGGCTTAAACCCTCTAATTTCCTTTAAAGTTCGAACCGCTGTAATCTCCCTTTTCGGTAAAAAAGATATAAACGGAAAGGGGTTCGCCTTGGCTACGGCTGAATTTAACAACAACCTCTCTTTTTTCTCCTTTTTGGCGTGTAAATACCTCGATATTTGCAAGATCCGTTTCCCAGGACTCTTCGAGTTTTCCCGATGCTACCAGTTTGTCATAAAGCTCTATTCCTTTTTTGGCGGCCTGTAGTGAGGTAAACGCCACCCCGCCATGGCCTTTGGGGCCGTGTGCCGATGCCGGGGGAACGCTCATCAAAAACATCAGTAATAACAATATTAAAATTTTGGAACGAACGAGAGATTTATGAAGTTCAAAAAGATCATTCATGACCGTTCCTTTCATGTCGATGATGATTCATATAAAAGAATACCGCAGATTCACCTGCTGGCGCATCAAATAGTCGTTAATCAATTTTATCATTGTGTCAATATGGTGCCGAAAAATCTTTATGTCAAATCCTTCCAGGAATTTGTCGACATTAAATTCATTGCCATAACAATTTTTTTAGAAACAACCCGAGAAGAGTGCTCCGTAACTCGCTCAATGAGGTCGGAGTCCATTAATAATAAAGAGTATCCTTCGGTTTGCTTTGGTATGAGAACGACTTCTTTCGTTTGTTTGAGATCAAACGATGAAATTTGTTTTTTATAAAAAAAACGCTTTACGGAACCTTTTTTTAATAATAATATAAATATCATGATGTGGCGTTAGATGTGCTGAATGCTGCCTATTTTTTCTGCGTTGCTTTACATTGTCTGTTCTTCTCCCTTTCTAAGATAAAAACGTCGCTATCCAAAAGAAGCCATCTCTATTCGTTGAGTCCAAACTGAATTACGGGCAGCTTTAAATGATGCTCATAGTGTTTTTCATTCAATTCCTTTGAGAAGATCATTCCAAGACCGGCTATACGAATTAGACGATTGTCTTCCATGAACTTGAATGACAATCGTTCCGTGGGAAATCAAAACCATAAAAAGGATGTGATGCCGTTTATTAACAGATGGAGGGTGTTAATCTGAAAACCAAACGAATTCTTCTTCCTCTGGATTCGATTCCTCTCAGTATTTTTGTAGCGCTTTCGAGTCGGACGGTATTTGTTTCGGATGAACACCCGTTGGAGCATCCATAAAAGGAGACTTATCGGGAGGGAAAAGATATGAAGAGCTTAAAACGTGTACTGGCAGCCCTGATCGTGGTCGGATTAACTGCTCCTGTTTTTGGCGCGGATATCGCCATTCACGGGGATTTTAACAACCGGTTTATGGTGTATACCGATCAGTCCGGTGTGTTTGCAGGGGCCGGTGAGCAAAGCACTGACGCCAAAAGACGTATTAAAAAAGACGGTGTCAGCGACAGCTGGGGAGAAATCAAGTACCGGCTGTGGGTGGATGCCGCTACCAATGATAATAAAGTCAAAGCGATTTATGCCATTGAGCTGGGTGCCTTGCATTTTGGTAAGCCCAAGACAACGGCAGGTGCAAGCCAGGGCGGAGAATTTTCCGGGGATGCGGTGAATATTGAGACCCGCTGGGCCTATACCGATTTTCAGTTGCCGGGGGTGGAGAACAAAGCGCGATTCAGGATCGGTCTCCAGCCCATGAACGTCAATTACTATCTCTGGAAAGAAAACGCCATGGGAGTCAATTTTGTGAGTGAACTGGAATCCCTCGATTATCAACTGGCCTGGATTCGCGGTTATGAGCACTTTAGAGATACCTCAACAGGAGGTGACGATGTGGACGCCCTCCTGGGCCGTTTGAATTTTAAAGGTGCCGGCGGCTTCAAGATCGGTGTGTTTGGCCTTTATATGACCAGCAATGCTCCAACAACACCGGGCACGCCCGGACCGATAACAGCCACCGGATACCAAGTCAAACGGTTTGCAGACGTGGTTGATTTGGGTCTGTGGAACGTCGGGGTCGACGGGAGCTTTAATTCAGGCGATTTTTTCATAAATTATGACCTGATCTATCAGGGAGGCGATATCGAAAACGTTGCATTTACCGGTTCGGATGGCAGCGTGAACACCAATACTTCGGTGGACGTGAGCGCCTATTTTGCCCATGCGGATATCGGTTTTAAAATGAACGACTGGAAGGCCACCTACACATTCTGGTACGCTTCCGGTGACGACAATCCTGCGGATCAGGATTTTGAGGGTTTTGTATCCGTGGATGTGGACAGTTTCGACGGTGTGGTTCTTTTCGAGTCCTTTACCGACGACAACTACTTCACCGAGAGACACCACCTGCTTGACAAAGGGTTCATCATGAACAAGATCGCTATTGATTACCAGGCGACCCCCAAGCTCAAAGTGGGGGCAGCCGGTCTGTATATGCTGACCGCCGAGGACATTAAATATACCGCCGCTGCAAACGGTGCATCGGTAAGTGAAAGTACAGTGGGCTTTGAGATCGATGCCTATTTCAAGTACATGTTGTTCAAAAACGTGGAAGTTGCTATGGAGGCAGGTTATCTCTGGGCCGGCGATGCCATGGATTTTTGGGAAGAGAGTGCCATCCAGAACGGATCTGCCGATGAGGATATCATGAAAATCACAGGCAGGGTCCGGTATAAGTTTTAATGCAAAAATTGTCGGACGCGTGTGAATATGTTATTGTCGTGGTTGGAAACGCGCCTAAACTCGTTTCCAACCATATTTTTGGCAATAGCTGAATGGGCCGATATTAACGGTATCGGCAATCTTCATATTAAAACCATAACGACCAATATCAGGGAGGTTGATTCATGAAAAACTGCTTGATCCGGATATGGATTTCAATGGTTTCTGCACTGATGGTTGCCTTCACTTGGCTTCCGGCAGAAGCTGTTGTTGTCGCAGATGTCGCCGATGATTTCAAACCAGTATCCGGCTACATCATTATGAAGACAGATGGGGAGTATATTATCGATCTGGATACAAGCAAAGGAATCCTTACCGGTGATCTCTTCAGTGTAGTTCGACCCGGAAAAAAGATCATCCACCCGGTGAGTGGAAAAGTCCTTGGTACCCTCACTGATGTCAAAGGTATTCTCAAGGTAACGCGCTTGGAGAAAGGCTATTCCTATGCTCGGATTCTGGGAAAAGCCAAAGAAATCAAACGGGGGGATTCCATCCGTCGCTACGACAATATTCCGGCACTTTTTTGGGATTACTCCGGAAAAGGAGAGTCGTTTTTCCTGCAACTCAGAGATGCCCTGCCCAATCTTAAATGGCAGGACTATGCCGCGGCACAGACGGTAAAACCGAAAGTTCCCGCAGCTTCCGGGGTCGATGGGCCGACCATGTTTTTTATTCTGAAACTAACAGGTCTTGAGGTCCGGGATTCCGAGTTCCAAATTATTCATAATTACGAGTCGTCCAAATCGCAACCTCCAGCTGCCGCACTCGGTGCCATGGCGCCCTATGGAGCAAAAAAACAAATAGACAAAACAGGGGAAAGTATCGGATACATGGCAGAATATCCAGGTTTCCGATCTTTGGGAGAACTGCCCGGTGTTACAGTCATGGCCGATTTTACCCGTGACGACGATGGGGTGCTTATGACAACCACCGACGGACATTCTGTCCACATTCACCGCATAGACCAAACCGTGTCGAGTCTGTTCGGAGATCGGATAAAAGGGTTTGAGCAAATCCTATCTGTCCAATGGTGGCATCCCAGCGATGAGCTTCCCTTGCATCTTGCGGTCACGGGCATGAAGGATCAAAAAGTTGAGGCAAAAATTTTTGCGTTCCAAAAAAACAGACTCGTCCCTTTTAAGGCCTGGCTTCCGTATTTTTTGGGCGCTTTTGATCTTGACGGAAACGGCAAACCCGAAATCCTGCTGCGCCAATCCTTTGACCCGGACCTGTTCTGGGGTAGGCGAATTAAACAATTAAATCTGGTCAAGGGAAAACTCGTGGCATCAACACCTGAATTCAAATTACCCGGCAACTTTGTTGTATTGGGAAGCATTTTTGCGGATCTAACCGGCGACGGACATCTTGAGTCCATTTTTGTGAGAAACAAATCGCTTTACGTCCATGACGGTACAAAACAACTTTACCGGTCTCCACCAGATATCGGCGGGAGTCTATCTGTAGCGACATACGAGGTGAATCCTGATGCCAAAGAACTTATGATTAATACTGCTATGGTTGAAATATCTCCAGCTGTATCGGATTTAGACGGTGACGGTCGATTGGAAGTAATCGCTGTAGCTTCAGATAGATCTCTTGTGACAGCCTCCGGTATCTCACCGTCCATCAGAAACACCAAATTGGCAACCATAAAACTTCGAGACGGCATGTTTGTCAAAGGAACTTTAGGGGAAAACATTGGAACACCGATTCAAGGACTCACAGTTGCTCGCGGGCAACTTCTGTTTGTGGTCACCGAATCAGGTTCAGTTTTCGGCAAAGAGGGGAAGAGCCATCTTCTTTCTTACCATCTGGCGCAATAGTTGATACATAAAATTAAACAACTCCCTAACTTAATATTGTCTTTTTATATCTGAAAACATTAATATCTTTTCTGACCCCCCAAAGTTAATTTATAATGTTCAAACGAACACTGAGCACGGGCAAATGATACCTTCAAGGAACATTATGCTATCGGTGAGATTGATAAAGATGAGTTTGACAGTAAGAGGAAAGGTCTATTAGGATAGTCTTGGTTGCTATAAACGATATGAACGAATCCTCTTCTTATCCTTTCAACCAGGGTTCCTATATGGCACATAATCATAACCATGGGCCTATGGATTACAGTCGTGCCTTTGCCTTTGGTGTGGCACTCAATGTGGGTTTTGTCATTGTTGAAGCTGCTTATGGCATTATGGCCGGATCACTGGCCTTGCTGGCCGATGCCGGTCATAACCTGAGCGACGTATTGGGATTGCTGCTGGCGTGGGGCGCCAATTATCTGGTTCGGCGCAAGTCCACGGAACGCCGCACTTATGGATGGCGAAAATCATCTATTCTGGCGGCGCTGATAAACGCCGTCATTCTTTTGGTTGCCCTTGGCGGCATTGCTTGGGAAGCGATCCAACGTTTCAGCGCCCCTGTTCCGGTGGCCGGCAAGACCATCATCTTCGTCGCCTTAGTCGGCGTTGTCATTAATACGGCAACAGCCCTTTTGTTTTTATCCGGCCGTAAAAGCGATTTAAATATTAGAGGCGCTTTTCTGCATATGGTCGCTGATGCCGGGGTGTCAGCGGGTGTTGTCATTGCCGGTGTTGCGATTCTTTTTACCGGCATGCTCTGGATCGATCCGGCGATTAGCCTTGTTATCACCGTTATCATTTTGTTCGGAACTTGGAGTCTGTTTCGAGATGCCTTTAATATGGCCATGGATGCCGTTCCAAGAGATATCGATCCTGAAGCCGTAAAGGCCTATCTTTCGAGCCTTCCAGGTATTACCGGGGTCCATGATATGCATATTTGGGCCATGAGCACCACGGAAACCGCTCTGACAGCGCATCTTATTAAACCGGATTCAAAAGATGACGATGTGCTTATCGAAAAAGCGAGCAAGGAGCTTCATGGCCAATTTGGCATTGACCACATCACCCTGCAGTGGGAACGTCACCCCTCGTTAAATCAATGTGGTGACTCATGTGAAATTGAATAGCAAAACTGAAAGTTGCCAAAAATATTTGCCACAAAGGCACTAAGACACAAAGGAGATATTATTCTTTTTTCGTACCTTGGCGCCTTAGTGGCAAAATGGAAAAAGTGTTGTCAAAAAAAGCACAAAATTCAATTTTGTCTTAAATGCATCTGGAAAGGAACGGAGAAATTTCATTTCGACGATAGATGTCGAAAAACACGTTTGTGAAGACGTTCCATGCAGGAAGCACGGATCGTCCCGTTGTGTCGTTGATAGGAACGAGCCTCTTCCATGAAGTAGGCCAAAATATCCAACTCTTCCGATAGATCGTTTCCATCCTTTTGTTTTGATGAAAGGCGTGCCGTCATGGCCAACAGGCCGTAAAGGTAAAAGCTTAGAAAGGTAATTCGGCGCAGGAAAAATTGCTTTTCCGTAATTTTGCGGCCGTGAATCATAAGGCCGATGAGAATCAAAAAACGGATGCGTCGTGCAAGGGATCTGGCCAGTCGTATGGCATGATTCAAGCGTCGGTGCCGGAATCTCATTTTCCAGGAGCTTCGACGAAAAAGTAATTTCAGTAGTTGACGAAACTGTGCGATTTTGCCGGGATGCGTTTTTCGAACGTGTTTGGTTAGGGACCGAAAAACAAACAATGCCGGATAAATGGAATGAATTTCAGTGGTCCCTTCAAAAATGGTGGTTACCCGAAAATCACGCATGCGCATTTCGTAGGGCTGGGTGCTCAGATAGCCGGATCCACCTGCCACCTGCTGGGCATCGTAAAGCGCATTCCATGCACGGGTAGTGCCGAATAGTTTGCAGTGAGAGCTTTCGATGGCCACTGGCGCCAAAGGATTTTTATCAAGCATTGCCGCTGTAAATGCGGTTATTGCCGAGACCACAGAACCATTGACGCGGGCTGCCACGATTTTTTCCTGGATTAGTTCGTAATTTTGTATGGGCCGGCCGAACTGAACCCGGTTTTTAGATCGCTTGAGCATATCTTCCACCGCCTGGTTGAGAATTCCGACCGAGGCGGCTCCCAGTGCCAGTCGTCCGTAGTTAAGAATCGTCATGGCAACCTTGAAGCCATCTCCGGGCGAACCCAGTAGATTTTGTTTTGGAACTCGGACATCCTTAAAATGAACGGCAGCCGTAGAACTGGCTTTTAGCCCCATCTTCGGAATGTCTTTTCCGATCTTGACCCCCTCCCATTCGGTTTCAACGATAAAAGAACCCATAAACCCCGGGCGCAGGGGATCCATTTGGGCAAAAACGGTCATGGCCTGGGCATAATTGGCGTTGGTGATATACGCTTTGCTGCCGTTAAGAATATAGTATTGACCGTCATCAGACAGCGTTGCCGTGGTTTCGATGTGTTTGGCATCGGATCCGCGTTTCGGTTCGGTCAAGGCATAGGAGAAAATCATCTCCCCGGAGGCCGCCTTGGGTAGATATTTTTGCTTCTGCTGCTCGTTTCCGAACAATACAATTCCCTTTACCCCGATGGAGAGATGTGCAAGTGATGTAAATCCCAATGCCAGACTCTGGGTGGCGACCACCTCCACGATTTTTAGATACCGGCGCAGGCTCAACCCGGCACCGCCGTAGGTTGAGGAAATATTTAGACCGAAAAAACCGATGGTTTTCAACTTTTCCAGAAGCTCCGAGCCCACACGACCGTCGGCTTCCAGTTGCCGGGGCGGATACTGTTGACTGATTTCAAGATAATGTTCAATAAAATTACGCGTGCGATCATCGTCCTTAGAATCTTTGAATCCATGAAATATGTCTTTGTTCAAATGCCCAAAATAAATATCTGCCATGAAATTATTGAGCTGCATCATCGATTCCTCCGTTACCGACTGAAAAAACATTTCTCAGGTTTTATCCAAAAAGGGATAATTGACCGATTGCTAAAACGATAGATAATATTAAAGAATAAAACGCCTGATGTAATTGAAACAGCACAAGACGAAAAAACGTTCAAGTGCCAATGGGACAGCACGATATATTGTGTTAAATGAAGGTGTTCATCCAGCAAGCGGGTCATTTTTTCTTGAACGCAACACTGGAGGGGAGCACTTATATGAAGGGCCCCCCTCGTTTTAACGATGGTAAAGAACAAAGAAAAACAATGGAATTATTCCGGGAATTTGATGGCAATTTTTTCTTTGCCCTTTTTCGCTTTGAACTTTATTTTAAGGTTTACACTGTCGTTGCGAATACCCAAGGAAAGCGGTGTTTTTCCTTTTTCTTCTTCGATATGGGTAATTTTTCTAAGCGCATCCACAATTTTTCCCCCCACTTCCGATCCCGGAGAAGGCAGTTCGGATTCACGGTACTCGGCGACGACACGCACAGTTCCTTCTGAAGAACGGGTAATGGTGATTTCTTCGGCATTGTTGTTGACGCCGTGCAGGGCTGCAAGGGCCAGCCATTTTAGGGCGGCCTCCTCTTTATCTTCATCGTTTTTAATGATGGACATCTCTTTAAGCGGATCGCCGGTGGCATAACAGTCACACATTTCCTGAACTTTGAGATGCAAGTTTCGTTTTTCTTTCATTTTAAACCTCCTTTATAACGCTTTTCAATCAGATTTGGAGTAGAGGTTCATTATATAATACGTTTTATTTGGTATCTTAATTGTGATTTTTTTACATATTGTATCAGAACTTCTTTCTTATCGCACAAAGTCACCAAGACACTAAGAAAGAATAGCAAAAAAAAATCCTTCGTGTCTTTGTGCCTTGGTGGCAAATATTTTTTGTTCCTCAATAAATCGGGATGTTCGCTTCACGACAAACGGCCTGTCCGGGTTAAGAGGAAGTATCATCCACCTGCCGTCTGTGGGAAGGCCGTATTGGCGTAGAGATACTCCATTTTTTCCTTGTGTTTTAATTCTTCATTGGCCATTTTCAGCAGCATTTCTTTGACATTATTTTCATCATGCATGTTGGCCAGTTCCGTATAAAACTGGTGCGATCTTGATTCCCTGTGAGAGGCTATCAGATAAACATCTTCTCTTTTTGTTTCTTTTGTGATTTCGGGTTCTTCCAGATACTCTGATATCTTGTACTCCACAACATCGGTCATTCTCAATGCATCCGGGCCGTAATCCCCTTTACGGTAATTTACAAGGAACGCTTTGTGTTTCTTTTCCTCTTTGGCGATGAACTCAACCGTATCTTTAATGCTCGGGTCTTCCAGTATGTTGAAGATATTCATGTAAAAGTCGTAGGCCTCCTCTTCTCTTTGAATCGCCAAATCAATGATTTCTGAAAGTTGCTTGTCCATACCCTCGCCTCCTTTTTTGAATGTTGACTTATTTACGAAACCATTAAAGATATTAACTTAAAAATAGATACAAAACAACCCATGTCAACCGGTGCAGAACTGTTGCGAAATAATTATGTTAGAAACGAAGCGTTGGAATTCCAAAAAGCGGGTAATTATGATCGATATTCCCGATACCCAGCCCTAAAATACCCTGGCTGCAGAACATTTGCAATGAATCATAGAAATCACTGAAACCATGCGGTGCGATGTCATAATCCGCAAATGCCATGAAGGGAATTTTTCTGTTGTTCATCAAAGTTTGAAAATGGGTGTGGGTGATGCATAGAAACTGAATCCCTTCCGGCCCAAAGCAGGTATCTTTGTCAAGTCTCGTTAAGAGCTGAGACACTTTTAAATTTTGGTATCTTTCGCCGGTCTGAATCTTTGAAAAGTAAAAACCCTTGGGTCTGGGAGATGCGTTCGGGCGCAAGCGGAAATAATCAGGCCTGTCGAAGTGAATGTACTCACACTGCCATGTCTTACCCTTTTTGTGCTTACAGGCATATTCCCAAGCCACCTTGCCTGAGAGAACCGAATCGGCATTGCCGTGGCCGTCATCCCCAAACCCGTATGATAGGATTACATCAACAAATCCGTCGAACCGGTCCTTGTCTGTTATTTGGGGCGGCGCTTTAATCCGACCGAATTCATCCTCTCGAATACCCCATGCCATCTTTTCATTGGCACTTTGCCAGAAATCGATCTGTCGGGTAACAGGCAAAATGGTATCATCCTGATTTTGGGATTTGCCTGCTGAAAAAAAATTGATGACTCTCAAATCTTTTAAAATATCAAAAATATACATCATTCGACATATTTCGTTTTGTTTATGTGTTCTTGCTTATCGTAAAGTGGATGTTAATTTCCCCTTAATTGAATATCTCCATAAAAAGCCGTAGCAGCCTCCTTTGTGTTATCCGAATCC
>Ga0102961_1000136_pt1 | contig 11304 bp, 14 predicted proteins | sample SalPonF2_C_D1_MG_FD_84518 | JGI IMG/M metagenome (GOLD analysis project Ga0102961, IMG submission 84518) | Salt pond soil microbial communities from South San Francisco under conditions of wetland restoration - Salt Pond MetaG SF2_C_D1_MG ...
GTATACATTACATACTTTAATCCACACTTTTCCTCTTGAGACCAAGCGACAATATCTTGTGCCATATTGAATTTCAGGTGAGTGTGAATTAAGGGATGTAATCCACAGTTTGCTTCCACCCCTCCATGCTGCCCACTTCACTTTCTCCCTGGTTGCCCACAATTGGAAATTTATTTCTCAAACTATGACCTAAAATGCCCAGGCTTCCATACCTGGTTCGCACCATAATAACGGTTAAGTTCCTATAAATACACGAAAAACAAGCTAGACTCCTGCATGGCACAATTATTGTTTAGTCAAAATGCATCGTGGAGGCGAGACTCAGCAGTTTGGACAGTGAAAGTTTGCGGTGCTGGGGTCGTGGGTTCGACTCCCACCGCCTCCTCCAATTAGGGAACATGAGAAATGATAATTACCTGCACCCACTGTAAAGAACAGATTTTTGAGGACTACGACTTCTGCACTCACTGCAGCCGAAATGAGACCTATTACTTCTGCAACAAAACGTGTAAGTACGAATGGCTACTCACGACAGATGAAAAAACCAATTCTAAACAGAAAGAGATCTGGCTTTGAACGAGACTCAATTATCTGATTTTCTGAACAAGCCTGAATCATTGCCGAAATAGGGTGCGATTTGAAGGCAAATCGGGGTATCAAGGCACTTATGAAGATTTACAGGAATATATCCCGCATTCCAGAGAACCGTAATCACTACTCAGAAAAAGACTACAGAAACGCAGAAAGGAAGTTCCTGAAATATTCACTAGAGCAACGCAAGATTGAAATGGAAGAAGAACCTCTCGGAGAATGATACCTTCGCCTACTCCAAAAGATTTAACCGTCATGATTTTCCTCGCTATTGCCTGGTGGTTATTGTTAGTGGGGATAGTCCTCTAAATGGCGTAGCAGTGAAAAGAGATTAGCTACATATTCACTTTTCAAAGAACACTGCGGAAGGACGTAGAGACAGTGAGGTGAGAGTAATGCCAGTTTTGGAAACCCCAGCTGTGAAAAATCCTTTTTGCCGCAGAAGGGGACGAGACCAACGAAGCGGCAGAGAACGCAGAATGAATGTGGACTCCACGAAATACGATGTAGATAGAAGAGACAACAGGGTTGAACGAAGAAAAGGCCAAGATAGAAGACAACACGACTACTGGAATACTAACTACAGTTACTGGAATACTACTGCACAATGACCTGAGATAAGGTCAGCAATTGTCCAACCTTTTGCTATTCATTTTTCAAAGAACATGAAAAATATTGCTTACTACATTCTATGGGGAATCCTCGTCCTTCTTCTCATTAGTTTTTCTACCGCACTTCTGGAAACAATATTGCACGCCAGGATACACTACTACATAATCAATACAGTTTTCGTCCTGGCCCTGGTAGCTCTGCACTACTTTAAATTTCGCAAGAGTTGAATTCTCACATATTGTGCCAGAGTAAATTTCAGCAGAGTGTTAATTAAGGGATGTAATCGCCACTTTAGAGCCTCACCCTTATCCCACCAAGGAGCAAGCCGTTGGCCCCTTATTTCCAGCACCAGATGAGGGTATTATTGGGTGTAATGAGAGCGGATGTTGGTTTCAGTATTTGTCGTATGCAATCTTGTGAGTGTTGCCGGACAAGTAGCTTTCGTCTTGCACAATTTACGATATAGGTATAAAACTTTCCGCGTTATACAGCGGATAATACGTCGAAGAATCTAAGGTTAGGCTGTGGGAATACACCTAATCACTTAGGACAATTATGAATCATGTTGAAAAGTCGTAACAGAGTAGGAGGGAGGCGGCGGTTTCGGCGGTACGTCACAACAGCGCTTGGGATTGTCATGTTTGTCAGCATCACGCTGACCCTTCCTTGGCGTTGGCTCACACCACCCACGACTGCGTTCATCCTACAGGATCGCTTTTACCATAAAAGCCGCATCCACCAGCGATGGGTTCCCTTTGGTGAGATTTCGCCCGCTCTTCCTATCGCTGTGGTTGCGGCCGAAGACCAGAAGTTCCCGCACCACCATGGATTCGACTTCCAGTCGCTTTCGGAAGCGCTCCAGGAAGATCGCCGACACCGACGCGGGGCCAGCACGATCTCCCAGCAGCTTGCTAAGAACCTATACCTTTGGCCCGGCCGCAGCGTATTTCGTAAGGCTCTCGAAGCCTATTTCACCGTGCTGATCGAGTTCACCTGGCCAAAGCGTCGAATTCTAGAGGTCTATCTCAACGTTGTGGAGTTTGGCCCAAAAGTCTACGGGGTTGATGCAGCGAGTCGATTGTTCTTTGGTAAGCCCCCAAGCCGAATCACTTCCCAAGAGGCAGCGCTTTTGGCCGCCGTGCTGCCTAGTCCGAAACGCATGTCGGCGCTCCGCCCTTCTGAGTACGTTCGGAAGCGGGCCTCTGAAATCGAGGCGACAGTCAGAGCCCTGGGTGGGCCCGGCTATCTGGCTCGGCTGTGAACTGGCAGCCGCCTAACAACTCAATGCGGCTGACCAAGAAAATAGCTCTTTTGACTTCATCCAACAGCCAAAAAGCTAAGGTACAGATTAGCCTCCAAAATAAACATTACATACTTTAATCTACACTTTCCTGTTTGAGATCAAGCTACAATATCTTGGTTCAAACTAAGAAAATGCGGAGTTTTTGGCTCCGTTTTTTTCTTCTCAACACCTTGTGCTGAGATTTCTGGTGGGCAAAGTGTGAATTAAGGGATGTAATCTTACCTCCTTGTTTAGTAGAGCTCGACAATTCAGTATTGAACTGCTGTTTGCCATGTTGAGTGCTAGCTGTAGCGCATACTCAACACATGTGCTGATTACGCTACAGATTTTTGAATAACCTTTAAGATGATTATTTTATAACAGCCAGAAATCAATAGATATTTTTTTAATGACATAATTGGTACGCTTCTTGTTTAACGAACGAAATGGGTAATTAAACGTTGTGTATTGAAGGCATTGATACCTTGAAGCGTTAACCCACTTTCGCCGCTGTTATAATTTTTCAGTGAGCAGAACATCCTAGGCCTCCTGTTCACTGCCCCCGCCCCCAGGACATCAAACATCAGTCCTGGGGGCTTTTTGATGCCCATTTGTCCGCTATTGTTATTTCCCGCTTGACAGAGACAATCATTTTTATGGTAAAGTCTAGATGCTGCTCTGTTCTGGTTTTCTATTTTTTGGGTATGTGCTTTGTCGCAACATTGCCCCATTTCCATTTGTCTCACCTACCGTTTTCTAGAAATCCTTTTTAGCAATCTCAATTTGCACGACTTTTACTAAGAAATTCATTAGAGCAGGTGGTCGAATATCATTGTTTGACCAATGCTCTTTCCTGTAGGGGGAGCATCATGTTGTTGAGGAGATTGCGGAGAGCAGTATCTAATTTCTTAGCCTTTGTCTTACTGATGGTAACTCTTGTCTTCGTCTTCATCCTCAATCGTTTTGCACTACGATAGTCCTACAGGTACTTTTGAGTGCAAACCTTATACTTGCCTGGGGGTACGTCAGACTCCGTATCTTTATGGGTATTGACTTTTCATCAGTTATTCAGTGACTTTCGACTCCTTAGGAATGAGAGGTTTTTCCACAATGGGACTTCCATGTATGCAGTGCAAAAAATCATTTCCTGTAGAACACCTCTTTGAAGTTCTATACTACACTGAAGGGATTTATTTCTTCTGTAGTAAAGAATGTAGCGACAAATGGGCTTATCCTGTTGCCCAAGGGGAGTCATGAAGCAAAGGGACAAAATGGATACTCTGGAAGCAGATTCTGAGGTAGATTTTTCTGGTGAAGAGGGATATTCAGCTCGGAGGAAGAATAAGGGAAATAGGTTCGCAGGGAAACTACCGGGCAAGAGTGGATTTTCTCTTTTAACAGGGGTGGTCATCTTAGGTCTGTTTGTCTTGGTTGCAGTACTTTTCCAACGCTCTAGTAGTATTGACTCTGGAAGTAAGATGAGATCATTGGAAAGCAGAATCAAACAGCTCGAAGAGAGACTTTATAAACTTGATCGGATTGAAGCAGACCTAGAGCAGGTTGAAGAGAAGAATAAGCAGTTTAATACGTCCATAGATACCATTAAGAAGCCAATAACGCCCCCGGAAAGTACTACCGCTCAAACTGCCAAAGAACAAATAGAGGCTGTTTACCACGAAGTGCTCCCTGGTGAGACACTTTATAGGATAGGTCTTCGCTACGGTATAGCAGTAGATGAGTTGCTGCGTCTCAATGATCTTGAACCTGGAGCAACGATTTATCCCAAGCAGAAAATCCTAATAAGTCCAGCCGGCAATCAATGATGCTCAGAAATCTTTTAGTGTTTCCAGCATATTTTATAGAATGAACAAAAACAGTTGAAGTTTCAAGATTTTCCCCCCAGCATTCCACTACTTTGGCGGGACTGTGCATTACATACTTTAATCTACACTTAATGGCTTGAGAGCCAGATACCATATGGTGTAGCAACCGCACATTATTCCAACGCTCCAGGAAATACCATGAAAGCTAAGCTGCCAGCCGCTGATTAATTTGGGGTCACATCAGGCGCAATAAAAAAGGGCAGTCCGTTCTGCAGACTACCCTGTACATCCAACCCGAAGGAGAACTACTACTTCTCGTCCCCTTCTTTGTCTTTCTCGATTTTAGCTTTCTTTTTCTTGGGAGTTTTTGCAACTTTCTCTGGCTCAGGTTCTGAGACCTCGTCCGCTGCAGCTTTCTCCTCTACCGCCTCTGCAGCTGCCCGTGCTTCAGCTTCCGCTTTTTTCTCTGCTTTGCTCTTCTTCTTTTTCTTCTCGACAGCTTCCTCCGCTACCGCCTCTTCCGCTGCCGGTGCTTCAGCTTCCACCTTTTTCGCTGGCTTGCTCTTCTTCTTTTTCTTCTCGACAGCTTCCTCTGCTACTGCCTCTTCCGCTACAGCTTCCTCTACTACTGCCTCCTCAACCGCTGGTGGTGCCGCTTCTACAGCTTTGCGGGGTTTGCGTTTCCTCTTCTTCTTTTTCACAGTCTCCCCGGTCATCAACTCGATGAGACTCAATGGTGCTCCATCACCAACCCGAAAACCTACTTTTACCGTACGAGTGTAGCCACCGCTGCGGGCCTGATATCGCTGGGCCAGATCGGTAAATAGTTTGTGAACCACACTCTTATCGCGTATGACCTGGAGTGCCTGGCGTCTGGCGTGGAGATCTCCCCTCTTGCCCAAGGTGATCATCCAATCAGCCCAGCGCCGAAGCTCCTTGGCCTTGGCATGGGTGGTATATATCCGTTCGTGATCCAGCAGCGAAGTCACCATGTTACGAAACATGGCCAACCGATGGCTGGAAGAGCGATTGAGCTTTCTCCCACTCTTGCCGTGTCGCATCTATTCTTGTTCCTTTCTCGCCTCTATTTCTTCCCTTGAGGGGAAGTTTTCCAACTTCATACCCAGTGACAAGCCCATTTCCGCCAGAATTTCTTTGATCTCATTGAGCGACTTTCTGCCAAAATTCTTTGTTTTTAGCATCTCCGCTTCGGTTTTCTGGACGAGTTCGCCAATCAACCGGATATTCGCGTTCTTGAGACAGTTGGCAGAACGTACTGACAATTCGAGTTCGTCCACCGAACGGAACAGGTTGTCGTTCAGTGTAGGTTCCTCTACCTCTTCTTCCGGAGCTTCGATCTCTGGTTCCTCATCGAAATTAATAAAGATGACCATTTGCTCTTTCATAATCTTGGCAGCAAAAGCCAGAGCATCTTCTGGAAGCACACTGCCATCGGTCCAGATCTCCATAGTCAGCTTGTCGTAGTCCGTAATCTGGCCTACACGGGCCTGACTCACCACATAGTTCACTTTGCGAATGGGGGAGAAGATAGCATCCATGGGAATGACTCCAATGGCAGCGTCCTCTTCCACGTTGCGTTCAGCCGGAATGTAGCCCTTCCCGTTTTTGATCAGCATCTCCATCTGTAGCCTGCCGTCTTTTGACAGAGAGGCAATGTGCTGCTCTGGATTGAGAATTTCCACCTCGGGCGGACAGACGAAATCACCTGCCGTAACCGTGGCCTCACCTGCTTTGTCCACCTCGATGGTCTTGTTCTCTTCTCCATGCAGTTTGAGTCTGACCTCTTTCAAGTTCAGGATAATATCGGTTACATCTTCCCGAACTCCAGGAATGGTGGAAAATTCATGCAGGACCCCATCTATTTTCACCGAGCTGATCGCAGCACCTTGTAGCGATGACAGCAAGATGCGTCTCAGGGCGTTACCAATGGTAATGCCAAAGCCTCGCTCCAAAGGTTCGCAGGCGAATTTTCCGAAAAACCTAGAAGCGGTCTTTGCATCCAGTTCCAAACGTTTTGGGCTGATCAATTCACGCCAATTTTTATGCATTGTAACTCCTCTTATGAGAACCCCAACCGGCCAAATGTGAGAAGCGAAGCAGGAGACAGATGCCGGGGATCAGGCCAGGGGGGCCGTCTATTTGGAGTAAAGCTCCACAATGAGCTGCTCCTGAATAGGCATGGTCAACTCGTCGCGAGCCGGGTATCCCTTAATTGTCCCTTTAAACTTGTCCTTTTCTATCTCCAGCCACTGCGGCACTCCTCGTCTGGCTACGGCCTCCATTGCCTCTGCAATGGGGACAATGTTCCTACTCTTCTCTTTCACCTCAACGGTGTCATGCTCTTTGATGAGATAAGACGGAATGTTAACCCGCTTGCCGTTAACGACGAAGTGGTTGTGGCGCACCAGCTGCCTGGCCTGAGCCCGGGAATTCGCAAAACCCATGCGGTAGACCACGTTGTCCAACCGTCGTTCCAGGAGAACGAGAAGGTTCGTGCCGGTAACCCCCTTCTGCCGCTCCGCCTTGTGGAAGTAGAAGCGGAACTGACGTTCCAGCAGACCGTACATGCGCTTCACCTTCTGCTTTTCCCGTAACTGGATGCCGTAGTCGGAAAACTTCTTTCGACCCTGGCCGTGCTGGCCAGGAGGATAGCTGCGTCTTTCATAGGCACATTTATCCGAATAACAGCGGTCGCCTTTCAGAAACAATTTAAGGTTTTCGCGGCGACAGATGCGACATACGGATTCGGTATATCGAGCCAAAGTAAACCTCCTTACTTATACCCGTCTCCTCTTGGGGGGACGGCATCCATTATGGGGAATGGGCGTAACATCGCGGATAAGTGTAACGTTAAATCCGGCTGCCTGCAGGGCACGCAGGGCAGCTTCTCGGCCGGACCCTGGTCCTTTTACGTAAACCTCAATGTTCTGCACCCCGTGTTCTTGCGCTTTCTTTGCGGCGTCGTCTGCAGCAAGCTGCGCTGCGAAAGGCGTGCTCTTGCGGGAGCCCTTAAAACCCTGACTGCCAGCACTGGACCAGGCTATCGTGTTGCCATTCATGTCAGTGATGGTAATGAGGGTATTGTTGAAAGTTGATTGGATATGAGCAATACCGTTTTGTATGTTCTTGCGTTCCTTCTTTTTCCGGGAAACTTTGCCCTTTGCTTTGGCCATTTTTCCACCTGCCTTTTATTGCTTTTTACGTCGACCTATCATGGATCGCCGAGGTCCCTTACGAGTGCGGGCATTGGTATGAGTTCGCTGTCCACGAACCGGCAGCCCTCGTCGGTGACGAAGCCCTCGATAGCAACCCAGATCCATAAGCCGCTTGATGTTCATGGAGACCTCAGTCCTCAAATCACCTTCCACCTTGTGATCACTATCAATGACTTGGCGGATGGAGTTGATCTCCTCCTCGGTAAGAAGATCTGACTTGGTGTCGCGGTCCACATTGGCCTTGTCCAGAATCTTTTGCGATGTGGTGCGGCCGATTCCGTAAATGTAAGTAAGAGCTATCTCGATTCGCTTATTTTTCGGCAAATCAATGCCTGCAATACGTGCCAATGGTTATACCCTCCGTTATTATCCCTGACGCTGTTTGTGCCTCGGATTTTCACAAATAACACGTACGACGCCGTGGCGCTTGATAATTTTACACTTTCGACACATACGTTTAACCGAAGCCCGCACTTTCATAAACCCCTCTCCATCTGCTTAAAGCGTCTATTCCTCTCTCAGGAAAGTACCTGAGTGACCCGCGCGAAGATTTCTTTGATATCCCCTACGCCGTCAATGGGCCTTATCTTCCCTTGAGCTTTATAATAGTCAATGAGCGGCAGGGTCTGTGACTCATAGACCTCCAACCGTGAAGTCACGGTCTCGACGTTATCATCATCCCGTTGATAAAGTTCGCCGCCGCACTTGTCGCAAACCCCTTCTTGTTCCGGCGGATCAAACATAACATGGAAGCCGACACCGCAGTCGCGACAGGTGCGCCGTCCGGTAAGACGCCCGACCAGCTCCTCACTGGCCACTTCAATGCTTACAACGTGGTCGATCTGCGAGCTAAGATTCTGCAGCATCCCATCCAGGGCCTCTGCCTGTGGAACAGTCCGGGGAAAACCATCCAACATGTAACCCTTGGCGCAGTCAGGCTGTTGAATCCGCTCTTCGACGATACCAATTACCACCGAATCGGGGACCAGATCACCTTTGTCCATGCAAGCTTTGGCCTCTTTCCCCAAGGGGCTTCCCTCTTTGACGGCAGCTCGCAGAATGTCTCCCGTGGAAATCTGAGGAATCTGGTACTCTTCAACGAGCATCTTAGCTTGAGTTCCTTTTCCTGCTCCCGGTGGCCCTAGCAAAATAACGTTCATAAAATCCTCCATCTCCCTTAGTTAAGAAGATCTGTAACAGGAACTAAACCAGCACAAACCAACCACTGCAACGTTCGCCTCGCGAACTATTGTTACCGGTTAACGTCTACCCTTCATTCTTGATTTCTTAATGAAACCCTCATAGTGGCGAGTCATCATATGGGATTCTATCTGTGCCACCGTATCGATAGCCACACCCACCACAATCAGCAAGGCAGTACCACCAAAATAGAACGGAACCCTGAACTTCTGAATGAGTATAGTGGGAAGCACGCACACCGCTGAGACGTAGATAGCACCACCAAATGTTATTCGTGACAGCACCCGGTCAATGTAGTCAGCGGTACGCTTACCCGGACGAATGCCAGGGATGAAGCCTCCGTACTTTTTCATGTTTTCAGCAGCGTCTACCGGATTGAAAACCACTGCGGTGTAGAAATAGCAAAAGAAAATAATAAAACCCACATACAGCAGACTGTACACCAGCTTTCCTGGCGCCACTGCATCGGCAACCGTTTTCATCCAGGGAATCTGGATGAAGTTGGCAATGGTGGCGGGAAACATGATAATGGAGGAAGCAAAAATCGGCGGGATCACTCCTGCTGTGTTTACCTTGAGCGGCAGGTGAGTGGACTGCCCTCCGTACATCTTGCGGCCAACAACACGCTTAGCATACTGCACAGGGATCTTACGCTGGCCTCTTTCCACATAAATGATTACCGCCACCACGACAACCATCATCACCGCTATAATGAGTATCATAAAGGTGGAGATTGTGTCGGCTTTCCACATCCGTGCAGTGTTGATAATGGCAGCCGGCATGCGAGCAACGATGCCGGCAAAAATGATGAGCGAAATGCCGTTGCCAATCCCCCGCTCGGTGATTTGCTCTCCCAGCCACATGATGAAAGCTGTGCCCGCGGTAAGGGTGATAACCGTCATCAAGCGAAAGCCCCACCCTGGACTCAGGACCACCATCTCGCCCCCAGGTCCGCTCATGCCTTCCAGGCCGACGGCAATGCCAAAGCCTTGGATGAGACTGAGAAGCACCGTGCCATAGCGAGTATATTGGGTGATTTTCTTCCGGCCCGCCTCGCCCTCTTTGTTGAGCCGGTCCAGATAGGGAATGACCACGGTCAATAACTGGAGAATAATGGAGGCACTGATGTAAGGCATAATTCCCAGAGCAAAGACAGAAAGATTGCTGAGAGCACCGCCGGCAAACATGTCGAAGAGCCCCAGGAGAGTACCCTGTGCTTGGCTGAAAAACGCCTGCAGAGCCTCAGCGTTGATTCCTGGCGTTGGCACGTGCACGCCTACCCGATACACCGCCAGAAGCGCAAAAGTCATCAGGATACGGCGTTTGAGTTCAGGAATCTTCCCTATTGTCTGGAATCCACCAATCAATTGAGCTTAGCTCCCTTCATCCGGAATAAGTGCTTTCAAATCAGCCGAAGCTGTCTCCACCTTGCCTCCGGCTACCTCAATTTTTTTGCGGGCCGCAGCACTGCATCGGTCTACTTTCACCGTAAGCGCTTTGCTAATATCGCCCATACCCAGCAATTTGACGCCAGCCCATTGCCCCTTGACCAGCCCCCTCTGGCGGAGGATCTCTTCATCCACTACGCTGTCAGCATCAAAATGCTCCAGATCCCTGACATTGACCTCCGCGTAGACCTTTCTGAAGGGGTTATGAAAGCCCCTTTTGGGAAGCCGGCGCTGCAAAGGCATCTGACCACCCTCGAATCCTGGTGGCGTGCCTCCTCCCGAGCGTGACCCCTGGCCCTTGGTGCCCCGGCCAGCTGTTTTGCCACGTCCTGATCCCGGCCCACGTCCAAATCGCTTGCCTTTTTTCTTCGCTCCCTTAGGAGGTTTCAACTCATCAAGTCTCATCGCTAACCCACTATGCTCAATAGGTGGAACCTTGAGCGATCCCTTACACCTGAGATACTTCCACCATATGTTTCACCTTATGAATTGCCCCCATAATTTGAGGGGTATCATAGAGCGTAACCGTCTTGTGCATCCTAGTGAGGCCAAGGCTTCTCAGAATCTTCCGATGTTTTTCTGGTCTTCCTACCATACTGCGAATAAGTCTTACCTTGATCTCCTTGGACATACTGTAACCTCTTCCTGGTTCCGCCTTCCGACTAACAAGATTAATCCTTGATCTCATCGAGGGTCTTGCCGCGTCTCTTGGCAATCTCCTCTGGCTTGCGCAGCGTACGCAATCCCTCTATGGTCGCTTTCACCACATTGTGAGGGTTGTTTGAACCCAGACATTTGGTGAGGATGTTGTGGACACCGGCTGCCTCCATGATGGCGCGAACAGCACCTCCGGCAATTACCCCTGTTCCCTCAGAGGCAGGTTTGAGGAGCACAGTTGCTGCACCAAATTTACCCAGAATCTCATAGGGAATGGTGTTGTTGATAAGAGGTACCTCAAACATGTTCTTCTTGGCGATTTCGATTCCCTTGCGGATTGCCTCTGGTACCTCGTTCGCCTTTCCCAAAGCAGCACCCACTGAGCCCTGCCCGTCACCCACTACAACGATGGCACTGAAGCTGAAGCGCCGCCCGCCTTTCACCACCTTGGCCAC
>Ga0102961_1000144_pt1 | contig 11120 bp, 10 predicted proteins | sample SalPonF2_C_D1_MG_FD_84518 | JGI IMG/M metagenome (GOLD analysis project Ga0102961, IMG submission 84518) | Salt pond soil microbial communities from South San Francisco under conditions of wetland restoration - Salt Pond MetaG SF2_C_D1_MG ...
ACCGGCTTTTTCGCAACGACAAGTCCTATGAGTCGATCCTGGGACATGGCTTCATCCACCAGTTGAATCGATTCCGGCTGCATAACAACAAGGGGCAAAACCATTTTGGGGAAAAGAGCGGCGTCAAACAAAGGTAGGATCGGAAGAGTTTCCGGAATTTTTTCCGCGCTGATTTCAGGTGTTTTGTGCTTTTCTGTCATAAGAACCTCCAACTAATCTATGTCGAATTCGATCCGGCATTTATGAATCAAAGTCAAGAATTAAGGCCAGATTTTATGTCATCTTTCCAGACGTTGCTTCAAATAAATCATTCAACAGCTATTCTTCTGAAATTGGAACTTTGAAGGTTTTGTCCAGTACGAGCTTTGCAAGTCGAACTTGGAGAAAACCGTTCGTGTATGATGCTGATACGACTTCAGGATCAATTGGCGAAGGAAAATAGAGGACTCGCTCAAATTTACCGTACTGTATTTCCGCCAGTCTGTATTTGGCGTTATCTATTCGAGGAAATTGGCTACGCTTTCCTTGAATCTTGACTGCCTTACCGCTGATTTCAAGTTCCAGATCCTCTTTGTTAACCCCGGCGATCTCACCCATGATAATTATTTCGTCAGGGGTTTCATACATGTCCATTTGAGGCTTCCATTTTTGCTCAGCAATCGTAAACATCGGATTTATCGTTCTGAATAGATCCTCAACAGTTTTTTCAAACCTAGAATCGAGCTGATCGAAATCTTTGGTGAATCTTATTTTGATATAGTCCATTTTAAAGCTCCTAATCGTTAAAGCTTACAATTACCTAAACCGAGCGTTTCAAATAGTGACAGGGCGATAAAAAGTCTAGCTGTTTTTAATTTAAATTATTTAACATCTCAGTCAGCGTTTGTAAAGAAAACTTGTAAAGTTTTGTAAAGATTCGTAAAGATATAACTGGTAACATAAAAATTGTGTTTTAACCATAAATAAAATATTGATGGTCTCGTAAAACGATACAATGATATTTCGAACGGCTGTATTTTAGGCTGTAACGATCTTCTTAATTAATGATTACTTTGTATTTTAGTGCCGCACGATAATACGCCAATGAAATATTCTACTTTAACAAATTTATTTTTGCCCTTGACTTCAAAGGCGTTTAAGCCATATTCGGGTGCAAAACTTTAATAATAAATATTAAAAATTTATGGACAATTATCCTAAAAATTCGTTCAGGCTGGTTATCGGTTCCCAGTATTTTTTATATTTCGGCGTTATGGGCGTATTTTTACCCTATTTTAATTTATATTGCTACCATCTCGATTTTAGCGGGTTCCAAATCGGTGTTCTGTCGGCCATCAGATCCATTGCTCTGGTTTTATTTCCGCTGGTGTGGGGAGGGCTGGCCGATCGGTTTTACATCAGAAGACCCATATACATATTATGCAGTTTTATCAGTACCGCAATATGGGCATTTTATCTCTATACAACCGATTTTTGGGCAATGCTGTTCATCACCGTTTTTTACGGGATATTTTACTCTCCGATCATTTCCTTTCTGGAAGCCTTTACCATGGACGTATTGGGCACAAGAAAGAAAAGCTATGGAAAAATGAGGGGATGGGGGTCAATTGCATTTATTATGACGGTTCTTTTGCTCGGCAAAATCATAGATATTTACTCCATCGAAATCATCATTATACTCATTTTTTTCGGTTCCCTGGCACAAGCGCTCATTTCCATCAAAATCCCTGACATTCAGATCAAAAAACACACCTCTTTTTCTTCAAAAGCCAAAGTGCTTTTAAAAAGGCGTGTGATTGTATTTCTGTTCTGTGCCTTTTTAATGCTGGTAAGCCATGGAGCATACTACGGTTTTTATTCCATCCATCTTGAAAATCTGGGTTACGGTAAGACATTTATCGGCATTTCATGGGCACTGGCATCCATTGCAGAGATTATCGTGATGATAAAATCCGATATCATCTTTAAGCGTTTTTCCACAGATAATGTTCTGTTTTTTTCTTTTATGGTGGCGGTATTCAGATGGCTGGGCCTCTTTTTTGCGACGTCTCCTGCGTTCATTCTGTTTTTGCAGATTTTACATGCCGTCACGTACGGTGCGTTTCATGTATCCAGCATTCTCTATATTGATTCAATAACGCCAAATGAAGCCAAAACCCTGGGACAGGCGGTAAATAACGCCGTAACCTATGGGCTTGGGTTAATGGTCGGGTTTTTCATAAATGGATATCTGTTTGAACCACTGGGAACATTTACACTTTTTATGATCAGCAGTTTCATTGCCCTTGGCGGGGGGGTGCTCTTGAAATGCTCGCAATTGATGGATCGCAGGACCACCAGGTAGTTTCGTTTCCATTCAGAAAAACTAACCCTGCATTTTTTCCCATTCATTGAAAATTTGTAATAATTCTATATTTTTAAACAAACCCCTTTCAAATTCTTTATATACTTAGATTGACATTTTCTTTTTCGCGATGTAAAAAAAACCGGTTTTGTTCACGCTCAATTGAAGTTGGATAAAAGGCTGCTCTATGAATGAAGAGTTGACAGAGGAAGAAAAAGAGGCCTTAAAGTATATAGCCTTAAAACTTGAAGCCTTTGAAAAACATAGAGGAAATCTAATCCCCATCCTTCAGATGGTCCAGAACAACCTGTCCTATCTCCCTTCTGAAGCCTTACAAATCGTGGCACAGCACCTCGAAATCCTCGAAAGCGAAGTTTACGGAGTCGCAACGTTTTATAACCAGTTCCGATTTCATCCACCCGGCAAGCACCCGATTAAAGTTTGCCTGGGTACTGCATGCCACGTCAGAGCGGGTGATATCATCCTTGAAAATTTTGAACGTAAACTTGAAATTCCCGAAGGCCAAACCACACCGGACAGGGAATTCAGCATAGAGAGGGTGGCCTGTGTCGGTTGCTGTGCTCTGGCGCCTGTGGCCATTATCGATGAAACCGTACACGGACATATGGCGCCCAGCAAGGTCGAAGGGCTTATTTTGCGGATTAAATTACAAGAAGAGATCGAAGAAAGAGAAAAAAAAAATGAGCCCGGACAATCATAAAAACATCGATATAAAATTCAACGCCATCCGTAAAGAGTCCCAGAAACGCCGGGATGCATTCCGGGATGCCCCGGTCCCCAAAATCCACATTGGCATGGCCACCTGCGGCATTGCTTCCGGTGCCCTTGAAACCCAAAAAGCGTTTGAAGAAGCCCTGGTTGAAAACAATATTGACGCCCAGATCCATACTGTCGGATGCTGCGGCCATTGCTACGCAGAGCCGGTGGTTATTATCGATCATCCTGATTCCGGATTTCCACCAATATTTTATCACGAGGTTACTCCGGGAAAAGCCAAAATGCTCGTAAAACTCTTTTTGGGAGGCGGCGATCCGCGGTTCGAACACGTTTACGGGGCCACCGAGGAAAACGACTTGATTCCTTCAGTGGCCGACTTTTCCAGATTTAACCAGGAAACACGGATCGTTATGGAAAAATGCGGACAAATTGATCCCGAAGATATATATGACTACATTGATGCGGGCGGATATTCAACCCTGGTAAAGGCGTTAAAACTCGATCCTGAAGAAGTGATCAAAGAAGTGGAGCATTCCGGTTTAAGAGGTAGAGGCGGCGCCGGATTTCCCGCCGGAAGAAAATGGAAACTGGCAAGAAGTGTCGAAGACCCGGAAAAGATTGTGATCTGCAATGCGGATGAAGGAGACCCCGGCGCATACATGGACAGAACCATCCTGGAGAGCAACCCGCATCAGGTGTTGGAAGGCATGGCCATCTGTGCCTATGCCGTCGGGGCTCAAAAAGCCATGGTATATGTCAGGTCGGAATATCCATTGGCTGTCAAACTCGTCACAGATGCCATCGAACAGGCTGAAAAACTGGGACTTTTGGGAAAAGGAATTTTGGACAGCACCTTTGATTTAAAAATTGATGTGTTTCAAGGATCCGGGGCCTTTGTTTGCGGTGAAGAAACAGCACTGATTCGGTCCATTGAAGGGTATCGCGGCATGCCCCGGCATCGGCCGCCGTATCCGGTTCAAAAAGGTCTGTGGAACAAGCCGACGGTGATCAATAATGTAAAAACCCTGGCGTCTGTTCCTCCCATACTTGATCACGGCGCCACCTGGTACAGAGGTATCGGTACGCAAAACAGCCCCGGAACCGCGATTTTTTCCATCGTGGGAAATGTTGTTCATGCGGGTCTGGTGGAAATTCCCATGGGGGTGTCGCTGCGAACCCTGATATTTGATATATGCGGTGGTATTCCGAACAACAAGAAATTCAAAGCGGTTCAGATCGGCGGGCCTTCCGGTGGATGCCTTAACGAAGATTTTCTGGATACGCCGATTGATTTTGATTCTCTTACAGAAGCCGGTGCAATGATGGGGTCCGGCGGTATGGTGGTCATGGATGAAGACACCTGCATGGTGGAAGTCTCCCGGTATTTCCTCGATTTTACCCAGAAGGAATCTTGTGGTAAGTGCACATTTTGCAGAATCGGAACCTATCATCTGCTTAAAATACTCGAGCGATTGACCAAAGGAGAAGGATTGGAGGGTGATCTGGAATTGCTGGAAACGTTGAGTCAGGATATAAAAGCCGGGTCACTTTGCGGCCTGGGTAAAACCGCTCCGAATCCCGTGCTCACTTCCCTTAAATATTTCAGGGACGAATATGAGGCCCATATCAAAGAAAAACGCTGCCCTGCCTTGATGTGCCGACCGCTGACCGCTTTTTATTTCGATCTGGAGCTCTGTGCACGCGGCTGTGATGCTTGTGCCACCTGCTGTCCGGTTGACGCGGTGTTTACCACCAGCAATCGAAAGAAAGGGGTTGACCAGGACCTTTGCGTAAAGTGTGGTGAGTGCCTGGTCGCCTGTCCTCCGGAGTATGATGCGGTTCGGAAAGTATCTCCCCCGGATTTGGTTCCTTTCATCGAAAAGCCGCCGGAAAAAGAAAAAAAGGACGTTAAATGATCTTAAAACTCCGGGTGGACAACCAAGAGATTGAAACAAAAGAAGGAAAGACGTTGCTTCAGGCATGCCTTGACAACCAGATTTACATCCCAAACCTGTGTTACCTGGAAAATGTAAAGAGTCCTTCGGCTTCTTGTAGAATGTGCTTTGTTGAAATTGAGGGTATACCACAACCGGTGCCATCATGTACCGTTCAAGTCATAGATGATATGGTTGTTAAAACCGATACGTCTGAGGTCAGACAACTGCAACGGACCGCCCTTCGCCTTCTTTTGTCGGTTCACGACGTGGATTGCAAGAATTGTCACGCCAATAAAAAATGCGAACTTCAGAATATTGCCAAATTCCTAAAAGTCAGCTTAAAGCCAAAGCGCCTGGAGCGATATCTTAAAGAGACACAGATCGACGAAACCCATCCTTTCTTAACCCACTATCCGAACCGATGCGTTTTGTGTGGAAAATGTGTGCATACTTGCAGGGAAAAACATGGCCAATCTGTTTTAACCTTTGCTAAAAGAGGGTTTGACACGGTCATCAGCACGTATAGTGCAACAGATGCGTCATCGCTTGCTTGTGGAGACTGTGATTCTTGTGTCAAAGCTTGTCCGGTGGGTGCTCTTGCGGTGAAAGAATCCAGTCAATAAATCATTCACCGCAGAGCCGCAAAGATCGCGGAGTTAAATATTATTTCTTTTGCCGTTGAGAGGACAGCAAAAGAAAAAAATCAATCGCTACGCGATATTCTTGGGTTCTAAATGCCCGCAGGGCATGCTTCTTATTGTTTTCCGTCCTCTCAACGGAAAACAATAAAATAAATAACCTCTGTGTTCTCTGCGGCTCTAATGAGCAAAGCGAATGGGCGGTGAACATAGCTCTTTCATTCAGCTGTAAAAAAATTTGGGACCTTAAGCTTAGCAGAAGCTTTAATGGATTTTAGGATTGGCCGATAACTCTGATAATTTTGGGTCGGTATTCATCCTTTTGGGCCATTTTATTCCCTTTGGACCGTACAAAAAGAATGGTAAGCCCGAAAAACGAAAACCCAAAAATCGCAGGCAAAAAGGATGGGTCAAAATTAAAATTAGGCGCCAGCTGCTGACCGACAAGCGCGCCGATAATCATGGCGATAATCGGAAACACGTAAAGCAAAAAAGTGGCTTTTAATAACGGAGATGTGTCAAAACTCAGCACCACCTTTTGCCCCACCTGTGCCCCTGCGTGATTAATCGCTTCCACCTCCATTTCCTTACCACCGCCCACGCTGTGACAGGTGCTTCTGGCAGCACATGCCTTGCAGGCTTCGGTTTTCGTCGTTTTTACCCATGCGGTGGTTGTGGATTCGATTTTTGTTACAACACCTTGTTCAGTGGCCATGATGTTTCCTTTCTCAGGATTTAATGCTTTCTACGTCACAACATAACTCATGTTTAAAAAAAGTCACTATCCCAAGATGAAATTGGGCATAGACAATATTCTTGCTCAAGTTTCGCACACTCAATTTTCAGCAACGTCAATAAAGTGCAGCAGGCCGGCAAAGGCTTTTTATCTATTTAGAGTGTAAAACTCTGGTTAGCTAGTGTCCATCCATAAATGAGCAATTTTTGTTCTGATCAAGGCCGCACAAGGGTTTGCGGTGAGGCGTACGTCTGTACGCCGCAGCCGGAAGGCCGCGGAGAACGCCGATCAGGACAAAAAGGGCCATTTATGGATGGACACTATTAATATTCTTTCGGCATTTGATTCAACTGATCCAGCGTAAAAACCGGTCCGTCTTTGCAAACAAACTCTTTCCCGATGTTACATCGACCGCAAATTCCGATACCGCACTTCATGCGCATTTCAAGGGACATGATGATATGATCATGGGCATAGTCGAGTTTGTCTAAAACCGGTTGGGTAAACTTGATCATGATGGGAGGTCCGCAGACAATGGCATAGGTGTCTGCGTTTCCGGGTGGGGCTTTCTGATCGGTAATGGTCGGCACAAAACCGACATTATACTTCCAGCTTGGATCATCAGTGGCGTCCACCGTAATATGCATGTGAATATCATCCCTTTTTTCCCATTCCGCCAGTTCGTCCCTGTATAGAAGCATTCCGGGCGTGCGTGCGCCGTATATCACGTGAATGTCTCCAAATTTTGAGCGATTGGCCGGATCCAGCATGTATATAATGGATGATCGAAGGGTGGTAAAGGCAAAACCGCCGCCGATGATGACAACATTTTTTCCTTCCATGATATCCCATGGATACCAGTTACCCAAAGGGCCCCGAACCCCCATAATATCTCCGGATTTCATGTTGTGAAGATGCGTTGTCACCAGCCCCACTTTGTTGATGGTAAACATTAAAAACCCTTTTTCCGTTGGAGAGGAAGCGATGCCGATGGGGATTTCTCCTTTTCCGGCAATGGAAAGTTCGGCAAACTGGCCGGCATTGTAATTGAATCTCTTTTCGTCATCCGGGTTTAAAAACACCAGTTTGAATGTTTTAAGATTTTTATCTTCGGTTTCGGTGATGATCTCTTCGATCCGAACCGGATACGGCAAATACGGATTTTGCACGTCTGCTTCTCCTTTTTCCCGATTTATCGGGGAAACAAAAATATTTGCCACCAAGGCACAAAGACACGAAAGATTTTATTTTGTTATTCGTTCTTAGTGTCTTGGTGTCTTTGTGGCGAGAAAAAAAAGTTCTGCCACTAAAAGCACAAAATTTACAATTAAGCGACTAAAGTTCAAAACTGTTCATCAAATCGCAAACCCTTCTGATGTCGATATTCACCGGGCAAAAACGAACGCATCGACCGCAGCCCACACATTGAATGCCATTGTCATACTTGTCCACGTAATATTTCAGCTTGTGCATAAATCGCTGGCGGACTCTCTGGGTCTTTGTATCCCTGGGGTTATGGCCGGAGCCGTGAAAGGTAAAGAGCGGATACATACAGCTGTCCCAGTTGCGCATGCGGATGCCGGAAAGTCCATGGGTTTCATCCTGAATATCGAAACACCAGCATGTTGGACAAACATAGGTGCAGGTCCCGCAGTTGATGCAGGCAAATGCCACATCTTCCCAAAAAGACGCTTCAAAAAGGTCTGTGGTGCTTTTATCTTTCAATTGATCCGTGGACACCCGTGAGGTTATCTTTACCTCTGTTGCTTCTTTCATGTTTTCAATTCGATCATTTGAAGCCGTATCGGCCTTTGTATCCCAGCCGGCTGCTGCAAGAAGCCTTTCTCCTTTTTCCGTTATGATTTTGGCCAAATAAGTGTCGTCGACATCCACTAAAAGTATGTCCAGCCCTTCCTCATGAAAGGGGCCGCAATCGGCGGTAGTGCAGAAACAACTGCTGCAGGGAACATTGCAGGCATGGCCCACAAGGGTGGTTGCCTCGTAAGATTTGATCCAGTAAGGATCCTTATATTCCGGTGCATCGAAATTCCGCTTGACCAGCAGAAACGCCTTGGCATCGCAGGGCCTGATGCCGATGATGGCCCGGGAAGAATAGTCTTTGTCAATTTCTTTTAAAACGTGATGATCCTCCTGGTTTTCATCCAGGGTGTATTCAAACATTTTTTCAGACTGCGGGTATATAATAGCTCTTGGCGAAAGCCGGGTGTTTTGAACATCCAAATCCGGAAGATCACCGTCTTCCATCGCTTTGAAAACAAAAAACGCATCCTGCTCTATTGGACCGAACAATTGAAATGTCTTCGATAAGCGTTCAAGGCCTTTGGCCCAATCTTTCTTGTCAATCTTGATGACCTTCATTGTATACGCCTTTGTTGAAAGTTCATTGACTTATTGAAATTCCAATAATCGAAATTTCAAAATCCAAACAATGTCTCTTTTTTTTAGAAAATAGGAATTAGGAATTAGAAAATAGCTAACCGCAAGTGCATGCAAATGCAATTAGAAGAGGAGAAAGTCTTGGAAAACAGCAAGTTAAGCAGGTTAGAAAATCAGAAGTTTACCCGCCTTCGGCGGCGCCAGAGGCGACCAGGGGTCAGGGGCTCTAAGACATGCCAACCTTCTTACCTTCCCACCTTCTTGATCTTCGCCTTCTTACTTTCTTATTTTTCAAAATATTTGTGTTTATCCGTGATTTGCCCTTATCCTCTTTCCTATTTTCTCTTTCCTATTTCTGGCTTAAAGGTTTTGATCATTGAATACTCGTCATCTAATAAACTCATCCGGATCATCCGGCCGATACGTATCCAGAGGCGGTCTCTTTTCCAATGTCAACCCCGCTTCCCAGTCAAACAGCTCCAGACAGTCTTTCTCCAGCTTCTTTGTCAACAACCGAACCTTGATTCCCATGGGACAGGCGCGCTCACAGGCCCCGCAATCGGTACATCGACCGGCGCAATGGTATGCTCTTAAAAAATGAAACGTCCTGATATCTGTGGGATCCTGACTTTTGCCCACCCATTGGGGGCGTGATTCGTCCACAAAGCAGGTGGGACAGTAGCAGAGCGGACATGCGTTTCTACATGCATAACAGCGGATACACGTCGACAAAAGGTCTTCGAAAAAATCCCATTTCTCATCGGGTGACAAGGCTTCAATATGACGAACGTCTTCATACCGGTCCACATCGGTCTGCTCTTTTACTTCACCGGCCACCAGCTCATCGTAGATCACCGGGTTTCGGTGAACGCAAATGGCACAGTTTTGCTGGAGCAATTCTTCTTTATCCAGCGTTTTTTCAAAGCCGTCGCCCTTGATTTGGATGGTGTCATCGGTCTCTAATACTTCTTGGATTTCAGCTTCAGCCATGGCTTCGACTTTGTGGCGATCGATCATTCCTATACAGGGCACGCCGATAATCACCACCTGATCCCGTTTGATTTTGTTTTCGATAATATGGGTGACAATGTTTCGAGAATCACATCCTTTGGCAACAATACCGATTTTTTCCTTTCTGTTGGTCAGATAATTTGCAAGATTAATTCCACAGTTGCTGTCCCACACCAGATGGTCTACATCCTCCACTGTTTTCACAAAACAGGGTTCATTCATCATCACAACGGTGCCTTTTCTGAATCCGATCACCATGTCCACTTTGGCTTCTTTTAAGAGCCGACGGGAAATTTCTTTTATTTTATCAATGTAGGATAGCATCTTAAACGACCTTGGCTTCTGTTTTTACGAATTTTTCATGAGGTCCCAGCGCCTTGATCATGTCAGTGACCTCATTGACCACTTCCACAAATTTCGTCGACTCTGCAGAGGAAATCCAGGAAAACTGGAGGCGGCCGGGCTCAATCCCCATATATTCAATAAAGTTTTTAAACAGGGCAAATTTTCTTCGGGCATAGTAATTACCTTCCAGGTAATGGCAATCTCCGGGATGTCACCCGGACACCCAGACGCCGTCCGCGCCCTGTCTGAAGGCGGCCAGAATAAATTTCGAACTCATTCGACCGGTACAGGGGATTCGAATCACCCGGATATGGGGTGGATATTCCATTCTGCTGACGCCCGCAAGATCCGCGGCGCCATAACTGCACCAGTTGCATAAAAAACTGACGATTTTGGGTTCCCAGTCTGACATATTTACCCTTTCCTCTTTTCTATTTTCTCTTTCCTATCCCCTATTACCTATCACCCATTACCTATTTCCTGTTTCCTATTTTCTATTTACTCTTTCCTGTTTTTTTATCCTGTTTTATCCAACGCAAAAATCTGCGCAAAAATCTGATCATTATCGAAGCCTTTGAGGTGAATCGCACCGGATCGGCAGGATGCCACGCATAGACCGCAGCCTTTACAAAGTACCGGATTGATCTGCGCCTTTCCGGTAAAAGGTCCCTCTTCGATGAAACCGGGTGCTGAATAGGGACATGCAGAAACGCATACACCGCAGGAACTGCAATCAAACGGATTTGTTTCGGCAACAATTCCGCTGGTAAGAAAAACCTTTTTGGATAAAAGTGTCACGGCGCGTGACACAGCGGCCTGGGCCTGTGTAATGGATTCATCGATGGGTTTGGGCGCATGGGCCAGCCCGCAGACAAATACACCGTCCGTGGCAAAATCCACCGGACGAAGCTTCACATGGGCTTCGGCAAAAAAACCGTCCGCATTCACCGGTACTTTATACAGCTGCGCCAAAG
>Ga0102961_1000148_pt1 | contig 10986 bp, 6 predicted proteins | sample SalPonF2_C_D1_MG_FD_84518 | JGI IMG/M metagenome (GOLD analysis project Ga0102961, IMG submission 84518) | Salt pond soil microbial communities from South San Francisco under conditions of wetland restoration - Salt Pond MetaG SF2_C_D1_MG ...
GAAGACCCAAATGCTCCCTCTGTGATGCTGATATTAGAAAGCTGGCAACCCTGTATCAACGCAAACCTTGCCTATCTCAGGGCAATGCGCCGGGTCTTGGGCAATCGTCGCCTCATGATAGTGTGTCTGATCGGAGGGGAAGGACCTGATCATTGGGCAACCCTAAATACAGATATGGATTGTAAGAATTGGCGCCTTCGTCTTGCCACACTAGGAGATCCTTACTTGCTGATACATCGATGGGGGCATTCCAATGAATGATGTCCCTGTATTTGCCCTGCTTGGACACCCCAATGAAGGGAAATCGTCGGTTGTCTCTACACTCACGGAGGAAGACCGTGTTCCCATTAGCGCGTTACCCGGAGAAACCCGTGAATGCGCAAATTACGCTATTGTTGTTGACGGCAAAACCTTGTTACGCTTCGTCGATACGCCAGGGTTCCAAATGCCCTTACAAACGCTCAGTTGGATGAAACGATACAGCGGCCCGCCCGAAAGGATGATCGAAGCATTCATCAGTACACACCAGGAAGATCCTCGTTTCGATGATGATTGTGAGCTCCTAAGACCTGTGGCGAAAAATGCCGGGATTATTTATGTCGTGGATGGGTCGAGGCCAATACGCTCCAACGACGAAGCCGAAATGGAAATTTTACGTCTCTCTGGACGGCCACGCATGGCCGTCCTCAATCCCAAGGTTTCAGAGATCGCCTATATCCCACAGTGGAAGTCTGCATTCGCTAAGACGTTCAACGTCAACCTCCAATTCAACGCTCACCGTGCCACCTTCAAAGAACGGATGGAACTGCTGCAAGCATTGCAGCCAATCGAACAGGACTGGACCCCTGCTATTACTAAAGCAGTCGAGGTGCTCAAAGAAAACTGGAACGATCGTCTTGAAGCCTGCGCTGACTCGATCCTAGTTTTATTGAAAGAGGTTCTAACATTGTCTCTCAGTAGTACCAGCGCGGGGAGTGATCAGCGAGAACAGGATCAACAACGAGAGGAATTAAAGTCTTTATTCTTGGAGAAGGTTTCACGTATTGAACGTCAGTGTCACCGTGAACTTAAGTCCAGATTCCTTCATAACGTCTTTGATGTCGATTTAGCGTCGGAAACAATTGTTGCAGAGGATCTTTACTCTGAAGAGACTTGGAAGGTCTTGGGTGCGACACATGCGCAGTTAGTAGTGAGCTCGATTGCTACAGGAGCTCTTTCTGGAGCCGGTCTAGATTTATTCTTCGCGAATCTTACTTTTGGTGCTTTTGCTGCTATTGGGGGCGTTTTTGGCGGAATTGCAGGGTGGAAAGGTGTTCGTCCCCTCGCTCGTTTTAAAGCGAAAGTGGGTCCCTTTGCTAAAGACCTCGGGGGATACTCTATAACTGTTGGTCCAGTGCGCAACCCTCAACTCCTTTTCGTCCTTCTTGACCGAGCCCTGATTTATTTTCAATGCGCCAGCAATTGGGCTCATGCTCGGCGTGGAGCAGAAACCATCTCTCCCTTACATGATAAGGAAGGGTTTGTCGCCCGTTGGGATAGGGAAAAACGCAAAGCCTTTGAGGCTTACCTCGTGTCCTTACGAGGGAATAGGCTGGATAAAGCCGAAAAACTTCGACCAAAACTTCGCCAAATCTTGGTCCAAGCAATGCGAAACGCATAAGAATAGTTTGTGCCGAGCTAATTCCTGAAGCCAAATTTGACTCGTATTAGTAACGTTCGTCAATTCGTGTCACTTGTTTAAATATCGATAAGTGAGGAGCGGCCTGATACATTGCAATAAGATCGCAGCTTTGATGTAATAACTGGGGTTGGAAAAATGCTTCCTGCAAAACTAGCTCACTAGAATGGTGCCGTTAGCCCCAATCAAATGTCGACAGTTATTCACCACCTCAAGCTAAGGTAATCATTAGGTTTTATTGTAGAGTAGTCTCATTTGTGCGATTGTGATGACTGTCTGATTTCGTTTTTTGTGATTACTAGGTTCAGGTAAAGGGTGGGAATGTGAGTTCTTCTGGGAAGGCTGGTCTCAGCAAGTCACTGATTCTTACTGGGATGCAATGTCCCAAAGCGCTTTACCTCGCCAAAAATCCTCCCGCGTTTGAATTCCCCCCACAGCCTCATGTCGAAGCCAAGTTCCAAACCGGTAACCAAGTCGGCGTTCTGGCTCAGCAACTTTTCCCCGGTGGTACCGAAGTTCCTTTTGATGGTCTTTCTGTTACTGAGCAGATAGCACAGACCCGGCAACTTATCGATGCTGGCGAGCTGGTCATCTACGAGGCGTCTTTCGCTTTCGAAACTATCTTCGTCAAGGTAGATATCCTTGTCAAAGACGGCGACGCCTGGCAAATCCATGAAGTGAAGATGGGGACCTCGGTCAAAGAGGTTAATTGTGATGATGTGGCGATCCAGTATTACGTGCTCGCCAACTGCGGTCTTACCATCTCCTCTGCTTATCTGGTTCATATCAATAACGGCTATGAGCGTCAGGGTGAGATCAATGTGCAACAACTCTTTGTTGGTGAGGATGTCACTGACGCTGCCCTTGAGCGCCAGGCTGGCTTGCCCGAGTTGATTGCGTGCCTGCGTACGACTTTAACTGGCAGTGAACCGGATATTGATATCGGCCCCCATTGCAATGATCCTTACGAATGCGACTTCATCCCTTATTGCTGGCAGCATATTCCTAAGAATTCGATCTTCGATCTTAAAGGTCGCGGCATCAAAAAATTCGACTATTACAACAAGGGTATTCTTAAGCTTGAGGATTTGTCCCTTGAAAATTTGAACAAAGCACAACGCAACCAGGTCGAAGCGACTCTCAATCAGCAGGACTCTATCAATAGGGTGGGTGTCAAAGAATTCCTCGATACCCTCTGGTATCCGCTCTGTCATCTCGATTTCGAAACCTTTGATACGCCCATCCCACCCTTTGACGGTACCCGCCCATACCAGAAGATTCCTTTCCAGTATTCACTGCATATTCAAACGAGGGCAGGGGCTGAACCGTTGCATACCGAGTACCTGGTGGAACCAGGTAATGATCCGCGTCGGGAGCTTGCCGAGCGGTTGGTGGCGGAGATTCCTGCGGATGCATGTGTATTGACCTACAATCAAGCCTTTGAGAAGAGTGTGTTGCGAGATCTTGCCGAACTCTTCCCTGTTCTGGCTGATGCGCTGCTCGTGCGGCTTGAGAATGTTCGTGATCTGATGGTGCCATTTTGCAAGCGGGATGTTTATAGATGGCAGATGCGGGGCTCTTATTCGATCAAGGCGGTTTTGCCAGCGCTGGTGCCGGATCTTTCGTACGACGGCATGGATGTCGCTGATGGGATGGCGGCGATGCGTGCTTATCATGAGATGTGTGCGTTGAAGCCGGGAGTGGAGTTGGATCGGTTGCGGGCTGCAATGTTGGAGTATTGTTGTTTGGATACTTTGGCGATGGTTCGAATTTTGGGTGAGTTGGAGAATTTGGTGACTCGAAGGGCATAACATTAGAATAGATATTCTGTCCCCCGATTAGTATCATGTCCCTCTGATTCACATTCTTGAACAGTTTGCATAGATTCTATAAACTCAATACTCCCTCAAACCGAACGAGCAACCAATGCGCTTCATCCATACCTCAGACATCCACCTAGGCAAAACTTACCGCACCTCCATAGGTGAAGCAGAACGCTACGATGATTTCTTCCGCTGTCTTGAAGGAATCGTTCTCGACGCCATCGAAGCAAAGGTTGATTTCGTGCTGGTCGGTGGCGATCTGTTTCACGTCGGGCAGATTCTCCCCAGAACCTTCGCTAAAACCATCGAAGTCTTACAACCCCTCAAAGACGCCAACGTCCCCTGCATCGCCATCGAAGGCAACCACGACTGGATTCACCGTCGCGATAGCATCTCATGGATGGAAGCGCTCTCGCAGATGGGTTACATCAAACTGCTGCGCCCCTCGCGTACAGAAGAAGGCGGCTACTGTTTCGATCCCTTCGACGCTGAAACTGGAATGGGCGGGCACGTTGAAATCAGCGGCCTCAACATCTATGGTCTTGGCTATATCGGTGCCCAGGCGGGTAATCACGTTGAACGCATCTGTGAAGCGGTGACCACCGAAAACAACCTGCTGCTCTTCCATGTCGGCATCTGGACCTTCTCTCCGGTTGAGATCGGCAACATGAAGCCGGAAGATTCTCATCCCTTGGCCGAAACATTCGACTACGTAGCTCTTGGCCATGGTCACAAGCCGTATATCGTCGCAACCCCTGAAGGCAAAGACTATGCTTACAACCCAGGTTCACCGGAACAGGTCAATTTTGGCGAGCAGAAATACGACAAGGGCTATTACTTCGTCAGTGTGAATGATAGCGAGTATACGGTTAAGTTCAAGGCCACATCACCGAGGCCGATGATCGTGGCAACCATCGATCTGGATGGGGCCGAGGATGCCGACGAGGCATTGCTGAGGTTTGTTGAGCAGGTTAAGTCGCAACTTCCGGAAACCGAAGATGATCGTCAACCATTGCTCGAAATGAAACTGGTTGGTCGTGTCAATTTCCATCCCTTCGAGTTGAGTCGGGAAAGGCTCAATATAGCCCTCGAAGAGATTACCAACCCGCTGCATGTTGAGATCAAGAACCACTTGTCGCTGGTTACTCACACCGGTGGTGAAGAGACGGTTAAAAAATCACTCGCCGAGATCGAACATGATGTCCTTAAAGAACTGATCGGAGCCAACAGCGAATACCAGGGACGTGAAGAAGAATTGTCTAAACTTTCTTTGCAGATTCGTGACCTGGTGCTGCGTGGTGATGTCGAAGACGACGAACTGCTCGGCCTGCTTGACGGGGAGGGCAGTTGATGCAGATTCTCTCCATTCAGATGAGGAACATCAAGTCGCATCGGGACAAAGAATACGAATTTTCTTCGGGGATCAATGTCCTCTCCGGCCCGAATGGCATCGGCAAGAGCACGATCTTTGAGGCCGTTGGCTATGCCTTGTTCGGTGTGGATGCCCGCGACTTTGTCGGCAACATTGATCGGTTTGTAACGATTGGTGAGAAGAAAGGCGAGGTTAAGGTTGTCTTTCAACCTGGTGACGACGAAACCTACCAGGCGTCCCGTACGGTGGGGAGTAACTCAAAGTGGTTGCTTGCAAGGAAAGTAGGCGAAGACTTTGAAGTTGAGGATCACGCCAATGCCGAGGAGACACAGAACCGGATCAAGGAACTGCTCGGCCTCAACAATGGCCGTTCCCTTGCTGACCAGTTCAAGTTGGTGATCGGTCCCTTCCAGAACGACTTCCTCGGTCCTTTCGTGATCAAGCAACAGACCAAACGTCAGGAAGCGTTCGACGAGATTCTCGGTATCGATGCCTGGCGTAAAACTTATAAAGGTTCCAAAGCTCTACTCGATGCTGTGACCCATAAGATCGAACTGATCGCTGCCGAAGTCGAGTTTAAGCAGGAACAACTGGAAGTCTTGCCGGAGAAAAATCAGGAGCTCAAGGATGTTAAAGAGGCACGTAAAGTCAACAGCGGCAAGCTGAAAAGCGAGCAAGCCGCACACGATAAAGCCTCTGGTCAACTGAATCAGTATGAAAAGCAGAAAGAAGCTCTCGATGCGGTGCGTAGCGGGCTTGAAAAGACTCGCGATCGTATCACGACGGGCAAGGAACATATCGGTTCACAGAACACCCTGGTTAAGCAGGCCAAAGAGGCGATCAAGCTGCTGGAAAAGCACCGCCCCGGGAAAGAAGCCTTTGAAAAAGCAGAAACACTGCTCAAGCAATTACGTGATCGTGAAAAGCAGCGTCGTGCGATTCAGAAGGATGTCGAAACACTAAGCAGAGAAGTTTTGCGTCTGAACCAAAACTTTGACCATGAGACAAAAGAGATCAAACAGACTCAGCTAGACCTGAATACCGAAAAACAAAAACTCGACCAGGAGCGCCAGTCTCTTCAGCCCGACCCGGAGGTTTCCTTTGAAGCCGTCAAACTTGAAACGTTGCGCACGCAACTGGAAGAAGTGCAGACGGCTCGCAACATGCTGGACGGCAGTCGCAGTGGACTGATCGAGGGACGCGACAAACTCGCTGAAGGAGTCTGCCCGTTTTTCCAAGAACCCTGTCAGAACATAGCCGGTAAAGAACCGCGTGATGCCTTCACTGATCGGTTTGCAGCTATTGATGAACGGAGCAAGCAGCATGATCAGCAGATTGCAGAATTGCGTATCGCAGTCAACGTAGCAGAACAAGCGCAAAAGAAACTTGATGCGTTAAAAGTTCGCTCAGAGGCTCTTGGGCGACAGATTGAGACTTTTGAATTGCGCCAGAAAAAACTTGTCGAACGCAGCGAGGGTCTTGAAAGGCTGTCTGTAAACAAGACTGAAGCCGAGGCAAAGTCAGCAGCGCGAATGAAGGATCTTGACCCTTTTGCCAAGCTCGATGAGGAGATCAAACAGGCCGAAAACCTACGTGTCGATTACCAACAGGATCGAGACGAATACAACCGCAACCAGCAAACCGCCGAAGACTTGCCGAGCAGGCAAGAAACCCTCAATAAATATAAAGAGCGGATGGAGTCTCTGGAGAAGGACCTGTTGACCCAAAGTACTGAGGAGAAGCGTTTGGCCCAAAGTTACAGCGCCGAGCAACATCAGGCTCTAAAGCTGCAACAGGACACGCTTCAAGATTCGATTGCCACACTCAGAGAACAACTCAATGCCTTCGAACGCGATCAGAATCGCCTGGAAGGTGATATAGAAAATCTCAAGAAGGTAAAAGAAGACATAGACAAGCGCTTGGCAGAGAAGAAGACCTTTGAAGAGAAGGAAGCCTTGGTCAAGTTCCTGCGCAATAGAGTGTTCCGCAATGTCTCAGAACAACTCTCGGCGCGTTTCCGTGAAGAGATCAGCCAGCGAGCTCACAGTATCTATCGTATTATTGCTGAAATCGACGAGGAACTCTACTGGGGGGAGAACTATCAGATTGTGCTGCGGGACATGGTCGAAGGCGAAATTCGAGAACGTACCGACGATCAACTCTCTGGAGGGCAGACCATGAGTGCTGTCGTTGCCTTGCGCTTGGCACTATTGCAAACAATCGGTGCACGCATCGCCTTCTTTGATGAACCAACATCGAACCTCGACGCTACTCGTCGCGAGAATCTGGCCCATGCATTTCGTGCGATTGATGTCGGCAAGGAAGAGGTGACGGAGCACTGGTATGATCAGTTGTTTCTGATTAGCCATGATGTTGCATTTACTGAAGTTACGGATCAGATATTGTCTCTCGAGTAATGAATATACAGCAACTTATGAGTCAAAGTTAAGGTAGATTCTGTGCATGATTTAAGATGAAGGCTGATGCTGAGCACTAACTTAAATAAAGAAGTTTGCTCAGCTTTGGTAGGGATTGTTGCCAACGTTTAATGGGTGTTTATTCTTCTCATATTGCAGCATTTATAAAATACTAAATGAAGACAACCTCCCTCATAGAAATTCATTGCCATACTCAGGAGCACTCTCCTTGTAGTGAAATAACTGCTTGCGATTTGATCGTTCGGGCTATTGATAAAGGATTGAATGGAGTTGTCTTAACCGACCACCACTATATTTGGAGAGACGATGAGTTGCACGAACTGCGGGAGAAATCGAGATGCCAGAATGGTTTTGCTGTCCTAACAGGTCAAGAAGTTACAACTAGGGACTTCAATGATGTTCTAGTTTATGGAGCGAAAGAATCTTTTCCCTACGGAGTCTCTCTAAGTTCTATACGCTCTCAAGCCCCAGAGGCTGCCATTGTTTGGGCGCACCCCTATCGTGGCATAAAGAGACCTGGTCCAGACCAACTGTTTACACCAGAATTTGATGCCATCGAGATATTCAACCGCAACCACAGGCTCAGTCAGAATGTCTTTGCTTATAAGGAGTGGTTGACATGGGGCTTTGTGGCAACATCAGGGACAGATGTTCATGATGAAGTTATTGGCGTTTTCCCTTGTGAGTTTGAAAATACTATTGAGTCAATATCTGATTTTACGGGGGCAATTAAGAATGGCAGATGCCGACCTTATACAAAGACGCTTCGCCTTCCCACATAGCACGACTTATGAGACGAAAATCGACTTCTTATTGATAGAGGTATTCAGTAAGCTCTTTAATACACAAAACTATGGTCACCAGGGGACGATCCTTGGTGGCCGTTTTTATGTATCAGGGTTTCTAAGGATTGACAGTTTATCACTGAATCCAGACAGCTAAAGCCAATAACACAACTTATGGGACTCATTGATAACACTGTTGACAATTTCCATGATTTAACATCAAAAAAATCGTGTAGAATTGATAGCCACAAATTACTCATCAGGAGCTTTTCAATATGGAGAATGTCTGGATCGCGTTTGGACTCACCATCTTTGCAGGTTTAGCAACCGGCATAGGTAGCGCTATAGCTTTTCTTGCTAAACGATCAAACTACCGATTTCTCTCCATCTCCACCGGATTTTCTGCGGGGGTAATGCTCTACGTCTCCTTTGTTGAAATCTTCGTCAAAGGGACCGACGCACTGGTGGAGGCCTACGGTAACTACTGGGGACACTGGATAAATGCCGGATCGTTCTTTTCTGGCATATTACTGATCGCCTTGATTGATAACCTTATCCCTTCTGCTGACAATCCTCATGAAACTCACACTGAAGAGGAGCAGGCCCCACTGAAAAACTCCGATGCACCTCTACCCGACTTTGAGTCCATCCACGATACCCCCAAAAAAGACCTGGAGTTCGGTGCCCACGACCACGGATCACAACGTAAATTGATGAGGATGGGGCTCTTCACCGCCCTCGCTATAGGTATACACAACTTCCCAGAGGGTTTAGCGACCTTCCTTGCTGCACTGCAAGACCCTACCCTAGGTGTAGCCATCGCCATCGCCGTTGCTCTGCACAATATCCCTGAAGGCGTCTGTGTATCGGTACCAATCTTTTACGCCACCGGTGATCGCAAAAAAGCTTTTTTCTACTCCTTCCTCTCCGGCGTTGCCGAACCTATCGGGGCTGGGCTTGCCTACATAGGACTACTCTTCTTCTTTGGTGGCGATTCCGGTGTTATCCCACCACAGGTAATGGGGATACTTTTTGGCGGTGTCGCGGGCATTATGGTCTATATCAGTCTTGATGAACTTCTACCAACCAGCCGCGCTTATGGCAAAGGGCACGACAGCCTATTCGGTTTGATCGCAGGGATGCTAGTTATGGCGCTGAGCCTGTTGCTTATGCGTTAAGAAGTTTCCTTTAGAGGGTTTGTAATGCCTTGACAAAATCTGTGGCCAAATGTGAAGGTGGACTGTAGAAAAAACCGTTCCTATAAGTCACGACTTATGAGAAGAAAACCGGCTTCTTATTGATAGAGACATTCAGGAAGACAAAACTATGGCCACCAGGGTTCGATCCTTGGTGGCCTTTCCTATATGTCAGGGTCAGTAAGAATTTAGCATTCGGCCAATCTGAGCGCCCTGAAACAATGTGAGAGGAATTATAAGAAAGACATCTCCCGACACAAGAGTGTTGCATTGCGCTCTAATCCCTTTACTCTTTATCTATACTTATGGAAAAACAGGGGGTGGGGAGGGTTCTTAATGTATCTGTTCACCATACTGGGGACAATAAGATACTGTTTTGTAGCAATCCTGCTGGTGTCATTGTGGAGTTGTTCGTCTATTCCGCTTGCTGAGTTACAAAGACCAGCCACAGAACCAACCATCACTCCTTGCCTAGAATCACCGCTAGCAGTTCATGCCAAGGTCCTGGCCACAACCACTCCCGACAAGAACTACGTAAGACTTCTCGAGATTGGAAACGAAGCTCTGCTTGCACGTATTCATCTCATTCGCAGCGCCAAAAGTAACATTACAATCCAAACGATGATATGGGCTAACGATGAAACAGGCCGTTTGATCATTTACGAGCTGATACAGGCTGCTCGTCGTGGCGTGAAGGTGCAATTATTGATTGACCATTTGGCCTCAGAGCAAAACACCGAAATTGCCTGTTTTCTCGCTTACGCCCACCCCAACTTTCATATCAAGGTCTTCAATCCATTAGCGGGCTTTCTTGGTCAACTTAAAGCCGATCCGTCCACTCTAGACAAATTGTACGCTGTCATTTTTAGCTTTAATCGCCTGAACCAGCGCATGCACAATAAGACATTTGTCGTTGATGATCTAATCGGCATCACTGGTGGCAGAAATTACCAGAATGCCTACTACGACAAAGCCCAAGGCATGAATTACAAAGATCGCGACATATTAGTGGTCGGGTCAGCAGTTCGAGAGATGAAAGAGAGTTTTGACGGCTACTGGGAGTTCGAACGTTCGATTAACGTTGCAGATCTTGCAGACGTTAAAAGATACCAGAAGAGAGGTATTGATGAGAAATGGCACACTTGGGACAGCTTTCAACTGAACGGTCTGTTCGATGATATATCCATCCATGCAAACAACTCAGACTTGATCTCACAAATATTCGTCGAATCCTTGGTCGAGGTTGATAAAGCGTATTTTATTGCCGACGCTCCACACAAGACCGAACGTGCTCTATTTCGTATCAACAGCCGCAGCAAAGTTACCCAAGAGTTGGCCGATTTGGCATCACAGGCAAAGCAGTCGGTTTATATACAAACGCCTTACCTGGTGCTGACATCCCCAGCGATAAAGATGTTCAAAAAGATCCGTAAGCAGAACCCAGAGATCGACATGCGTATTTCTACTAACAGCTTGGCAGCAACAGATAGCTGGTATGTCTATGCGCTATCTTATAAACAGAAAAAAACCTATCTGAGTGATCTAAAATTTAAAATTTATGAGTTCAAACCACTTCCCGGTGACCTACGATCCTTCCTGCCTAATTATGATCGCTTGCAAGCCAGAGCTTTTAGCATGTCTGAGCATCGAAAAAGGTGGCAAGAGACTCAAAGTATGACTGTGTTAGAAAACGA
>Ga0102961_1000149_pt1 | contig 10983 bp, 8 predicted proteins | sample SalPonF2_C_D1_MG_FD_84518 | JGI IMG/M metagenome (GOLD analysis project Ga0102961, IMG submission 84518) | Salt pond soil microbial communities from South San Francisco under conditions of wetland restoration - Salt Pond MetaG SF2_C_D1_MG ...
GCGCCATTTATTTTGTCTTCAATCGTGGCACTGCCACGGCAAATGGCTGGGGAATACCCATGGCCACCGATATCGCCTTTGCTCTGGGGGCCATTGCCGTATTCGGTAGGAAGCTGCCTGTCGGCCTCAGGGTCTTTCTATCTGCCTTTGCCATTGCAGACGACCTGGGGGCAGTAATGATTATCGCTTTCTTCTACACCAAAGAGATCGTCTGGAGCTACCTCATTATCTGCATCTTCTTCGCTTTGGGACTTGCGGTGGCCAATTTCCTCTGGATCAGGGCCACCTTCCTGTATGCTCTTCTTGGGCTTGGCATTTGGATTGCTGTGCTCGGCTCTGGAATTCACCCCACTGTGGCAGGATTTGTGGTCGCCATGTTCATTCCGGCTCGGGGCAAATATGACACTGATCGATTCGTCAAGAAAGTCAGGGAAATCCTGGATGAGTTCCAGTGTGAGGAACAAAGCTGCGGCTATTCAATCCTCCTGGACCAAGGTCATCTCAGTGCAGTACACTCACTAGAACTGGCCTGTCATGAGGTAGAAACTCCATTACAGCGCCTGGAGCACTCCTTACATCCTTGGATTGCTTTCGGGCTCTTGCCAGTCTTCTCTTTTGCCAACGCTGGACTTTCTCTCGAGGGGGTAAATCTGGCCAGCATCTTTGCTCATCCTCTCACCATTGGCATTGCTCTGGGACTGCTGGTTGGAAAACCGGTTGGCGTTACCTTGTTTTCCTTTCTTGCTGTCAAAACGAACATAGCGGTACTCCCAGCGGGGGTCAGGTGGTCGCATATCATCGGAGCCGGCATGCTCGGGGGCATAGGTTTTACCATGTCTTTGTTCGTCTCCAATCTCTCCTTCGTCTCACCTGAACTGCTCAACTACTCGAAGTTGGGAATTCTTTTGGGATCTATTCTCTCGGCCACAGCGGGGCTTTTGTTTTTGACGTACGACTGCTCTTTGCAAAGCAGACGGGAAGCAGCCTCGTCAACGTAATCCGCCCAAATGTTCCTGGAGTACGACCTTGGGGACGGTCCTATCCACGGCCGCAGCAGGCTATTCGTCTAACATCCGGGGTAGAATCACTTTGATCTATCTCGGTGAACTTGGCCCTGAGCGCTGGACACTCTAGAAACAGATATAAACGCTTCTCCAGGTCCGCCTTCCGGTATTCCTCCACAATGCTCTCAGTGTTCCTCATTGCTAACCCTCCATTTTCCTGAAGTGATTTACGATAGCATCTACAACGGATTCTTCAGTTAAGATCCGCTTGTGACCTAAACCCTTGGTTGTATGCAAGGAGATATTTTGAAATTCATTTGAGAGTTCTTTTGAATCAATATATGGAATAGTTGGGTCATGTAGGTCGTGAACAATAAGAATCTCTGAGTTGATTTCTTTGAATAGATTTGCTGGGTTGTCTCGCTGCATATCGTAGCCAAACTGATTTTCATATTCCTCTATCAGTTCTTGATAGATATGTGTGGGCACACCAACATGATCAAAGAAACAGGTCAGGACTTCCGCAAATCTTAGAGCCGGGGCTACGAGGACAGCTTCCAGTGGCTGGTTTTCCTTGGCAATGCTGTTGACCGTAGCAGAGGCTCCCAGGGAGTGAGCAATAACGCCCTGGACCTTATAGCCATTTGAGGAGGTCAAGAGCGTCCTTATGGTGTCGGTAAACTCAAAGTAACTGGATGTTTTCCCCTGAGACACCCCGTGACCGGGAGCGTCATAGCCGATTACCGAATATCCTCTTCGCATTAGTGGTTCAATAAAATGATGTAATTGGATGCCCCTTCCATTCCAGCCATGAGCCAAAAGAATGCTGGGACCGCTACCCCATTTCCAACACTGTACGGTTTTATCATTTACTGACAGTTGAAATGATTCGCCGTTCTCAAGATATTGTTTTTCTACAGGAGTTATCTTGTACGTGGATGGAGTGAAGAACACCTTTTTGACAAGCAGTTTTGTGAGTGTGGGGGTAACGTTCCACAGCAAGTCCAGAAAACCGTGAATAGCCTTCTGTCTGATCTGGGAAAGACGAACGTTCGTGCTTATGCATTTTTGATGGAGTATCCTGGTTGTCATCTTCTTTCTCCTACAATTGATCTGTGAATGGAAACGAATAAGGATGGATTATTGAGTCATAGAAAACCTGGTTATCTTGGCCAGTTCAGAGTTCAGTGGCTTTGCCGGTAAACATGTCCAGTGGTTTGGGAGTAAAGATTTCAGGTTTCAGTGTTCAGGTTAGGCTTCTATGTTTCTTTTTCCTGACACCTGACACCTGACACCTGGATTCTTTACTTATAATTTGCCAGAAGTCTCTCTAAAGCTATTTCCTGACGCTTCTTAGTTTCAGAGTCGTCAAGCAATTTGTCATACAGGTGAAAACCGAGTAAGAGTGAATAAAGGTCAAAGGCGAACTGCTCACATTCAATCCCTTCTCTGAAATCACCAACTTTTATCGCTGATTCAGCTATCCGGCAAAGGCAAGCGATCCAATCTCCTTGTTGTCCCAGAAGGCATTCCCTCACTTTTCCGGGCCTGTCGCTATAGTCCGTGCTGGCAGTAACGAAAATACAGCCTCCGGTCAAGTTGTCGCTCCACTCTATCCAGTTATTGACCAGGGCTTTGATTCTGGGGATACCGGCCTCAGTTGCCAGGGCCGGAATAATGACATCTTCTGAGAAAATACGAGCGGCGTAATCCAATATTTCGATCTGCAGATTCTCTTTCGATTGAAAATGAGCGAACAACCCACTCTTCGACATGTTGGTCTCTTTGGCAAGGGCGCCGATGCTTACGCCTTCGAGACCTAATTGGCTTGCCATATCGAGTCCGGATTCCAGAATGACCATTTTTGTCTCTTTTCCCTTTGTCATGATGCGCAATATAGCACGAACGTTCGTTTTGTCAAGTCTTTTTTTGTCCCCCCTGCCTTTGGGCTAACATCATTGACACCAGTGAGTGAGGCGGGTTAACGTCTAAGAGCATTTTGATAGGTCCTGAACAGACTCATATAGACTCTGGCATTGTGGAGGAACATCATGGCCCCAACAGATAACAACTGGTCTCGGAGAGATTTCCTGAAAGCCGCTGGAGCTGCTGGCGTGGGCTCGGTCCTTGCGCCCATTGAATCTCTGGCTGAATCTGCCGATGAACCGCGGGTGATGCCTACCCGGCCTTTCGGAAAAACTGGAGTAAGAGTGCCCATTCTCGCCTCTGGCGGCAGTATGGACATACAACAGCTGATGCTGCGTCAGGCCATCAAGTGGGGAGTGACCTATTGGGATACAGCCAATTCCTACTATGGCGGCAATAGCGAACGGCAAATTGGTAAATACCTGGGCAAGTATCCTGAAGACCGCAAGAAGATCTTTCTGGTGACAAAGTCCCACGCCTGGTCTGTCGACGGCATGACGAGAGATCTCAATACATCACTGGAAAGAATGAAAACAGACTATATTGACCTCTTCTTTTTACATTCTGTCCGGAATATCAGTGAATTGAATGACGATATTAAGGGTTGGAGTCAAAAGACCAAGGCCGGGGGAAAGATCAGATTTTTCGGTTTCAGTACTCACAGTAACATGGAAAAATGCATGCTAAAGGGTGCGACCCTTGGATGGATTGACGGCATCATGATGTCGTATAATTATCGGTTAATGCATACCGATCACATGAGGAGAGCGGTGGATGCATGCGCCAAGGCTGGCATTGGCCTCACCGCCATGAAAACTCAAGGCGGCGGCTCGGTGAAAACCAACACTGAAACCGAGTTAAAGCTAGCCGGACGATTTTTAAAAAAGGGTTTTACCGACGCTCAAGCCAAACTCAAGGCGGTTTGGGAAAACCCGAATATTGCCAGCATCTGCTCAGAGATGCCGAACATGACCATTCTCATGTCTAACGTGGCCGCAGCGTATAACCGGACTAAACTTTCCAGCCAAGATCTTAGGTTGTTGCGTCATTACGCCCAAGAAACCGGTTCAGATTATTGCGCAGGTTGTACTGACCTTTGCGAGTCGACCATCAGGAGCGATGTTCCCATTGGCGATGTGATGCGCTATCTGATGTATTGTCGCAGTTACGGCGACCGCCATCGTGCTACAATGCACTTTAACGAAATTCCAGAAATGATTCGGAGAGAGATGGCTCGCTTGGACTATTCGTTAGCGGAGCAAAAATGTCCTCAAAAAATATCCATCGGCAAGCTCATGCGTGAGGCGGTAGATGAGATGACACTTCGTGACAGCGAAACTAAATGACCCAATGACAAATGTTTAATGCCAAATGAGAAATGCTAAATGGATCAGATCGTAGTTCTCGGTGCCCGACAGCACAACCTCAAAAATATTAATGTCGAGATCCCCCGGGATAACCTGGTGGTAATCACCGGAATCAGTGGCTCGGGCAAATCCTCCCTCGCCTTCGACACCCTTTATGCCGAAGGTCAGAGGCGCTATGTGGAATCTCTCTCTTCCTACGCCCGCCAGTTTCTGGAAAGGATGGACCGGCCTGAGGTGGATTCGATCGAAGGTCTGAGTCCGGCTATTGCCATTGAACAAAAAACTGCCGGTAGGAACCCCCGCTCCACCGTTGGGACTATAACCGAAATCTACGACTACCTCAGAGTTCTCTTCGCCAGGGTGGGCCAACCGCACTGTCTTGGCTGCGGTACAAAAATCCAGGCCATGACCATTCAGCAAATGGTGGACGCCGTTCTTGACCTTCCCGAGGGCACCAGGATTCTTGTCCTGGCCCCACTGGAGCACCACGATCGTGATCAGCCAAAGCGTCTTTTCAGCCGGCTCCGCCGTGAAGGATTTGTCAGGGTCCGCGTGGATGGTACTGTTTATAATCTCGACGAGCAGATTCAGCTATCCAGTGATGTGACCTCTCGCATCGAAGTGGTGGTAGACCGGCTTGTGGTGCGGGCTGACGCCCTGCGGCGGGCCACAGATTCCATGGAACTTGCCCTCCGAACCGGGGAGGGCAGAACACGAGTGGCTATCGTTGACGGCGAGGAGCGGGATTTCAGTGACCAACCTTTTTGCCATTCCTGCAACGTGAGAATGCCGGGGCTCTCTCCCCAACTTTTCAGTTTCAACAATGCTCTCGGTGCCTGCCCTGAGTGTTCAGGGCTTGGAATCATGGAAATATTTGATCCCGAACTTGTGGTACCTGACCCCGGTCTCAGCCTTAAAAAGGGCGCTATTACTCCATGGTCCCAAAAGGGCTCGGTTTTGTTTCTCGACCAACTGGAAGTGCTCGGCCAAGAATATCATTTTGACATTCACACCCCATTTAAGAACCTACCCCCTGAAGCACGTCAGATACTGCTTTATGGCTCTGGAGAAAAAAAACCTCCTGCCGCTGCCAAGACCAAAGGTCGCCGCCGTTTCCAAGGGGAACATTTTGAAGGCGTCATTCCTTACTTGCAGCGTCGCTGGCGTCAACTAGCCAGCGACGAGCGGGAGCAATTATTCACTTATCTTGCCAAGGGGGTTTGCCGCACCTGTCAGGGAGCAAGGCTGAGGCCGGAATCTCTGACCGTCACCATTGCCGATATGAACATCTACCAGGTGAGCAGCCTGGATATCGCCCAATTGAATGGGTGGATAGCTAACCTTGGTTTTCCACCCCAACAGAGACCTGTGGCGGACCAGTTACTGAGCCAGGTAAGCCAGCGGCTGGAGTTTTTGAGCCAGGTAGGGCTTTCCTACCTTAGTCTGGACCGGGCTTCCACTACCCTGTCAGGGGGAGAGGCCCAGCGCCTCCGTCTTGCCACCCAGATAGGCTCCAGACTTGTGGGAGTGCTCTATATCCTGGATGAGCCGAGCATCGGTTTACATCAGCGTGACAACCAACGGCTACTGGACACTCTCAAAACACTTCGCGATCAGGGAAACACCGTACTGATTGTTGAGCACGACGCCGAAACCATTATGAGCGCGGATCATGTAGTTGATGTTGGCCCTGGTGCGGGTGAACAGGGTGGACATCTCGTTTTCAGCGGCAAGCCGGCTTTACTTCTCCAGCATGCTGACTCCTTAACAGGGCAATACCTCTCTGGCAGTTTGAGCATCTCTGTGCCGGCAGGTAGGCGTAGTCCTGAACGCGGAGTTATTACCATTGAAGGGGCCGGCGCCAACAACCTGCAAAATATCACCGCCTCAATCCCAATTGGTCTGTTCACATGTGTAACCGGTGTGTCCGGCTCGGGTAAGAGCACGCTCATTTTGGACACCCTCTATCGCGCCGCTGCAAAGCTGCTGCACCGTGCCCGGGAATTTCCTGGGACTCACCGTCGCCTTCGAGGACTTGAGGCACTAGACAAGGTTGTTCATATTGACCAGTCCGCTATCGGTCGCACCCCCAGGTCTAACCCGGCCACTTACACCGGGATCTTTACCCAGGCCCGAAACCTGCTGGCGCAGGTGCCAGAGGCTCGGACACGGGGATACAGGGCAGGCCGTTTCAGTTTTAATGTCAAGGGCGGCCGCTGCGAAGCATGTGCTGGTCAAGGTATTCTCAAAGTCGAAATGCTCTTTTTGCCTGACGTGTATGTGACCTGTGATGATTGCAAAGGTCTCCGTTTCAACCGGGACACCCTGGAAATAATTTATAAGGGGAAAAATATCGCTCAAATGCTTGACATGACCATGAACGAGGCCCACCGCTTTTTCGGCAACATACCTCTCATTAAAGATAAGCTCTCCACCTTGGATGAAGTTGGGCTCGGCTATCTTAGACTAGGACAACCAGCCACAACACTATCAGGTGGTGAAGCGCAGAGAATCAAACTGGCTCGGGAACTGAGCAAGCGCAGCAGTGGCAAGACCCTGTATCTCCTGGATGAACCCACCACTGGTCTTCATTTCGACGACATCAAGAAGCTGCTCTATGTTCTCAATCGCTTGGTGGAGGCCGGCAATACGGTCGTGGTCATTGAACATCACTTGGATGTTATCAAGACCGCAGACTTTGTCATCGACCTTGGACCTGAAGGAGGGACAGAGGGAGGCCAGATTGTTGGTACCGGTACACCTGAGGAGATCACCCAAATTCCTCAATCGCATACAGGACGGTATCTTAAGAAAATACTAGGGTAAAGAACGCAAGACCACCGGTGAGCGCTCAGCATTCAACTATAAGCTGTCAAGTCTTTGTGTATTTGAACCGCAGAACCGCAGAACAAGGAACCGCAGAATGTCGAAGTAAAAAACATTGTCTTATTTTTTCAAAAACTTCTGCTGTTCGAAATTCCTTGTTCGATATTCGATATTGAAGCTCCCTGCAGTCCCGCTAAAGCGGGACAGGGAATCTTCTATCTGATTTGGCCCATAGGATCAGGTTATCGGTTGGAAACTAACTAATTGACTTCTCAACCGTAGCCTGCTTTAGCCTCATTAACATCTATGACCAAAGTCTGCAGGGTCTGCAGCAACTCAGGCGCTATCTCCTCCGATTTAAGATAGTTCAAGGCTGCTCTGGCGATGAATTTTCGGGCCTCGCTGGAAATTTGCACAAATCGAACACCCATGCCGCGCGGCGAAATGTTATCATCAGGGCCCCATCTATTCGACCACGTCACTTCCGCTTTAGCTGTTAAGGCCTGGTCGGAGTTGGGAATATTTATGGTCAATTCAAAGACTTCATTGAGCCTTAGCGGTTTTTGACAATGGATGAAGACTCCATTTGGGGTTACATTTGATGTTACCCCATCCATAGTACCTTGGTCGGTCTTTATCACGGCCAGTCATTTTATTTCAGCTCTGGGATAGTCACGTTTTTCATTACTCACAAATCACCTTCTTTGTTGTCAGTGGTTTTTTCCAGAGTATCCCGACAGGATTTTCAACACACCTATTGCTATAGTCAGATCCAAACAGTTCCAGACGTAACTCACAAGAAGACAAACAGGTAATTTAAAGAAAGCCCCCATCAAACCGGGCGCGGATGGCTGATGGGGGCATGTACTATATGGTGTAGAGCAAGACAAGGAGCTGTAAACGCTACATCTCCTTGCATAGGCAGGAAAGATGCCAACTTTGAAGGAAAGCGAGAAAAATCATAAACTACTATAACTTAGCTGAGATATCTTACATTATTTGAGCTTTGTTAAATCGCCAGATTTGGCTAAAAGCCCAAAGGAGCGTTGGTGAAACCGCCAATACAACATGCGGTTTCCAGCTGATCTGCCCTGCTTCTTCAGAACGAATGCTTTCTTCAGGCTGGGCCCTACTAATAGTGGCTACATTCGAAACAACAAATATGCGAGAAGTCTTTATATCAAACTCTGGAGGGGTAACTACTATATGCGGTAACAGGATCTCAAATGGAAAAGTGTGGATTAAAGTATGTAATTCACATTCTCAGAGTCTGAATGGAGCACAAAAAAGCGGAGCCGAAGCTCCGCAGTTTTCTTTTGGAAAATAAATAGCACTATTGAAAAAGCGGTGTATGATACCCTATCTCGGTAACAGCCTCAGTTTGTAGGATACAGCGTTAGAAGGTAGTGCAATACATACACTCCTTACTTCCCCCGGGTATATTTCCATTTCATATTCAGCACGATAAACAGGGTCAGTTTCTAGTTTTTTCAGGTGCTTTTCTTTTTACCTCTCGGTAAGATATGCTCTGAGAGGCAGCAAATGGTCTAGTTACTTTTATGAACTCACCTAATGTATCAAGGTTTTTGAAACGACCTACGTAAACCCAATCATCTGGTGAATCTATTTGCCATAGCTCATACTTACATCCATTCCAATAGGAAACAAGATTAGTTGATCGGTCTTTACATGCATCATCCCAAATAGAGACTGTAATAAGCCAAGATATTGTTTCTAAATCAGATATACACGACGTGTGTTCTACTTCAAATCCTACATTAATAGTGAACTGTATTTCACCTGGAGCAGCGCATTCCTTTTCAACTGGCAAAGTGGCACAGCTAGTTAAGAGAAACAGTAAAAACAGTCTCATGTATTGTTGAAATTTCAGTCCAGATTTTATCAAATTTCCAATCCCCACTTTCAGGACAAATTAAGCATACTGAACTTTGGATTTAAGCATGAGTTTTTCCCTAAAATGGTCGTTGATATATGTACCCGTACGTACAATATTTGAGCAACTTTTGTGCCACTCATTTTAAGTCTTTGATATCTAACGAATATTTGAGGGGTATAGTTGCCTAGAAGGGAAGAATGGTCTATTCGGCTTAAAGCAATATCCTTTTAGGGCTGGTTAACTGAGTGGTTTGACATACGAAATATTCGTATGCCTGTGCTTAATAGAGAGATGTTAGGGGGGAAACTAGGTTTCAGATCATCACGCTTAACCTAAGCATGGGACTTGCCAGCAGAAGATGGTCAGCCTGGTGGGCTTGGAAAAAATTACCCCCACCGACCCAATGCCGATGGGGGTAGAGGTACGATCATGAGGCAAAGTCCAACCTCACGCTCAATGTTAATCATTCAAATGCCGAAAGAAAAGCGAGAATAGTGACTCCGGCATGTTTTTTAAGCAAGAACACTATTTCTATCTGACCCTACTTTGCGGCCCTTGCTTTCAGGTTAGACCATTGCCTCGAGGACGTGAGACTCTGCTCAAGCCCGTGTTACTCTATGCCGCCTATCGATATCCGAACACGTCGATTCAATTGGCGTCCCTCAGCTGTCTCATTACTGGCCTCAGCAACGACTGGCCCATACCACACCGTCACGAGCCGTTTCTCAGCAATAGCACTGATATTTGCCTCTGCTGCTGAGAAAATTTCCTTCTCCATCAAGTAATTCTTAACGCTTTCAGCCCTTTGCCGTGACAACATCATATTATAGGTCGGATCACCTGTGCTGTCAGCAAAGCCTTCAATAAGTGCGTATGTATCAGGATTTTTCTCCAAATACTTTGCCAGGGCATCCAACTTGTCGTGATACTCCGGACGGATATCAGCCTTGTTATAATCAAACAGGATGCTATCGAGTTCTACACCCACCACCTTGCTAATAAGTTGGGTCTCCACAAGGGCCCTGTCTCTGACTACATAAATTGCTCCGGTAATATACTCTGGTCTGGCGAGCATGGCATCAAACGTTACCACCCGGGAGCATACGTTCACCGCAGCTAGATCATTCAGCAGTTTCTCGCTTTTTGGAGTCTGTGCTGAACTGATGATGTTAAAACAGACATCTTTGTATTTAGAGGCGATCTCCTTCGCTGCTGGTACAGGGTATATCTTTGGCTGGCTCAGGGTAAATTGACCGTCTGAAAAAACAAACACAGCCGTTTTACCGGACAGCTTGGCAAGGATGGGATCAAGGTTCTTGATCGCATTTCCCAATGGTGACGGCTGATTCTTGTAACTAAGCGAAGGCTTGTAAGCCGCCATTTCGTCAACTGCTGCACCAAACTTCTCTTTGTCAAATGCCTGCATCTCGTAGAAGCTCTTCCACGGGGTGTACAAATACAAGCCGGCGTTCCAATCCAACTCCGGGACTCGTCCGGCTCTGCTTTTGAACATTGCCTCGGCAAGATCAATTTTCTTCATGTTGGTAACTTTATATAGATCCTGCATGGAACCTGAGGCATCGAACAAAACAATGAAATTGTCCGCAGTTTTCACAACCTCTTGTACCATCCGAACCCTTTGTACAGGCACTTCTTTCACGATAAGTTTCTGGGCAAAAACATTGGTCACAATCAGACCTGGGATGATCAATCCAACAATCATCGCCAGCCCTACTAGTTTAATCTTGCTTCTACTCATGACTCAACCTCCTCTTTGATTTGGGAAACGAAGCAAACAGTCCTAGAGTAATTGTCGAAGTCCATCCTCTCTTGCCAGGACAACTCAATTAACCTGCAAATGCTCTATTCCCCTTTTTATTGTGGTCAATTGTATATATTTGAAAATGAACCTTTTGAGAACGGATGTATTGTCCCTAAATTCATTGAAATGTGATCTCAAAGA
>Ga0102961_1000163_pt1 | contig 10803 bp, 6 predicted proteins | sample SalPonF2_C_D1_MG_FD_84518 | JGI IMG/M metagenome (GOLD analysis project Ga0102961, IMG submission 84518) | Salt pond soil microbial communities from South San Francisco under conditions of wetland restoration - Salt Pond MetaG SF2_C_D1_MG ...
ACCGCCCCGGCACTGCGGTTCGCGCAGTGGATCCAGCGGCGAAACAGGTCATGCTCGCCGACGACTCGGCGCTTGCCTTTGACGAGTTGGTGATTGCTACCGGCAGCCGGCTGTACGCACCGATCGACGGCTACGACCTGCCCGGGGTTTACAACTTCAAGTCGCTGACCGCGGCTCAAGAACTCATCGCGCACGCCCGCGACGGCGAGGTCAAAAGCGCCGTCGTCGTCGGCGCCGGGTTTATCGGCGTCGAAGTGGCACTGCTGCTTGCCGATCTCGGCCTCGACGTGACTATGGTCGAGCAGCAGGACCGGGTGATGCCCGGCATGCTAGATGCCGAGACCGCGGAAATCGTCGGTCAGGCGCTTGCCGAGCGCGGGGTGCGTGTTCGCACCGGTACCCAGGCAGCCGCCTTTGCCGGCAATGGCCGGGCCGATGCGCTGGTCCTCGAGCCGGGTGAGGTCATCAAGGGAGACGCTTATGTCGCGGCGACCGGGGTCAGGCCCAACCTCGAGTTCCTCACCGGTGCCGGGCTCGATACAGGCTGGGGCCTGCGGGTCGACGACCGGCTGTGCACCAACATCCCCTGCATCCGCGCGGCGGGCGACGCCGTCGAGACGCGCGATCGCATGACCGGCGAGCGTTTTGTCCACGCGATCTTCCCGAATGCGGTCGCACAGGCGCGGGTCGTAGCTGAGCAACTGCTCGGTTACGACACCCGTTACGAAGGCGCCGAATCGATGAACAGCCTCCGCCACCTCGGCATTCCGGTGATCGCCGTGGGGAGCCAGGCCGGTGAGACGGAGCTGAAAATCCGAACGGGCAGACATCTGCGCAAGATCAATCTGACGGAGGGCCGCATCGTTGGCTTCCGGCTCGCCGGCGACATTCGCGGAGCCGGCGTCTATCGCTCGCTGATGCTGCGACGCGTGGATGTGAGCCGTTACGGCGACGCATTGCTCGAACCCGGGTTCGGATCTGCCCGGCTCGCCGGCGCGGTATTCAGCCGGGCCGCCTGAGCGGTGAACTTACGTCCGGCCACAGCTTCTGTCGGTCGCACCGAAACCTCGAGGAGAATCCGATGAGACTGACTTTGCATCTCGCCGTCGCCCTGATTCTGGGGCTCGCCAGCGCAGCAGGAAGTGCCCACAGTATCGTCAGACGCGCGGGATCCGATTTCCCGATTGCGACCAGCGTCAGCGTACCCGCCGGCGCGGACATCGTGTTTGTCAGCGGGACGCTCGCCGACGCCGCCGATCCGTCGGCACCACCCGGCTCTCGCGAACGGATCGGCGACACCGCGGCGCAGGCGAGCAGCATACTTGGCAAGATCGCGGCGGAGCTCGAGGCGGCGGGTTTCGCGATGAGCGATGTCGTCAAGATGAACGTATTCCTGGTCGGCGACCCGAACAAGGGCGGCGCGATGGACTTCGCGGGTCTGATGTCGGCTTATCTGAAATACTTCGGCAAAGAGGCCGGTGGGCTGCCGGCGCGGACGACTGTTCAGGTCGCCGGATTGCCGATGCCCGGTGCGCTCGTCGAAATCGAGGTCATCGCGGCCCGCGCGGCCGACCATGCCCACGAATAAAACGGGGCGGACTGAAAGCCCGCCCCGATGACCCGGACACCATCGCAGACGCGACGGTCAGCACCCGCACCCGTTACGGCAGATCGCCAGGCGGCAGATATTGCTGCCACCATCCCGGGAATTCCGGGTTGACCTCGGTCGGGTCGTCGTTGCCGCTCAGATCGCCGACCACCCGCATCATATCCTCGACGAGATCCCAGCCAGCGGAATTGGTCTCCTCGTAGTGACCGTCGGCCTCGCCGAGTGCCTGGCCATAGCGGCAACTGGCGGCTACCACCTGGTCGACCGGTGGCGGGTAGCCGGCCAACTCTGACGGGTCTTCGGTGACCCGCTTGCAGGTCGCACCTGCGAGGCTGTCCGGAAACTCGATGAAGCCGAGGCTGTACAGCGACTCGCACGTGCCGGGGCCGACGAAGAGATCACCTACGCAGGCAACCCGGTAGTTGGACAGCGGCACGAAATAGCCGAGTTGATCGCTGCCGAGACCGATCGTCCACTTGTACGGATCGGCCATTCGCCTACGAGTGTAACCAGGAATCGTGTAGTCGGCGCCGAAAGCATGCCTGCCCGGCGGTTCCTCGTACCAGTTCTCGGGCGTTACGCGGAAATCCGCCGGCAAACCGATCGTCAGTTCCCCCGGGATCTCACCCGGCAGGAACATCATGCCGACTGGCCCGATCCTGACGTAGTCGACGGCGCTCTGCAGGTGATTGCCCTGCCGCGCCGACACGCCGAGAACCGGGTCGACACCACTCTGGTACTCGTCGGGCTCGCAGGTTGAGGCGTTCTTCGGACCGGTAAGCGGACAGTCGTAGAGCAACGGGGGCGTGTTCCCGAGATTGGTGTAACCGGTCCCCGGATCGACGACGAGCAACACCCGGAAGCCGAAATTGCTGAGATAGGTGTAGAACGGCTGACTATCGTAAGCCACTCGCGGCTGCTCGATCTTCTCGGCCGACTCCAGCAACCGCATCGCCGCCGCAGCCAGTTGCTCGCCGATGATCACGGTTCTGCGGAAATTGCGCTGCGTATAGTCGTTGCCGCCGCCCGGCGCGGTCGCGCCGGCCGGTGCGATCAACTGGTTGCCGAGCGGATATTCTTCCGTGACCTCCCAGACGTCTGCGCCGCCGGGCCCCACCAGCACACCGAGCGCGCCATTGAGAAACAGCACTTCGCCGCCGTAAGCCGCGTTGAGATCCTCGCGGAGAATGCCGGGGAAATCGGCCGTAAAGTAACGGCCCCGAGCGCTGCAATTCGCTCCGGTGAGTCCGATCGCTGCGCAGTCATCCTCGATTACCTCCAGCGGCGGCGACCAGTTGAGCGTCGCTTCCGGATGAAGGTTCCATTGCACCAGCGTGGCGATGGTCCGCCCGCGCGTGTCGATGGCCTGCATCACGTTCAGGTTCGGATCGAAAACCTGCGGATCGGTACCGTCGTTCATGCCGAACCAGTGCGCGCCGGCAGCTACCTGCAGCCGGGCCGGGCGCCGGGTCGAAACCGCCTCGACGATCGCCGCGGCGACTTGTTCCGACATGTACTCGTACCACGCGTGATTGACGTCGAACGCGGTATCCGGACCGTGGTGGTTGTGCGATGCGGACACGACGATTCTTAGTTTTTTCGCGATCCCGGGCGGCAGCTGGTCGACCGCCTTTTTCCGCATCTCTTCCGCGTCGACACGGAAGACCATGTACAGGTCCGAATCGACGATGACGACGATTTCCGGGCTTCGCGGATCGTCAATCGCGACCGCAGTCGCGCGAAGATCGTCGTGCACCCAGTACGAGAAGCTGTCGCCGTTACCGACCGCGATGCGCCCGTCGTCCCATGCCGGTACGAAAATGCCGGGATCGTTCGGGTCCGTGCGGTCGGGAAACCCGGCATCGAGATAATCGTAGCTGCCGTCTACCAGCGGCAACACCGAGCGGGAGGCCGCACCGACCAGCACATTGCCCGGTCCGGGCGGCGATTTCTTCGCTGACGCCGCCAGCGCCGTCGGAGCGATCAACGTCGTGGCAAGCAGAGTCGAGGCGACAAGAAAAGAACCGATGAGGCTTCGGTATTGCATGACCTTCCCCCTGTTGATGTGGTTATGGATCGAGGGTTTGTAATCCATCAAGGCTGCGACCGGCAGAAAAATCTGTCAATTCGTAAAAAACGCAATCCGGATCGCCCGACGATGCGGGATCAGCGTTTGCTGCAATCCGCAGGAGTCTCTGTCTGTCAATGCCATTCGGGCCCGCTGCGCCGGGGCCCGGATCATCTCCGCTGCAACCTCGATCCGCGCTAGTCTTTTGACATAATGCATGCCGCGTTCTCTTATTCGATTGCTATCGCGAGTCCAGCGATGCGGCACCTGTTTCTGCGACGCGGGAATCGCCCGACTGTTCGGGAATCGACCTTCACGCGATCATTGCGCAGCTGGACTGCGTGTTTACTCCGGACCTCGGCGCGCGGCTATGCCAGTCGCCGGATTCGAGGGTCAACCCCCGCCATCGGTACCCGCGACGCCAACCGATCCACTCCGCGAAAGCGCCCGATAAACACGCGCCGATCGCTGCGCTACCGGTCACGTGGCCGCGCACCGCGAATCGCGGGTATGATTCGCCACCTGATTCGCGTGGCAACAATCGCCGCGGATTCCTGAGAATTCAATACAACGGAAAGACCGATGAAACCATTCTCCTGTTCGGCCGCCTGTCTCGCAATCGCTTTTCTCGCGACTGCATTCTCCACTGCAGCAACGGGAGACCAGGCAACGATCTCGCCACCCGGTACCGATCCGGCTGCGGATGCCCCGGCGGCCGGGTCAACGGCAATCGATTTCGACGATGTTGTCGCAGACGTGTCTGGCCGCTACTTTGCGATGAACCCGGAGATGGCCACCTATTACGGGGTGCCCGAGTCCGTGGCCGGTCCCGGCCGGGACAGCCAGCTCGGCGGGCTGTCGCCGGCAGCCGAGGCCGAGCGGCGCGCAATTGCCGCCGCGATCGTCGCGCAACTCGAAGCCGTTGACAGCACCGCGCTGAATCCGCGCGAAGCCATCGTCCACGCGGTTTTGCTGACCCAGTTCCGCAACGCGTCAGGCCCGGCGCGGGTGGTCGATTACGGGGCGGTGTTTTCCGACTACGGCAACTGGTTCCTGCCCTACCCGGTGACCCAGCTTTCCGGCCCGCAGATCGCGATCCCGGGGATTCTGGAGAAGCAGCAACGGGTTGCGAGCAGCGCCGATGCCGACGCGTATCTGACGCGGCTGGCCGGATATGCCAATGCAATCGATGAGGTCATCACGAAGATCGACGCCGATCGAAAACTCGGTGTCGTCCCGCCGGATTTCATCATCGACAAGGCAGTTGCGGTGATCGAGGCGCGTTCGCTTGCCGCCCCGTCCGAGCACTCGCTGGTCACCAGCTTCCGCAAGCGCCTCGACGAAGCCGGCGTCGCAGACAGCGACAAACATGCGGCCAAAGCGGCCACGCTGATCGAAACCGGAGTGTATCCGGCAAACAGGCGCCTCGTTGCGGCGTTGAAAGTCCTGCGCGATAACGCCGGCAGCGAGGCCGGCGTGTGGCGGCTGCCCAACGGCGATGCGTTTTACCGCGCAATGATCACTCACATGACCGATACCACGCTCGATCCGCAGGAGATCCACGATATCGGCCTGGCGGAGGTCACGAGAATCCTGTCCGAGATGGACGCGATTCTTCGCGCCGAGGGTTACACCGACGGCACGGTCGGTGAGCGTATGAGCGCGCTGGGCGAGGAAGAACGGTTTGTCTACCCGAATACCGATGAGGGGAAAATCCGTTTGATCGCGGATCTCAATGCGCAGATGGCCGAGATCGAGCCGATGCTGCCAGACTGGTTCGGCCTGCTGCCGAAAGCGAAAGTCGTCGTGAAACGGGTGCCTGTCTACGCGGAGCAGAGCGCGACCGGCGGCTTCTACGACGCGCCGGCAATGGACGGCTCGCGTCCCGGCACCTACTGGATCAATCTCCGGGACACGGCGATCTGGCCGTCGTACTCGCTGAAAACACTGACCTACCACGAAGCCAATCCGGGGCATCATCTGCAGACGGTGATCGGCATGGAACAGCAGTCACCGATCCTGCAAACGGTGCTGTACTCCAACGCGTTCGGCGAGGGCTGGGGGCTTTATGCCGAGGCGCTGGCCAAGGAAATGGGACTCTACGACGACGACCCGTTCAGCGACCTCGGCCGCCTGCAGGACGAACTCCATCGCGCGATCCGCCTCGTCGTCGACACCGGCATGCACGCACTAAAGTGGAGCCGGGAGCAGGCGATTCGCTACATGGTCGAAACCGAGGGCGCACACCCGTCGGAGGCGGAGGCCGAGATCGATCGCTACGTCGTCTGGCCGGGACAGGCGCTCGGCTACAAGATCGGCATGCTGCGGATCCAGGCGCTACGCGCCGAAGCTGAAGCCAAGATGGGCGAAGGGTTTGATATCCGCGAATTCCACGACGAAGTGCTGCGCAACGACGCGGTCCCGCTGGATGTTCTCGGGGCCAAGATCGAACGCTGGATGCAATAACGACGGCACGGGGTGTATCGGATGGAAACGCGTCGACCGGCCCGATCCGCTATCGGGCCGGTAGCGGCGGCAGCGGCGCCAGTTCGCCGCGCGCCTCCATCGCGCGGACGTTTGCCAGTTGCGCGGCCATGTCGGCCTCGATCTCGGCGACGATCGCCTTGTATTCGGGTGCCTCGTGCAGCGTCGCGAATACCGGGTCGTATTTGAGCAACAGGCGCCAGACATTTCGCCAGCCATCGTCGACCGCAGCGCGCAACGCGGCGAGCGACTCACGCTTGTCGCCGCGCACTGCAAACGCATAGGCCTTGAAAGGCGCGTACCCGGATCCGCCGACCCGCGGAAGCGCTTGCATAAACGCGAGACTGCGATCGAGCAACAGGCCGGACCGCAGCTCATCGCCGGCCTCGCGCAGGAAAAACGCCAGGAAGACGGCAGAGACGAAGTTGTTTTGCCTTATCTCCGGCCCGGCGTCTTCGAACCATTGCGGGAATGCGTCTCGGTATCGCTGCACGGCACGCTCCGCCTCACCGTTCCGCCGATCGTTGAGACCGAGAACATACAGCGCTCCGATATCGGACTCGTCGATGGCAATCAGCTGCTCGGCATCGGCGACGACGTCTGCGGCCCGGCCGCGGTTGAGGTTGACCAGCATTGGAGCGAGATGACTAAAGAACTCGGAGTCGATCGCGAACACCCTTTCAAGCAGCTGGTCCGTCTGATCCCATTCGCCGATGTCGGTGCGCATCAACACAAGATCGAATACATTCCCGGGGTTACCCGGATCGAGTTCGACCGCCTTATGCATATGGACCAGCGCATTGTCGACACGTCCGTTGACCAACCATTCCATCCTGCCGAGACGGGAATGACCGTTCGCGAACCCCGGGTCAAGCCGGATCGAGGACTCATATTCCATGCTGGCTTCGTCGAACCGGCCAAGTGACTCGAGGACACTTCCAAGCGACGTCCTTAGAACGGGTGCCAGGGGATCAAGCCGGACCGCCTGCCGCAGCCGCTCGACACCCTCTTCGAAGCGGCCCTCGCCCACCAGCCAAATGCCATACCAGTGGTGGCCGGTTGCGTAGCCGGGCGCCAGCTCGATCCCTTTTCGATACAGCGTGCCGAGGTCTTCGGCGGACTCTGCCGGCGAGACAAACGGCACCGTTTCCGCCAACGAGATATAGGCTTCGCCCAGCCGGTCATTGATCGCCAGCGCCTTCAGTATCAGCGGTTCACCGAGCCGCGCCTGACCTTCCGCCGACTTGCCGCTATACGTTGCCTGCAACGAATAAGTATCGGCGAGCGCCACGTAGACGAGCGCATAGTTCGGGTCGAGCTCGATCGCCCGCTTGAAATGTTCCTCGGCCTCGGCCAGCGACGAGCTGGTGCGTCTGGCCATCGCCTGGCGGCCAAGAAAATACGCCTCCATCGCCTCCAGGTTCTGCGTCTGCTCGGTCGCAAGCTGCGCTTTTTCCTCCGGTGATAGCGTCGCCCTCAGCGCCTCGGCAATCGCCGTCGAGATCTCGCTCTGGATCGCGAAGATGTTCTCCGTCGTCAGCTCCCTGTCGTAGGTGTCCGCCCACAGGTGCTTGTCGGTCTCGACGTCGATCAGCTGCACGTTGATCCGCACCCGGTCACCGGCCCGCTGCACGCCGCCTTCGAGGATGTTCTTCACGCCGAGCGCGTCACCGATCTCGCCCATGCTCTGGGAGGTGTTGCGAAACTTCTCCACCGACGTGCGCGAGATCACCTTCAGGTCGCCGATCCGCGCCAGCTGGGTCAGAATGTCGTCGTGGATGCCGTCGACGAAGTAGACGTCCGCCTCGTTTGCGCTGCGGTTGGCAAACGGCAGCACCGCCACCGACTTGTCGTTGCCAATGCTCGCGTCCTCGCCAACGGGCCCCGTTTCCACCGGCACGGCCGACTCGACTGCCGGTGTAACGCCATCCCGCTTATCGACCGCCGCCTCGCGGTCGCTGGTCACGGCCGTCTCCGGGATCAGACGGTCAACTACCACTGCCGCGATCGCGAGCACCAGCAGCACGACAATCAATGTGTTGACCTTGCGACCGGTCTGCTGCGTGATCGAACTCGAGCGGTCGATGTCGCGCTCGCGCTTGATCCCCTCCGGCGTCATCTCGAAAACCCACGAGAAAATCAACGCAAGCGGGAAACCCAGGATCAGTATCGCCAGCACAAGCCTGAGCCAGACCGACGGGAGATTCATCGCTTCGAAGAGCACGTCGGCAACCTGCAGGATCAGCCACGAGGCGACGACATAGAGCATGCCCACCTTGACGACGTTGCGGCGCTTGAGTTCTTCTAGAAAGGACATCGTCATTGTAGTGAATTCCCCGTTGGTCGCTCAGCGTACCGTGTGACGCGAGGAAAATCGTTTGCGCGGCGACGAAGCCAGTGTACCTGAGCCCTCTCCGGCGCACATCTCCGGAGCGCGTGCCGATGCTGCCGCTGGCGATGAAATTTACGGTTCAGAAGTCTCCCGGATGGGCTGACTCCGACGCCGAATGGCCGGCCGACTTCAATATCGAACGGGGCCACAGGAGACCACGATGGGCGGCAAACTCTGTCCTAAAATCATCCTCGAAGGAACACGGTTGACCCACAAGACCGAGATCGCGTTTGCGTTGAACGAGCACCCGCGGATTGTGGGTCCGCGTCGCTACAGGTACCACTCGCCGATAATCTCCGCCGAGTGGTGCGCGTTCACGAACTTTCCCTGGGGACGCGGCCTGATCAACTTCGAGGCCGCCGAGGAAGCACAGGCGATGGAGACCTATGCCACCTGGACACGGCTTTTCGAATTGCAGCGCTACTACTCGTGGATAGTCGATCGCTTTCACATCTCCACGAAGATCTACCAACGGCGCGAACACGGTCGCGATTACGACTTCGGCTGGCTAGAGGAGCGGCTCGCGGCGCTCGGGTTTCGATTGGTTTGCTGCTGGCGTGATGCTGACTCATTCGCAGCTGCTCGCGAGAGCCGGCTGAAGGTATCCGGCAACCCGTCGCAATATATCGACCTGCAACCGTTCATCGACGAGCAGCAGGAATTCCGCGATCTCTGCGATGCGTCACGGCTTCCGTGTCTGCATGTCGACATTTCCGAGAACGATATCCCGGGTGCTGTCGAACGTGTCGCCGACTGGCTGGAGGAGACGGGCGGCCTCGACGCGGATTGACGAATCGAGTGCTCCCGGTTGCAGCCTCGGCATCCGGCGGACCTTCAGCAAGAGAGCAGCTTCGCGCTCAGATCACGCCACCCCAACCATCGCTGTTCCGGCGCCACACCTCGCGCAGGTTCTGATCGAGATCGTAGGGCAACGGCCCCGTGGCCACGGCGGCAATTGCCGACCGGAGATGTTCGACGTTGCCGGTCCCGATGAGCGCGCAATGGACGTTCGGCGCAAACGCGGCAAACCGCAACGCAGTGTCCGGCCAGTTGACCGGCTCACCAAAACACGGCCGCAGCTCTTCATACCGCCGCCGATACTCCTCCACGGCTTCGTCGCCAGTGACGCGATGGCGCCACACCGCGTTAGCGAGCGGCCGCTTGGCCAGCACCCCCAGCCCGGCAAGTCCCGCCTGTTTTACCGCCCCGTCCATACCGGCCTGGTCAAGAAAATTCACCGAGGTCTCGATGACCTGGAACGCGCCGCTGGCTATCGCGAACTCAAGCGCATTGTTTTCGCCCGAGTAGCCGGCAAGGCGCAGCTTGCCCTGTGCGCGCGCTTTTTCAAGAGCCTCGACGACCTCACTCTGCTCGAGAGTTTCGAGACCGCACGAGTGCAGCAACGCGATGTCCAGATAATCGGTCTGCAACCGCTCGAGCGCCAGATCGACTCCCCGCCGGATGCACTCGCCGGTCCAGTCCGGGCAGCCGGGCACACCATAACCGAGCTTCGTGACAAGGATGACATCGCCGCGACGCCCCGCCAGGTGCCGCCCGAGTCGTTCCTCGGACAACCCGTAGGCCGGCGCCGTGTCCAGGAGATTCACACCGGCCTCCAACGCCATGTCGAGAAGGCGCCCGACGTCGTCCTCGTGCATTTCCGGCAATCCCAACGGCTGACAGCCAAGACCGAGCCGCGGGACGTAGATGCCGGTGTCGCCGAGCGGACTGACGGGCACCATGGTCACCGCACACCCCGAAACACGGTTATCGTTAATCGGGCGTGACCGGTGTACGCTCGAACGAGCGAAAGTGCATCCTGGCTTCGGCGTGGCGGCAGTATTTCGGGCCCCTCGAATCTGACGGCTATCCCCGGACAGTAATCCGGCGGCAGTTACCTGAACTCTACGACCCCGCGGCAGTTCGGCAAACAGTTACCCAATTCTTTTAATTGGGCCGGCAATGGAGACATACGGTAACCGACCCACAAAATCAATTTTCCCCAGACATTCGATGCCTCCCTTGCGTCGGCGACTCTCCGAACCAGCCGCGATAGGCGCGAGAGAATGCGCTCGCATCGCTATAGCCGAATGAAAAAGCAACCCCGGTAATGTTGTGATTGGCATCTTTAAACCACGGAAGCTGAACCGCCGCACAGCCGCAACTGCCAAGTCCCCGGATTTTTCTCGGCGCAGAGCGGTAGCGGAGTCGGTGGCCCGCCGCTAACCGCCAATCGGCCCGGTCGAGTCG
>Ga0102961_1000167_pt1 | contig 10729 bp, 8 predicted proteins | sample SalPonF2_C_D1_MG_FD_84518 | JGI IMG/M metagenome (GOLD analysis project Ga0102961, IMG submission 84518) | Salt pond soil microbial communities from South San Francisco under conditions of wetland restoration - Salt Pond MetaG SF2_C_D1_MG ...
CGGGTTGTTCTTGGTTCGGCGCTGCAGTACCTGGATCGTGCGGCGGATTTCCTCGTCGCGTCCAATCACCGGATCGAGCTTGCCCTGTTCGGCGCGTTCGGTCAGATCCACGGTGAAACGATCGAGCGCCTGGCGCGTCTCCTCGGCATTCTGATCCTGCACCTGGGCACCGCCACGGACCTCTTCGATCGCCTTTTCAATCGCCCCTTTGACCCCGCCGCAATCGCGCAACAGGTTGCCAAGAACGCCCTTGTCCTCGAGCGCCGCCAGTACGAACAACTCGCTCGAGATGTAGGAATCGCCGCGTTTCTGCGCCAGCTTGTCGCTGACATTCAACAACCGAGCCAGATCCTGCGAGACATGTACCTCGCCGGGCGTGCCTTCGACCTGCGGCATGCGATCGACCGCGTCGCCGAGATGCGAGCGCAACAGATTGACGTTGACGCCGGCCTTGGCCAGCAATGGCCTGACACTGCCTCCGTCCTGGTCGAGCAACGCGGTCATCAGATGAACCGGCTCGATGAACTGGTGGTCCTTGCCGAGCGCCAACGACTGAGCGTCCGCAAGCCCCAGCTGGAATTTACTCGTGAGTTTGTCCATGCGCATAAGGCGCAACCCCGCTCGAATGTCTGGAAACTGCGACTTAAGTGGGGTCTTATCGGGGAAAATCAACTCTTCCCGGGCGCTGCAACCGGCCGCTAGTGCGCCAGACCATGAGCGAGCCGGGTGGCACCGGCGACGATCAGAACGCCCAGCACTATCAGCGTCAGCTGGCTGAGTGCGGCGCCTGGCTCGAGCCGCCGATGCAGGCCCGGGATAAGGTCGGCCACCGCGACGTACACGAAACTGGCGGCGGCCACGCTGAGCACATAGGGGAGCAGGGCCTCGGCCCCGGCCAGCCAGTAATAAGCGAGCAACGCACCGATCACCGATGTCAGGCTGACCAACAAATTCAACGTCAGCGCGCGGCCCCGGCTCATTCCCGAATTCAGCAGGATCGCGATGTCGCCCAGTTCCTGCGGCAACTCGTGGGCGAAAACTGCCAGCGCGGTGACAATTCCGAGATGAAAGTCGGTCAGAAACGCAGCCGCTATCAGCACGCCATCCAGCAGGTTGTGGAAGCCATCGCCAATCAGGATCAGCGTGCCGGAAGCATCGTGGCCGGCAGCCTCATCATGAGTATGAACCTCGCAGCTGTCGTGATGGCAGTGGCGCCACAGCACCAGTTTCTCGAGAATGAAAAACGCGAGGAGTCCACCGAGTACAGCGAGCCCGATTTTTCCGGCGTTACCGGCCCCGGCCGTTTCGATCGCCCGCGGCAATAATCCGATAAACGCCGCCCCGAGCAGCGCACCCGTGGCAAAACTCACGAGGTGGGGTAACAGGCGATTGCGCACCTGCGCGCCGGCCAGCAGGAATGTCGAGGCAAGCAGCGCACTCGCCACGCCGCCAACGACCGTTACCAGCAAAATCCACTGCAAAGTAGTCATAGCTCAGTCTTTTTCCGCAGCGCGCCAAACCAGCGTCGCCATTCGCCCGCTCAGACCGTCGCGGCGGTGCGAGTAAAACCGCTCCGGATCCGAGAAAGTGCAGTACTCGCCACCCGCCACATCGACGACACCGGCGCGGTCAAGACGCAGCCGCAGCAAGCCAAACAAATCGGCCATCGAGCGATCCCCGGCGCCGGGCCGGAAACAGCTCCGGGCCTCCTCATCGTCTCCGGCCAGTACCTCGACCACCTCGGGCCCGACCTCGAATCCTCGGCGCGAGATTGCGGGCCCCATCCACGCTACCAGCTCCCGACCGGATCCGAGAGCCGCAAGCGTACTTTCCACCACGCCGGCCACGAGACCGCGCCAGCCCACATGGACCGCGGCGACGCGGGTCCCGCAGCGGGTCGCCAGCGCCAGCGGTATGCAATCGGCGGTAAGTACCGCACACACGACCCCGGCCCGGTCCGTCCAGGCCGCATCGGCCTGGACGCCCTGCCCGGCAACACCCGCATCGACAACCGTCGACCCATGCACCTGGGCCAGCCACAGCGGCTCCGCCGGGAGCCGCAGATTGCGCGCCATGAGCGCGCGATTCGCGGCGACAGCAGCGCTGTCGTCACCTACATGATCGCCGAGATTCAGGCCCTGGAAAGGACCGGCGCTGGCCCCGCCGAGGCGTGTCGTAGTCAGCGCCCGCACCGAATCCGGCGCAGACCAGCTGGCGTTTACGACCTCGAGACGTTGCATCGTCGGTTTTTCCGCAATCACGAATGGGCGGCAATCATTCGCCGCGGCCATACGACTGTCAAATTCAACCGCTCGCACGCGCCGCGGAATCCTGTTGCAGCGCCTCCAGCAATGCGGCGAAATCGGCCGGCGCCGGTGCCGTCCAGATCATTTCCTCGCCGCTATCCGGATGGCTCAGTCCTAGCCGGCACGCATGCAGCGCCTGGCGCCTGAAACTCCGCAACGCGGCCTCGAGATCGGCGCCGGCCCCTGCCGGAATCTGGAGGCGCCCGCCATACAGCGGATCTCCGACAAGCGGGTGCCGCAGCCAGGCCATATGCACCCGGATCTGGTGAGTACGCCCGGTTTCGAGGCGGACGCCAACATAACTGTGGGCGCGGAACCGTTGCCGCAGGCGGTAGTGGGTGACCGCGGCCCGGCCATCCCGGCGCACAGCCATTCGGGTGCGTTCGACCGGGTGGCGCCCGATCGGCTGGTCGACCCGGCCGCCGCCGGTCAGAGCGCCGACGCACACCGCTTCGTATTCGCGAACGATGCGCCGCCCGGCCATCGCGCTGACCAGTTCGGTATGCGCCGCAACGCTCGCGGCGACGACCATCAGGCCGCTGGTATCCTTGTCGAGCCGGTGTACGATGCCGGCGCGCGGCAGATGGGCAAGGTCGGGCCGGTAATGCAGCAAAGCATTCTGCAGCGTGCGATCGGGGTTGCCGGCGCCGGGATGAACGACCAGCCCGGCCGGCTTGTTGACCACGATGATCGATTCGTCCGCGAACACCACATCGAGAGCGATTGCCTGAGGTCGTGGCGCCACCACGGTCTCGATGACCGCATCGACGACGATCGCATCGCCGCCGTGGACCGTTTCCCGCGGCTTGCAGGCAGCACCATTCACGGTCACCTGGCCGGATACGATCCAGGCCTTGATCCGGCTGCGCGAGTATTCCGGCAACAACTGCGCCAGCGCCGCGTCAAGCCGCAGACCGGTCAGTGCGTCGGGAATTCTCAGCTCATGCTGACGGTGGGTTTGCATGGGGACGGACGCGGAAGCTCGCTTTCCGGCGGTGATGGTTGATCAATGTTTCCGGTATACTGCGCGGTCTTGGCGGTGCCAGCAAGCCGCATGTCGTGCAACCGATCGCAGATTCCCGATGAGTCGAACCAAGCAATCGAATCCCAGTGTTCCTTCGCCGCAGCGCAGATCCGTGCATGGCGTCCTGGCGGTGTTTACTGCCGTGGCCATGTTGAGCGGCTGCGCCGGAGACCGCGACCGCAGCAACGACCCGCGTGCTACCCCACCCTGGCTTTACGAAAAGGCTCAGGACAGCATCAAGTCGACGAACTACACCAATGCGATCTTTTTTCTCGAGCAACTCGAGTCGCGTTTCCCATTCAGCGATGAGGCCAAACAGGGCCAGCTTGACCTGATGTACGTCTACTACCGCGACGGTCAGTTCGAGTCGGCCATCGATGCAGCGGACAATTTCGTTCGCGAAAACCCGACCCACCCACGCGTCGATTATGCGTATTACATCGAGGGTCTCTCACATTACGATCCGTCGCGGGGCGTGCTCGAGAGACTGTTTCGGGTCGACACCACGATGCGCCCGCCGGTGGGTGCGCTGGAAGCTTTCACGGCATTCTCGACACTGGTCGACCGCTTTCCCAATAGTGAATATGCGCCCGACGCGACCCAGCGCATCAAGTTTCTGCGCAATCGCCTCGCCCGCTACGAGGCACACATCGCGGAGTACTACATCCGCCGCGGCGCCTACGTCGGAGCGCTGCGCAGGTTGCATCGCATTATCGAGACGTACTACGGCTCGGACAGCACCTACTGGGCCCTCGAAATGATGCTCGAGAGTTATCGGGAACTGGGCCTGGGCGATCTTGCCGCCGATACAGAGCGGCTGCTCGAGGAAAACGCCCACCTGAAGAACTCGAAGAGCTGAGTCCGGTTGTCAGACTCGCCTATCGTCCGGGACCGTAACCCGAGGTAATCGGATAGCGCCAGTCGCGCCCGAAACCACGGCTGCTGACCCGGATTCCCGGCGGCGCCTGGCGGCGTTTGTACTCGTTGCGCTTGACTAGTTCGAGCACTTCGCCGACCACCATCCGGTCAAATCCACGCGCGGCAATCTCATCGACCGAAAGATCGTCCTCGATAAAGTACTCGAGGATCGGGTCGAGGATTTCGTATGGTGGCAGCGAATCGGTGTCTTTCTGATCGGCGCGCAGCTCCGCCGACGGCTCGCGGGTCAGCACCCGCTCGGGAATCACCCTGCCGTTTTCATTGCGATAGCGCGCAAGCCGGTAAACCAGCGTCTTGCTGCAGTCCTTTATCGGCGCAAACCCGCCCGCCATGTCACCGTACAACGTCGCGTAGCCAACGGCCATTTCACTCTTGTTGCCGGTCGTGAGCAGCATGCGTCCGGTCTTGTTCGAAATTGCCATCAGCACCATGCCGCGACAACGCGACTGGATGTTCTCCTCGGTGGTGTCTTCGCCACGCCCGGCAAACTGCGCGGCGAGCGCCGCAACCGTTGCTTCGTAAATCGGCTCGATCGAAATCACGTCGTAACCGATACCGAGCAGACCGGCCTGCTCCCGGGCATCCTCGAGGCTCATATCGGCGGTATATCGCGACGGCATCATCACCGCCTGGACCCGATCGGCACCCAGCGCATCGACTGCGACCGCCAGTACCAGGGCGGAGTCGATCCCGCCCGACAAGCCCAGCACGATGCCCGGAAACCCGTGTTTGTCGACATAGTCGCGGGTACCCAGAACCAGGGCGGCATAGATTTCGGCAATGCCGTCGGGTTGCCGGGCCAGCCGGCCCTCGACAAAGCGTGGCGGCGATCCGTCGTGGTCGCGGCGAAGGGTCACCGTTTCCAGCGCCTCCTCGAACAGCGGCGCACGGTGGACGACCGCACCGGTTTCGTCAATCGCCATCGAGCCACCGTCGAAAACCAGCTCGTCCTGGCCGCCGACCATGTTCAGATAAACCTGCGGCAGCCCGTGTACGGATACATTGTCGGCCAGCACCTGGAGGCGCCGTGGCTGCTTGCCCATCGCGTAGGGCGAACCGTTTATCGACAGCAATACTTCGGCGCCGGCGGCGCGCGCCTGCGCCGGCGGGCCCGGCTCCCACAGGTCCTCGCAAACAGTCAGTGCGAATCGGATGCCACGGAACTCGACCACGGTCGGGCCGGCGCCGGGCTGAAAATAGCGCATCTCGTCAAACACGCCGTAGTTCGGCAGGCATTGCTTGCGATGGTTGGCGATAACCTCGCCGTCATAAATAAACGCGGCCGAGTTGTAAATCAGATCGCCGTCATACTCCGGGTAGCCAACGACAATCGCAACGCCGCGCAACTCGTCGCGCAACTGGGCCATCGCCGTTGCCACGTCGTGACGCAGACGACTGTGAAACAACAGGTCCTCGGGCGGATAGCCGGTCACTGCAAGTTCCGGGAACAGGACCACGTCGGCGCGCTGTTCGTCACGGGCAGAAATCGCGGCCCGCACAATTTTCGCCGTGTTGGCACTGACATCGCCAACGACGAGATTCAACTGCGCGAGGGCGATGCGTAGCTCGGTGCTCATTGTCCCCAACTGCCGCCCGGCGGCGTGGTGCGAGAGTCAGTAGCGCGAGCTCTAGAGCCCGAGCCGCTCGGCCATCGCGCTGCCCAGTTCCGCCGGGGACCGCACGGTCGTCACGCCGGCCGCATCGAGCGCTTTGAACTTCTCCTCGGCAGTGCCTTTACCGCCCGATACGATCGCACCGGCGTGGCCCATCCGCTTGCCCGGAGGCGCGGTGACACCCGCGATATAAGCGACGACCGGCTTGGTCATGTTGTCGCGGATAAATTCGGCCGCAGCTTCCTCGTCGGTGCCGCCGATCTCGCCGACCATGATGACACCGGTGGTGGCATCGTCCTGCTCGAACAATTCGAGGCAGTCGATGAAATTCATGCCGCGGACGGGATCGCCGCCAATTCCCACGCAGGTGGACTGACCGGCACCGATCTGTGTCGTCTGGTAAACAGCCTCGTAGGTCAGCGTGCCTGAACGCGACACCACATCGACCGAACCCGGTTTGTGAATAAACCCCGGCATAATCCCGATCTTGCATTCTCCCGGCGTGATGATGCCCGGACAGTTCGGACCGATCAGGCGGCAATCATAGTCCTTGAGGGCTGCCTTGACGCTGACCATGTCGTTCACCGGGATACCCTCGGTGATGCAAACGACCAGTTCGATCCCGGCATCGGCCGCCTCGAGAATAGCGTCGGCCGCGAACGGCGCCGGCACATAAATCATGCTTACATCCGCCCCGGTTTCGGCGACGGCATCATGGACGGTGTCAAACACCGGACGGTCGAGGTGTGTTTCTCCGCCACGGCCCGGTGTCACGCCTGCGACAACCTGGGTGCCGTAGTCAATGCATTGCTGCGAATGGAACGTGCCCTGATTGCCGGTGAATCCCTGACACACGATCTTGCTGTTCTTGTTGACCAGAATGCTCACTGTTTCTATCCCGTTTCGTTGGGTTGACTGACTACGCAGCCGCGGCTACCGCTTTCTTGGCGGCGTCGGTAAGGTCGTCGGCGGCAATGATGTCGAGCCCGCTTCCGGCCAGCATTTCGCGCCCCTTGTCGACATTGGTTCCTTCCAGGCGCACTACCACCGGCACCGAAACACCGACCTCCTGCACCGCCTGAATGATGCCCTCGGCGATCAGATCGCAACGCACGATCCCGCCAAAGATATTGACGAGGATTCCACCCACATTGTCGTTGGAGAGAATCAGCTTGAAGGCCTCGGTCACGCGTTCGGCGGTAGCGCCTCCGCCGACGTCGAGGAAATTCGCCGGCCGGCCGCCGTGTAACTTGATCAGATCCATGGTTGCCATGGCCAGTCCCGCACCGTTGACCATGCACGCGATATTGCCGTCGAGAGACACATAATTGAGCCCGTGGGCACTGGCCGCGCTCTCCTTGGGGTCTTCCTGGCTCGGATCGCGCAATTCGAGCAGCGCCGGCTGGCGATAGAGCGCATTTCCCTCGAGATTGATCTTGCCATCCAGCGCAACGAGATCGTCGTCGCCGGTCACGATCAGAGGATTGATTTCGACCAGGCTGGCATCCTTCTCGACGAACATTTTCGTCAGCGCGCTGACAATGGCTCCGAACTGCTTGATCTGTTTGCCGGAAAGACCGAGGCCAAACGCCAGCTTGCGGCACTGGTACGGCTGCAGCCCGCAGGCGGGATTGATCGCCACGGTGAGAATCTGCTCGGGGGTTTTCTCCGCCACTTCCTCGATATCCATGCCGCCGGCAGCGGAGGCCATGACGACGATGCGCTCCACCGCGCGATCGACCAGCATCGATAAATACAGTTCGCGCTGAATATTTGACGCGGTCTCGACGAGGATCGAGGTTATCGGCAGACCCTCCGCCCCGGTTTGATGGGTCACCAGCATTTTCCCCAGCATCCCCTCGGCGGCTTCGGTAACGGCGCCGAGGCTGTCGACGAGTTTGACTCCGCCGGCTTTGCCGCGGCCGCCGGCATGAACCTGCGCCTTGACGACCCAGCGGTCGCCGCCGAGTTGCTCCGCAGCATTGCGTGCATCTTCTGCCGTTCGCGCAGCGCGACCGCTCGGCACGGGAATCCCGTAGCTATTAAACAGCTGCTTGGCCTGATATTCGTGAAGGTTCATACCTGCCTCGGAAGTCGTGGGAAGCCAAAGGGCGGTTATTGTCTGACAATCGGCCGCGGAATCAAAGCTGAAGCTCGGTTACGGTTGCCGCATCGAGTACAATCAGCGCCGGTTGCTAGCCGGTTATCTATATGGATTCATCTCCCAGCGTGGTCGATACAGCGCCAGCCTCACCGCTGCGAGACATGCAGCAGGGGCTGATTCAGGACGATCCGGATCTGACCTGGCGCATCCTGCGCCTGCTGAACATATACCGCGTTTTCATCTCGCTGCTGCTGCTGACGCTGCATCTGTTCAGCGCGGTGCCGCAGATGGTCGGCGCGCAGCATCCTCGCCTGTTCGTTGCGGCTGCGCTGGCACTGTTGACGTTTGGCGCGCTGAATATGATCGCTGTCAACCGGCGCTGGCCAGGCCTGCAAGGCCAGCTGACGTTACAACTGGTCGTCGACATTGCGGTAGTCGTCACGATGATGCACGCCAGCGGCGGCATTCGCAGCGGCCTCGGCAGCCTGCTGGTGATCACGGTCGGTGCCTGCAGCCTGCTGTTGCCGCGCCGGGCCGGCGCGCTGGCGGCCGCGATTGCGGCGCTGGCGATCCTCGGGGAACAGGGGCTGAGCCAACTACAAGGCGTGACGTCGGGTGCCGATTACATTCCCGCCGGCGTTCTTGGCGCCATCCTGTTCGCGATAGCGCTGGCTGGATATCCGATCGCAAAGCGCATCCGCGAAACCGAGGCGCTGGCCGAGCAACGCGGCGTTGATCTGGCCAACCTGGCCGCACTCAACGACTACATCATCCAGAATCTGCGCGAGAGCATCGTCGTCGTCGACGGTGCAGACCGGATCAGGCTGATAAACGGCTCCGCGGCCCGCCATCTCGGAGTCTACCAGGACAACACCGGTACGCCGCTGGCGATAGTCTCGCCGCGCCTGTACGAGCTTGTTGCCGCGTGGCGCCGGCGCCATGCCGGCGGCACTCAGACCGAATCCGCCATCGCGGCATTTACCGGCGCAGATGGCAGCAGCGTGATCAACCCGTATTTCGCACCGATCGACACAAGGCAGCAGGGTGCTTTGCTGATCTTTCTCGAAGACGCGAGCCTGCTGGCAGAAAAAGCCCAGCAAACGAAGCTCGCGGCCCTCGGACGATTATCGGCGAGTATTGCCCACGAGATTCGCAACCCGGTCGGCGCGATGAGCCATGCCGGCCAACTGCTCGGCGAATCGCCAACGTTGAGCGAATCGGAGAAGCGCCTGACCGAAATCATCCACGACAACGCCGACCGGGTCAGTACGATCATCGAAAACGTGCTGCAGCTGTCCCGTCGCGACAACACCCGGCCCGAGCGCTTGCTACTGGATGAATGGTTACGCGATTTCGTCGTGGATTTCTGCTCGAGCGGGCAACTCCCTGCGGAGCGGATCAAAATCAGCAGCGACGGCGAGGAAATCGAGGTTCGAATTGATCCCTCGCATCTCGAACAGATCATGTCCAACCTGTGCGAGAACGCTTTGAAGTATGGCTGCCCGAACGGCGCTGCGGACAGCATCGAGCTGCGCACCGGACGCATGCCGCGCGGCGGCAGACCGTTTCTCGAGGTCGCTGACCAGGGCCACGGAATCGACGACGCCGACCTCGACCGGATTTTCGAACCGTTTTTTACCGGCAGGGGCGACGGGACCGGGCTCGGCCTGTTTATTTCGCGCGAATTGGCAGAGTGCAACCATGCCCGCCTGCTATACCACCGCGGCAAGATTGGAGGCAGTGTATTCCGTATAGTATTTTCCGACCCGCAACGGTGGCAGAACCAGGCAGCGAGGGCGATGTGAGCGACAGATTTCCGACAGTCCTTGTCGTCGACGACGAACCGGATATCCGCGAGCTTTTAGCGATCACGCTGGAGCGGATGGACGTAGACCCCAGCACGGTCGAGTCGGTCGAAGATGCGAAAAGCCGGCTGCTGGAACGACGCTATGACCTGTGCCTCACAGACATGCGCCTGCCGGACGGCGACGGTCTCGAACTGGTTGCGTGGATTCAGGATCACGCACCGGATGTCCCGGTCGCCGTGATTACCGCCCACGGCAACGTCGAACTCGCGGTCCGCGCACTGAAACTCGGCGCTTTCGATTTCGTATCGAAGCCGCTGGATCTCGCCGACCTGCGCAAACTGGTGTCCTCGGCCCTGAAACTGAAGAGCGATCTCGAGGACACGCTGGTACTGCAGGGAAACCGCCTGCTCGGCGATTCGGAAGCGATCAAGCGGGTACGCGAACTGATCGCAAAGGTCGCACGCAGCCAGGCCCCGGTGCATATCTGTGGCGAATCCGGCACCGGCAAGGAACTCGTCGCCCACTTGATCCATGACAGCGGGCCGCGCGCCGATTTTCCGTTTGTGCCGGTGAACTGCGGTGCGATTCCCACCGAACTGATGGAAAGTGAGTTCTTCGGTCACCACAAGGGCAGCTTTACCGGCGCGGTCACCGACAAGGTCGGGCTGATGCAAAGCGCCGAGGGCGGCACGCTGTTTCTCGACGAAATTGCCGACCTTCCGTTGCACATGCAGGTGAAGCTGTTGCGCGTTATCCAGGAGCGCAACGTACGGCCAATCGGCGCGACAGAGGAAATCCCCGTTGACATTCGAATTCTCTCTGCCACGCACAAGAACCTGGAGCAGGAAGTCGCCGAGGGGCGGTTCCGCGAGGATCTCTATTACCGTATCAATGTGATCGAGCTGCCGGTGCCGCCACTGCGCGAACGCGGCAAG
>Ga0102961_1000184_pt1 | contig 10452 bp, 5 predicted proteins | sample SalPonF2_C_D1_MG_FD_84518 | JGI IMG/M metagenome (GOLD analysis project Ga0102961, IMG submission 84518) | Salt pond soil microbial communities from South San Francisco under conditions of wetland restoration - Salt Pond MetaG SF2_C_D1_MG ...
ACCAGAACGCCGAAGTTATAGCCATAGCCTATGTCGTCCGCATCGAGCTTCAGTTGCCCGTCCGGGTTGTTCAAAGGATTGTTGACCGCAACTTTTTGATTCAACTCTCCATACAGGATACTGAAACCGGCGCCGAACGAGAGCCAATCGTTGACCCGGTAGCCGATATTCGGATTAACCCCCATGACGACTATTTCCCCTTCCTGAACGTAGTAGCGGCCAGACCATTGTGAGCCGTAATCAAGCCCCAGACCGAAATTGGAGCCCACAGCCACACCGAGTTTAAGGTCATCAGAGAGTCCGTGCACGTAGGAGAAACTTCCCGCTGGCACAAAGCCTCCGGCATCGCCGCCATCACCTCCACTAAAAGTGGTGGAGTCTGAATCGAACTTGGCGGTCACGAATATGCCGAGCAGACCGCCTTCGAGCTGATCGCGATCCAAAAGGGTCATCCCTGCGGGGTTATAGGCCGCCGTCGATGCATCCTGGGCCAGAGCAGCGCGACCGGCTGCAGCGAGGCCCATATCCGGTGCTGCCTGCTCGTAGAGCCAGAGTCCGGCGGCTTGGGCTGAAAAGGGCAACAGGCAGATCGTCAATACAGCGAACAGAACAACACGATAGAAACTCATGATTATTGACCTCTTTTGAAAGGGGATCGATAAACACACCATACTTAGCATTCACTCACGGATAACGTTAAAGTGTTTGTAGGTTCAAGGGTTTCACGCTTAACTCTATCAAGAAAAAACCAGTTTTCATCTCAAAAGCGTTAAAATGTTATTGACCCAGTTGCTGCAACAAGCTGCGTGCTGCGGCATGATCGGGGAATTGCTGAAGGGTGTTTTCAGCAAGTTTTTTCGCCAGCGCGGGGCGCCCGGACTTGAGGTAATGATTGGCCAATACGACAAAGTAGTCCAGGTTCAGCGGTTCAACCGACAGTGCCTTGCGCAACGAACTTTCGGCCTGCTCTTCCCGGTTCAGTACCAGCAAAACCTGGCCATGGTTATAATGGATGCGGCCGTAGTCAGGCATCCCGGCAGCAGCCTGATGCAGGTATTTTTCGGCCTCCACGTAGCGCTGCATCTCGGCGAGCAGCAAACCGAGAGAATAAGCGGTTTCGTACAGCTGTGGATACTGATCGACCACATCCCGCAACAATTTCTCGGCTTCAGCATTATTGCCCTGCCGGTTGTACAGCATGGCCAGGTTGACCCTGGCCGGGTAGAACTGGTCGTCGATGGCAATGGCCTTGAGGTAGGCTGCAACAGCCTGGCTCTCATCACCGAGATTAGCAGCCAGGTTGCCGAGATTGTAGCGTTGGGCGGCGAGATCGGCATTATAGAGCATTGCTTCACGATATTCCGCAAGTCCCTGACGGAACGCTTCCCGATCATCCTCTCGCAACCGCTCTTCCGGCAGAACCGACAACATCATGGCAGCTTCCATACGCACCGCCTTGACTGGATCATAGAGTTTCGGTGCGATCCGTTTCAGCCGTGTTTCAGCATCAAAATATTCCAGGCTGCGAATCGCTGTATAGCGTAACAGCGCGTCATCATCCTCTAGTGCCTTGGCTAAAGTCGCCTGACTGGCAGGGCTGGGATAAGAACGCAACAGTTCCAGTCCTGTCGCACGGGCAATAGTCGGCACCAAAGGGTCTTCAGCTAAGCGGATCAGGTCGACCTCGGCCTCTGGTTGACGAGCGCGACCAGCGGCGATGATGGTGCCGTAATGCGGCTTGCGGGTCTCCCCGTACCACTTGGTGTAATGCTCGACATTCCACGACAACGGCTTGTCGGCATGGCAGCCTATTGCCGAGCAGGCATTCGGGGTGCCGAGCTCGGCGCTCAGATCAGGACGGGGAATGCGCAGGCTGTGGTCGGGTCGATAGTCGGCTCCCATGTAGATGCGACCCGGCATATGGCACTTGACGCAGAGGTGACCTTCACTCGGCTGGCCATTGTGAACTTTTTTGTGGAAGTGATGTTCCTTGCTGTCATAAGTCTCTGCGCGATGACACTGGGTGCAAAGGTCATTCTTCTCCTTGTGGCGCTTGAGGCTGTGGACGTCGTGACAGTCGCTGCAACGCACGCCGTGCTGGTACATCTTGCTCTGCACGAAGGAGCCATAGACATAGACCTCGTCGAGGATCTGGCCGTCAGGATAGTAGAGCCCTTCGTTTAGAAGTTGCGGTACCATGACATCGAGCAACTCACCCTCGACATGCTGGTTATCACCAAGCTGAAAACGCCGGGAATGACAGGGTGCGCAGAGCTTGATCTGTTCTGTGGTCTCAAGACTGTTGGTGTGGACTTCAAGGTCATAGTTCGCAGTCTTTGCCCTTGCGAAAGCAGGCTTGTCTGCCCAGGCTAGATGCCCCGACCCCGGACCGTGGCAAGCTTCACAACCAACATCGATCTCGAACCAGGTGGTTTGATAGGTCCCGGTATCAGGGTCAAAACCCTTGTTCAGCCGGGTTGAGTGGCACTCGGCACACATAACGTTCCAAGTCTGCCCTCCTCTGGTCCAGTGCAGCCAGTCATCCGGTCCTTCCACTTCGTATGGCGGCAAGCGGTACCAGACCTTCTTCTCGATATCCCAGGCGATGTTCAGACATTGCAGCCGTCCATCAGGAAACGGCACCAGGTACTGCTGCAAAGGATAAAAACCAAAGGTGTACGTGATCTCAAATTCGCCGGGCTGTCCATCCGGCCCCTCGGTCTGCACAAAGTATTTATCGCCTTTGCGATAGAAGCGAGAGGTGACCTTGTTGTATGGGTCGGTATAACTGACATCATTAAAGTCGCCAAGCACCGTCGTGTCATTGGCCACGTCCATGGCCAGATCATGATGAGAACCCTTCCACTTGTTATAGGCGGTTTCATGACATTTCTTGCACTTCTCACTACCAACAAACTCCACAGGCCCGGCAGCAGGAAGAGGTTCAACAGTCTGCGCCTTGAGCAGGTAGAGTGCTGGAGACAATAGGATGACAATGGCCGCAGCCAATGCGATCCGTTCCCAGCGATTTATGTCAGTAGATGATTGCTTCATTTGTTTTGATAATCCGGAGACAGTCCCCTAGCCTTTCGCGTCCCTCGTCCCGAGGTCAAATCCGTGTCGCCTGTGCCGGTTCAAACCTCTCACGTTTCTGCGTGACAGAAGTATCAACCTTCACAATCCCGTTCTCAATCCGCACCGGATAAGTATCCAGTGGCCGCGGAGCAGGTGCCGTCAGCACTTCACCTGTCAGGCTGAACGTGGAGCCATGGCACGGGCAGACAAACTTGTTCTTCTCTTCGTCCCAGGGCACCGAACAGCCAAGATGAGTGCAGGTTCGCGATAAAGCGAGGAAACTGCCATCACCCAAACAAGCCAAGTAGAACTGACCAACAGGAACAGCGGTCACTGTGCCCGGCGTGAACCGTTCGACTGACCCGGCAGTGACAATACTCTCCGTCTTGGCCGGACGATTGCGCTCCTTGCGTGAGTTCATGAACGACAGACCCAGCCAGCCGAATTCGGCTGCAGCCACGAGACCAAAAAACGCCCAGACTTGGTTCAGGAACCGGCGGCGGTCAGGATTTTCTGTCGTTTCTTTATTTTGGTTTTCAACCATCTTTAAAACCTTATTCTTAGCCGCAGATAAAAGCCATGCACGCAGATCTAGATCATAGATTTCCACGTCCCTCGTACCGCGTTCCGCGTCACGGCCCTAAGGCCAACTCAAATGCATCTCCGGACCACGAAACCAGACGCCGATAATCGTGCAGACCGTCAATACAACCAACGTCAGGATGATGCCGGCCATCACGGTCTCGGCACGCGTGTATTTCAGTTTCCTGACCAGCAAAAAGTAAAGGCCTGCCAACAGGGCAATCAACAAACCCGTCGGCAGCAGGCCACGAGTCATCAGGGTATTGGACACCGGCGCGGCCGACTGCAGCAACAGGTTGTCTGTCAAGACAAGGGCCAGGGTTGCCCCCGCGCCAACCGCTGAAGTCCAGACCGCCAAAGTCCGCCCACGCGCTGATCCGAACCAGACTCCAGTCGGTAGAGAGCTGTCGGCCCAGAATGGGACACACAGAAAAGCCAGAGCACCCATCAGCGGCCAGACAAGGGTGGCGAAGACCGGGTGCAGGTGCAGCAGCAGCTCCTGGAAGCCGAGGAAATACCAGGGGGCTTTGGCCGGATTGGGGCTCATGCCCGGGTTGGCCTGCTCCAGCAAGGGAGCGTCCCAGACAATCGCCAGAATCAGCACAAAAGCGATCAGCAACAGACCGAAGGCCGCTTCACGTACCACCAGGTCGGGGACGGTTGGCACACGGTCGACTGGAACCTGTTCGTCCTTTTTAACCTGCACCAGGCCGCCGGCCCGGCGAACCAACCAGAAGTGCCAGAGCATCAGGACAAACAGGCTGCCGGGGATGAAGGCGACATGCAGGACAAAGAAATTGGCCAGGGTCGGGCCACCGACTTCTGAACCGCCGCGGAAGAGTTCCAGTAGCCAGGGCCCGCAGATCGGAATGTAGCCGAGCATGCTGGTGCAGATGGTAACTGCCCAGTAAGCAAGCTGGTCCCAGGGCAGCAGATAGCCGGTGAAGTTAGCAGAGAGCAGCAGGAAAAGCAGGAACAGGCCGACGACCCAGTTGAGGCGCCTGCCCTGCCCGAACGCGCCGGTCAAAGCTACCCGCAACAGGTGCAGCACGGCAGCAACAACCAGCAGGTTGGCACTCCAGTGATGAATATTGCGGACCCACAAGCCGAAGGGCACCTCCCGGGTCAGGGTCAGAACAGAGGCATAGGCTTGATGAACAGACGATTGGTAAACGAAGAGTTGCAGGATGCCAGTCAGAAACAACAGGCCGACCAGCACCGCGGCCATCCCGCCCAATCCCCAGCTCAGAGAAACTCGTAGCGTTTCCCGGGGCACGGTGTGCGGATGCAGGTGCAGGATAAGATCGGTGATCGACCGCCTGGATTGCTTCATGAGAAATTAATCGTCCCGAGGTACTTGGTTACGCTAACTTCAATGTGATTAGTAACTTAGGTCGGACTTTAGCATAAAGGCAGGTTAAATAAAACTTAAAGCTGGGATGATCAGAGCAGGCCTCTTCTGTTCTTCACTGAGGAGGCACTCACACTGAAGAGTCTCATGTAAGTGCCCCCAATCCGAAAAGAAAGGGCCTTATCGTGCTTGCCCGCCAAAGACTTCAACCAACGGAACGCCCGCCGCTCCCGAAGGCGGCTTGATACCGAGAAGCGCTGTCAGAGTTGGCGCAACATCAACGGTCAGCACCCGGCGTTCAATATGCTGCGCAGGGATATTCTCTCCGACAAAAACAATCGGTACGTAGGTATCATACTTCCAGGGTGAACCATGGGTCGCGGCCACACTCAGGCCGTCAAAATCATTAATAAACCAATGCGGTTTAAAGACCACATAGATGTCACCGGAACGGTTCGGGTTGAAGTTCTTGAGGATTGCCTGGTTCAGCGCGGTATCCGGCAGGTTTCCCTCACGCAATGCAGTGCTGCCGACGGCCTGGGCAATTCCCTCGAATTGCAGCAGCTCTGCAGCGATCGCCTGCTCAACCGCGCGTGGATCCAGCTCACGTTGCTGGATCACCTCTTGATTGAGGTAGACATAAGGGTGATTGTAGCCGGAAATCAGCTCCTTATCGACACCGAACTCATTTTTTAAAGCCGCCAGAGCCGGCTGCTTGTCCCATTTTTCAGGGTCAGAATAGCCAGCGTCAATGCCGAATTCATTCAGGTAGCCAGGCACCTCCGGGCCCCCGTGGTCAGCAGAAAGGACGATCAGCGTATTGTCGAGACCAACCTGCTTGTCAATGAAGGCCAGCAGATCGGCAAGCGACCGATCAAGGCGCAACAGGTTGTCTTCTGTTTCCAGGCTGGACGGACCGAAAATGTGTCCAACGTAATCGGTGGAAGAGAAACTGACGCCGAGAAAATCGGGAACATCATCCTGGCCCAACTGCTCCTTGCTGATCAATTCCTTGGCAAAAGACAGGGTCAACTCATCCCCGGCTGGGCTCAGCGTCAACAGGGTTGTGTAGTATTTGCCGTCCGCTTCTCCGTAGGGGTGCGGGAAAGTCCTGCCGAAGCCGGCCAGGTCGGTTTCCCAGGCCTTGTCATCGGCATCGCCGAACAGGTAGCTGCCCTGATCATGCAACAGCTCCCAGGCTTTGCCGGAATAGGCTGAGGAGAGCTTGCGCGCGTTCCACTCGCTGACCCATTCGGGGTAAGCGTCGTAGTAGTAATTGCTGGTCACGAATTCACCACTGGCCTTGGAGAACCAGAAGGCTTTACCGGCATGTCCGGCCATCGAAACGGCGCCGCGATCCTTGACCGACACTGCAAAAACCTTGGCACGGCCGGCGGTATTGAGCGCCAGCTCATCGCCGGTCGTTGTGACCATGATCGCTGACGGCGAGCGACCGTCGCTCTTGGCCGCCTTCTGGGTCGAATCGATCTCGGCATCCTGGTCGACACCAGCGCCGACCGTCAGCAGCTTATAACGGTCATCCTCGATGTTATACATGGTCCGGTTTTCGGTGCGGTCAAACCAGACGTTGCCGATCATACCGTGTGTGGCAGGGTGCGCTCCGGTCGCCAGGGTTGCATGACCGACGATGGTCTCGGTGTTGGCGTGAGCATGATGAGCATCCTTATAGACGGTCCCCTTCTCCCAGAGGTAGCGGAAACCGTTTTCACCCAGGCGGTCATAGTAACGGGTCGGTAGATCGCCTCGCAGGGCATCAATGGTGATCTGTAATACCAATTTTGGAGCAGAACTCGCCTGTACAACAGACACAGTCAGCATGAAAGCACACATTAAAAGACCAAACATAACCTTCAACTTAGCTGATTTCATAACGTAAACCTTTACGAACTATCCGTAGCTTCAAACTAAAAGCATTTAGAAAGGGGCGCACCGTGAATGGTGCGCCCCTTGAGATGAGTATAACCTCAGTGCGAGGCAGGCTGTTGCATCTGTTCCATAACCTTGTCGAGACTAAAACTGGCCGCTTTCTGACGTGGCGGATAATCCTTGAATGTCTTCAAGAAATTCCCAACGTAGGCCTGTGCAGGCACCAGCAGAAAGGCTCGATCAAGCATCCAATCAAAATAAGTGTTCGAGGTTATTGATGCTCTCTCATAGGGATCACGCCGGAGGTTTTCAATCATAGGAACCCGCATCGGGACGAAAGGCTCCATCCAAACACGGAAGGTGCCAGTGGCCTTCTGCTCCATGAAGATGATCTTCCAGTCGCTATAACGCAACGCCGTCAAATCGCCGTCGTCAGAGAAATAGAAGATCTCCTTGCGCGGGCTTTCGACCTCGTCCGGGTTTTTCAAGTGCTCCGTGAGGTCATAGCCATCCAAATGAATCTTGTAATCACGAGAAAGTGATTTAGAGGTGTATCCGTCCAGCAAATCTTCCTTGATATCTTTCTTGCCAGCGGCAGCGACGAAGGTCGGCAACCAATCCATGTGATGCACGACACCGTTACTGACCGAACCGGGCATGATCACGCCAGGCCAGCGAACGGCCGCCGGGACACGCCAGCCACCTTCCCAGTTGGTGTTCTTTTCGCCTCGAAAGGGTGTAGCGGCAGCATCGGGCCAGGTGTTGTAGTGTGGACCGTTATCAGTCGAATAGTGCACGATGGTGTTGTCTGCTATCCCCAACTCATCGAGAGCTTTGAGGAATTTGCCGATATGCATGTCATGCTCAATCATGCCATCGGCATACTCGTCCTGACCGCTTATGCCTCGCAGCTCCTCCTTGACATGGGTGCGGAAATGCATGCGCGTTCCGCTCCACCAGACAAACCAGGGTGTTCCTTCCTCGTGAGCCTTCTTGATGAATGCGATAGCGACATCAGACGTATCGTCATCGACGGTTTCCATACGTTTTTTGGTCAGCGGGCCGGTATCTTCAATCTTCTGTGTCCCGTCAGCCTCGGCCCAGGAGTGAATCACGCCGCGCGGGCCGAATTTCTTCTTCAATTCGGGATTCTTGAAGTAATCCTCATTTTCCGGCTCTTCTTCTGCATTCAAGTGGTACAGGTTGCCATAAAACTCATCGAAGCCATGGTTGGTTGGCAGGTGCTCGTCACGGTCACCGAGGTGGTTCTTGCCGAATTGTCCTGTGGTATACCCCTGGTCCTTTAACAACACGGCAATGCTCGGATCTTCAACCTGCATCCCTTCCTTGGCGCCCGGCAGTCCGACCTTCGACAGGCCGGTGCGGAAAACGCTCTGACCCATGATAAAAGATGAGCGACCAGCGGTACAGGATTGCTCGCCATAATAATCAGTAAAAAGGATGCCTTCATTGGCAATCCGGTCAATGTTAGGGGTTTTATAACCGACCAAACCCCTGGTGTAGGCGCTGATATTACTTTGGCCGACGTCATCACCCCAGATCACCAGGATGTTGGGCTTCTTCTCAGCTGCCTTAACCTGGGTTGCAGCCGGCGGTATAAATACCGTCATAGCAACTAGAGCAAAACTCGCTAAATAAAATCTGTTCAGCCTCATGACACTCTCCTTTCATTTTGGGTTCGTCACAGGGTGTAATGTTTTCCGCCATTCTAAATGTCCCAGAAAAGTGACAAACGGTGGTTACCCCTCTTAATTAATGAGCTGAAGTTCTTTTCTTCTTGTATTTCATGGTGTTTTCTTAAATCCCACAGCGGATTGCTGCTGCGTCACCGCCTCGTAATAGATGCCCACAAGCATGACAAATGGTTAATGTTTAACAATAAAAGGTGTTAAAGATTAAGCAAGCGTTGGTAAAAAAAAAAAACGGCGAGCAGAGTCTTAACTCTGCTCGCCATTTTGATCATCAATTTTAACCACTCATCAATCTGTAAGAGCATCAATTGCAGGTGGCTCGTGGGCAAACGCACCTTTCTCCGGAGTCAGGTCCTTGGCGCCCGTGCCTGGTAGAATCTCGAAACCTATGTCGAACTGGACAAGCATAGACTTCAGCTGATCGATTGGCTTAGGGTCGCCGACCAGTTTGGCTTTGCCGGATTTGATCTGCTCATCCATGCTGACGACGCCCATCATGGTTTTCTCGAGATCGGCACGGTCGATAGTGACCGTCAAGTCCGCATCTTCAGCCTGGAAACCAACGATGTTGGTCAAGGTGGCATTACTCAGCTCAACCACAAACTTTTCGCCATTATCAGGTGTCACCAGATTGATGACGAACTCCGTTCCATCCGCCTTTTTACTGTCGAGACGAATCGCGAGGAAGTCAAGCCACAGCTCGGTCGACATGGCGCTGATCATGTCAGGGCCGCTGGTCTTGGGTGAGGCTCCGGAAGGGATGCCGTTACGCAACTCATAAGCGCCGGCCAGGAAGCTGTTGCGCACACTCGGGCTTTCTTTCTGATAGCCAATTTGCTCATAAACATCCGCCAAAAGATCTTTGGCGACCTGATTCTCGGGTTCGGCAAAAACCAGTTTATTGAGGATCTCCATGGCATGGCGATACTTACCTTCGTTGTAGAGCTCCTGGCCCTTTTTGATAATCGGCTCGGCGCCACCCATCATCTCCACATAGAGTGGAGCGGAATCGCGCGGAGAGAGTGGTATCAGGGTCGCCGGGTTTGCATCCCAATAGCCCAGGTAACGATTGACCACTGCGCGGCTGTTGTGTTCTTCAGAGCCATGGTAGCTATGAGCGGACCATTGATTCTGCAAGCTCTTCGGTGGTTTGTAGACGTTGTGAATTTCATTGACAGTAACACCCGAATTGGCAAGATGCAGCACTTCGTTATTCAGGTTGGCATAGATGTCACGCTGGGAGCGCATGACTTCCTGGATACGATCGTTCCCCCAACGGGGCCAGCTGTGCGAAGCGAACATGACTTCGGCGTCTTTGCCAAAATGATAGAGCGCTGCGTTGATGCCCTTTGACCATGCGAGGGCGTCGCGTACCAGTGCACCGCGCAGGGTGTAGATGTTATGCACTGTCCCTGTGATGTTTTCCGCAGCCCAGAAGGCTTTCCATTCCGGGAAGTAGGTGTTCATCTCCGCCGGTGCTTCAGTCCCCGGGGTGTTCTGGAAGACCATCTTGACACCATCAACTGTCATCTCCTCGAAATCATCCTCGACAATAACGGTTGGTGGAATCAGGCCCAGGTTGCCGGCTGCCGTATTCTTACCGATCGACTGATCAACATGGCCGAACGGGCTACGCGGCAAAAGCACACCGTACTGATAGAAAAGGCGTCGCGTCATAGCGTTGCCGGCATAAACATTCTCGGCCACAGCGTGATCCATGAACCCTACCGGAGCAATGATCTTGACTTTGCCGCTCATTACGTCCGCCTGGTCAGCCACGCCGCGGACGCCTCCGAAGTGATCGACATGAGAGTGGGAATAGACAACAGCGACCACAGGCCGCTC
>Ga0102961_1000185_pt1 | contig 10448 bp, 7 predicted proteins | sample SalPonF2_C_D1_MG_FD_84518 | JGI IMG/M metagenome (GOLD analysis project Ga0102961, IMG submission 84518) | Salt pond soil microbial communities from South San Francisco under conditions of wetland restoration - Salt Pond MetaG SF2_C_D1_MG ...
ACACCGTCGAGAACGGCTACGGGTTCTGGGTGCTATATGACACCGACGGCGACATCCTCGAAGACTTCTTCGGTGTACCGAGGTGGGCTGTCCTGGGTATCGCCTTTCCCGAGTGGGCCACGGCAGACGGCACGATCACCGAGGCCACGGCCGTGATGAACGGCTGGTACGTCTGGGCGGACGACGTGGACGGCAATCGCCAGGCCGGCGTGTTCACGCACGAGTTCGGTCATGCGGTGAACCTGTCCCACTCCCAGGTAAACGGCCACATGGCCTACGCGAGCTACCCGGCCGCCTGGGGCGGCCCGGAGCTGGTGCCCGGCGTACCCGGCTGTGGTGTTGAACCCGTGCACCGCTATGATTTCAATCCGGCCTGGGACCCGTCCCTGCGCCCGGCCGATCCGGCTACCGTGGAGACGATGTTCCCCTTCATCGATACCCGTGGCCAGGCGGCGATCGAGCAGAGTACGGTCGACCATCCCGATGATGTGGCGGCCATTTCGGATCTCTACCCCAGCGCCGGCTATGCTGCCACGCGCGGCAGCATCAGCGGCGTCTTGCGGCTGAAGGACGGGTCGACGGAATACAGCGGTATCAACGTCATCGCGCGCAACGTCAATGACCCGCTCAACGACGCCGTGTCCGGCATGACCGGCATGCTGACGCAGGGCAAGGTCGGGCCTGACGGACGTTACGTCATCAACAACCTGACGCCGGGTGAGTTCTACGTCGTGTACGTCGAGGAAATCGTCGCTGGCGGTTATCCCACGACGCCCAACATGCTGATGTCCGAGCCGGAGTACTGGAACGCAACGGAAGGCGCCGATCCCGTCGTCGACAACGCTTGCGATGCGACGCCTATCCTCGCCGAGGCCGGCGTGACCAAAACCGCCGACTTTACCTTCAATGGCTATCGCAAGGGCGTGCAATTCACGCCGATCGTGTCGGCCCACCTGACCGACATGGCCAAAAACGGCCGGAGCTCGGCCGGAGTGGCCATGAACACGGCCTTCAAGTGGGACCAGAACAGGGGTCTCATTGTCTTGCCGCCGGAATTCAAGGCCAACCATGGCGCCCTGAACGCCAACGGCCGGAAGATGCTGGTCCAGGCCGACCTGGACGGTAACGGCATCCAGGAACCGGTGCTGTGGTCCGACGGCAAGGTCATCGAGCTGGGCGACCTCAACGGTGACAGCTGCGGCGGGAGCAGCCAGAACGGAAGCAACAGCGCCTCCGGTTTCGATCTCGACGCCAGTGGCAAGACGGCCACTGGCTTCGTCTACATCGACACGGACGGCGATGGCCGTTGCCAGAACAGCTCGAAGGGCGAAGTACTGCCTTTCATCTGGGATCAAAAGAACGGTATGCGCCTGCTCGACACCACCGGCCGCGTGGATTGGCAATGGGTAAGGGGCCAGGCTATTTCCGGTAACGGCGAGGTCATCGTCGGCAGCATGGGTGGATTCGAGGCGGTTGCCTGGGTCAATGAAGGTCCCATGATCAACCTCGGCGCCGAGTTCGGTGCGCGTGACACCTACGCGATAAACCATGACGGCAGCCGGGTGGTGCTGGATACTCGTGACGGAGTTCTGTTGTGGAACGCCCATACCGGCGAAACGCAAAACATCGGCGGTTTCGAGTGGTGCGTCGATGCGCCCTACAGCGATTTCTTCGGTACGGACCTGTGCGAGCTCTACGGCGCCGAGTTCATCCAGGAAATGGAGGGCGCGATTCCCGTGCTGCCGATCGATACCACCGCCGACGGCAGCGTTATTGCCGCCCGTCGCGGATCCTTCTTCACCGGTTTCGACGGTGTCTTGTGGATCGAGGATATGGGCTGGATCACCATGCAGGACTTCTTCCACAAGCAGGGCGTGGTTGAAGCGAAGCCAGTGCCGTTCAACAACCCCGTGGCCCTCAGCGCCAATGGTACGGAACTGGCTGGTGGCGTCACCGGCTCCAGCTTCTCCTGGCTGGTCGATATGGAACAAGTGTACGTCTGTGAAGGTGGCGTATCGGTGCTGACCGGGTTCCCCGGTGGACTCCGCGAGAAACTGGCGGAGGGCGCCTCGTTCGGTCGCTGCGAATTTATCGACTGATCAGCAACACCTGATCATGGTGTCCATGGAGGCGGGGGCAACCCCGCCTCTTTTTTGGTGGAGGCTTTCCGTCGCGCTGCGGACCTTCTCTTCGACTGACCATTGCAGCCCGGTGGCCGAGTAACTGGTTGAGGTTTGCAGCGAAGCAGCCGCGTGACAAACTGAAGATCCGCGTGTCGGCAGTTCGATTGACTCGAATCGGTCCGCTTGTGGCTATCACACTCGAGCACCCGTAGCTGGCCGTTCGCTCAATGTGGCGCTGATTCGCCCGCTGGCTATGCCGGTTATACTGGCCGATAACAACAAGAATATCGGGGACAGCCGGGTTGCTATTTAATTCACTCACATTCGTGGTGTTCTTCGCCATCGTGTTGTCGTTGCACTACTCGCCATTTTCGTGGCGGACCAAGAAAATCAATCTGCTGATCGCGAGCTACCTGTTCTACGCAGCATGGAACCCACCGTTCGTAGTCCTGCTCTGGATTTCGACGATCGTTGATTGGTTTGTGGCAAAGAAGATGTTCCTGGAGCAACGCAGCGTACGCCGACGCTTATTGCTGACCCTCTCAATCCTGGTCAACCTCGGCATCCTGGGCTGGTTCAAATACGGCAATTTTCTGCTTGAGAACTGGGTTCAGCTTATGTCCCTGGTGGGCATCGAGTGGCAGGCGCCGGGCTGGGACATCGTGTTGCCGGTCGGCATCTCGTTCTACACGTTTCAGACCATGGCATATTCGCTCGACGTGTATCTGAGACGCGCCGAGCCTTCGAAGTCGTTTCTGGACTTTTCCCTGTTCGTCACCTTTTTTCCACAGTTGGTTGCGGGCCCAATCGTTCGTCCGGCGCACCTGATTCCTCAATTCGCAGTCCCGCACATGGCTACCATGCGTCAGCTCGGCTGGGGCCTTGGGCTGATCGTGCTGGGCCTCTTCCAAAAGGTCGTGGTTGCCGACGGCCTGCTGTCACCGGCGGCCGAAGAGGTTTTCGGAGCAGACGCGCACGTCAGTTTCTGGGATGCGTGGTTGGGCACATTGGCGTTCTCCGGTCAGATATTCTGCGACTTCGCTGGCTACTCGACCACCGCTATCGGGGTGGCGCTGACGTTGGGATTCTCGTTGCCGAACAACTTCCGTTTCCCCTATGCGGCCATCGGCTTTTCCGATTTCTGGCGACGTTGGCATATTTCGCTATCTACCTGGTTGCGCGACTACCTGTACATCCCGCTGGGCGGCAACCGCAAGGGCCCTGGCCGAACCTATGTCAACCTGATGCTGACCATGCTGCTCGGCGGTTTGTGGCACGGCGCCAGCTGGACGTTCGTGGTGTGGGGTGGGCTGCATGGCCTTTATCTTTCGGTCGAACGCCTCCTCACAGCCAGGTTCGCTGGCGCGGCGATAGCGAAGACCTGGCTATTCCGGGTGTGGCTGGCTCTAGTCACCTACTTCTTCGTCAACCTGACCTGGGTGTTTTTCCGCGCCCAGGATTTTGGCACGGCGTGGCGCATGATCACGTCGATGTTTGGCTTTGCACCGCAAGATGCCGGCACACCGTTGCCGACGCTTTGGATCGTTCAGGTGGTCGTAACTATCGTGGCGATGGTTGCCATCCACTGGCGCATGCGCGACACCAGTATTGAAACCGTCGTGCAGAAGACACCCGCTTGGCTTCTGGGTGTAACGCTGGCCGCCATGCTTTTTCTAATCATCATCACCCAGGGTTCCGGCAATGCCTTCATCTACTTCCAGTTCTGATATCCCCTATCGACAAATCCCGGAGCGTAACTGGGGGCTGGTGTGGTTGATAAGCGCTGCGCTGGTCGTCGCAGCCGTCGCAAGCTGGGAGCTCAAGGCGCGTTCGATGCAGCATCTGCCCGGTGACTACGATGGCTACACCAACTTCACGACGCAGTGGGCCGAAGAGCGGCGTAGGCTCGACGAGCCCGATCACGATTATCGCGTGCTGCTATTGGGATCGAGTCGCATGCTGTGGGCTGCAGACTTGGACATACTCGAGGAGGCGCTTGGTACGCGTCCTCTGCAGCTGGCGATCGCTGGCACCGGGCCCGCACTGATGCTGCACGGTATCGTCGAGAACACCGACTTCGATGGCCTGGTGCTGATCGGTGTTACGCCGTTTCTGTTCAACCGCCTTGACGAGGGTTTTTTTGGTGGGGATGCGCTTCGGTGGTACGAAGGTGCATCGCCATCGGAGTATTCCGGATACAAGATTCATTCGTTCCTGTCAGCACATCTCGGATTTCTCGATGATGGTTTCAAGTTATTCGAGCTGATCGACCACTACACAGATCTTCCGGAGCGCGACGGCGTCTGGGATCTCAACGCCGGCGAGTGGAAGCTTGGACATCATTATGCCGATCGGCAGACAGACATGTGGCCGCCCGTCGAGGTGGAGGGCAGCTTCGATAACGAACAGATCCTGGCGTTCTGGATGGTTGGCCTTGTTCGTGAGCCAGAGCCACCTGAAAAAATGGACGAAATGGCGCAAGCGGCCGTGGACTTTTTCTCGCCGCTCGTCGAGAAACTGCGGGCGCGAGGCGGTGACATCGTATTTGTCCGTATGCCCAGCAGTGGCAAATATCTGGATCATGACCTGGCCACACGTTACCGCGATCTCACATGGAACCCGATGGCAGAGGGAATTGACGCTGTATGGATCAATACGATGGACTACGATGAACTGTCCAGCGAGCTGGAGATTCCCGAATGGTCGCACCTGAGCCGTCGGAGCCAGGACGATTTCAGCCGTAGAATCGTGCCCGTAATTGAGCGACGTTACCTTGAAGCCCGGGGTCGGAGCATCCGTGAGGTTATCGGTGCTCCCGATCGGAGCGACTGACAGGAGGCCAATATGAAACTGTTCGTGGCAGTCGACTTTTCGGACCCGACGGACTTGATATTGCGGGTTGCAAAACGGCTCGCGAAGAGTCTCGACGCGTCCGTCTGGGTTGTGCATGCGGCCGAGCCAGAACCGGACTTTGTTGGATACGACGCCGGCCCCGAGGTCGTTCGTGGCCAGGTAGCGAAGGAACTGCGCGAAGAGCACCGACGCCTTCAACAGTACGCGGACCAGTTGCGCGAAGCGGGCGTGGATGCCAAAGCGATATTGGTTCGCGGACCCACGGTTCAGGCATTGCTGGCGATGGCCGAGAAACAGGGCGCCGATCACATCGTTGTCGGTAGTCATGGGCGTGGCATGGTGGCCGAGATGCTAATGGGTAGCATTTCGCAGGGCCTGATTCGGGCCGGGCGCTGGCCGGTGACGGTGGTGCCAGTGAAAAATCCGAAGGAATAATTTGCCAGGCGAACGATCCTGGGCTTCGCACCGAAGCACCTCAGACTGATTAAGGTACGCCCTTTGGATACTATCAGATTGACAAACCCGGACTTGTTCTGTCGTACCGAGTCTAGCGAGTGCGCCCCATGCCGCAAATTTGTGGATGATTCGGAGTGAGGTCATTTCATCGATCTCAATTGGTGGCTAGATTTTCCGACCCCATTGCGCAGATTAGCTTCGTGAATTTTGCGTAAGTGAGCCCGGCAAAGTTTCGCAAAGTAGTGCAAATTCGCAACGGACGCCCCGGCAACTGGTTGAAAAATATAAATCCAATCAACGGCTGGGATTTCTGAAAATCCGCGTGTCGGCAGTTCGATTCTGCCCCTGGCCACCATTCTTTGAATCAAGCTGTCCAATTAACGAGACCCGGTGTGATCTCACAACCGCATAAACTGCTGTCGCGTTCGTGACCAGGCGTAACCCAGCAATACGGCCACAAAAAACACCTCTGCGCCGAAATTGATGACCGAACTGATGAATTGCTGCAGCCATTCGGGAATCTCGAACGGCAACAGACTCGTGAGTAAACCAAGCACCGCGTCAGTGAAGAGGTTAGTCACGAACAACGAAATCTTGATCGTGAATATAGATACCGCCGCAGTGATTCCCGATTCGAACGCAGACTTGAACAGCGTCTCGACGTCATGAGAATGGGCGATCGGCAGCAACATCCAGACGCAGATGATAAACGACGTCGTCACGCCGTCGGTGCGCCCGAACAAGCCAAGATTGGCGCTGGGATCGGACTGCAGCCACGTGAGCAGCACAATAGCGATCCAGCACAGGGCCCACAGGGCGAGCAGGTGGGGCGCCACCTTGATCCAGTTTTGCTCTGCTTCCGCTGCCGTGAAATCGCGTGCCTGCTTGGCGCCTCTCTGCATCAGCGCTCGCAGGTAGATGCCCACGAGAACCGCCGGTATTACGAACGGGTAAAAAAGGGCGTTGGCGATCGACGCCAGCCATGACATCGATTCATCCGAGCTCAGCAGCGCAGACAGCACGGCCTTGATGGCGCCGACCACGATCGCGGCACCGAGGACGGCGGCCACCAGCTGCCAGAACCTCTCCATTGTCGTCTGCGACTCCTCGACCGCGGTCGGCAGAGCCGCAATATTTCGCGCTGAGTCCGCCATGTCCGACAGCCCGGCAAACGCGCGCGCTCGCCACGACTTCCAGGTATGGCCACCTTCGTCCTCGAATATCTTGACGTCATGCGGTTCGACAGGCGCGCCCGACGTGCCCCATATGAACTGATTCACGCCCACTTTCATGGCAATCTCGCGTGCGGTGCGCCGTCGAATGTCGAATGCAAGAACGCCAGGTACCACGCTGTCATCAGCGCGGCGTCGCAGTTCGCCGTCGTACCAATCGACCTCCGGTAACTTTGCCTTTTTGCGGCGCATGGCGGCCGGGTTGTCGAGCAGTCGTTGTCCCTTTTTACCGAGTTTCGCCAACGGAATAAACACGAAGGACCCGGCACCCCGTTGCTTGAGCAAGCGGTCGATTTCGGCGCTGTGCCTGTCCGGCACGGCGGTAACGTCGAGGCCATCGATCTCGATTCGGACTTCGACAGGCTGTTTCTTTTTCCTGGCCATCAAACTAATCGTGACTCGATGGGCGAGTCCTCTGCAAGGCAGTCCGCAGGTACTCTGCCAGGGTCATGGCACTGCTGAAAGCAGACTCGATGCGGCCGCGTATGCACCAGTCTCCGCATGCGGCGAGGCGCCGTTCCGCATCGATGAGTGCGGCTGAGCCTGACTGCGCTGCAATGTTCGCGTAGCGCCAGCGGTGCAGCTGGCAGACATCCGCATGCTTCGCGTCGATACCGGTGACGTCGCGCAGTTCGGCGCAAAGATGCTGCTGCAGGCTCTCGAGCGGCTCATCCATCTGCGCATCCGCATAGGCATTGGTGGAATGCGCGACCAGCGTGAAAGGTGCCGGGCGATCCGGTTTGCTGCTATTGACCGAAACCCAGCTGATATCGGCATTGCGGACCAGCGCTGCCTGCCACGGTAACTGGCGCGGCTGGTTGAATCCCAGCATCAGAGCAAAGCAGCCTTGCATCTGTGTCTCGCTCAGTGCGCGATGATGGGCGAACGATTCGGGCAGCAAGGCTGCCGCCTGGGTTGCGGGTGCCGTGACGATCAGCCAATCGAATACGCCAAGGTCTGCCCCGTCGGCGGCGATTAACTGCCAGCCCGAACCACGCGGATTGACCGATTCGACTGGAGTTTGCAGCCGGACATCGAGGCCGGAGGACAGGTAGCGGCCGATTTCGTTCATCCCGGGAGTGCCCACGAAATGCGGATGCTCGGCATCCCAGTCGCGTTCAGCCACCACGGTCCTGCGGTCGAGTTCGGCAAATCGCGGCTGCCAGATTTTGACAACGCCCGCCTGCTGCCATGACCTGACAGCAGCGATAAATGCCGGTTCGTTGGCGGTAAAAAACTGGGCACCGTGATCAAACGCGAAGGGTGGAGCGCGGCGCGTCGCCATCCGTCCGCCGGGGCCGCGAGATTTTTCGAAAACCACCGCTTGTGCGCTATCGCCGATATGCCGGGCAACCGTCAGACCGGCCAGCCCTGCCCCGACGATCGCAACGCGGCTCACGGCGACCCTATTGTCAGCATTAACATGGTCAGGACGATTAACGTCACGTTACGCCGGGTTCGCAGGTAATCAGGCGTCAGGAGTCCGGCCCGCGCAAGCCGGAAATCGACGGCCAGCAACAGCACAAAGGCGGCCGCGATCACCGCAATACTGACTGCGACGGGCGTCAGTATGAAAGCGAGCCACACGGCTACAGTTATCGCATTACTGGTCAGCAGCAGGTTCACCGGCAGCGAGTCTGCCTGGTACAGGAATGTTCCCCAATGTATGCCGGCCATAAACGAAACGATGGCGACACCGTAGGCTGCCGCGATATAGGCGCAACTGCCGATGCCGGCAACAACCGGCATCCCGATCCACGGCAGGATCGCACAGGCGATAAAGGGCAGGGTGCCCGCATAGGCCAGCACCGCATACTGCTTGCTGTCAATCATTGGCGCACTCCCGATCTATCCGTCCCCGAAATGCGAAATGGCTCGCTGCCATGCGAAACTGCCCTTGCCCGGTGTGCGAATCAATCTATACATGAATGGCTAGGCAGACAAATGCATACCAAACCTCATCTGCCAACAAAGACCTGCGCCTGTTGCGGCCGCCCGTTCGCGTGGCGGCGAAAATGGGCCCATTGCTGGCCGGAGGTCCGTTACTGCTCGCAACGTTGCCGGCGGCGTCGGCGTGAAAGTGCCTGAGGGTCCCGAAATTCGCCGCGCGGCCGACCGCATCGAACGCTCCCTGGCGGGCTCCGTCATTCAGGATGTCCGGCTTACTATCCCGCGATTGCGCCGCTTCCGCAGCCGCCTGCTCGGCGCGCGTGTGACCGGCGTCGATACGCACGGCAAGGCGATGCTGACGCGGTTCGACAACGGATTGACGTTATACAGCCACAACCAGCTGTACGGCCGCTGGTATATCACCCGCCGTGACACGCTGCCCAATACGGGGCGCAGTCTGCGCGTGGCGCTGCATGGACCGACGCACTCGGCCTGGCTGTATAGCGCCACCGAGGTCGAAATACTGACGGACGAGCAGCTTGGCGAACAACCGTTTCTGCGCAAACTCGGCCCGGACATTCTGGATTCGACGTTGCAGCCGGCGGATATCTGCATGCGACTCGAGTCGCAACGTTTCCAGCGCCGCACTCTGGCGGCGTTGTACCTCGACCAGGCCTTTCTGGCCGGCGTAGGCAATTACCTCCGTTCCGAGATTCTTTTTGCAGCCCGGCTGCACCCTGGTGTGCGAGCAAACGACCTCGACCGACGGGAACGCCAGCGTCTCGCGCGGGCTACGCTGACGGTCAGCCGGCGAGCCTATGTACTCAAGGGGGTCACCGTAACGCCGAAACTGATGCAGTCGTTAAAGCGCGCGGGGCAACGTTACCGGCAATACCGGCACTGGGTATTTGCCCGCCACGGCGAGCCCTGCCGGCGCTGCACCGCCGTTGTGCAGCGCCGGTTGGTCGCGGGCCGCGCTGTGTTTGTTTGCCCTGCCTGCCAGCCACCAGCGTGTCGGAGTTAAGAATCTCGAGGTGGCAGGCAAAGCAGGCACTGCCGACACATGAAGCCGATAAAACACTTGCCTGTCTGAAAACCTGCGTGCCGGTTATCGGACGTCAAGCGTGCAGCACTCGCTCGATCAGCGGCGTGTAACGATCGGCAAACTTCTCCAGCGCGAGGCGCGCTTTCGCAAGATGCGTCTCGTCCATGGGGAGAGACAGAAACAGGTCGCCACGCTTGCATACCAACACGCCCGCGAGAAGCAACTCCAGGTGCAGAAGAGGTCGCAGAGACTGACATCCGGCGCTGATGTCGGACGGCCTTTCCGTCGGCTCGCTCGAAAAGTGAATCGCAATCATCGAACCCAGGCCATTGGCGTACATCGGTACCGCTTTCGCGGCGAACATTTCATTGAGTGAAAGGCGAAACGCTTCCGACCAGTCAAAGAACTCCGCGGCACGTTGCGGCGTGTAGACTTTGCTCAGGGCCGCACAGCCGGCCGCCATGGAGCAGACGTTGTTATTGAATGTGCCGGCGTGGGCCAGCGCGCCCGGCAGTCTCGGGTTGAAATGCGCCATGATTTCGACGCTTCCGCCAAATGCGCCCGTCGGCAGGCCTCCACCGATGAACTTGCCCAGCGTGGTCAGGTCGGGTGCGATGCCCAGCATTCCCTGGACGCCGGCGCTGCCGAGCCGGGCCGTTTTGATCTCATCGAAGATGAGCAGAATCCCGTATTCCCGTGTCTTTTGCCGGAGCATCTCCAGGAACTGCCGGTCTCCGCGGATATTGCCGCCGGCGCCGAGGATCGGCTCGATGAGCACAGCGGCAAGCTGGTCACCCACCTGATCGATCAACTCGGCGGTGCCTTCGATGTCGTTATAGTCCGCCACAA
>Ga0102961_1000187_pt1 | contig 10420 bp, 7 predicted proteins | sample SalPonF2_C_D1_MG_FD_84518 | JGI IMG/M metagenome (GOLD analysis project Ga0102961, IMG submission 84518) | Salt pond soil microbial communities from South San Francisco under conditions of wetland restoration - Salt Pond MetaG SF2_C_D1_MG ...
CAACCAGCTGAACGCATTTATCAACGAGGTCTGGTCGCTGGTCGCCGAGGGTGTCCTGCCGCCGGAGGAAGGGGAACTGCTGATCGGACTGGCTGAGGACATTATCCTGGCTATTAGCTGACAAATGCTTGCGTCAGCCGGAAACCCCGCCGAGTGGCGGGGTTTTCTTTGCGGCCATGGAGAAACCGGTGCAGGATAGTCCGCAATGAAAAGAATCATCATTTTCACCGTCATTGCACTTGTTATCGCCGCGGCAACTGGCCATTGGTACTACTCGGATCGCGGCCGATTTACGACCGCGCCCGAATACACCGGGCTGGCCCGCAGCGTCTCGGGCAACGACCTCGTCTCGGATCGCGACCCGGCCGCAGTCCTGCGCTTCGATCCGTCATTTCAATACATTGGCGGGCAGAAATTCATTCTCTACGGGGTGGCGGATACCGAACAACACTTCTTCGTCGAAACCGACGATGATGACAAACTGAAAAGCGTCTACTGGGTGCAGTACGAGGCCTACTTGCCGGAGAAGTCCTACACCTATGACTATGACGACTCGCCTCTCAGAGTGAAGCTTGGCGATTACGAGTTCTTCACGGATGCCGAGGCGTTTCATTACGACCCGGAGAAAAAGAGAAAGGCGGGCACCGACGGTGCGATGGTGCGGCAGTTCCTGGCTGGCAAGGGATATTCCTATCCGACCGAGGTGGCCTATGCGCGGATGGTTTACCTGACCGATGCATCGCGGCAGAAAGAACTGATGATCATCTTCATGGACGATCTCGCATCTTACGAGCTGACCGCGGCGGAGCTAAACGACGGCGGCGCCAACGCCGCGCGCTGGCCGGAGATCGAGCAAGCGCATCTCGATCGGATCAGGGCGACGCTGACGATGCTGCCACTCGCGGCTGCACAATGACCATTGTCGAAGTTACGGGAATAGACGAACGGTAACTATCGCGCTGAGTAGTGAAAGCGTCGCTTTCGTCAAGGAGCCGGGCAGGAAACACCATATGCAGTAACGGAATATGACCCGCGAGTTGCGCGACGAAGATGTCGCGCGGCGGAAGGCGGCAGACAAGTAGCACTATCCGATGCCGCGCGCGGCGTGGCTTTAGCGAGTGGGTTAGAGGCAGCCGCCAAAAACGTCGGGGTCCGCATCGCGGATTTCGATCGGCCGGCTTTCAACGTGCGTGCTACGCGCCGCATCGCAGGACGTTGCTGCACTGCACGCCTCAACGTTCGCGATGCATCGCCTAACTCCTGACGACGCCGACACGTTAGAATCCCCGGAATTCCATAACTCGAAGAGCAGCGAGGGGCGCCCGAATGCAGCAGATCGTCGACACCATCAACGGATTCGTCTGGAGCGCACCGCTCGTTTATCTGTGTCTCGGCGCCGGCCTTGTTTTCTCGATCCTGACGCGGTTCGTCCAGGTGCGCTTGTTCAGCGAAATGATCCGGCTGCTGTTTGTCAGCAAGGAGTCGGAGCGCGGCATCTCCTCGTTCCAGGCTTTGGCGGTGTCGCTGTCCGGGCGGGTCGGCACCGGCAATATCGCGGGCGTTGCCGCCGCAATCGGCTTTGGCGGCCCCGGCGCCATATTCTGGATGTGGATCGTCGCGTTTCTCGGATCGGCCACGGCCTACATCGAATCCGCGCTGGGCCAGATTTACAAGGAAGAGGAAGAAGGCGAGTATCGCGGCGGACCGGCCTTCTACATCGAGAAGGCGATGGGCTCAAAGGCGTACGCCTGGGTTTTCGCGGTGACGACGATCATCGCAACCGGGCTGTTGCTGCCCGGCGTGCAATCCAATGCAATCGGCAACGCCGCGGACCTCGCTTTCGGCAATGGCACGATGCTCGACACGGGGGTTTTTGGCACCATCAGCGCCACCAAGCTCGTCACCGCCGTCGTCGTCGTATCGATCCTCGGGTTCATCATTTTCGGCGGCGTCAAACGTATCGCCCACTTCACCCAGGTCGTCGTGCCATTCATGGCGCTCGGCTACGTCGTCGTTGCCATCGGTATCGTGCTGATGAACCTGTCCGCGCTGCCCGGCATTCTTGGCCTGATCGTCGACAATGCATTCACCCTCGAGGCGGTGACCGGTGGCGCCGTGTTCTGGGGGGTCAAACGCGGCATCTTCTCCAACGAGGCCGGCCAGGGAACCGGGCCTCACGCCGCGGCCGCCTCGGAAGTGGACCACCCGGCCCAGCAGGGGCTGGTGCAGGCATTCTCGGTCTACGTCGATACGCTGCTGGTCTGCACCGCGACGGCGTTCATGATCCTGATCACGCAGTCTTACAACGTCGTCGACGGCAACGGCGACCCGCTGGCCGGTTTCCACTTCGTCGATGCCGCCATCGATCCCAACACGCCCACGTTCACGCAACTGGCGGTGGAAAGCGCGATGCCGGGGCTCGGCAAACCGTTCGTCGCGATTGCACTGTTCTTCTTTGCGTTCACGACGCTGCTGGCCTACTACTACATCGCCGAAACGAACGTCGCTTACCTGCGGCGCTTTTTCAAAGTTCCTTACGAGCTGGTGATCCTGAAGCTCGCGCTGATGGCGTCTGTATTCTATGGCGCAATCCGCACGGCAAGCCTGGCGTGGGGCCTCGGCGAGATCGGGGTCGGCCTGATGGCCTGGCTCAACATCATCGCGATCCTGATCCTGTTCTTCATGGGCAGACCGGCGCTGAAGGCGCTCGCCGATTACGAGAGTCAGCGCAAGGCCGGCGTGAAACGGTACAGCTTCGATCCGGACAAGCTCGGTATCAAGAATGCGGATTTCTGGCGTCAGCGGAAACTGAATTCCGACTAGCGGCGACCTGCGCCGTCAACATGCAGGACGAATGATTGCAGCGTGCCGGGCCGGCGAACAGGCCCGGCACATCAGTCATTGTCGAAGCGAAATACGCTTCGAGCGGAACGTCGAATACGCCGGCGATGCGAAAGCCGACCTCGAGCGAGGGAGAGTAGTTTTCCTTTTCGATGGCTACGACCGTCTGACGAGTCACACCCATGCGCTCGGCGGGTCATCTCGTCATTCAGGAACCGGAGCTTGCAGTCTCCAATCTGCAGGTCAGGGATCGGCCGTGGCGCCTGCCGCGGCCTCGCGACGGGCAATCTCCGCCGCCTGGCGGTCGACGTCGGCTTTGACCTCGGCCATCAGCGCCTGGTAGCGCGGATCGTCGCTTAGCGCCTCCATGCGCGGGTCATGATGGGTGACATAGTAGTCGCGCCAGCCGAGTGCGACGGCGCGGCGCAGACGCCCAATCGCTGCGTCCGGGTCACCGCGCAGAAGCGCGGTGCGCGCGTGACTGTACAGTTGTTGCGAACTTTCGAGACCTCCCCTCGCCTCGACCTCGGATCCGTGCTTCTCGAGCTGGTCGAGGAGGGTCGCCGCGTCGCCCTGCCTACCGGTGAGGGCCATCGACCAGGCCAGCGTCTGGCCCACGACCGGGCCTTCCTCAATGCCGAACGACAGTTCATCACCCAGCGCCGGCTCCAGCAATTCGACCGCCCGCGCATGATCGCCGGCGAGCGCCAGTAAGACACCATATATCACCGATTTAGATGCCGGCGCGACGCCGCTCGCCGCCGTCGCCGCCTCGAACCGCCGCAGCGCCTCCCTGTACTCGCCACGCCAGAGCGCCGGCCGGTAGCTGACGAACAGCCAGCCGACCCACATCGGCGAGCCCGCTTCGGGTTGCGGGTCGCGGCCCGCGGCCGCCACCTCCGCGGCACGATCGTGCTCGCCCAGCAGCGCGTAGCTCCAAGCCAGCTGCAAATGGCGCCAGGCATTGCTGTCAGCGGGCCCACTGTCATCGGCAACCACACGTTGCGCGGCCGCGAGCATGTCGGTAAATCGTCCCGTCTCACGGTAAAGCGTGACCAGATCGATCAGGACCATCTCGCTGGGCACCGGCACCTGCGCGAGGCGGGACACCAACGCGATGGCCCGGTCGGAATCTCCCCCGCGATGGTAGCTAAACGCGACATTCATCGTGATCGCCGGGTGAATCGGGTCGATGGCCATGGCTTTTTCGAGTACCGCACGGGCCTCGTCATCGCGGCCCTGCCCCCCCAGTGCCTGCGCCAGCCAGTTGCTGGCATCGACCATGTGGGGCTCGTCCGCCAGCACGCCACGTAAAATCGTCTCGGCTTGCTCCGGCGCGCTCTCATTGTAGGCCAGCACCATACCCTGCGCGGCTCGCGCCCGCGGCAGCCCGGGTTTCAACGCCAACGCCTTGTCGGCGGTGTCCCACGCTACTTGCAGCTTGTCGGGGTCGTCCTCCCACATGGCCAGAGAAATCGCGTACTCGGCCCAGGCTTCGGCATAGCCCGGGTCGAGCTCGACCGCTTTTGCAAGTTCGGCGCGGGCCACGGTCACGTGACGCTGGTGGACCAGCTCGCGCCCCGCAAGATAGTGCTGGTAGGCAACGATGTCGGGCTGATAGACGGCGTCATGTTGCGGAACGATCTTCGGAGCGACCGTCGTCGCAACGAAATCCGCGATCTCCGCCTGGATGGCGAACACGTCTTCCAGCCTGCGGTCGAATGCCGCGCTCCAGCGCTGCGCGCCGGAATCGTCGACCAGCTGGGCGCTGATCCGCAACCGGTCGCCGACCTTGCGCACGCTGCCCTGGAGCAGGTAGCGCACGCCCAGCAGCGTACTGATGCGGGGGATACGGTAGTCGCTGCCTTTGAACGCAAACGAAGATGTGCGCCCGATCACATGCAGTTCGCCGAAATCGGCGAGCTTGTGCAGGATCTCTTCCGAGATGCCGTCACAGAACGCTTCGTTGTCGGGGTCGTTGCTGACGTTGGCAAACGGCAGCACGGCGATCGAGTTATCCGGCTTCTCCGGCGCCGCCTCGTCGTCGCCCACTCCATCGCCGGACTCCGCCACCTGCGGCGTTTCGATCAGGTCTGTCACGGCACCGAAAACGATGATGGCAGCGATCAGCGCAAGGGCAGCGAGCACCGCGTAATCGGTTCGTTGCAGCGAAAGCGGAGCGGCCTCGGGTCCGTCACCGGCCGCGCTCGTGCGCACGATGCCGTGAGCGGTGACATCGAAAAACCAGCCGAACACCAGCGCCAGCGGAAATCCGAGCACGGCCGCGACCAGCAGAATATTGATCGCCGAATCCGGCAATACCCACGCCGGGAAAAACAGGTCTGCCACCTGCATGACCAGCCACGCGCCGACCACGTAAAGTCCGGCGGTGCGGAACACCCGCCGGCGGCGCAGTTCGCGAAGCCACTCAGTCAATGTTCCTCCGGACCCTCTTGCGGACCATCGCCGGGCGTACCCGGCGGTTCGTGTCTTGATGGGTTAAGGATAGTCCAGACCGGGCGATGTTCCCGGCTACCCACTGCTGTCGTTCCGCTGCCAGTGTCACGCTGCGGCGATGCCCGATGACATTTTCGACCGTTCAGAAGCGCACGCCGCTGACATGGCGTTCACGCGCTATTCACGATTGGCCCGCGCCGCGTCGAGCTCCGCTATGAAATCGCGCTCGGCGTCTCGTTCCTCGACTTCCGCGCGCTGGCGATCGACGTCGGCCTTGACCTCGGCCATCAGGGCGTTGAACCGCGGGTCGTCACGGAGGTCGTCGAGCCTTGGGTCTTCGGTGTAAAAATAGTATTCGCGCCAGCCGGCATCGACCGCCGCGCCGAACCGCTCCAGAGCCAGCTCCCTGTCACCGAGGAGTAACGCGTTCTGCGCCATCAGGTATTGATGCAAAGACGGGGTATACAATACTTCCTGAAGCCTGGCCTGCCAGCTCGCCTCGATGTCCCGGAGAAGATCGAGAGCGGCGGCCTCGCGCGGGCCGCCGCGGCACGACCATGCGAGCGCGTGGGCCGCGCGGTACGCATTATCGTCCTCGCCGAAGAGCCCGCGCAACGGCTCGAGGGTGTCGCCGACCAGCAACGCCGCGCCGTCGCAGTCACCTGCCAGCGCTCGGACCTCGGCATTCCACCACCGAACTATGCTGTCCAGGTCCTCGATCGGCTCGCCGCGTGATTCGAGGATCTCGCGGGAGAGGCGGGCCGCTTCGTCGTAACGCCCCCGAAAAAAGGGCACCAGCATCGGGAAGAAGGCTTTGAACCAGTAATCGGCAGGGACTTCCTCCCGGGTGCGCCGACTCCAGTAGTCCGCTTCGTCCCACATCCCGAACAAGGCATAGCTGAGAATGAGATCGTAGTGCATGTCGAGATGCCGCAGCGAGCGTCCTTTCGCGATTGCGTTGAGTTCTGCCAGTCTCCCCTGCTGCCGCAACAGATCCCTCATCCCCATGAACGCGTGATGGGGCGGCCGCGGTACCTCGAGAACCCTCAGCAGCGTCTGTTCGGCTCGCTCGAGCTCGCCGCGGTCCGCGTAACGTTGCGAGAGGTTGAGGTTGACCACCGGATGCAACGGGTCGAATACCAGCGCGCGTTCGAGCCGCTTCACGGGATCCTCGCCCTCCCCGAGCGCGCGCGACGGGTTGCCGAGCCAGTTGATCGCATCAACCATGTTCGGTTCCGCCTCGAGCGCCGCATACAGCGCCTTGAGCGCGCCGCGATTGTCCGGCGGCCGCTTTTGTTGCAGATAAAGACCTTTCGCCGCCAGCGCCCGCGGCAGACCCGGGCTCAGCTCCAGCGCGGTATCGATCAACTGCGCAGCTCGGTCGAGGTTCGCCCGACCCGGATCGCCGATGAGCAGCGCGATCCCGAGATCGGCATGGGCCACGGCAAGCTTCGGGTCGATGCCTATCGCCTTATCCAGGTACTCGATTGCGCGAGCAACTTCGCGCTGGTGAAGAGCCTCGCGCCCGCGCAGGTATACGAGGTACGTATCGACGTCGGGTTCGTAGCCGGTACCGACGACATGCGAGACCCATGGCGCGATCGTATCGACGACCGCCTCGGCGATCTCCTTCTGGATCTCGAACACGTTCTCGAGACGCCGGTCGAAGTCCTGCTGCCATTTCTGGACACCGCCGGCATCGACAAGCTGCGCGGAGATCCGCAGATCGTCGCCATGCTTGCGCACGCTGCCCTGCAGCAGGTAGCGGACCCCGAGCAGCGCGGCGATTTGCGCGATGCCGACGTCGCTGCCCTTGAAGGCCTCGGACGACCTGCGCGCGATCACCTCCAGCTCGCCGAACCCGGCCAGGTGGTTGCGGATCTCCTCGGAGATGCCGTCGCAAAAATACTCGTTGTCGGGGTCGGCGCTGATATTGAGGAACGGCTGCACGGCGACACGGTACTGCGAAGCATCCGGCAGCGGCGGTTCGGCCGGTCCCAAAACGGTCGAAACGACAAACGCGAGGACAAGCGCCGCCGGCACCGCCAGCCCGGCCAGGATGCCGTAGTCGCTTCGCTCGAGCGTGCGCCCTCCCGGCTCAACGCCATCCGCAGCCGGCAACGTGCGCTTGAGCCCGTGCGTGGTGATGTCGAAGAACCAGCCGAACACGAGCACCAGCGGGAACAGCGCCACCAGCCCGATCAGCAGGTCGTTGATGGCCTCGTCTGGCAGGCCCCATGCGGGGAAGAAGACATCGGCGACCTGGATCAGCAGCCAGCCGCCCACGACATACAGACCGGCCGTGCGAAACACGCGGCGGCGGCGCAACTCGCGCAGGAAACCGTTTACGTTCCGGTCGGCTTTCGGCATAGGTCCGGCGTCGAAGACGATTAACCGTTATCGGCAACAAGCATAGCGCAACCGCCACCCGGTCTGGCGCGATCTGTCATCGGCGCTTCACGTTTTCCTCACATTTGACTCACGCCGGATTCACGCAGCCCCACCTATTGTCTCCCCCGAAACCGGCGGCCAACGCCGACATCCTCAACAAATGGAATCGTTCCCAAGGAGATAATCATGCAACATCCAAATCATCCGGGCCTGGTAAAACATACCGCACTGCTCACCGGTATCGTCGCCGGAATCGCCCTGACCTTCTCCGAGCGCGCCGCCGCCGATGACGACTGGTATATCCGCGCCGCCGGCGGCATCTCGTGGATCGACGACGATGACAGCGCGGATCTCACCGACCCCGCCGGCACGCAGAACGCCGACGGCTCTTTCGACACCGGTTACACCGTGAGCCTCGCCGTCGGCCGCTGGTTCAACCGCAACTGGCGCGCGGACCTCGAGTGGGCGTACCGCAGCAACGACAACGACGAAGTCGTGCTCGACGACGGGCGGATTGCCGACGACGGCAATTTTGCTTCATCGTCGCTGTCCGTGAACGGCTACTACCACTTCACCGACGGCCGCGAAATCGGCCGAATCAGTCCGTACCTGGGTGCCGGCCTCGCATGGGTCAACGAGATCGACATCGACCTGGAGGGGCTGGGTGGAGAATACGAGGATCTCGAAGACGACGGGTTCGGAGTACAGGTGATGGCGGGGCTCTCCTACCGTCAGAGTCAGCGCCTGCGCTGGGACGCCGAAGTCCGCTGGCTCTATTTCGACGAGGCCGACCTCGACAATGCGGGCGTGAAACTGGAAAGCGTGGACTACAACCCGCTGACCGTAACGCTCGGATTCAGCTACTCGTTCTGACCAACTTCGACCCGGGAGACCGAAATGGACCAGAGAGACGACATCACCCCGGCGATGATCGCTGTCGGCGCCGGCCTTGCCCTGTCGCTGCTGAGCGCGATCATCCATCTGCTCTGAGCACCGAGGGAATCCACATGCACTCAGGCGACGAAACCCCACCGACGGATTACGCCGGGCATAGCCCGACCGGGGTGGACACTATGCGCTCACGCGGCGCACTCGCGATATTGATCGTCGAAGACAATCGCGACATCGCAGAAAACGTATGCTTGTTCCTCGAAAACGCCGGACACGCCGTCGATTATGCAGCCGGTGGACGCGAAGCACTGCGCCGCGTGGGCGAAAACAGATACGACGCCCTGATCGTGGACGTCATGCTACCAGGCATGGACGGACTCGCATTGTGCCGCCAACTCCGCGACCAGAACAACGTTGACACGCCGGTGCTGATGCTGACGGCACGCGACCGGCTCGACGACAAGCTCGACGGCTTCGACGCGGGCGCCGACGACTACATGACGAAGCCGTTTGAACTCGAGGAACTCGAGGCCCGATTGCTGGCCCTTACCCGGCGCGCGAGCGGGCGCACGAAGAACAAATTGATCGTCGGAGACATCGAACTCGACGCGCAGGCCATGCGGGCTAGCCGGGCCGGCATTGAACTCGACCTGAGTCCAACCGGCTTCAAGCTGTTGCAGCAGTTGATGCTGGCCTACCCGAATATCGTGTTCCGCGACGACATGGAGCGTGCGATTTGGGGCGACGACCCGCCCGACAGCGACGCCCTGCGCAGCCACGTGTTCGCATTGCGCAAGGCGGTGGATCGGCCGTTCGACCACAAGGTGGTGAAGACCGTTCACGGAATCGGATTCCGCCTGCAACCCGCCAATGCGGACTAGACATTACCTGCGGCGCCGGATCCTGGCGGGATTCGCGCTGTTCGGCCTGACCGTGGTCGGATTCTCGATCGGCACTTTCGTCAAAGCGTATTACGACGGTCAGGACTCGCTGACCGAGGCACTCATCAACGCCGAGGTCGCGCGGATACAGGCACGCTTCGCGATGGCCGGCACTGCGGCGCTGCCGCGGCAGGAACCGCTCTATGCCTATACCCGGATCGACGATATGACCCCGCTGCATGCCGAACTCGCCGCGGGGCTCGCGCCGGGACTTCATGAAATGGACACCGGGACCGGACCGGCGGTCGAACGCGACATGGCGATCTGGGTCGGCGAACTGGAAGGCACCTCGGACCCGTTATGGGTGGTATTCGATATGCCGGACGTCGAGACCATCCCGCGTATCGCCCGCGACTACTCGGAACTCGCAGTGGCATATGGCGCGGCGCTACTGCTGTTCGGCGGCTGGCTCGCGACAACGATATCGCGCCGCATTTCCGAGCCGCTCGAGCGTTTCGCCGCGGAGATCGAAGCGCAGCCACCCGGCCAGTGGCGCGGCGATTTCGCCGCCCGTTACGATGTCGGCGAGGTTGGCGCGATGGCCACCGCGCTCGATACGACGATCCGGCGCAATCGCGACCTGCTGGAACGCGAACGGGTATTCATGCAGAACGCCAGTCATGAGCTGCGCACCCCGATAACAGTGGTGCGCGGCGCGGCCGAAGTGCTGGAGACCCTGCCAGAATTACGCGGCAGTCGCGCGCAACAGATCGTGCAACGCATCGCTCGTGCCAGCCGCGACATGACGGCGCTGACCGAAGCGTTTCTGTGGCTGGGACGCGAACCCGACAGCAACGGCGACAGGGCCGAATGCGACGCTGAACAGGTCGTCAAGAATGCGCTACGACAGACACTGCACCTGCTACAGGACAAACCGGTCGAGGTCGGGATCGAAAGCG
>Ga0102961_1000197_pt1 | contig 10213 bp, 8 predicted proteins | sample SalPonF2_C_D1_MG_FD_84518 | JGI IMG/M metagenome (GOLD analysis project Ga0102961, IMG submission 84518) | Salt pond soil microbial communities from South San Francisco under conditions of wetland restoration - Salt Pond MetaG SF2_C_D1_MG ...
ATCGAGAAGGCGTTTCACGAGCACGGCGTCAATACGTTCTACGTTTCGCCCGTGATCAACCAGCGCAGCATGGTGCGGGCCCTCCGCCACCTCGTGTCGCGGCACCGCGACGAGCTGCGCATCGTGCTGGCCAAGCCAACCTTTGGTGGATTTTTCCTCCAGAGCTTTGTGGAGCGCTGGCTCAAGAAGCTCAAGATCGAGCAGGCCGATCTCGTGGTCCTACAAGCTCAGCGCAAACCTCTAAACCAGAAGCTCGTCGACCGCATACATCGACTCAGGGACAGCGGCAAGGTGCGTTTCGTGGGCATGTCCAGCCACGAGCGGCCCCTCTTCGGCAAGATCGCCCGCGGAGAGGTGAAGGCGCCGGTGGACTTCTTTCAGATCCGTTACAACGCCGTGCACACAGGAGCCGAACAGGACATCTTCCCGCACCTGCCGCAGGAGAACCGGCCGGGTATCGTGATCTTCACCGCCACCTGCTGGGGCAAACTCCTCAACCCCAAGCTCATGCCGGCAGGCGAGCGTCCGCTGGCCCCAACCGACTGCTATCGCTTCGTTCTATCCCATCCCGACGTGAACGTCTGTGTCACGGGTCCCTCCACCGCAACGCAGATGGAGGAAAATCTCAAGGCCCTGGACTCCGGGCCCCTTGACGAGGAGGCGATGAATTGCGTCCGACGCATCGGCAAGCACATCTACAGTATAGACAGCAAGCCCCCCCTCCTCGCCCGATGATTCCGGTGGTGTCCGGCACCCACATCCGCGACCTAGCAGCAGCGATAGGGAAATCCTTTTTGGAAGCTTTGCCTTTTTGATTTTTTATGGATTTTACGATATATGCAAACGGTAAAGAAACAAAATGCTCTAAGTTCAAAAAGCACACAAGTTTAGAGTTTATCTATGGAACTCGAAGCACTTCGATCATATCTTCTTAAAAAACAAGGTGCATTTGAAGATTTCCCTTTCGGACCTGAAGTAATGGTTTATAAAGTTATGGGAAAAACGTTTGCACTTGTTTTTTGGGGTGAATCGTCATTACGAATAAATCTTAAATGTGATCCTGATCTCGCCATGCATTTTCGTGCCTTGTACAAAGCTGTAACACCCGGCTATCATATGAATAAAAGGCATTGGAACACCATAACTTTAGACGGCTCAATACTCAATGATGAAATTCATGCAATGATTAATGATTCATATAGTTTGGTGGTTAGAGGCTTAAAAAAAGCTGATAGAAAAAACTTGGCAATGGAGGTCGTGAATTTCACATATGAACGATAATAAATTCAGATGCGCCTGGCCGGGTAGTGATGAAATAATGATTCGATACCACGATGAAGAATGGGGCGTTCCCGTACATGATGATTTAATATGGTTTGAATTCATAGTTCTCGATGCCTTTCAGGCAGGACTTTCATGGAAAACAGTGCTCCACAAACGAGAGGCGTTTAGACAAGTATTTTATGGTTTTGATCCAGTGAAGGTTGCTAGAATGTCAGATAAAGAAAGAGAAATTGCCCGCCAAAATCCGGCCATCATCCGGAATCGTTTGAAGATCAGGGCTACTGTTAATAATGCTATAGCTTTTCTCAAAGTCCAGGAAAAATGGGGATCTTTCGATTACTTTATTTGGTCGTTCACCAATGGGGAGATAATTCATAATTCTTGGAGAGATTTGAAAGAAATACCTGCTTCCACCCCACTTTCTGACAAGGTAAGCAATGCCTTAAAAAAAGAAGGTTTTTCATTTGTAGGAAGCACCATTTGCTATGCGCTTCTCCAGGCATCGGGTGTGGTCAACGATCACTTGGTACATTGTTTCAGGTATAAAGAATTGATTTATGGCTGACAGAACAGGTTCAAACAATTCGTTTCCCACCTGTTCTAAAACCCATGATATCAACATATAGCGATCAGTTGAACCTGCGATATCTTCAATGACCTACAGATATCAACCCTTTGAATTAATGTGATACCCAAAAGAAATCACACGTTTTTAAAAGATCCATTTTTGTGCTATAGTCTCAATATAACACAAGTTTGACAACTCCGATTTTTGCCGTATAATCTTAATGTATCTTTAATTTCAGTGTAGCAAGCACAACCACAAGATAAGGTATGCACCTTACCCTGTCCCAAGACAAATCTGCCATGACCAATCCGATTAAGAAACTTCTGGCCATGACGCCGGAAAAGCAGATGATTTACAGGGTGGGGAGGCGGACAGGTATTTTTTCTAAATTAAATGACCTTAACAATCCAGAACTGATGGATCACGTAAAGTAGCTCGAACAAGATATGGCGTTTCCGTAGATTCAGTAGACGAGTTCACGGATAAGATAATGAAACAATTTATTTAAAGTCTTTTGATAAAAAAGTTTTAGTTAGACATATAGGAGATAGTGAATATGGAAAACACAATGATATCGTATGACCCCAGTAACGGCGAACGGTTGGGGCAAGTCCGGGCCACAGCGATAGAACAGATTCCAGGGGTGGTTAAAAATGCCAAAAAGGCTGCCGAAACCTGGAAAATACTTGGACTGGACGAGCGTTTGAAAATCATTCAACAGGCCTATGCACAAGCAGAACCCCGAATCAATGAACTGGCTGAACTGCTCAGCAGGGAAATGGGGAAAGACATTCAACGGTCCTCTGGAGAAGTGAACGGGACAGTGCTTGGCGGACCATATATCGCTAAAGAAGCAAGGGAAGCCTTTCAGACCAAACAAGCCGGAAATGGAACTATTATCGAATACAGACCCTTGGGGGTTGCTGCGGTCATATCGCCATGGAACTATCCCTTGGCCATGGCAAATAATCTCATTGTGCCGGCATTGGTTGCAGGAAATACAGTCGTATTCAAACCCTCGGAAGAAACCCCTCTTGTTGCTGATGCCTTTGTAAAAATCCTGAACCAGAAACTGCCGGAGGGTGTCCTGCAGATAATTTATGGTGACGGGGATCAGGGAAAAGCATTGGTGGAAAGTCAGGTCAACCTGATTGCATTTACTGGCTCCCAGGCGGTGGGAAAAGATATCATGGCCCGGGCAGCAGGTGGATTGAAACGCCTAGTCATGGAGCTGGGTGGAAACGATCCTATGATCGTCTTGGAAGATGCTGACATCTCAGCAGCGGCCCGTTTTGCCGTTGCAAGCTCATTTGAAAACGCGGGTCAAATGTGCACATCCACAGAAAGGATTTATGTGGATAAAAAGATTGCGGATACCTTCGAAAAACTGGTTGTGGAAGTGGCATCCAGATATAAAACAGGCCCCTGGAATATGCCTGGTGTGAACATTGGCCCCATCATCAACCCAGATCAACACGCAATGATAATAGACCATATCAGGGATGCTGAGTCCAAAGGTGCAAGAATCCTTCTTGGAGGCTCCCAGCAACCAGAACGGTATATCAAGCCAACAGTCATTGCGGATCTCACCCCGGAAATGATCATGGAACAGGAAGAAACCTTTGGTCCTGTTGTGGCAATGAGCCGATACACCAACCTTGAAGAGGCTGTCCAAAGAGCCAACAACTCTTTTTATGGACTCGGTGCAGTTGTATTCGGACAAAGGCATGCTCAAAGTGTTGCCGATCAAATTGAAGCCGGAATGGTCGGGATCAACCAAGGTGTTGGTGGTGGCAATGCCCCCTGGGTCGGTGCAAAACAGAGTGGGTTTGGTTTCCATGGTTCGCCTGACGGTCACCGACAATTTGCCCAGGTCCGAGTAATAAGTTCATAGTTCATACTATGTCTAATGTTTTGAATAGTGATTATAATAGTCTATCCAGCGATCGGCCGGAGAGTGACAGAGCGATGACACCAGATTTAAGAAGATGGCAGCTCCCTGTAAAAATCGCAAAAGAAAATCATATATTAACGGTTTAACCCCTTACCTGAACAGGAGGAAAATATGGCGACACGTAAAGCAACTGCCAGATGGAATGGCACGCTGAAAGAAGGCAACGGCGTAATGAAATATGGTGAAGTTGAAGGCCCTTTTACATTTGCATCCCGTTTTCAAGAGGGCAAAGGCACAAATCCTGAAGAGCTTGTTGGGGCTGCTCATTCTGGATGCTTTTCAATGTACCTTGCCGCTATTATGAGTGCGGATAATTTTACACCTACAAGCGTACAGACAACGGCTTCAATTCATTTGGGAGAAGATGACGGCCCGAAGATTACCAGTATTGACTTAGATTGTGAAGCAGAGGTGCCCGGCCTGGATGCTGATAAATTTGCTCAATATGCTCAAACAGCCAAGGAGAAATGCCCAATTTCAAGACTATTTGCCGGTACAGAAATCAATCTTTCAGCGAAATTGATCGGATGATCTTTAGGTGCTCATCTTACACCGCTTCTGAAACATTAAGTTACTTGACAGAAAAAAAGAACAGGTACTTTATTTTTGACACAAAGGGGAAGATAGGTCCGGATTATCGGACTTTACCCTATTTAATAGTATGCGGGGGGCTTCAGTTACATATAACTTAGAAAAATCTGCGACAAGCTTAGATACGTCGATTAATGTTGTAATTGATTATCTTGACCAACTAGAAGCGTAAAACCATTAGAATCCATCTCAAAAATCATCTAAGGGCCCATGGCGGCGTTGAACAGAGGTTAGAATTGCTTACATACTGCTTGTATACTCCGCTTTTTCATCTATTTTCGTCATGCCCTAAACTCTGTCCATATTTTTGATATTGGTTCTATATAAATGAAAGGAGAAGATCATGAAAGCAGTAGTTTACGAAGAGTATGCCCCGGATGATGATTATAAGAAAATCTTGAAGGTAAAAGATGTAGAAGAGCCCAAACCAAAATCAAACGAAGTCGTTTTCGAAGTTAAAGCAGCTGCGTTGAATTACAACGACATTTGGGGGATGCGAGGAGTTCCCATACCCGTCCCGCTACCGCATATTTCGGGCTCCGATGCCGCAGGCGAAGTCATCGCTGTCGGGGAGGATGTAACCGGAATCAACGTCGGGGATAGAGTTGTCTCCCATTCCAATATGTCGTGCCGAGTTTGTTCCGACTGTACCGATGGTCGTGAATATGACTGTGGGAAGCGGGGGATTTGGGGTTTCCAGACCGGCCCGTTGTGGGGCGCTTTTTCGGAAGTTACGCATCTTCCTGAGGTAAATGTAATTAAGATTCCGGACAGCTTGAGCTTTGACGAAGCCGCCGCAGCCTCAATGACCCTTCTCACTTCCTGGCATATGCTGGTTGGAAGGGCTAAGATTATCCCAGGACAAACCGTACTTGTAATGGGAGGCGGTTCTGGCGTCGGTATGTTTGGAATCCAGATTGCTAAACTCTACAACTGCACAGTGATTGCTACGGCAAGTTCGGACAAATTGGATCAATGTATCCAACTCGGCGCTGATTATGCCGTTGATCACAGGAAGGATGACTGGCACAAAGAAGTCAGGGCTTTGTGCAAGGAAATCTCAAAGAAAACAGGAGTATCTCCGGGAATTGACGTGTCCTTCGATCACATCGGTCAGACCCATTTTAACAAGCAGCTTACGCTGCTCAAATATGGTGGAACGCTGGTTCAATGCGGCGCTACCACGGGTTACGATGCCAAGGCTGATCTAAGGCACATTTTCTTCAAAGGAACCAATATTTTAGGCTCAACGCAAGGAACTAAAGCTGAAGTTGAACAAGGACTTTACTGGATGTCTCAGGGAAAGATAAGGGCTGTTATCGACTCCGTATACCCTTTTGAAAAAGCAGCCGAAGCACATACCAAGATGCTCACGGGAAAAGGTCTCTTTGGAAAAATTTTAATGAAACCGGAGTAACATCAAGCTAAACCAAATATGGGGCTGGCCCTTCTATAAGAGTTAGCCCCGTTATTCGTGCAAGAGAATATTATGGCAAGTAAAAAATTCAGAGCCATGGTCGTGCAGGAAGCACCAGATGGTAAATATATAAGGCAAATTACTGACAAATCACTGGATGAATTGCCCAAAGGTGAAGTATTAATTAAGGTTAAATACTCATCCTTAAACTATAAAGACGGCCTTTCCGCCACTGGTCATCGGGGAGTTACCAAGAATTATCCTCACACCCCGGGAGTGGATGCCGCCGGTATTGTAGAACAAAGTTTCAGCGATGCATTTCAACCCGGAGATAAGGTGATTGTCACCAGCTACGATCTTGGCATGAACACTTCCGGTGGTTTTGGACAATACATCAGCGTGCCGGCCTCTTGGGTTGTCCCGCTTCCGGACAATCTCTCGCTAAAAGAAAGCATGGCGTACGGTTCAGCCGGGCTTACCGCCGGTTTTTGTATTCTTAAACTCCATGAGCATGGCATCACCCCAGATAAAGGAGAAGTATTAGTTACAGGAGCCACTGGTGGAACTGGCAGCTTCGCCTTAGCCATGCTTGCCAAAATCGGATATCAAGTGGTCACAGTAACCGGAAAGATGAATGAAAAGCAGTTTCTTATCGATCTTGGGGCAAAGGAAGTCATCTCCAGAGAGGAGGCAACCGACACTTCCGGTAAACCTTTGTTGAAAGGTCGGTGGTCAGGTGTAGTAGATTCGGTGGGGGGTGAAATTCTAGCAACGGCCATTCGGTCCACCAAACCTTATGGCGTCGTCACCTCCTGCGGCAACGTGGCGTCGCCTGATTTGCATATTAACGTCTACCCTTTCATATTGAGGGGTATTACGGTTGTCGGTATTGATTCACAGAGTTGCCCTATGGCCTTTCGCCGCAGGGCATGGGAAAAAATCGCCAATGAATGGAAGCTGACGGTTCTGGATCGACAGACTTCCGTTTGCTCACTTGAAGAGTTGGATGCCGAAATAGATAGCATTTTAGCAGGAAAGCAAAAAGGCAGGGTGATAGTCGATTTGGCTAAATAAGAGTAGATGCGTCAAAAAGATAGAGGGGTTGATAATAGTTTGTTTAGTTGTGATACCTGCGAGTGATCCACGAGCGCGCTTTTTTATATAAAGTGTGATTAACTGCACAAAAGATGAGGGTAGGCCCCTCGCAGCCGGCTTACAGGAGCAGGCTTCAAACCGCCTCAAGCTGCTGTGGCCAAAAGCCATTACAAGATATAGTGTTGACGGGATTGCAAGATTTTCATTAAAATATTGAAATTGGGGGATAGATAGGTTTTTAGTATCACATCAATCTGGAATCACTAGATATGTGCGTTTTTTTTCAAGGTATCAAAGGCCGACGATCATCCTAAAAGTATATAAAATACCCGCATTTTTCCGAAACGACAATCTATTTATTGATTAAATTTCGAATAAGTCTTTCCCTTCAAAAAAATTGAAGGAATCGGAGTCCATTGAGAGATCAACTGGGAGCTTTGCCCTTACCTGTAATTTTATAAGGTTCAGTAAAAATTGGTAAATAATAGCAATTGACAACCTGACTTGCCTTAAGTATCTCAGTTCTAATTGTTACCGTAACCGGGAACTGAAATCTGCATCGCCACGATGAGGGGTTTATCCGCATGCCGACTGAGCCGACAAGCGCCGTCCGGACCACAGCCCGACCGGCCACGTTCTCACTAGCGGCGAACTACGATCCGGAACTGGATCCAGCGCTCGCCGCGTATCCGGTCGATGAAGTTTACGGCAAGTTCCCCGCCGACGGAGTCAGCGGTGGCCGTCCCCGCTATCTGGCGACACCGCTGTCGGAAGCCGATCTGGGGCGGTATATCAACGTGCTCGACCGTCATGATATCGCCTTCAATTATCTCCTCAACGGCGCCTGTTTCGGCAACCGCGAATGGACGCGCCCGTGGCAGAAGCGGGTGACGGCTCTGCTGAGCAAGCTGGGCAACTTGGGCGTGCACCGGGTCACTGTATCCACCCCTTTTCTTTTGGAACTGGTCAAGCGCCGTTTCCCCGAGTTCAAGGTAAGAGTCGGAATCTATGCCCAGGTCGACACACCCCGGCGCGCCCGTTTCTGGGAAGAACTTGGAGCGGATGCTATTACGCTGGAGAGTTTCTCGATCAACCGGGACTTCCGCCGTCTAGCGGCTATCCGCCAGGCGGTCAGTTGCGGTCTGCAACTGATCGCGAATCACGTCTGCTTCCTGAACTGTCCGCTGCAGACCTATCATCAGAACGGGTTCGCACATGCATCCGACGACACCAGCACGCTCTTCATCGACTACTGCTTCCTGCGCTGTTCGCGGTTGCGTTTGTCGGATCCGTCGCAGTTCATCAAGGCGGCCTGGATCCGGCCGGAGGACCTCGCCGCTTATGAAGCGATGGGGTACACGACATTCAAGCTTCTGGAACGGGGAATTCCGTCCGCGGAACTACTGCGGCGCGTCAAAGCTTACAGCGAGCGGCGGTTCTCTGGCAATCTGGCCGAACTGCTGCTGTCTTACGGGTTCAAGGAGCCGGCCCGCAGGGAATCGCTCTGGACTCTGCGTCATTTCTGGAAGCCGTGGCAGGCAAATCCGCTGCGACTGAAACCGCTGCTTGACTTGGCCCGCCTCCAAGGCATGCTCTCGTCATTGCCGGAGTGTCCGATCCGGGTGGATGCGCGGCAGATCCCCGAGAACTTCCTGGACGGTTTCCGCGACCGTGACTGCGTCTCCACGGATTGCCAGGCGTGCGGCTATTGCGAGCGGATTGCCGAGCAGGCCGTCTCGATCTCGCCTGAGTACCGCACCGCGGTGCTGGAAAAGTACGCGGAAATAGACGATACGATGGCAACGGGAGGGCTCTGGGGTGTTTGACTCGCGCGCTACCGCAACGGAGTTCCTGGACCGGCCGGACTGCGATCCGGCGCTGGCCGCCGCCAGCTACCGGTTCATGGAGATGGTCAATCGTCGCTTCGGTGGCATCCGGATGGTCCGGCGCTTCCTGGCCACTGAAAGTGCGAGGCGCCAAGCAGGCGGTCCCCTACGCGTCCTCGACATCGGCTCGGGAAGCTGTGACATCCCACTGGCTGTGAGCCGGTGGGCGAGGGCGCACGATATCCCTCTGCACGTCACCTGCCTGGAAATTGCGGGCCACACGGTTGACATTGCGCACGAGCAGCTTACCCGAGCAGGCAACCCGGCGGTCCAACTGCTTCAGGAGGACGTCTTCACCCATCAACCCGCCGAACCGTATGATTGTGCCGTGGCCTCCATGTGCTTCCATCATTTCAGCGATGCACAGATCCTCACACTGCTGCAGAGACTCCGCGGTTTCGTGCTCAACAGCGTGCTGGTAAACGATCTTCGGCGCTCGCGACTGGCGTATCTGGCGGGAAGACTGCTGGTGGTGGGTACGCCGCCAGGGGTCCGGCATGACGCCCTACTCTCAATACGACGCGGCTTTCAGATCAGTGAACTGAGTGCCTTGTTGCGACAACTTGCCAACGTCACTGTTTCCGTGGAGTCCGCCCGGTGGTTTCGGATCGCCGCCATCGTCCGGTTCAAACCAGGAGACGATTTGTGAAGACCATTCTCAAAGGTCTGGGAACCGCCACCCCCCCGCTCTATGCAACGCAGGAGGAGGCCTACGAATTCTTCACCGAGCATTTCCCCATGGAACCGGCCGAACAGAATCTCTATCGCCGTATTCTCCTGGACGGCAAAATCAAAGGCCGATATCTGGGGATGGATGCCAAGACGGATGCCCTCGAAACCGACCCCGACCGTCTGCTGGCGCGCTTTCTGAAGTTCGGTCGTACGACAGCCGTTGCCGCCGCGCGCCGCGCGTTGGCGGAGGCTGATGTGGAAACCGCTGAGATAACCGGTATGATCGTCAACACCTGCACCGGCTACCTCTGCCCGGGACTCTCCTCGTATGTCGCGGCAGACTTGGGACTCAGCCCGTCGATTCGCTTTCAGGACTTGATGGGGATGGGGTGCGGTGCGGCGATCGCAAATCTCGAAGCCGCTGTCGGCATTCTGACCCGTAGCGGGGAAGGCCCGGTTCTCAGCCTGGCCGTGGAGATCTGCACGGCCACAATTTTCCCCAGCCATGAGCCGGAGCTGATCGTGAGCAACTCTATTTTCGGCGACGGCGCCGCCGCCGCCGTGTTCGACTTGGCGCCAGACAAACGCCCGGGCGGTCTGGCGCGCATGGTGGACTTTGCGACGGGCCTGTATCCCCAGTATCGTGAGGCTCTGCGTTACCGGACGGAAGGAGGCCGCCTGCGCAACCAGCTGAGCAAGCGGGTGCCGGTCATCGGCGCACACACCGCGACAGAGGTGGCGTACCG
>Ga0102961_1000198_pt1 | contig 10201 bp, 8 predicted proteins | sample SalPonF2_C_D1_MG_FD_84518 | JGI IMG/M metagenome (GOLD analysis project Ga0102961, IMG submission 84518) | Salt pond soil microbial communities from South San Francisco under conditions of wetland restoration - Salt Pond MetaG SF2_C_D1_MG ...
CCTGGCGGCCGTATTTCTCCTCGTTGGCCGGCGCCGTCCGGACGCTGACCCGGGACCAGTCGAGATCGAGTTCTTCGGCGACGATCATTGCCAGCGTCGTGCGCACGCCCTGGCCCATTTCGGATTGCGACACCGTTATCGTGGCGCGGTTATCGGGGTCGATGCGGACGAACACATTGGGCTCGAAGACGGATGCTTCAGCCGCCTCCTCCGAGATGCCCGGCATCGCCATGCTAAGCAACAGGCCGCCGCCGGCCAGCCCGCTTACCCGGAAGAACTGGCGTCGCGTCAGTGTCGCTGCCGGTGTCGCGCGACGACGTTCGGCTACCCACTCAGGATCGAAAAGGTCACTACTCATGCGGCATTCCCTCCGTCGGCAGCGCGTTTGATCGCGGTACGGATGCGGACATAGGTGCCGCAGCGGCACAGGTTGCCGCGCATCGCCGAATCGATGTCGGCGTCGCTGGGGTTGGTCCTGGTTGCGAGCAATGCGGCCGCGCTCATGATCTGGCCGGCCTGGCAGTAACCGCACTGCGGCACGTTTTCCTCGCGCCACGCGACCTGGACCGGATGGTTGCCGTCGGGCGACAGCCCCTCGATCGTCGTGATGTCGTGTCCGGCCGCGGCGGAGACGGCCAGCACGCACGAGCGTGTGGCCTTGCCGTCGAGATGAATCGTGCAGGCGCCACAATAGGCCTGACCGCACCCGAACTTGGTGCCGGTTAGCCCGAGCGTGTCCCGAAGCGCCCACAACAGCGGCGTGTCGCCGTCTACATCTAGCTCCACGGTCTGGCCGTTCACCTTCAATTTGTACACGCCGCTACCCCGTCACATGTAATTGCCTGAGAGCCTAAATATAGCAGCGGCGGAATAACGGGCGAACCTGGCGTGGCTGCGGCCGGGCGCCAGACGCACGACTCGCCAGCCATCCGATTGGAGCTGTTTAAGGACAGTGACCGTAACTGTGGATCCGGGCCGTTATGGAAAAACGAAGCCGCGGCCGGGTGGTTTAATGTGGTAGTTTTTGACCTTCAGGACAGATGTTTGTTCGTATAAAGCAGCCACTACGCAATCTCTGGGGAATGGAAATGACCGGAATAAGGGAATCGAGGATGGTCCTGTCGGGCGCTCTGATCATAGTGCTCGCGGGAGGAGTGAGCGCCGGCGATGCCAATGCAGCGCCGGGGCAAAACGCGGACAAGGCACGCGTCATCGAGTACTGGACGCCGGCGCGCCGCGCCGCGGCGATGCCAAGGGATCTTGTCATCGACCAGCGCGGTCTGGGTTACCTGCGCCGCGCTGATGGATCTCTGAAGCCGCACGGCCACCAGATTTCGGCGGAGGCCGGTGGCGCGAAGACCCCGCAGGCGCGACCGGGCGATGGCGGTAGCGACACGACGCCGCCGGTGATATCCAGTCTCGACCCGGCCTCTGGCGATACGATCGGTGGCGCCTACACTTTCTCGGCCGTCGTCACTGATGACGTCGGTGTCCGTTCGGTGACTTTCGAAATAACTTACCCGGACGGCGTAAACACCCAGTCTTTCTCGGCAACCAATACCGGTGGTGACTCTTGGAGCGCTGCGCTGTCGGGCTTCACCGATGGCGACTGGAGCTGGCAGGTCGCCGCCACGGACACCGCCAAAAGAGGCGGTAACTCTGCGATTTCGGCCAACACACCATTCACCGTCTCCACTGGTGGCGGAGGCGGTGGCGGTGGTGGTGGTGGCGACACCATCACGAATGCGCCATGGACCGGTGGCGGCGATGTCCAGCAAACCGCTGGCCGGCTCTTTTACGAAATGCCGGCGAATTCCAAGCGCAAGGGCCCATGGAACGGCTATGTCTGCTCCGGCACGGTCGTGACCGACAATGCGAGCGGTCGCTCGGTGATTCTGACTGCCGCGCACTGCGTCTACGACGACGCTAACGGCGCCTTTGCCCGCAACGTGTTGTTTATTCCGAACCAGGACGGCACGACCGGCAGCCGTACCGACAGCGACTGCAGCAACGACCCGATCGGTTGCTGGGTAGCATCGTTTGGTGTCGTGGATGCGAACTGGACCCAGGCGGTGTTCCCGGACAACATTCCATGGGACTATGCGTTCTACGTTGTCGACGACGGTCCGGGTTCGCACCAGCCGGGCATCAATTCGAGTTCAGATGTTCTCGATGCTGCCGTGCCGGCGCTCAACATCGACTTCGATGAACCGAAGGTCAACGACGGTACGGCGGGTTCGGCGTCCGCCGACTTCACTCACGCGCTCGGTTATTCGTATAGCGACGATCCGAACTTCATGTACTGCGCCGAGGACATGACCACCGAGGGCAGCGACAACTGGTGGCTGCCGAGCTGTGATCTGTCCGGCGGTTCATCCGGCGGACCCTGGGTGCAGCCGCTCAGCGGTGGTACCGGTCCGATCATCTCGGTCAACTCGTGGGGTTATACGACCAGCCCGGGTATGGCCGGTCCGAAACTGAACGGCACGTCGGCGAGTTGCGTGTTCAGTGCGGCCGCGTCGAACGGGTTTCCGGAAAATGCCGCTGACGGGGATGCCGGTTACGCGGTGACTTGCCCGTAGTCGCGAAGCGGCAAATCGCTGCCTGATCGCAGGAACGGAAACGGCGCGCCTCGGCGCGCCGTTTGCTTTGCGACTGCCGGGAACTGCAGTATCGACACCACACCGGACAGGCCGTGTCTGCATAGTTTGCAGTTTCGACGACGTGTCCGGAGCGAAGCGAAACCGGCGTCGACGTTGCCTCGAACGATTCACCCGGCGCTCTCGATTTCTGCCTGCCGGGGACTTTGTTTTACATAATCTTTTTCAATTCCGATTTTCCCAATCCGCTGGAATCCGACCGGGCGTGACCGACCGAACACCTCGTCACCAACTCATCGGAGGGGAGACAAAACTAATGAGAATTCGTTCATACGCTTTTTTTGCCGCGGTCGTTCTCGCAGTAGGCGCCGCGGGCACCGCGTTCGCCGGTCCGAAAGGACAGGGGCCCAAGGGCCCAACGATCGTTGACGTCGCCGCATTCGTGAATTCTCAGAGCGGAGAGTTCTAAACGCTGATCGCCGCGGTCAACGCCGCCGATCCGGCCGTGGCGGCGACGCTGACTGGCGGTGGCCAACACACGGTGTTCGCGCCGACGGACGCGGCCTTCGCTGCGCTGGGCCTGAACTCGGCCAATCTGTGCGTGCTGTCTACCGACGAACTGACGAAGATCCTGCTCTACCATGTCGCAAGAGGCAATCGTGATGCGGGCGAAGTGACGTCATGGGATACGATACGCACCTTGCTTGGCGCGCGTCTCGAACAGGCCAACGGCGTCCTCACGGATCAGCTCGGTCGCAGCGCTGACATCGTCATGCCGAACGTTCCGGCTGCGAACGGCATCATCCACGTGATCAATGCGGTCGTGCTGCCGTTTGCGCCGACCATCGATCCAGGCGGTTGCCAGTGATCCATTCTGCTCGCAGATGACGAGCTTTTGTGCAAGATTCGGCCCCGCCTTCTGGCGGGGCTTTTTTTTCGCTAACGCGCTGCCCCCGGGGACGTGATCGCGTCTGCCGCGGCAGATATTCAACGCACGAGTGTTTGCGTGCACATTGACGGCTTGAATCGCCGCGCCAGAGCGGATTTCGCGAGCCGGCTTCTCTTGTGCTTCAGGCCATGCAAAACTGGTGGCGGCGACGGCAAGCGGTCCTGAGAAGGTGTCACCCGAAAAACGGCTCACGGCGCTCGAACATGCGGTCCGCCCGCGCGTGCTGGCACGCTACGGCGGCCAGCTCGCGATCACCGTGGCAATCCTGAATGTCTTGCCTCTCGGGGCTGCCTTGTTCGCCGGGGCCTTTGTCAGCGCGGCGGCGTTTGCGTGCGTCGTAGCGCTCCTTGGTTGCTGTGGCTGGCTCGGCCTGCGCGTCGAGGCGCCCGAGGAGATCCAGGCCAACGAAGCGCTTATGCTCGCGGCGGCCGCGTTCGTACTGACACCGCTGGCGCTGGCATGGCCGCTGTCCACGTACGGCCTGACGCCGGTCGATGCGTGGTTCGAGGCGGTCTCCGCCGTGACCACCACCGGGTTGTCGACCATCGCGGCACCACAGCAGCAACCCTGGGCGCTGCTACTGACGCGTTCGTGGATGCAATGGTATGGCGGTCTCGGGTTTGCCTTGCTTTGTGTCGTGATGCTGGTGCCACGCGGGCTCGCCGCACGCCGGCTGCTCGAACCGAGCGGTGCAAGGGAATTGAATATCCCGTCAATGACCATCCATGCGCGCCAGCTTTTCGTGGCATACATGGCGATGAGCGTCATTGGATGGCTGGCGCTGTGGCTGGCCGAACGCGACGGCCTTGCCGCGCTGATGCACGTGCTCTCAGGCGTGTCCACCGGGGGATTCTCGTCCCTCAATGCCAGCCTTGCAGGCTTTCGTCACCCGGCATCCGCGTGGGTGCTCAGCCTGATCACGCTGGCGGCGGCGGTTAGCCTGCCACTTTATTTGAGTGTCGCCCGCGGCGACTGGCGCCGGTTCGCGATGGATCCGGAGTTTCGCGCCTTGCTGATCATGACACTCGTATTTGCCGCCATGCTGACCGCGATATTGGCGGCCAGCGGCATCAACCTGCCTGCGGCCTTGAAACACGGTTTTTTGCTCGGCGTTTCGGCGCAGACAACGTCCGGTTTTTCCAGCCTTGATCCGTCTGTATTGCCGGATGCCGCCAAATGGACGAGCATCCTGAGCATGACTGTGGGCGGCAGCGTGGGATCGACCGCGGGCGGTATCAAATTGCTGCGGCTGCTGGTGCTGTTGCGTGTGGTTCAGCTTTTCGTCCGACGCATGGGCCTCCCACCTCATGCGGTCGCGGAGGCTCGAATCAATGGCCGCGTGCTGGAGGCCGGCGAGATTCTGCAGATTCTCGCGGTGCCAACGCTGTTCATTGCCGCAATTGCCGTGTCGGTCATCCCTTTCCTCGTGCATGGTTACGTTCCCATCGACGCGTTGTTCGAGGTCGTTTCGGCAACGGGCACGGTTGGGCTCAGCACCGGGATTACGGGGAGCGATCTTCCGGGAGTCTTGAAGACCGTTCTCGCTTTCGACATGCTGGCCGGGCGCCTCGAATTTATTGCGCTGCTGGTAGTCTTGTCTCCTCACACGTGGTTCGGAAAGAGGTACGAGAGCGAATGAGAGCCGTATTCATAGGCGCGAGTCCGGCGACACTGGCAACCGTCCGTGTGCTGATGCCGCGCGGCCACGAGGTCGTGATCATCGAGCGCGACAAGGAGACCATCGAAGCCCTGGCCGAGACGCTCGATTGCGGCATCCTCCATGGCGACGGGAGCCGGCCGGCTCTGCTGAAGGAGGCAGACCCGCACAGCACAGACTTCCTGTTCTGCCTGACAAACAACGAGCAAACCAACATCATCGCAAGCCTGGTCGGACGCTCGCTGGGTTTTCGCCGTGTAATCACCCGCATCGAGAACCCCGACTTCGAGCACATCTGTCTCGAACTCGGTCTCGTCGATATCATCGTGCCGGAGGCCACCGTGGCCAGATACCTTGCGGACACGATGGAAGGCCGCGATCCGCTTGCGCTGTCCGCGGCGCTCGGTGGCGACGCGCGGATGCTGTCTTTCGTGATCGGCGAAGACGATGCCGGTCCGATCGAGAATCTGAAGCTGCCCGGCGATTCCAGGATCGTCTGCCTTTACCGTAACGACAAGCTGGTTTTTGCGGAAACGGATCTCGAGCTTCACAAGGGTGACGAACTCGTCGTTATCGGACGGATCGACGATGTCGACGCACTGCGTGAGCGCTGGTCCCGGAATCACGCCCGGTAATTCGGCGACAGTTACCCAATTTCGCACTGATCACGGACAGCTAATCGGGGACAGTGACGTCGAGCCGACATTAGGCGCACTGTCCCCAAACTGCTCCGAATTCCCTCTAATCTCCCTTGCGGTCTCTGATTTACGCGGGCCCGCAAAGCCTTTCGCGCGAACATCATAGCGCGCGAGGCGAGTTGCCCCGCCACCGTTACCGGGTCACTACAACAGTTCAGTGTTTGCCACGCGAAGCTTGCCGTTGGCATCGCCAGTGATGGGGGTCCGCCAGCGCACAGCAAATATCGGCGCACCGTCGAGAGGCTTCCATTCAACCGCGAACGTCAGCATTGCGGAGTAGATGGCGCGCGCCGCTTTGCACGCATTCGGAACAATCTCGCCGCAACGGCCAGCAGATTTGGTACATTGCGCCCTACGAAAAACGTTAGGGGAAGACTGATGTCTGCAGGACGATTACGCAAAACACTGGGACTGGCGTTGGTGCTCGCGCTCGTAACTGGCTGCGCCAGTATCGACTACGATTATCCGCGCACCGAGTCGCGGGCGCTCACCGACACCAACGACACCCAGCTCGGACGAATCGTCCAGCCGATCGCCGCGGACAAGGCGGAAGGCGAGTCCGGTTTCCTGCCGATTCGCGATGGCATTAATGCACTCGCGGCCCGGTTGATGCTCGCAAATCGTGCCGAGCGCTCCATCGACGTGCAGTATTACCTTATCAAGAACGACATCGTCGGCCGCGCCTTCGTCTACAGCCTGCTGCAGGCCGCCGATCGCGGTGTGCGGGTGCGGCTGCTGGTCGACGATATGTTCACGTCCGGGGTCGACGTCGGCCTCGCCGCACTCGATTCGCATCCGAATTTCTCCATCCGTATTTTCAACCCGTTCAAGCGTGGTGCGGCCGGCCGCTCACTCGGTGCGATTACCGGTTTCAGTCGAATCAACCGGCGTATGCACAACAAGTCGTTCACGGTTGATAACCAGGTAACGATAATCGGCGGGCGCAATATCGCCGACGAGTATTTCGGCGCCAGGAAAGACGCCAAGTTCGGCGACCTCGACGTAGCGGGCATGGGTCCGATCGTCCACGACATCTCGAACATGTTCGATACCTACTGGAACCATGAAACGGCCTTGCCGGTGCTGGCGTTCGTCAAGGAACTCGACAACCCAGAGACCGAGCTCGCCCGCGTGCGCACCAATCTGCGCAGGTCCATGGACGACGTCATGCAGACCGAGTACGCGGCCGCGACAAAGGCGGTGTTCGACCAGTTTATGGACGCCGACGGCAGCCAGTTCCGCTGGGCGCCCTACAAGATGGTGGTCGACTCTCCGGACAAGGGCATAAAGAAAAAGGCGAAGGATGCGGACCAGATATTGACCCCACTCGTAGCGTCTTTGCAGGCAGCCCAAAGCGAGGCGCTGATTGTCTCGCCTTACTTTGTACCGCGAAAACGCGGTGTTGAATTTTTTAGTGAACTCGAAGCGCGCGGTGTCCACGTAACGATCGTTACCAATTCTCTTGCCGCAAACAATCAATTCACGGTGCATGCCGGTTACGCGGGCGCGCGCAAACCGTTGCTGGAGGCGGGCGTGGAGATCTGGGAAGTCAAACCGCACGCCGATATCAAGGGAGCTGAAATCGTTGCCGCGGTCGGTGCCAAGGCGACGCTGCACACCAAGGCGTTCATCGTCGATCGCAAAGAAATGTTCATCGGCTCGTTCAATTTCGATCCTCGCTCGGCCAACATCAACACCGAACTGGGCGTCATCATCTATCATCGCGGCATGGCCGAGCAATTCGCGAAATTTGCCGACGAGACGCTACCCATCGGCGCCTACGAGGTGTTCCTGGACGACCGCAACAAGTTGCGCTGGCGCGACAACGATATCGATCCGCCGTTCGTTTATGACAAGGAACCGGAAACCAGCTGGTGGGATCGCAGGAAAGTCGGTTTCGTCAAGATCCTGCCGGTTCGCGGTCAGCTCTAGGGGTGCACGATCCCGAGCAGCGAATCCAGCCGAACGTGTGACTGGCGCAGCACCTCCTGCACGCTGTTCCAGCGTGTGGAAAGGCCACCGTAGCGGCCGCGATTGCTGGCCAGGTGATTGATAAACGGCTGGCTTTGACGCATGCCGTCGGTGTTGCAGCGAATGAATTTCTGCTGTTGTGCGTCGATACCGCGTGGCATCAGTTCCGGGTAGTCGTCCATCAGGACGTTCAAATTACCGCGCACGAACTCCATGAATGCGGCAAGCGTGGAAGTTTCCGCGCGCAGTGAGAACAGCAACCTTCGCGGTTCGGCGTCGTCGAGCTCCGACAGCATGCCGTTGCTGATCATCTCGTCGACCGTGACCACCGTCACCGGGCGCCATTCGACGGCAGAGAGCGTGGACAGCGCGAAAATAGTCTGACACTGATCGTCGGACAGTGGTTCCGCCCCGGGTTGCTGCATAAGAAGCACCAGGATATCCCGCGCCTCGTCTGGAGTTTCCCGGTATCTCTCGCCCGTCAACCTCGCGCTTTCGTCGGCCGCGGCCAGTTCGTCGTGTAGTTGCGCGAGAGCCGGTACTCCCTTCGAATTTCTGCGCCGACGCACAGACTCGGCCATACTGCGCGACGATGCAACCGATCTTTGAGGAAGCGTAGTCACAGAGTCGTCAAATTCGAGCAGGTTTGGTTACCGTCCATTGTGGAAGGAAAAAGATACCCGGCATTGGCCGAATCTCTTCGGGTTTTCGCGATCGCCGGAGGGCGACATTGATTATGTTAACAGTGGAGATCGCGAGGTTGCTGCTAACTAATAAATGTGGACCTTCGACCAGCAGAAATTCCGGTGTGAACAGCTTTTTCTGAAAGGGTAGAGCGCCACACAAGTGCTATACTTCTGGGGTAGGCCTCGTGGTTTAGTTAGTGTTCTTTCCCGCCCACGATTTCAAAAAAATACAACTATAAGCTGTTCCCACCGGGCCCTAGATCATCTTTTCGCGAGTTCATGAGCGCGTGGCGCGAGTTTGCGGTGCTTGCTCCGTCAGTCGGGAGACCAAAGTGTGTCTGCGTGATTGCCGCTGTCCCAGGGCCTCCAACGAGAGGGCAGGGACCAGCGGGCTCGTGCACCAGCAACACGAACCGCATTTCCGGCGTCGGCTTCTCGGCGCGATAATCAGCATCACCGCTCTTGGCCTCACGGTGATGGCCGTTCCGGCCGACGTTGTCGACGTCGCCAACGGATCGAGCGCCGACACTCGGACGATTCCTGCGCACTGGCAACAGCTGGAGGACGCGACAGTCGGGTTCTCGCTATTTCATCCACCGGACTGGGCGGTCGAAGAACGCGTCGTTTCCACCCAGTTTGCGGATGGCGCGCGTTGCCGCAGCGTTCGCTTCATCGATTTCGAACCGCCGGCCGATTCCGGCGCGGCTGCTCCAATGCAACAGACATTCGTGCAGGTTTGCGCAATGCCGAAGGCGCATGTTGGTTCGCTGGATCATTACATGCGCCGCGTGTACGGCGAATCCTTCGATCGAACATTCACTCCGGTCGACCTGAACGGGTCACCCGCCTACCAGGCCAAAGGCACGGGAAATTCGCGGACGATTTTCGCGGAGACGGATAACGATTTGATTCAGATTGTCGCTGCTATTGCGACATCTTCCGAGAGGTTGGCGCAAAGGCAAATACAAGTACAGCAAATTCTCGGGAGTCTTCAACTGTAGTGAGCAACGGTAATTGCTTTACCGAAAGGGAGAAAAGTAATGACACAATTAGCTCGATTCGGGGGATCCAGGTCCTGGGTTCCGACTATGGGGAGAGCCGCGGCTCTCGGTTTATTTGTAGCCGGTATGTTCGGCGCGGGGGTAACGTTTGCCGAGTCGGCCGACGACACTTTTACCGGGCCATCGGCCGCGGGCGAGCGGCTGATGAAGGAAAGACAGGGTCTGCTGCCTGCCCCGGAGGCCAGAACGGTACAGCCTGCACCGGAGCCTGCAGCACGACAGATGGACACTACGGTAATCCAGGCGGCGCCGCCGGTTCCAGGCCTCGATATCCAGGTCAATGATTCATCGCTGGATACTGGCGAGAGCACGACACAGAGCGAAACGTCGATGGCGGTGCTTGGCAACACCATCTGTGCGGGTTACAACGATTCCGGCACCAATCGTTATTCCGGTCTTGCCCGATCGACCGACCTCGGTGCCACCTGGACCGATCTCGGCGAAATCGGCCAGCGTGGTGATCCCGTGATCGCGGTGCACGAAGCCAGCGGTGCGTTTTACTACGCCGAGATCGCGACGATCGGAGGCAACCCGGCGATTGGCGTTGCCATCTCTGACGATGACTGCGCATCGTTCGGC
>Ga0102961_1000200_pt1 | contig 10133 bp, 7 predicted proteins | sample SalPonF2_C_D1_MG_FD_84518 | JGI IMG/M metagenome (GOLD analysis project Ga0102961, IMG submission 84518) | Salt pond soil microbial communities from South San Francisco under conditions of wetland restoration - Salt Pond MetaG SF2_C_D1_MG ...
CAAGGTCTGCAGCGCGTGGCTCGAGTAAAGCGAGTAGCTGCGAATCACGCATGATGACGAGTTGTTTTTCTAAATTATCTTGGGCCAGCAGATTTTGGCGAATATCTCGTAGCAGGCTGAAGGCCTGGAACTGACCACCGACCAACTGTTCGGTACGACGGTTATGATCGTGCAGGCTGACCAAGGCATAACCGACAGCAAACAAGCTGAACGCCATAATAACCAGATAGCCGAGGGCGACTTTTCGGGTTACCGTAAAATAAGATCTCATCACTGCTCCTACTCGGTGGGGCACAATGCTATTCTCTTGACACCTTTCAGCAGGCAGTGCAGGGAGCGATGGTCGTGCCGTTCTTTTCTCCATCCGTCTGCCTGTACGGGGCCCCAGCCAAACTCTTTGCAATAGACCTCACGTCTTATGCTCTTTGCCTCTCTGATCAGGTCGTCGGTCAGGGCAGGCACGACCTGGAAATGTTACAGGAAATGTTTACGCAGATGGGTGAATTCGAAAGAAGTTTGATTCTTTGGGTGATTGTCATGATTCAGACGCCTCGATGCAGAGAGTTGCTAACACTCTACCTCGGATTGATGCGAAAACAATATTGTGCGTGATGCGACATGACCCCTAAAGCCTTAATTGGAAGCTGATTAACGCGGCGGATTCACCTCGCAAGGGCAACAGATGGATTGATTCCAAAAAATACCCTATTGGGTGTTCTAAAGCCAAGGCCTTTTCTGGGGCGGTTGTTCCTAACGGCTGGGGTGTGTTACTGTTCTAGCCCATGATATCAAAACGAATCTTTCTTATCGTGACGGTGGACCGACGGGTAGAGGTTTTCTGAAGAGGGCTCCCCGCCTGCTGGAAAATCACCTCTGGGGTTTTCGAGACTCCTGCGGTCATGCCGCCTATCTCGACAAAAGGCAATTCGGGATTTTTCTCGCGGCAACGCTACTGATACCACACTCAAGAACCTTTCTTTCCCTCCAAGAGATAAAATGGGATGATCGATCTAAAATCCGATCATCGAGGAATGAAACTGCAGCAGACAAGGAGAAAGGAATGCGAAGTTTTATACTGATTTTATTGATGAGCCTCTCCATCCTCCCTGCCGGACGAGCGATAGCTGATACCCAATATGTATCGGACCAGTTGACCATCACCTTGCGCAAAGGTGAAGGCAACCAGTACAAGATACTGAAAATGCTCAAGGCCGGAACGCCGGTGGAAACCCTGCAGGAGGGGACGGCAGGTTACGTCCTCGTCCGCACCTCGGACGGCTCTAAGGGCTGGGTGCGGAAGCAGTATCTCACCAACGAGACGCCAAAACCGATCGTGATCGCCCACTTGGAGAAAGAGCGGGAGCGGCTGCGTGAACAGGTCACCCAACTGGAAAGCCAGCAGGCGGAATTAACGGCCAAACTGGAGAATAGCCGCAAGGATCTTTCCGGGGGGAACGCCGCCTTTGCTGATCTGCAGAAGGAATTGGACAAAGTACAATCGAAATATGACGATTTGCATACCAACGCTTCCAACGTAGTGGAACTGGCTAAAGAGCATGATCGCCTAAAAGCCCACAACGATCAACTCTTGGCTGAAGTCGATCAGCTGCGGCAGGAGAACGAAAACATACTCTACACTGGCGCCGTCAAATGGTTTCTCGCCGGCGCCGGAGTTTTCCTCGTTGGCGTTATCTTTGGAAAAACATCCCGAAAAAAGAAGGGGTTTTCCTAGTAATTTCTGTCCCAAAGTGAATCAGGAAGATGGTCAGATATGTTCTTTGATTCAGCCAAAGCGTTGTCGTTGCAGTGGCGCTACATTCCTTGAGCCCTCAAATTGTCAGTTAGAAGAGTATTTGGACTGGAATAGGACCGGAGAACAAAAAGAAAGAGTGACCCTGGGAAGGTCACTCTAGATAAATACTGGTCGGGATGACTGGATTATTAAATGTCACGACTTCTGAGAAGAAAACCGGCTTACTATTGATAGAGGTATTCAGTAAGCTCTTTAATCCACAAAATTATGGCTACCAGGGTTCGATCCTTGGTGGCCTTATTATTTCTCTGATGAAGACAATTTGACAGCGTTGAGCTTGATGATAATGTGGTAATGGGTCTTCATTTTCCTACCTCCAATCGTGAAAATGAGCCTGAGCCCTGTTGTGATTTTAGCTAATCCACAGGGCTCTCATATATCACGACTTGTAGTAATCACTAGGTAAAAACAACTCAAAGGAGAAAAAAATGACAAAATCAGAGTTGATCTACGTAATTGCAGATAAAGCAGGATTGAGTAAGGCAGATGCTTCTAAGGCTTTGGCCGCTACACTTGAGTCAGTTACTGAAGCACTTAAATCGGGAGATAAAGTAGCCTTAATCGGTTTTGGTACTTTCAGTGTGTCACAGCGTGCAGCTCGGACTGGCAAAAATCCTCAAACTGGCGAAGCGCTTGCTATCCCTGCCTCAAAAGCAGCAAAGTTTAAAGCTGGCCAGCAGCTCAAGGATGCCGTGAACTAATCTCACAAATCCCCACTTGTCAGGAGTGAAAGCCCTCAATCTTCGCATCGGGGGTTTTTTTTATAAATCACCGATAAACAGTAAACTCGCAAAGCACCAGAAAGCGATTATTGTAAATCCTCTCGCAAGTCATTCTTAGATCACCTAAGGATTTATAATTCAAGAGCATCCACTCTGTGACCATCTTCGTCCGTACAGGGGTGCCGTGGTGCATCCAAACATAATGACTTCGCCAACGTTTACCCATTAGTTGCAATGCAAAAAAAACACATTAAAACTGGGATTCCTTGTTGCATTAATGCTGTCCGCTTGGGATTCATTCATTTTGGTGACACTTGCGCGTTAGCACTCCCAGCAAGTGTCACTGGCATTTAACTCACCCCCCCCCACAGGGGAGATCAACTTTCAAAGTGCAGAGCATATTTGATAAAGAGTATTACTTTTCTCGCAAAAAGCTCTCGACTTCTCCAACCTTTTTAGCTTTGAGTCTATCGCTGCAACTTCGTTGAGCTTGCCGTAATGACGTGCCGCTGTTTTTTCGTCTCCCGCCAGTTCAGCAGTGCGGCCAGCTCCATAAAGGCTGTTAAAGCGGTTGGGGCTCCGTTCCAGGGTCGCCTCGTAGTACTGCTGTGCCTCTTGGTATTGTTTCAAATCTAACAGCATGTCGGCCAGCAGCTCATGAGCAGGCAAGACTTCGCCTGGTGTAACCGGGTGCTTCTCAGTGGTGGCTTCTAATGCCGTGGCTTCGCGCATGGTTTTTAGGGCCGCATCCTTTTCGCCTCCTGCATAATCAAGCCAAGCTTCGACAGATAACCTTTGAATCTTGACCTGCTTGGCCCAGTAAGCGGAGGATTTAACCACCTGCTTTTCGAGTGTTTTGAGGTGCTCGATCGCTTCACGTGCCTTCACAGTGTCGCCTATGCGAGCCGCTCCGAGACCATTGCTAAAGTAGGTGATTGCCTCCATGGCGGGATTGACTTGCCAAGGATAGTTGCCTGGAGTTTGTGCTTCGAGGGTTGCCGCAGTTGCCCATTGCTGTCGTTCGAGAGCTATGCGTGCCGGAACAGCGGCGAAGCTGTAAGCGGATGCCACGTGAGTCTGATATGGTCCTTTAACAGCCATCAGCTCGTTAAGAACTTCTTCGGCCTTGGCATCTTCACCCCTTTGTAGGTAGGCGTAGACCAAGTAGTCTAAGGCATGTAGATAGTGCAATGAAATCTTTCCGTCTGCCGGATGTTTGAGGGCAGCATTTGCTGAGCGTCTGTTCATGTCGATCGATTCATCCCATAGCCCGAGTCTGGTGAAGATGTGGGCCGGCATGTGCAGCGCATGGGGAACCGCCGGGGCGATTTTGCCGTAGTTGCGTGCGACTTCAAGTGCCTCTATGGCTAGGGTTGGGTAGTCCAGGGCGTGGATGGTGTAATGATGTGCTCCAGGGTGATCGGGAACACTTTCGAGGACCTGCTTGGTGATCATGGCGCTTTGTTTCTGTTTTGAATAGCTCTTGTCGCCTGGATCGACAGTTGCCAAATTAGCAAGAGCGTAGAAGCTGGCAGCCTCAATGTCTTTCGGGAACTGTTCATAAACCTTGCGCCATGCTTCAGCGTATGCGGCCAAATGTATCTTTTCGCTAATATTTCGCTTCTGGGCATAGTAACTTTCCAACGTAGCGATATAAGCCCGTTCCTGCTCATTCTTGGCACGCTTTGCGGCTTCCAATGCCAGAGCTTTGCCTCTCGTAAACTCAGCTTCGTCAGGCGGGTCTGACCAGAGTGGATGAATATAGCTCATCGATTGGCCCCAGTAGCCTATGGCGCTGTCAGGATCGGTTTCGACCGTCTCAGTAAAGGCTGCGCGGGCTCCTACGTAGGTCATGTGATGCAGCAGAGCGAGTCCGCGTTCTGCTGATTTGGTGGCTATTTCGTTACAGGAAAACGGTAGGATCACTGTACCTAATTGGTCACCGTAAATGTTCGCAGGACCTGATGCCTGCGCTTTCGGATGATTTTCATGGGCAAGAGCTACTCCTACAAGAGAACTGAGGAGAACTACCAATCCCCATAAGTAGATTTTTTTCATGGCTAAACTCCCTTCAGAGCGCAGCACAAAATAAAAAACCGCCTATCATATCGAGCTAATGATGGCGGTTTTCCGATTGCTGCGGAGTGTTGTTTTGTGTGCTCAGGCCAAGTCCAATTCATGACTTCTCCCTTACATTTTATCTTTGCAATATCATTTTAACACCCCTGGGTTTGTGAATTCAACTTAGTGACTTGAACGGTGTCTGATCATTTCAACCAGGTCTTAGCAACTTCGAGCAAAACAGTCAGGATTCAGGGGCACAAAATAGAGTGCCACTATTTTTAATACCCATACCTCTCGCTATGTATCTATTAATAAAATAGGTGACAGTTCAAATTTTGATTTTGGAGTGAAGAGGTTGGAATTCGGGGACAGTAACAAGTAAATCCATTACCCCAGGAATTGACTAAAAGCTGGGATTGCTTTTGCCCAGGATTCAGATAAAAAGCTGGGATAATTTATAGAAAAAAGCCCCAACCGGGGATGGTTTAGATTGGTTAGTTCAAGGATGAGATAAACGCTCGGTTTGTGATTAGAAATTACACTGCATTTATAGTATTTGCTTCTATGGCTTCAACCATTGAATGCAAATATCTGTTTCTAAGTTATAGTCATTTATGACCTTTTGATATCCTTTGTGAACTATTCTGGGTCTAATTCAGATTGAGGAACGTCCTATTGATCTTAAAAAGTATTTTGAATCGAAAAAGGGAGTTGGCTTCATATCTACGTAAGATAATATCGGGAATAGTTGATGCCGCCGTCTGATGAAATCCTTGAAATTTGTAACCTGAGCAAAACTTTTGACGAAGGTGAGAGTCAAAGGATTGTTTTTCGTGAGCTTAATGCGTCAATTCGTAGAGGCGAATTTGTCGTCTTGCTTGGACGAAGTGGTTCGGGGAAGTCAACCCTGCTGAACTTAATCAGTGGCATAGATTTACCGACAGAAGGGGAGGTGTTGATTGGTGGGCAGAACCTGACCACAATGACAGAGCAGAAAAGAACACTCTTAAGGCGTAACAACATCGGGTTTGTGTTCCAATTTTACAACCTCATACCCACGCTGACTGTTATAGAGAACTTACTCCTCCCGCTGGAACTCAAAAAAAATATTGAAGCTGGCTCAAAAAAACATGCCCTTCAAATCCTTGAACAAGTGAGCCTTGCAGATCGTGCTAACAGTTATCCAGACCGCCTTTCCGGGGGGGAGCAACAACGTATCGCCATCTGCCGAGCATTGATCCACAAGCCGTTATTGTTGTTAGCAGACGAACCAACCGGCAACCTTGATGTTGAGACAGGGGCCGAAGTTCTCAATCTCCTAAATCATCTGATAAGAGATAATCATATGACCACCCTTATGGTCACTCATAGCCCTGAAGTCGCCCAGCTTGCAGACCGCGTTATGACGATTCGTGATGGGGCCTTGGTTGAGCACAGCGTAGAGGCAAAGGCTTTTCCATGATCCTTTGGCGAGCTGGGTTCCGATATCTTCTGCGTCACCCTTTGCAGATTGTCTTTGCTGTGATTGGCGTGGCCTTGGGGGTTTCTGTCGTTGTTGCTATCGATCTCGCCAATAGCAGCGCAGAACGTGCTTTTAGTCTCTCCGCCGATGCTTTAGTCGGACGCACCACGCACATGGTGGTTGGTGGCCCCAGCGGTCTTCCAGAGGACAGCTACAGCGATCTTCGGTTAAAAGGCCATTGGCGCAATAGTGCTCCTGTCGTGGAAGGTTATGCTTCTGTGGCAAGCCAACCTGGCTTAACTCTGAAGCTGGTGGGTGTCGACCCTTTCGCAGAAAGTCTATTTCGGAACTATACGCCAAGCATTGATAGCCAAACAGACATAAGTCTGCTGCTGACAAAACCCGGAACGGGACTGATGACCAAAGAAACCGCTGATTCCTTTGGCATTAAAAAGGGAGACCGCTTGAGTCTGACCATAGGTAACAACTCGTATGACCTCACGTTAATAGGCTTATTGGAAACACGTGAAAAAGTCACAACCAAGGCTTTGGAAAACCTCGTTATTACCGACATCAGTTCAGCTCAAGAGATGTTGTCTCTTAAGGGTCTTTTGTCACGGGTTGACTTGATTGTTCCCAATAACAGTGAAGAGAAAAAGATTTTGGAACAACTTCGGAGCCTTCTACCAGCAAATGCGGAAATTATTCCGGCAAATACTCGCTCAAAAACCATGGCACAGATGACAAGCGCGTTTCAACTCAACCTTACTGCCTTAAGCCTTTTGGCTCTGGTAGTCGGAATGTTTCTCATTTACAACACCATGACATTCTCGATTTTGCAGCGCAGAAGACTACTCGGCGCTTTACGTACCTTGGGTGTAACCCGTAAGGAAATTTTTAGCATGGTCCTTATTGAAGCCTTGATCGTCGGTACCATTGGCACTTTGCTTGGCTTGGTGCTGGGTATCGTGCTCGCTAACGGGCTTCTTTCTATTGTTACACGAACTATTAATGACCTTTATTTCGTTCTTAACGTACAGAATCTTTTTGTGACTCCTTTGTCAATTACCAAGGGGCTGCTGCTTGGTATTGGTGCAACGACACTGGCAGCCTTTGTGCCTGCTTTTGAAGCGGCACAAACCAGCCCGCATTCTGTCCTTATTCGTTCGAATGTAGAAGCTCGGCAAAGAACTTTTTTGCCTTGGATTGTCAAGGGAGGTCTTTGTCTAATTACTTTGAGCGTTCTGGGTCTGCTGATTCCGAGTAAAAGCATTCCGGCGAGTTTCGTCTTTATGTTCATGCTAATTACCGGCTACGCCTTTATTACTCCAGGGGCCTTCGTGTGGATTCTCAAAAAGTTGCAACCATTGTCAAATCGTTATTTGGGGATACTCGGGAAAATGGCTGTCCGCAACCTTGTCAGTGGGCTGAGTCGTACCGGCGTTGCGACCTCTGCACTGGTGATCGCTGTAGCTGCAACCGTCGGCGTTGGGATCATGATCAACAGTTTTCGCTCAACTGTAGACAGTTGGCTGCAAAGCTATTTGCAAGCGGATATTTATGTCACCACATCAAGCTCAACCTTTGGGCCTGGACGTACACCTTTAAAAGACGATTTTTTGATATCAGTCAATAATATTGACGGTATTGAGATACTAACGAAGGCTCGCCACCTGTCTTTGCAGACTGAACAGGGTGTAACTGAATTATTTGTTGCTGAAATACCGCGCAAGTCTTTCGGAAATTACTGGTTTCTTGAGGGAAATAGTGAAGAAATTTATCAGAATTTCTTATCTAAAAAATCCGTTATTGTTTCCGAACCATATGCATTTCATAACAACCTTGAGAAAGGGGACAGTCTCTTGTTGCGAACTGATCAAGGAGAACATTCTTTCCTGATCGCTGGTGTCTTCACTGACTATGGGTCTGATCGTGGGCGCATCACTATGAATCGCCGCCTTTACAATAAATATTGGACAGAAGATAAAGCGGATGCTTTAGGTGTCTATCTCGATGCAGGATATGATGCCGAATCAGTTGCAAGACAAATCCGGTTGGCCGCAAAGGGCAATCAACAGATTGTTGTTTATTCCAACAGAGGATTACGAGAAGCATCGCTCGCAACATTTGACAGGACATTTGCTGTTACTTCTGTCTTGCGCATGCTGGCTGTTTTGGTTGCTTTCATTGGAATATTGAATGCCTTGATGGCAATGCAGATAGAACGTGCAAGAGAGTTGGCCATATTGCGTGCAAGTGGATTAACACCTCAACAACTCTGGTATTTGGTCGTTTGCGAAACCGGCATTGTCGGATTCATAGCCGGTTTGCTCGCTTTGCCCCTCGGCATTTTGCAGGCCTTGGTGCTCATTTTAGTCATCAATCAACGTTCTTTTGGCTGGAGCATGCAAATCTCTATAGATCCAATAATATTGCTTCAGGCCCTGGCTTTATCTTTTCTTGCTGCGTTGCTCGCAGGCATATATCCCTCTTGGCGCATGGCTCGAACCTCTCCTGCGCTTGCGATGAGGTACGAGTAGGTTATGAAAAGATGGCGACCAATATATCTCATATTTTTTTGCTTTATTGTTCCGTCTATCAGTCTTTCCCAAAGAAGTATAGCAATCGATGAGATGCCAGTTGGTACGGAGCTGTCCGTAGAAGAAGTGTTGGGTGTTAAAGAAGACCAGCGCTTTGCCCGAGCAATAATGCCACGAAAGTTTGTTTTCCCGCAGGATCATGGACCACACCCTGAATTTAAAACTGAATGGTGGTATTACACGGGCAACCTTCTTTCTGAAAATAAACGGCGATTCGGTTACCAACTCACCTTTTTCCGTTCAGCATTGACTCCTGAGGATCAGAAAAGAGATTCAAGCTGGTCAACGAACCAGATATATATGGCCCACTTTGCCTTAACAGATGAAGAAGGTGAGCGTTTTTATTATTTTGAGCGCTTTAGTCGTGACTCTTTAGGGTTAGCCGGGGCAAAGGCCGACCCTTTCCGGGTTTGGCTTGAAAACTGGAGTGTCGAGGGAGAGAAAGGCAAACCTGTGACAATGAGGCTTTCAGCAAGTGAAGATGACGTTGCTATTGATTTACGTTTAGAGAGTGCCAAGCCTATCGTTTTGCAGGGCGAGAATGGACTCAGTCAAAAAAGCGCAAAGCCCGGAAATGCTTCTTACTACTATTCCATGACTCGCTTATCGACATCCGGAAGTATTCGTGTTTCAGGTGAAAATTTTCAAGTTGTTGGCACGAGTTGGTTGGATCGCGAGTGGAGCACGAGTGCCCTGGGAGAGGGGCAGGTTGGTTGGGACTGGTTCAGTCTGCAATTTGATGACGGCCGAGAACTGATGTATTACCAACTTCGATTGAAAGACGGTACTGCCGACCCTTTGAGCAGTGGAGTTCTGGTAGATTTAGGCGGAGCGACGCAACGATTAAAGGCAGGTGACATAGAAATCAAAGTTCTTAATCATTGGCAGAGCAGCAAGAGCGAAGCAAAGTACCCGGCTAAATGGAGGCTGGATATTGTTAAAGAAGGAGTTAGTCTTGAGATATCGCCAATTTTGGCTGATCAGGAGTTAAATACAACAGTGCGTTACTGGGAGGGCGCAGTCTCTGTTCAAGGTAAACAAGGTGCCGACAAACTTGCTGGGTTCGGTTACGTTGAGTTGACCGGGTACTAACATTATAAGATCGCCAATGCGAGGGAAAAGATGAAAGCAGAGGTTGAGCGCTAACTTAAATAAAGAAGTTCGCTTAGCTTTGGGAGGGATTGTCGTCAACTTTTATTTGACGTTTAATCTCCTCATATTTCAGGGTCAGTAGTAATTTCGCATTTCAGCCTATATATGTTTAGCCAAACAATGTGAGAGGAATTGTGAGAAGGATGTGAGTGGTTGCATGCTATGGTGCGGATTGCTGGAAATGTTTCTTAAATATCACCCTTTTTGAAAAACATCTCAAATGATTTGCATTTGGAGCTCATAAATAAGGAGGACGATATATAAGAATCATCTCAAACCTGACTATTAGGACTTGTTTCGTTAACTCAAATATTTATTTA
>Ga0102961_1000201_pt1 | contig 10133 bp, 6 predicted proteins | sample SalPonF2_C_D1_MG_FD_84518 | JGI IMG/M metagenome (GOLD analysis project Ga0102961, IMG submission 84518) | Salt pond soil microbial communities from South San Francisco under conditions of wetland restoration - Salt Pond MetaG SF2_C_D1_MG ...
GGGGGCACCGGCTTGTCCTCGGACAGCATCTTGCGGAGCATGGTGCCGGACAGCAGCAGCCGCGCGCCGCTTACGTAGTTGCCATCCTCGTCGATGACGGCCTTCTCATCGTGCGGGCAGGTCTTCATGGAGGCCATGGTACCGCACTCGTAACAGTAGAAGGTCCAGTCCAGCGGCAGGGGCTTGAGCTCGAGCGAGCCCTCGGGGATTTCCAGGAAGATCTTCTGAGCGTCAAAGGGGCCGTAGTAGTCACCCACGCCCGCGTGGTCTCGTCCGACGATCAGGTGGCTACAGCCATAGTTCTGGCGAAAGCAAGCGTGAAGCAAGGCTTCACGGGGACCGGCGTAGCGCATCTCCATGGGGTAGCCCCCCTGCAGCACGCGTTCCTTGCGGAAGTAGTTATCCACCAGGGCTTGAATCGCGTCAACCCGCACGTCAGCGGGAATATCGCCTTCTTTCAGCTTGCCCACCAGCTGGTGGATGTAGACGCCGTCGCAGACCTCAATGGCGATCCAGGCCAGGTAGGCGTGGGAGTTGTGCATGGGGTTGCGGAGCTGCAGCGCCGCCACCGTGTCCCAGCCCCGCTCCTCAAACATTGCCCGGGACTGGGCCGGTGTCTGATAGAGGTCGCCGAACTCTGAGGGATAAAAACTCTCACCCAGCACCTTGATGGGACCGGCCAGGTTGATCTCCTCTTGAGCCATGACCTTCTGCACCCCGGGATGGCCCTCTGCATCATCGGTCCCGAAGACCGCTTTGCACTCGTGGACCTTGTCGATGGTGTATTTTTCCGTCACCTTCATGGTGGCGAGGATATCGTCATGTTCCACATCCACGAGAGCGACCTCTTCATTGGCGTCAATGCTGTCCGCCAACTCTTTGGTCACCGACAGGGTGATGGGAATGGGCCAGAAAGTTCCATCTGTCGTCAAGAACTTGTCACAGACTCCCTTCCAGTCATCATAGCCCATGAACCCTTCCAACGGGGTGAAAGCGCCGATGCCCAGCATGAGCACGTCAGAAGCTTCCCGTGAAGTCATAGGTACTTGCTTTAGGGTCTTTGCCTTTTCAACTTCTGCCTTGAGCTCAGCGCCCTCTAGCAGCAGCGGTTTCAGCTTTCTCTCTTTTCCGTGTGGAGGTACCAACTTCGACATTTCCTGTTCTCCCTTCTTCATTGAGTATTCATTTTCCAAAACCTATATGAGTTGCGGCAAGCCCTACTAATCAGGGCGCCTTCTCAACAACTTAGTGGAGTCTTCTTTTCCACTCCTACAAAAAGCGCAAAATTATCCTCTCCCGCCTGTTGCTTGTGAAAATTTGCTCTAACTGTAGTGGGCAAAAACGCCTCGATCACTACGGTGTCGCGCCTCGGGAATTTTTCCCTTTCAGGTGGCGGGGTAAAATCCGTTTACACGACTGCCGGGCTACCGCGTCTGTTCATTATACCGTTAGATGAAACGGTTGGTTTTCGTTTCGCTAAACCGGAAAGTCTCATTTACAGCAGGCTCAAGGGGGCGGCGTTTTCTACCAACCCCTCCATGTTCGGGCCCAGTAAATGCCTGAGCACACCCCGTTCCGAGGGGAGAGAAAATACATTGGCTGGGCTGATTTTGTACTATCTTTAACAATGTTGGAGTGAATATACCCCGTAACAGATAAATCTGCAAGCATTTTTTTTCACAAATTTACGTGACAATTAGGCTTTTTAGAAGGGGTAACAAAAGTGGTTGACTTTATAGCAAAAAATCGATAACTGCAAAAAGATTCTAGATTGCGGAATGCGGATTGACTCCTTTAACGATAGTTCAGAAACTCACTAGCGACATCAGATTACAGCTCTCAACTAACATCAATCCTAAATCCACAATCCGAGATCCGAAATCCGAGATGAAGAGAGGTGTGAACCTTGCCGAACAAAAATCGCTTTCCTTTATATGGTTGGCTTGGACTCTGCGTACTGGTAGTTGCCCAGGTTCTCCTGTTTATCGGCATAGAGGTGGTGAGGTACTGGTTCTTTCCTCTTGCCTGGTGGCCGTACATTCTGATCGTTGACGGGCTCGTCTACCACCGTAAGGGAAGTTCACTGCTCAAGCGGCATCCGCGTGAGTTTTTTCTCCTTTTACCCTGGTCTGTCTGTTTCTGGCTCATCTTCGAGCTCTTCAACGTTGTCCTGAACAACTGGCACTACGTCATGGTGCCCGAAAATATTCTCCAACGCTGGGCTGGATATGCGGTGTGCTACGCTACTGTGCTCCCGGGGCTCTTTGAGACCATGGAGCTTTTGGATGCCTATGCTCTTTTTAAAAAATCGCGGCTGCGACCTATCTCCGGCTCAACTCGTTGGTATGTTCCCTTTGTAATCACGGGGCTCGTCTTCCTGGTCTTGCCCCTTGTCTGGCCTCAGTTCTTTTTCCCGCTGGTCTGGGGCATCTTTATATTTCTCCTCGAACCGCTGAATCATCGATTGGGATTGCGCTCTCTGATGCGGGAGTGGCAGCAAGGGACTCTCCGCACCTTCTATCTCTTGCTGACAGCGGGCGCCATTTGCGGTCTTTGGTGGGAGTTCTGGAACTACTGGGCCCTAACCAAGTGGGTCTACACCGTGCCTCACGTCGGCTGGCTGAAGGTTTTTGAAATGCCCATCCTCGGTTTCTTTGGCTTCCCTCCATTTGCGGTTGCATGTTACGTTATGATGAGTACCGTCTCTCTTCTTCGTCAGGGACGAAGCTGGCAAGATCCATCCAAGCCTGTCACCCGGTCACGACCAGGTCTGGCCATCCTCGTGGGTCTCGCCTTGGTCACCTTTTGCCTGGTTGCTTTCCACCAAATCGACATCCACACTGTCGCGACCTGGCGACCATAGGTCGTTGACACTAGGCACTAGGCACCCACAAGTCATCACACTTCGCGCCTGTGCGATTCTTTATCATTCATGGTCAGGTGGCCACTGAAAGTGGCCGTCACTACGCTACGCTGTCATTCATGGTCATTTGTTGTAACAACCTAATGACGGCCGTAAGGCTTAATGACGGCGCAGCCAAATGACGCGAAGCAAATGACTAGACGCTGCCCGCTGCAAGCTGCCTGCTGTCAATTACTTGCCTTGACGCGCCTCCCCCCACGGGTTAATAGTTAGCTTTCGACAGGCGAAAAGGAATACCTACGTGGAGCCTACAACCTTTTATCTCCAAAGCTTGGGTTGCCCGAAGAATCGGGTTGACAGCGAGGTCATTCTGGGCGCTCTCATGAATGGCGGCCACAAGCCAGTAGAGGATCCTCTGCAGGCCCGGCTTATCGTGGTAAACACGTGCAGCTTTATCGAGAGTGCCACTCAGGAATCCATTGATACCATTTTGGAACTGGCCCAAGCCAAGCAGCGAGGACAGTGTAAGTTCTTTGTGGTGGCAGGCTGTTTGCCCCAGCGTTATGGCCGCAAATTGGCTAACTCCATGCCCGAAGTGGACCTCTTTGTTGGCACCAGTTCGTTTGCTCGTTTGCCTTCTCTCCTCGCCAACCTTCAGAAGGGGGCTCAGGAAAGACTCAGTATAGAATCCCCCAGATTTTTGATGACTTCGGAAACTCAACGAGTTCTTTCGACTCCGTTTTACAGTGGTTACCTCAAGATTGCGGAAGGTTGCAGTAACCGCTGTACTTTTTGTACCATCCCGGCCATCCGAGGTCCCTACCGCAGTCGGCCCCGGTACGACCTGCTTCAAGAGGCCGAACGGCTCGCTTCGCAGGGGGTGATAGAGCTCAATCTGGTGGCGCAGGATACCACTGGTTATGGCATAGATCTGGGCACTGAGCCCCGTCTTCCCGAACTTTTGGAGGATCTGGCAAAAATTGGCAAGTTCTCATGGATTCGAATTCTGTATGGCTATCCCCAGAGGATAGACCGCAGACTCCTGGAAGTTATGGCGTCGTATGACTGCATCTGCAAGTATCTCGACATTCCTCTTCAGCACGTATCCGCACGATTGCTCAAGGCCATGGGTCGATCCGGCTCTTCCGAGGAATTCCATGAAATAATTGCTTTCATTCGCGCTTATCTGCCGGAGGTAACTCTTAGGACTACACTTATAGTGGGATTTCCAGGAGAAACGGAAGCGGACTTCCAAGAACTTTATGAGTTTGTGGAGAAGGCGGGTTTCCAGCGGCTGGGAATATTCGCTTATTCACCCGAAAAAGGGACGAAAGCTGCGAGGCTGAAGAATGCTGTGGAGGAATCAGTCAAACAGGAACGGCTCCGGGCACTTGTTGATCTCCAGGAAAAAGTTAGCCTGAATTACCACCAGAAACTCGTTGGCACCGTCCAGCCGATCCTCGTTGAAGGAGTGAGTGGCGAGACCGACCTCCTGCTGGAAGGGCGCCTCGCATCGCAAGCTCCTGAAGTAGACGGTTGCGTGTTTATCAATAAAGGCTTCGGTCAGGTGGGTGAGATTATGGACCTGCGAGTTACTGAAGCTCACCCTTACGATCTGGTTGGGGAAATCGTTTGAGTTTCCAGGAGGAATCTCCGAGTGGAGACTATAGTTTGCTCCGAATTGTTTTGACAATAGGCTCAATTTGGGCTATCAGAAGATGTTATAGTGTTTTTCCAGCCCTAACTTTAACTCAGGAACGTCACCATTGTCCCCCAAGAGCACCGCAAAAGATTTGACGCCCCCCCAGTATTCATTCTTCGGTCAGCTGGATGATGACCTCCAGCGCATCGAGGAGGAAATTAAGAAAAATCTGCACTCAAGTGTTCCACTCATCGCTCTTGTGACGCGCTACATCATGCGCAGTGGCGGAAAACGTCTGCGCCCTCTGATGATGGTGCTCGCCTCCCGATTATCAAACTACCAGGGCAACTACCAATATGCCCTCTCCATCGTATTCGAGTACCTGCACGCCGCCACCCTTCTCCATGATGATGTTGTGGATAATGCTGAACTGCGGCGCGGCAGGCCATCGGCCAACACCCTCTGGGGCAATGCCGCTGTAGTCCTTGTGGGTGATTTTCTGCTGGCCACCTCCTTTCTTCTTACCGTGATGAGTGGCAACTTGGAAATCCTCCAGGTCCTCTCAGAAACTACCACCTCCATGGCCGAAGGTGAGGTTCTACAGCTCATCAATAGTGACAACCTAGAGATCTCTGAAGAGGACTACATAGAGGTTATAACACGCAAGACTGCGATTCTCATTTCGGCAGCCTGCCAGATCGGTGCCATCCTTGGTGAGGCTGACAGGGAGCAAGAAGAGGCCATGCGCCGCTTCGGCCTCAACCTGGGCATCGCTTTCCAGCTCAGAGACGACTTCCTGGACTATGCCGGCAGCGAGGAGGAGTTTGGCAAGCCGGTGGGGAAGGATCTTCAGGAAGGCAAGATCACGCTACCCCTCATTCACACTCTGCAGTCGAGTAACAAAGCGGACCGCCAGCGTCTGGTTGAACTCATCACCTCAGAAGGTAATTATGAAAAAGCCTTTGCTGAGGTCAAAACAATTATCCAACAGTATCAGGGACTCGACTACACTGACCAGCTTGCGACCAATTATATAGCTGAGGCCAAGTCAGTTCTGTCAATTTTTCCACCCTCACCCACCCTAGAATCCTTTCTCGAAATCGCCGATTATACCCTTACGCGCCGCACCTAGAAGAGCGAACCGAGAATCCTATCTCACAAACCCACCGTCTTATTGCAAACGATGCAAATCAATCAGCGATAAAGTCATTTTGCCTGCGGCGTTTCTCATGGTCATTTGGCCACTGAAAGTGACCGTCATTAGGCTAAAGCCGTCATTACGCTTCGCTGTCATTATGCCTCCGGCGTCATTTATGTCGCTACGATGAGTGACTATGAATGACCACAAATGACGGCCGTAAGGCCTAATGACGGGCGCAGCCCAAGTGACAACGGAGCGCGGAAGCGCGTAGTGCTTAGTTCCTACCTGCCCTGAGCCTGTCGAAGGGGTGCGTAGTCTTACTATTTCCGGCCATTTTTTATTTACCCCTGGATTAATATGGGTATGAGGTTTGCATAGAAATTTTATTCACTTTGACATGTGTGGAAAAAGTCTAGCCCGGATATTTCATGAATTGCTGTCGCGAGACCATGAAGATGGGCGTGCCACCTGGCAACCGCAGGGTGTTGGTTCTGAGGCGCACCTAAACGGTACGTCGCAGGGGCCGACACCCGAGGACGCCAGGAAGGACGTCCATATCCGTGCTCGCAGCAAGTAATTCATGAAATATCCGGGCTATAGGCTGCTGCCAATTTGACCAAACAAACGTAGAGGGAATCAATGTTGCCTAAGAAGTATAAAAAGCCGGCTCTCATATTGGGTGGGCTGGTATTAATATTTTTGATACTTGTTTTGTGTGTCCGGCTCTACTTTACCGGCGAACTCATCGCCGCCATGATCACGCCTCCTTTGGAACATTATCTGCACCGCAACGTGACTATTGCAGAGGCTAAGGTTGGTTTTCGCGGTTTTCGCGTCAAGGGCTTGGAGATACGAAAGGACGGTGCTCATGCTCCATTGCTCAAAGGCGAAAAGCTTGAGTTTCGATGGAAATTCAAAGAACTATTAAAAGGTAGGATCGTCATCCACACCCTCGTATTTACCAGACCGGAGATCACCCTTGTCCGGCAGAAAGACGGATCGCTCAACATTGCCGATCTCCTACCTGAGATGGCCAACGCGGAAAAGACTGCCCCTGCCAGGAAGAAGCATAACAGAGAGCCCGCCGGTGTCCCCCTTTTCATTGCCTTGCTTTCTATGCAAGATGGGCAACTGAGCTTCGTGGATCTTTCTCAGCAGCCCCAAGCAACGTTAAAAGTAAGCAAGATCAGATCGCGTCTCACGGACTTTTCAACCAGTGCCCCCATTCCTTTCGAGATAGAGGGGCAAGTCCAGGGAGCAGAAGAAAGATCTCTTGCCATCAATGGAACGTATGACCTGGCCAAGAATACTCTGAAAGGAACCGTAAACCTCCAAGGAATCGACCTTGCCACCCTGAGTCCTCTTATTGCCCGCAATCACTCTGACCTTATCCAACAGGGCAAATTGACGATGGAAGCATCCATGGCAGCAGAGGATTTCGACCACTTCGTAACCAAAGGCAGCCTGGCCCTTAGCGGACTCAAAATAAAAAAAGACGAAAAATTTACAGAGACCCTCCAGATTGAAGCCGGTTTTCGACTGGATGCAGTTCGCTCTCAGCAGACCCTTGAAATAGGCAACCTTGATCTCGTGCTTAATGGTCAGAAAGCCAAGATCCAGGGCATTCTTACTCAGTGGCAGCAAAGGCCTCACCTTGACTTCACTATGAGTTCGCCTCAAATTAAACTGGATGAACTCCTGGCACTATTACCCGCAACACCATCTCCAACCGAAACATCCAAGGCGGACCCCGGGCAACCACCAGCACAGGATAAGCCTTTAGCTGAAAATGTGGTGTCAGAACCCGGCTCTGAGTCAGCATCGTCCCCGGTTCCAGCCGAACCGACAAAGAAATCTGAGGAAACACCAGAAAAGTCTGAGGTGAAAACCGAATCCGCCCCCGGTACTGACCAAAGTAAAGAAGTACCGGTGGAGCCAGTTGCGTCGAGTACCGCAGCCACAGCCAATCTGCCGTCTACAGTTAGCCAGTCAGGACCAAAGCCCATCCCACTGGATGCCCAGGGAGAGATTCATCTGGATTGGTTCTTATACAATAAACTGGTTGTAAGTAATGTGGCCTGCCAGCTTATCCTCCAAAACGGCAAGCTTCGAGTGGAACCGTTGTCAGCAGCACTTTATGGTGGTGCACTAGGAGGAAGTGTGAAGGGTGATGTAGAGTCGCCGGGCCCGCCCTTTCAATCCGTCGTTTACACTGAGAATATACTCCTGGACGAGATCATATCTACTTTTTGGCCACAAACGAAGGGGAGCTGGTCAGGTAATGTTAACCTGATCTCTCGAGCAGAGGGGAGTGGCGCTGATCTGTCCGCACTTCAGTCCCGCATTTATTTGAACATCAATGAGGCGGAGTTCTCTGGACATCCCCTCTTTGTCAAGCTTGCAGAGTTGTTCCAAGCGGAGGATCTCCAACAGCTACGCTTTTCCCAGGTCACCGCAAGGGTGCTTACCAGCCAGGGAATTGCCACTCTCAAAAGGTTCCATCTGGTGGGGCCAATAGTCCAAGCAGAAGGTACTGGCACCGTGAATCTACTGGACAAAGAGCTTGACTTGCATCTGTCCCTCCAGATCCGAGCGCAGTATGTTGGCAAAATCCCGCCGCTTCGGGATATAGCGACCAAGATTGCCGATAAATATGGTTTCGTTCAGCTCCCTCTCACTGTGACCGGCACCATTGATGAACCAGTATATGGGCTGGATCAGCGCTGGTTGAATAAAACTGCCAAAAGGTTTAGTGTGAAGCAGGGGAAAAAGCTTAAGAAGAAGCAGCCTGCCAAGCCGCCTCTAAACCAACAAAAGCAGAAGCAACTCAAGGAAGGATTAGAGAAACTTGTCCAATAAAATACCAAAGATAACCCCGACAAACCATCGCGCTGCTTGACTCACCGCCACCTAGTGTCCCCTCCAGTTGTTCTGGGATCTCAACTGGCCTCACTCCACTTACGTGAGCGGATTCGTAGGTTGGTCTTCTTGGAGCCAAGTCCCCTCGCGCGGCTTATCGGGGTCATTTTTATTTTAGCATAGCGCACTTGATTTCAACCAGGTTATTTTTAGTCTCAGAGAAACTTTTTCTCCATTTCATCTTCATCCCCTGTTTCTGTTTAGCAGGTTTGGCCTGTCTGCAATCTAAAATCTTCAACCCACCTTCTGTCTTTGCCGCAACGGACAACGGACTACGGACAACTGACCGTAGAGAAATTCCCTGGATTTTCGGAAGAAAAAGTGGTAAGCATCCTAGGGGTTGTGGAAGTTTTCACCAGCAGAAAACTTTACCCTAATGTTGCATACCTCCCGAAGAAAACCGTAGACTCTGTCGCCTTCTGGGACTCTGCTTTTCGATGAGGCGATGGAATACCTGCAGGCAAAGCTAATCATGGCGAAACGTACTTCATTTTTCCTTCTCCTGACCGTCCTTGTCACCGGGGCAATAGTGGCCTTGTTCGTGTGGAAGTGGGATGTGCTGGTTGAAAGAATCTCAGAGGAGAAGGTCAATGCCGAAAGGCATGCCTGGATGGAGCGAACCAGAGAACTCGAGGGTATCATCATTGAGATGCAGAAGGGTACGGAACCGAAGCCGTTGCGTCCGGCGGAACGCTTACGTCAGGTTTTTGGCCCTTCATCTCCTCTGGCAAAAGGAGCTTCGCCAAGAACTATGAAGTGTGTGGAACTGGAAAAATCACTCCGCGCCTTCTGCCAATACCTAGATGCCGGTGAAACCTTCCGCTCTCAGAAGACTTACCACGACAGTTGGGCTCTTTTGATGGATATTCTCGCCACCCTTGAGAGGAAGCCTCCAACCATAAGCGCGGAAGCGTACCGACCCTCGATTATAATTGAAAATAGTTATTATTTCTTTCGGTTACTGAGAAGGGAAAAGATGGGCCTTGTTCGCGAGGTGCTCCAGTATGAAGCAGATCTGGCAGAGCCCCTCATGGGTATCCTGTACCACTGGCTCATGAGTGGACGGAGCTGCGACGAGCCGCCATCTTCTGCATCCAATTTGGATATCATGTACCGCTACGCCGGATTTTTTCTCAACACCTTGGGAGGCCATTCTTATCTGTACCGGCGAGACTCCAGAATTAGTCTGCTGACCATTTATTACTCCATTCTTGCTGTTCACGAGGCTAATTCGCGGGGTTTCAACGAAGTGGGCCTGGATCTCCGCTTCTTCCTCCCCCTGATTTTTGGCGAGATTCAGAGCCGCAATGATCTCTTATACGCGGAGGACTACTTGCAGACCCTAACCGATCTTCAACTACAGTACTTCCGTATAGAGTGACGGCAAGGGGTTGACTTGAATTCAAACTAGTTTATTTAATTAGTAGCCATCCGCAAACTTAGCTTGCATGTGTCATTCTGAGCGAAGCGAAGAATCTCTTCGGATCCAGTAACTACGAGATTCTTCGTCGCCCGCCGTCGGCAGGACTCCTCAGAATGACATCCAAAGACACGGTTTCCCGATGGAC
>Ga0102961_1000213_pt1 | contig 10023 bp, 10 predicted proteins | sample SalPonF2_C_D1_MG_FD_84518 | JGI IMG/M metagenome (GOLD analysis project Ga0102961, IMG submission 84518) | Salt pond soil microbial communities from South San Francisco under conditions of wetland restoration - Salt Pond MetaG SF2_C_D1_MG ...
CCAATGGATAAAACGCTTCTAGGAATTGCAGGCATGATCAAAAGTTATTCACACAAACAACTTTCTCGCATGGCCTGTCTGTTATCATTAAGCAAAGACTTAGGAGGTGCCATATGAAAGAAAAGAGCCAACTGAGAATGTTTATCCTGGGATTCATCGCCTGCGCAGGGATCGCCCTGCTAATGGGCGCTGCAAATGTTGTGACCACCTCCGGCAGGTACCAGATCGCAGCATTTTCTGCTGCATCCGGGACGAGCGATGTGCGCGGCTGGTCAGGGTACTATATACTGGACACACAGACAGGCAAAGTAGTCGAGTCAATGGTGGATCAACAGGACGACAAATAGTTGAGACACAGCCCGTTCATTTTTGCCAATCAGCCGGAGACGCCACATGATCGCAGTCATCTTCGAGGTCATCCCGAAAGAAGCAGGAAAAGCTGAATACCTGGCAATCGCCGCAAAGCTGCGTGAGCATCTCGCCGACATACCTGGATTCATTTCGATCGAGCGCTTCCAGAGCCTGACAGATCCGAACAAGGTCCTGTCACTTTCCTTCTGGCAAGATGAGGCCTCGGTGACCCGGTGGCGAAACCTGGAGCAACACCGTATGGCCCAGGCGAAAGGGCGCGGCAGCCTGTTCAAGGATTACCGGATTCGCGTAGGCAACATAACTCGTGATTATTCGATGACAGCAAGAGCGCAGGTGCCGAAAGACTCCAGATCGGCACACGAATAGATTAATCCTCTGTTTCAAGTACTTTCCCCGAGAAGAGCTATAATCGAGAGATGACTAAGAATGACCAGAAATCCATACACAACAGAGAAGGAGTGCTTATGAAAGTCCTGCAATTGTTTCTGGTTCTAAGCCTCGCATTGATGGTCTCGGCAGTCGGCGCTGCCGATGGCCTGATTGCCGTCAAGAGTCCCTACAACGCCAAAGATACGATGGATCGGTTTGAAGCCGTGGTGAAAGAGCGCGGTCTGAACGTTTTCGCGCGCATCAACCACACCGCCGGCGCATCGAAGGTTGGCAAATCGCTGCGCCCGACTGAAGTGATCATATTCGGCAACCCGCAAGGCGGGACGCCGTTTATGGAGTGTGCGCAGACAGTCGGCATCGACCTGCCGTTGAAAGCCCTGGTCTGGCAGGACGCCTCCTCCCAGGTCTGGCTTGGTTACAACGATCCGGAATTTCTCGCGAAACGCCACAATGTTGCTGATTGCCCGGTCGCCGGAAAACTTGGCAAGGCCCTGGCCGGAATGACCGAAACGGCACTGCGGTAATGACGCAAGTTGCTCACTGGCTATGGACGCCTGTTGAAGAGATCGCAACCAAACGAAGGCATCTTCGAAGTGGATCAATGCGGCAAGGATCCCGGGACAAAAAAATGGGGCCGCACGAGGCGGCCCAATGTAGTTGAGGGAGTCACATTACAGGCAGGCGCAGAGCATTGAACAAACCGTGAGACGCCGGGCGGAGAACCGGCACGGCTGCTCACCCCTTGACAAGCCACGGAATTGTAGTTCAGCAGTTGGCCGTCGGGGCCTTGAAAATCAGCCCTTCGGGAAAATGTCAGGTTCAGTCGACTCGCTTACGCAAAAACGTCGGGATATCGTATTCCTCGTCCTCGCTGTAGCTGCCGATGCGCATACTGGCGCGAGGCTTGTCCATGTTCTGGTTGCGGATAAAAGCCGGTATGTCACGATCAATCTTGTTTGGCGCAGCCGGTGTCGGATAGCCGAGTTCCTTGCTCGCGCCACGCTTGCCGGTGTCAAATGAGCAACCGAAGCCCGTCGCGATCGCGGTCACCTGGATCTTCTCGCCCATCTCCTCGTTGATCACCAGGCCGATAAAGATATTCGCGTCCTCGTGAACTTTCTCATGGATGATGTTGGCGACTTCCTGGTAGTCATTCATGGTCATGCTCGAAGAACCGGTGACGTTGACCAGCACACCCTTGGCACCGGAGATGTCGATCTCTTCCAGAAGCGGACTGCAGATCGCCTGCTGGGCGGCTTTTATCGCACGACCTTCACCTTCAGCGAGACCTATGCCCATCATCGCCATGCCGCGTTCACTCATCGCGGCCTTGACATCGGCAAAGTCGACATTGATCATGCCGTGGGTCGTGATTAAATCCGAGATCCCTTGGACGGCCTGACGCAACACATCGTCAGCAGGTTTGAACGCATCGAGGATGCCCATCTTCTTGTCGGCAAGACCGCTGAGACGATCATTCGGGATCAGAATCAGCGAGTCGACAACCTGCTTGAGTTCATCAACACCCTCATCTGCTTTGATCATGCGCTGCTTGCCCTCGAAAGCGAATGGCTTGGTCACGACAGCAACCGTCAACGCACCGATTTCCCGTGCAACTTCAGCGATCACCGGTGCTGCACCGGTCCCGGTTCCTCCGCCAAGGCCGGCAGCGATAAAAACCATGTCAGCACCCTGCAACAGTTCCTTGAGACGGGCCCGGTCTTCTTCGGCCGCTTCCCGTCCGACCTCAGGGTTAGCGCCGGCGCCGAGGCCCTTGGTCAGCTTCGTCCCGAGTTGCACCCGCAACGACGCCAGGTTGGCGCGCAAAGCCTGGGCATCGGTGTTCGCCACCATGAACTCCACCCCGTCAATACGACCGGCAATCATCGTATTGACTGCGTTGCTGCCGCCGCCACCAACTCCAACAACCTTGATCTTTGCTACCTGGTCAATATTCTCGTCAAATTCAAACATAATGACTCCCTCCGCCATTGTTGTGTCCGGAGCCTCTCCATGGCCCCGTCAGTTTAAGTTTCTGGCACAATGCCTTGTTTGCCTCTTTAGAAAAATTCTCCGAACCATTCCTTCATGCGGCGCGTAACGCGATCGAACAGGTTCTCCTGGCCGATCACGAAGTTGCGCGTCTGCATGTTGCGACTACCGTATTTCACCAGGCCTACGCCGGTGGCGTAGATCGGTGAGTTGACCACATCGGTCAGGCCGCCGATATCGGTTGGCGTGCCACGGCGAACCGGCAGGTCAAAAATCTGCTCGGCCAGTTCCGGCATCCCCGGCAGGATCGCCGAGCCACCGGTCAACACCACCCCGGATGCGATCAGGTCCTCGAAACCGCTTTTGACGATCTCCCGGTTGACCAGGGTGAAAATCTCCTCGACCCGCGGCTCGAGAATCTCTGCAAGCAGTTGACGCGACAGAATCCGCGGTTCACGGCCGCCGACCGACGGCACCTCGATCGTCTCGTCCTTACCGACCATCGAAGCCAGGCAGCAGCCCGAGACCTGCTTGATCTTTTCCGCCTCGGCGGTCGGAGTGCGCAGACCGACGGCTATATCGTTAGTCAGGTGATTGCCGCCCAGCGACAGGACCGAGGTATGCTTGATAGCACCGTCAACGAAAATCGCTATATCCGTTGTACCGCCGCCGACATCGACCAGAGCCACGCCGAGGTCTTTTTCATCAGGGGTCAACACGGCCTCCGAGGAAGCCAGTTGTTCGAGGACGATATCACCGACATCGACACCGGCCTTGTTGCAGCTCTTGATGATATTCTGCGCACTGGCCACGGCACCGGTAACGATATGCACCCGCGCTTCCAGGCGCACACCGCTCATACCGAGCGGCTCCTTGATGCCGTCCTGGTCATCGATGATAAATTCCTGGGGTAGAATATGGATGACCTCACGGTCCATCGGAATCGCCAGGGCTTTGGCGGCATCGATCACGCGGCGCACATCTTCGGTAGTAACTTCGCGGTTCTTGATTGCGATCACACCCTGGGAGTTGATTCCCTTGATGTGACCGCCGGCGATACCGGCGAAAACCGACTTGATCTCGCAACCAGCCATCAATTCCGCTTCCTGGATCGCCTTGCGGATTGCGTTGACCGTGCTTTCGATATTAATCACCACTCCTTTGCGCAAACCCCGCGATGGGCTTGTCCCGATCCCGACGACGTCGAGCCCCTCGTCGGTCATTGCGCCGACGATGGCACAAATCTTTGTCGTGCCGATATCGAGTCCGACGATCAGATTTTCCCGTTTACTGTTCATGTGTCTCCCCTTCTCCATAAATCTAGCTCCTGCCGGTCGTGCGCTTGACGTCCACTTTGACAATCACACGGTCGGTCACGTTAAGGTCGATATACTTGAGAGCCAGCAGTCTCGGCTCAAGGTCTTCGTAAATGGCTTCAAACCGGTCGAGCTTGGCATAAAAGTTCTCTTTGCCCATCCGCACCGGCACCCCGCCGATGCGGGTGTATATGATCAAGCCCTCCTGCTGGTCGAAATGGATCTCCGACACATCATCGAGGTTGAAAAGTTTTCGTTGCTCCAGCTGGTCCATCAGGCTCAGGGCCAGGTCCAGGCTGTTCTGGGTCTGGTCCGGGTGATCAAGCAGGTACTGCCGGTCGATACCTGTGATCACCGGGTAATCAAGTTCATCTCCCGATTCGAGCATTTTAAAGGCAACGCCTTCCCGGTCCACGTAGTACAGGTAATCGAGGTCAATGATCGCCCGCGCCTGCCGTTCCACCACCCGGATGACCACCTGGTCGGGGAACGATCGTTCCACTTCGGCCCTGGCGATCCACGGATGTTCTTCAATCTTGCGACCAATCATGTGCAGTTCCAGATCAAACAGGCTGTCGCCGAGCTTGATGTCAGATGCATCAAGGATGTCGCCTTCACTGACTCTTACCTGCTGCTCCACGCGAACCAGTTTGACGCCGAAATAGCCCGACTCGAGTAGCATCTGTACAGTCAGGAGAGCACCGCTGGCCAGCAGAAAACCGCTTCCGGAAGCGATTCCGATTCGCAACAGGCGGTGAAATAATTGCTTCCAGTCGCGCGGCTGCTTCTCCTGCTTGCGCCGGTTCGACTTGAGCTTCTTTCGCTTGTTGAGTTTCAGGTCTTTCATCGCTTGTCAGTCATCCGCTATTTGTTCAAACCTGCATCATCGAGAATCCGCATTGTCAGCTCAGTGAAAGAAACGCCGGCCTGTGCGGCAGCCTTTGGCAAGAGACTGGTTTCGGTCATCCCCGGGATGGTGTTGATCTCGAGACAGAAGAACTCCTTCTCCCTGACCATGAAGTCGACGCGGGCGGCCCCGCGGCACGACAGTGCCTGGCACGCTGCCACGGACGTCTCCTGAAGACGGTTGTATAGGACCGCATCCAGCGGTGCCGGCAGGATATACTCGGTCTGTCCCGGCGTGTACTTCGACTGGTAGTCGTAAAAACCGCTTTTCGGCACGATCTTGATAATCGGCAAGGGTTCGCCGTTCAACACACTGACGGTCACTTCGTCACCCTTGATGAAGTCCTCGATCAGGACCAGCTGGTCGTGCTCCAGGGCCTCATCCAGGCCGGCCTCGAGCTGATCCCGATCGTGGGCGATGGTAATGCCGATCGTCGAGCCTTCCCTGGCCGGTTTGACGACCAGCGGGAAGTGGCGACAGCGCTGCAGCAGCGCGGCCCGATCATCCCCGTCACGATATGAAACGAAACCGGGAGTTGAGATCTCGTGGTAGAGCAGGATCTGCTTGCTCACCACCTTGTCCATCGCCATACTTGAAGACATGACACCGCTGCCGGTGTACGGGATCTGCATCATCTCCAGCAGACCCTGGACCGTGCCGTCCTCACCGTAGCGGCCGTGCAGGCAGATAAAAGCCTGTTCTGCTTGCGCGTTCCGCAGCTGAGCCGGCAGGTCGTGCCCAACATCGACAGCCACGGCATTACAGCCGTTCTCGAGGAGCGCCTTGAGCACGGCATGACCGGTCTTCAGGGAGACCTCACGCTCTGCGGAGAGTCCTCCCATCAGTACGGCCGTTCTCTTTTGTTTCATTACATCGCGATTCGACACGTTTCGTTCCCGATCCTGTGAACCTCGCTTTTAGTCTGATCCATTCAGAAGCCGGTTCAACTCTTCACCGACCTGCCAGACATTGCCGGCACCTAATGTGATGACGATATCGCCGGGCTGCAATACGCCTTGCAGATGTTTAACCGTGGCCTCTATGTCCCCGGTGTAGCAGCATGACTTGTGGCCATGGCCGCTGATTCCATCTACCAGTTTCTGAGCATTGACCTCCGCGATTGGTTTCTCACCAGCGGCATAGACATCCATGACGGCAATGTGATCAGCCTGGTAGAAGGCAGTCACGAAGTCATCAAACAGTGCCTTGGTCCTGCTGTATCGATGCGGCTGGAACACCGCGACGATGCGCCGGTTCCACCCGGAACAGGCCGCCGCCAGGGTCGCCTTGATTTCGACCGGATGATGGCCGTAGTCATCAACAATCATGATCCCTTGCGGCTCGCCCTTGATCTCAAACCTGCGCCCGACACCGCCGAAGTCCTGGAAGCCCTCGGCGATCGCCGAGAACTGCATATCCAGCTCCATTCCGACAGCAACCGCAGCCAGGGCATTCAGAACGTTGTGCCTGCCGGGCATGCGAATGCTCAGTTGGCCGAGCTCATCTCCCCGGCAGTGCACTTTGAATCTTGTGCGGTCACCTTCGTGGACGATTTCGGAGGCCTGGAAATCGGCCTGGCTGGTCAGGCCGTAAGTCACCAGGCGTTTCTTCACCTGGGGGATCATCCCTTGCAGGTTCTGATCATCGAGACAGAGTACGACCAACCCGTAGAACGGCACCTTGTTGATAAAATCGATAAAGGTTGCGCGAATCTGATCGATATCCTCGTAGTAGTCGAGATGATCCTCGTCGACATTGGTGACCACGGCGATGGTCGGTGACAGCTTCAGGAACGAGCCGTCCGACTCGTCGGCCTCTGCAACCAGGAACTCACCTTGCCCAAGCTTCGCGTTGGAACCGATCGAATCAAGCCGACCGCCGATAACCACGGTCGGATCGATCCCGCCGTGCGAAAGGACCGTCGCCACCATGCTGGTGGTCGTCGTCTTGCCGTGGGTCCCGGCTATCGCGATGCCGTACTTCATGCGCATCAACTCGGCCAACATTTCAGCGCGGGGGATCACAGGGATCTTGCGCCTGTGGGCTTCCTCGACTTCCGGGTTGTCCTGTTTCACGGCGGTTGATGTCACTACGACATTTGCCTCGGCGAGGTTCTCGCTGCGATGGCCGTAGGAAATCGAGCCGCCGAGCTTCTGCAGTCGCCTGGTGATATCGCTTTCCTTGAGATCGGAGCCAGTAACCTGATAGCCCAGGTTGAGCAGCACTTCGGCAATGCCGCTCATGCCGATCCCGCCGATGCCAACAAAATGGATTTTCTGGATCTTGCCGTACATAACTATCCCTGTCAGATGGCTTCGTCGAGGACGGCTCGACATTCCTGCAGTAGCCGGGCTGCGGCTCCGCGCCGTGCCAGCCCCCTTGCCGCAGACGCCATCGTCTTGATACTGGTTCGATCGTGCAGCAAGCCGTTGATCAACGTGGCCAGGCGTTCCGGGGTCAGGTCTGCTTCTTCCATTGTCATCGCAGCACCCTTGGCGGCCATAGCCATGGCATTGGTCGACTGGTGACCTGCCGCAGCGTGCGGGTAAGGCACCAGGATTGCCGGCCTGCCGCAGGCGGTCAGTTCTGCGAGGGTCGTCGCACCGGCCCGGCAGACGATCAAGGTCGATTTTGCGTAGGCCCCGACCATATCCTTGATGAAGGGGGTTACCTCCACATCCGGCCAGTTGATGTCGCGATACCCCTGCACGGTCTCCTCGTAATCCTGCTCTCCCGACTGGTGAATGATCTGCAGCTTGCCGCGCCATTCCTCCAGCATAGGCAAGGCTGCAACAATCGCCCGATTGATCGCCCGCGCGCCCTGGCTGCCGCCAAACACCAGCAGGCAAGTTTTTTCATCATCTATAGCCGGGCATGTCTCCATGGCTGACCGGACCGGGTTGCCGGTCAGGACCGTGGCGCTGCAGTGGAACGCGCGATCGGCTTCGTCGAAGGAAAGACAGACCCTCTTCGCCCAACGCCCCAGCAGACGGTTGGCCAACCCTGGCCATGCATTCTGCTCGTGAACCACGAACGGTATCCCCTGGATTTTTGCCGCCAACAGAACTGGCACAGAGGCGTAGCCACCGACTCCGACCACAACATCCGGACCGAAATTCCGCAGGATTTTCCTCGACTGGCCGAGGCTCTTGAGCAACTGACCCAGGACCCTGAACCTGCCAATAAACCCGCGCCCCGCCCAACCGCTCATCTCTATCGTCTCCAGTGCCCAGCCGAGTTCCGGCAGCATCCGCGCTTCCAGCCCGTGCCCGGTACCGACAAAAAGTACTTCACCTTGCGGCTCTTCCGATTTGAACTGCTCGGCCAGGGCGATCGCCGGGAAAAGGTGTCCGCCGGTTCCGCCACCGGCCAGCAGCAGCTTCATCGCACCTCTCCAGGAAGATGGCGTGATACGTTCAACAACAGGCCAACTGCGGCCAAAGTTGTCACCAGGCTCGTTCCGCCGTAGGAAATGAACGGCAAAGCCAGCCCCTTGGTGGGAACCATCCCCATGACCACGGCCATATTGACAAATGCCTGCAGCCCGATCAGCAGGGTAATGCCGAATGCCAACAGGCAGCCAAATTCGTTCGGCGCATTCAGCGCCGTGCGCATGCCGCGCATGATCAGCAGCATGAACATTGCGGCGATGACTATCACACCGATAAAACCTAGCTCCTCGCCTACGACTGAAAAGATAAAATCGGTGTGCGCTTCGGGCAGGTAGAAGAGCTTCTGCTTGCTCTCACCCAGACCCTGGCCGAAGGCCCCGCCGGAGCCGAAGGCGATCCAGCTCTGGATGATCTGGAAACCGGAATTGCTCGGATCCTCCCACGGGTTGAGAAATGCCAGGATTCGGCGCCTGCGGTAGTCAACGCCCATCACCATGAAGTAGAGGAACGGTAAGGCTATCAGGCCGATACTGGCCAGGTAGCTCAACCGGGTTCCGGCGACCAGCAGCATGGCGACCGCCACCGCGGCAAGGGTCAGGGCGCTGCCCATATCCGGCTGCGCCAGCAGGAGTCCCAGCAACACGGCGAGGATCAGCATGTAGGGCAAAAAACCGAAGCGGAAACTCTTGACCTTGTCCTGCTTGCGCGCCAGCGAATGGGCCAGAAACATTACCAGCCCAACCTTGACGAACTCCGCAGGCTGAAAAGTAATGCCGCCAACATTGAGCCAGCGGGCGGCGCCGCTGACCCTCTTGCCGACACCGGGGATCAGAACGGCTATCAGCAACAGGGCGCATAGGCCCAGAACCGGCCATGCGGCCTTGCGCAGCAGGTTGAGATCTATCCGCATCAGCAGAGCCATGGCCGCAAACCCGACCACGGCAAACACACTCTGTCGCTTGAGGAAGTAAAGGCTGTCGTTGTAATCGCGTACAGCCATGATCGATGACGAGGAGAACACCATGACCACGCCCAGGCAGGTCAGACAGACCGCCAGCAGGAGAATCGAATGATCTGTGCCCTGCCTAATTTCCATTGACGCTCTCCCGATGCCCGCTCAAAGCTCGAAACTCACGGGTAAAGATTTCACCGCGCGCAACAAAATTCTCAAACATGTCAAAGCTGGAACAACCCGGCGACAGGATCACGGTTGCACCGGGGCAGCTGTAATGCGCGGCCAGCCCGACTGCAGCATGCATGCTGTCGACACGATGGATTCTGGTCAGACCTGCAAAGACCTTGGCCATGCGTTCGGCAGCAGCGCCGATCAGAATCAGCTGCTCGACCTTTTCCCGGATCGGTTCGATCAGTGCCGTGAGATCACCCTGTTTGTCCTTGCCGCCGGCGATCAGGATGACCGGCCTGTCGAGCCCGGCAAGGCTCTTGACGACGCTGCCTATGTTGGTTCCCTTTGAGTCGTTGTACCAGCCAGCGCCGTGCAGGTCGCCGAGGTATTCCATGCGATGCTTAAGGCCAGTGAACTTTGTCGCCGCCCCCCAGGCGATCTCCGCCGGACAGCCTTCCAGAAGGAGCGGGATCAGTGCAGCCATGACATTCTCCTGGTTGTGCCGGCCGCGAATCTTCAGCTCCGCAG
>Ga0102961_1000218_pt1 | contig 9929 bp, 7 predicted proteins | sample SalPonF2_C_D1_MG_FD_84518 | JGI IMG/M metagenome (GOLD analysis project Ga0102961, IMG submission 84518) | Salt pond soil microbial communities from South San Francisco under conditions of wetland restoration - Salt Pond MetaG SF2_C_D1_MG ...
AGGATTTCTCAAAGGTTTTACCGACAACAGTCATTATAGCCGGATCCACTGACCGACCGTATCGATTGCGCTGCCGCTGCCAAAATGTTTGATAAAAATTTGAAAGTAAAATAACTCTTCCTTGCTCCTTATAATGGGATAATCGGCCTGGGCGGTTCTCAAGGCTTCATCGTCAATCATCTCCTCAAAATATGAAGGGAGGATATCTGCAGAGCCGGAGCCTTGTGAAAACTCTTGTTTCACGCGCCAGGTGATGGTATCCGGAAGATATTGTTCGAATGCCTTTCTGAAAATCCACTTTTCAACTTTCTGATCGCCGTCAGGTTTTTGTTTGTATTCCGATGGCACAGCTAAAACGTAACGGAACAGTTCCCCTGATATTAGAGGTGCAACGACGCGAATACCATTACAATGGTTCATCCGGTCCAATCTCAAAGAGGCGTTGTTGTGCAAAAAAGCGATGCATTCCATCTGCCGCCGAAACAGTTCTTCAAGAGGGAATTCTTTTAGGTAGATATACCCGCAGAAAATTTCATCACCGCCTTCACCGGAAAGCAGAATTTCGATGCCTTGTTCACTGGCATATTTAGAGATAAGATAGTTGGAGACCGAACTTCGTACCAGTGAAGGATCAAAAGATTCCAGATAATAGATGACCTTGGGTAGAACTTTTAGAATTTCATCGAGATCTACGATAACCTCGTGGTGATCGGAATTGATGTGTTCGGCCAGCAGTCGGGCATTTTTTATGTCTTCACTTTCTCCCACCCCCAATGCAAAAGTTTTCAATCTGGCGTTGGTTCCGAATTTATCTTTATACAACTCATTTGCCAATGTGTTGATAACGCTGCTGTCCATGCCGCCACTGAGCAAGCCGGCCGTCGGTACGGTGAAATCTATCCGCGATCTCACGCTTTTTTTGATGATGCGCCGTATGTCTTCCATCATTTGATCGAGTTCGGTATGTAACACTTCCGGAGGAGCCGTGGGCAGTTCGGCAAACCGGTATAGCGTACCAGTGCTGTCCATATAATGGCCCGGCGGGAATTCATACAGATCGTCGGCAATTCCCGTCAGACCCTTAAGTTCGGAAGACAGGTAAATAGCGCCGTCCTTTTTTCCATAAAAAAGGGTTTTGATGCCTAAAAGATCTCTGGCTGCAAACAGGTTTTCGCCGTCGCTAATCACGAAAGCAAAAATGGCATCATCTAAAAACTCGAACATACCACGACCGTATTGCTTGTAAAGTTTTAGCAGAAGAAGTTCTTCTCTAAAGGAGCCATCTGTTTCTCCTAAGGTTTTCGCCCGTTCCTCCCAGTTTCCTATTTGGCCGTCGTAGCAGATTCTTAATTCCGGAGTTTCCGGGCTATAAGGAGGCACTCGAGTATCGCCTCCAGTTAAAGCGACATCAGGATTTCCGGAAATGTCGCCCTTAAGGTAATTCTGTGCCATTAAAATCTTTTTTCCCTCGAAACTCCCTGACAAATGCGGGCCACGATGAGCAATCCGTTTAAACATATTCTCCAAAGCCAACGCATCTTTTTGATTGTAAACGACGGCAAAACCACTCATTTTGAATCCTACCTCCACACTTGAATAGACTGATTAAAAATAACCATAATTACCTTATAGTCTTCTCTCTTAATGATTCTGCCATATCGGTTTTTTCCCATGAAAATTCGGGTTCATTTCGGCCGAAATGACCGTAGGCAGAAGTTTTGCGATATATGGGCCGCAATAGGTCAAGATATTTAATGATGGCAGCGGGCCGCAAATCGAATATTTCCAATATACTTTTTCTCACCTGGTGTTCAGGAACTTCGCCGGTTCCCATAAGATCGACCATTACAGACACAGGTTCGGCAACACCGATAGAATAGGCGATTTGTACTTCACATTTTTGAGAAAGTCCGGAAGCAACAACATTTTTGGCCACATGTCTGGCCATGTATGAAGCACTGCGGTCAACCTTTGAAGGATCTTTGCCGGAAAAACATCCGCCACCGTGGCTGCCTTGACCGCCATAGGTATCGACAATTATTTTTCGTCCGGTAAGGCCGCAATCTCCCATAGGGCCGCCGATCACAAACCGGCCGGTAGGATTAATTAAATAGCGGGTATCTCCATCTACCATATCCTGTGAGATCACTTTTTTAATGACTTCTTCGATGATTGCTTCTTTCAAGTCTTCATACGAAACATCCGGTTTATGCTGGGCGGAAACCACGATTGTATCGACTCTTTTCGGAGTACCGTTCTCGTATTCGATGGTTACCTGGGATTTACCATCGGGTCTTAAAAAATCCAGAGCACCGTTCTTGCGAACCGTTGCCAGACGACGGGTCAATTGGTGGGCATATGTAATCGGCATCGGCATGAGTTCCGGGGTTTCGTTGCAGGCATAGCCGAACATCAAGCCCTGATCGCCGGCTCCCTGTTCCTTGAAAAGCCCTTCGCCAACATTGACGCCCTTAGCGATATCCGATGATTGCTGGTCGATACTCGTAATCACCGAGCAGGTCTGCCAGTCAAATCCCATCTGTGATGAATGGTAACCGATATCTCGTATGGTTTCTCGAACCAGTTCGGGAATATCGACATAACAGTCGGTTGTAATTTCACCGGCCACCAAGGCCAAGCCGGTGGTTACCAGGGTCTCACAGGCGACCCTGCTATTTTTATCTTTTGCCACCATCGCATCGAGAATTGAATCCGATATGGCATCGGCGACCTTATCGGGATGTCCTTCTGTCACCGACTCTGAAGTAAAAAAATATTGTTCTTTTCCCATTGAAATCTCCCGAAATGATATTCTAATAGCGATAAAATTCAGCTTTAAACGGTCCGTTCGGTGCAACGCCGATGTAATCGGCCTGTTTACGCGTAAGCTCTGTCAATTTGGCGCCAAGTTTTTCAATATGAAGTGTTGCGACTTCTTCGTCCAGTTTTTTGGAAAGCCGATGCACACCTATATCATGATCTTTACCCCAAAGCTCTATCTGAGCCAAGGTCTGGTTGGTAAATGAACAAGACATAACAAAGCTTGGATGGCCGGTGGCACAACCAAGGTTGACCAGTCGCCCTTCTGCAAGAAGATATATACAATGTCCGTCCGGATAGATGTATCTGTCGACTTGAGGCTTGATATTGACTTTCTTGATGCCGGGCCATTTGTTTAATTCATCGACTTGGATTTCGTTGTCAAAATGACCGATGTTACAAACAATGGCTTCATCTTTCATTTTCGCCATGTGTTCGGCCGTAATGACGTCACAATTGCCGGTGGCTGTAACATAGATATCGGTGAGGGGAAGGGCGTCTTCAATGGTCGTCACTTTATAACCGGCCATCAGTGCCTGAAGCGCACAGATAGGATCGATTTCGGAAACAATGACCTGGGCTTTGAGACCGGACAAAGCTTCCGCACATCCTTTTCCCACATCACCATAACCGCAAACAAGTGCTGTTTTGCCGGCGACCATGACATCTGTCGCACGTTTGATGCCGTCCAGCAGTGACTCTCTGCATCCGTAAATATTGTCAAACTTTGATTTGGTTACCGAATCATTGACATTAATTGCCGGAACCAGCAACTCACCGCGATCCCGCATCTGGTGTAAACGAAGGACACCGGTCGTCGTCTCTTCTGAAACACCTTTCCAGTCTTTGACCAAATTGTGCCAAAATTTAGGCGCCTTTATCTGGGTTTGCTTAAGAAGATCATTGACGATTAAAAGTTCTTTATTTTCCGTCGATTCATCGAGAATATCCGGGGTTTTTTCCGCATAATACCCCCTGTGAATGAGAAGTGTGGCGTCGCCGCCGTCATCGATCACCAGATGAGGCCCCCTGCCGTCCGGCCAGGTCATTGCTTGTTTGGTGCCCCACCAGTATTCTTCAGGGGTTTCGCCTTTCCAGGCAAAAACCGGAATATCGGATGCCGCCATTGCCGCAGCCGCATGATCTTGAGTCGAAAAAATATTACAGGAAGCCCATCGCACGTCAGCACCAAGCTGTGCCAAAGTTTCAATGAGCACTGCGGTTTGAATGGTCATGTGAAGGCTTCCCATGATTCGTGCGCCTTTCAGCGGCTTTTGCGGGCCGTACTTTTCCCGTGTGGACATAAGACCGGGCATCTCTTTTTCTGCGATAGTAATTTCTTGTCGGCCGTCATCGGCCAATCCGATATTACACACTTTATAGTCCTGTTTAGACTGCATTAACATGTTATCTCCTTGACATCTTTTGGTCGTTCATTGGGTACGGGTCGATGGGACCAGCGACCGGTATTTGAGAAAACAAACTCCGGATTTTCGAATACGTCCATCAAAATACGATGATAGTGGCACTCTTCGGCAGATCTGAGCGAAGTTTCGGAAAACCGGCGGCAATAGTTTTCCATCTCGGTTTTTCCCATAACACCTGCCAAAACGCCATTGAGCATATCTACCGTACCGCTGCCTTCATCAAACTGCTCTTTTATGCGCCAGATGATTTCTTTCGGCAAAAGGTCTTCGAATGCTTTTCTTAAAATCCATTTTTCTATAGGCGGAGATCCTGAAATTTTCATTTCCGGCGGTATCAGCTGACCCAACCGAATCATGGAAAGATCCAGAAACGGCACTCGTCCCTCAATGGCATGGGCCATGGTCATACGATCGACCCGCTGAAGGTTTATGTTGTGCAATGATGCTACTGACCGGCGTAATTCTCGATGTAAAAATTCCGCGTCTCCAATGTCTTTATAATAGGTGTATCCGCCAAAAAGTTCATCAGCACCTTCACCCGTAAGGATCACTTTGACATAATCGGCAGCCAGACGAGAAGTAAAATAGCAGGGAATAGCACTTCGCACCAAATCCTGATCAAAAGATTCCAGATAATAAATGATTTCCGGTAGCTTTTTTCTTACCTCTTGTTCGGTGAGAATATATTCATGATGAATGGTGTCAAGGTGCCCGGAAACCAGGCGGGCTGCTTCGAGATCTCTGCTACCTTCAATGCCGACCGAAAATGTGTGGAGCCGATCCATGTGTTTTCGGGCCAGCGCAGCAATAAGGCTGCTGTCCAGACCTCCCGACAAGAACGCCCCTAGAGGAACATCACTCATCAATCGTTTGACTACGGCATTCTCCAAAGTTTCTCTGATTTTTTCAATGTAATCCTCCACCGGAGCCTTCCGGCTCAACACCTCGGGAACTGTATAAAAAGTAAAAAATCCCTGGGCAGAATGGAAAAAAGCACCGGGTGGAAATTCCTGAACGGAGTCACAATTTGAGGGAAAGGATTTAAGTTCTGAGGCAAAAAGCCATGCCCCGTCTTTTTCACCCAGATAGAGCGGTTTGATTCCGATGGGATCGCGAGCCGCGTAAAAATTGCCTCTATCGGCAACAACAAAGGCGTACATGCCGTCCAGATGCTCGACCATGGACACCCCATGATCTTCGTAAAGATGGACAATGGCCTCGCTGTCACTGGTTGTGTAAAGTTTGTGCCGTTCGGCGAGTCCGGGACGCAATTGGGGAAAATTATATATCTCTCCATTGGCAATGACGGCCATGTTTTTTGCCTCATTGTAAATGGGCTGGTTGCCGCCTTCGGGATCCATGATGCTCAATCGTCGATGCCCTAAAATCCCGGGACCATTTTTGGACACAAACATGCCTTCCGCATCCGGGCCCCTGTGACTGACCAGTGACATCATTTTTTTTACAAGCGATACATCCGAATTTCCCCAAATTCCTGCAATCCCGCACATGATTACAATTCTCCTGCCGATCTATTTTGTGATTTCAAAAATTCCAACGAGTCCGTGCCCCATTCCCGTGCCGGGCTGAAGCTCCATTTCAAGCTTTCTAAGCGCAAAGCCGAGGACGGATTCGATTAGGTTGGCCCGAACATCCCCCCATTTTAACCAACCCACACCCTCGATAACCCTGCGCATGGTCTCCATGGCCTCTTGAAGCGGTTTTGGGTAATAGGGAAGAATATCCGGGATGCATTCCAGCCTGCCGATCTCGCAATCGTAATCCCCAAGAAGATTCATGGCGTATTTGACCAGGGCATTGGAGGACATGAAAAACAATTCAAAGAAGTTATTGAGATGGTCGAACCCCGGTCTGGGAACGTAATCCACCAGTAAGTTCTCTAAATCCGTCCGCACGTAAGTTTCAAAAAGAGCATTGACCGGATAGCGAAGCTTGGGACAGTTCTTATTGTAATCCCCCGTATCTAAATGACGGCCGATAAAAATCGACCTATCGAAGAAACGTAGAGGTTTAATTTGTACACCTGCCTCCTTGGATGCCTGTTCAATAATATGCATCACCTCGTCCCGACATACCAGTTTCAAAGCAAAAGAGGCCACATCCGCCGTTGCCCGATCTTCTTCGGGATAGATATAGGATATGCGGTAGTCCATGAAATACTCCTGATCGGACGGATGATGCCACAGGTCCTGCCATTCAACAGTGTAACGACCAAGCCAGTCTCCCATGAAAAGGGCTTTTTCAGGCGCATGCCTGCAAACATCGGCGATGATCTTTATGCACTGCTCTTTGGTAAAATGCGAAAGGGTCCCGAAAGATGTAAAATAAAAATCAAACGGCGCTTCTTCATCCAAAAATCCAGGCATCATGCCCTGGGAAATATCACTCACTTCAAATCGTAATTTAGGATTATTGCCATAGTAGTCCAGAGCCTGTTGGATTAAGTTTTCATTGAGATCAATACCGACATATTCCTTTAACATGTCTTCGGTAACGGCATTAACAATATAATCATAAATACCCGGATCCTTTGTGGTAACTCCCATCAACAGATCATATCCGTCACCGCTGCCGCAGCCGATATCCAAGATACGCAGGCGTTCCAATTGTTTTCTTTTCCGTTCCACCATATCGTTGAGATAGGGACGTAAAAAGATCGCCGTTGCCTGATCTTCCCAAAATCTTCTGACATTGTCATATTTCCCCAAAAGACCGGTGGCTTTGTCATACTTTCCGGTTTGAAATGCCTGGGTATATGCTTTTTTTTCTGACATCTTTTTCTCCTTGAATACAACGAATCAAACAGCCACGGTTTTCATCAATTCAATGGCTTCGAAGGCATCATTGCAATGGGCGTCTGCACCGATCTGATCGGCAAAGGCCTGAGATGTGGGAGCACCCCCTATGAGTACTTTGACGTTATCGCGGAGCCCTTCTTTTTTGAGTGTGTCGATCACTTCCTGCATCACCCGCATGGTTGTGGTCAACAGCGCCGAAAGCCCCAGATAAGGTGCCTTGTTTTCTTTAACAGCCTGTACGATTACCGGGGTAGGCACATCGGCTCCCAGATCGACAACCTCATAACCCGCGCCTTTAATCATGATCGATACGATGTTCTTGCCGATGTCGTGCAGGTCTCCGGCCACGGTTGCAATGACGAATTTGCCCTTGCTCTCCACGCCCGCCTTTAAAAGGTGAGGGCTCATGATGTCCATGGCAACACCCACACATTCGGCCGAAGCCAACATATCCGGGATAAGGTATTCCTCGCGTTCGAATTTTTTGCCCACAATCTCCATGGCATGGGTTAATCCATCGATCACGATGGTCTTGGGATCTATACCGGCTTCAAGGGCCTCATTTACCAGTTCTGTAACGGCAGGCTGTCCTTCGAAACCTTCGTCAAAGCCCTCGTCTTCAGCCTCGACCCGGCCCTGTACAATGTTAAATGCAATTTTTTCAATGAGAGTTTTGTTGTCCATGATTTATGATCTCCTCTTTATCGTGGTTGTGAAGTAATCGTTTTCATCCGGTTTGTTTGAGGCTGGGCAAAATCCCCGGAACCTCCTTGAAGATTTTTTCAACACTTGCAGGCTCCAAATGCGCGGCTGGTTGTTGTTCCAGTTGCTCCATATACTCGAGAGCGTTTTCCAGGACTTTGTCTTCCAGCCCTTTGGCCTCAAAACGATAAGGATCTGAAACTTCTCCGGAGTGCATGGCTTTACGGACATGACGGGCATAGAGTCGATAGGGCGATGCCATGACTTTTTTCACGATTTTTAGCATATCTTTTACGGCACCGGGATTGACGTTGGGTTCCCGCAGGCAATGTTTGATTTTTCCGATCTGCTCGTTGTCCAGTACCGCCTGGACCGGACAGAAACTGTTGGTTCGATCCAGCAAACCGAAGGCATAGTGAATGTACTGTGCTCCGCTCATAGCCATGTAAAGATGGGTAAAAAGCTTTTCGAAAACGGCCTGCATGCCCGGAACTTTGGCGTCTCCCACACCAGCGGTGGAATAACAGGGAATATTATAAAAACGGGCCAATTGCGCACAGTCGATGTTATATTGATTGAATTCAGGACAGCCGTACAGATCGTGCAGATCATCAAGACGGGCCCGCACGGGTACGCTTCCATAAAGTACCGGAAAACCCGGTTTAATTAACTGGGTTAGGGTGATACCGGTTAGGATTTCAGCGTTGATTTGAGCCACCATCCCGGCCTCTTGTATGGGAGCGGACGATCCTCCCTGGGGTGAAGATGATATCACCAGAGGCAAACCGGCTTCGACGATAGCAAAAACCTTATCGGCAGTATCATCCACAACCTGTAAAGGGCTCTTGAATATACAGGTGATAAACGAAACTATAGGATTCTCTCGAAGCGCTTCCGGGCTGCCGGTAATGATTTCACCCATTCGCACCACATCTTTTAAGCCGTCTATGGTGGTTAACCCTGCCTGGACGTGTTTGGTAATGTTGTTCAAGCTGGCAAAGAACTTATTGACATCATGATTGTCAGGCGTAATTTCAGGATCCTGTATGTTTAACGGCCGGATAAAAAAATCCAGATGTTCCAATTGTTCACAGAGTCTGGCTGCCCGACTGAGCAAAGATGTATTACCCCGAAGCTCTTTAAACCGGGGAACCTTGCATTTGATGCCGTTGTCTTCAACGCTCATAAATTCCTGCATCTGTGTTTCTATCCAGATATTGGCCTCAGAACCTGTACCAAAATACGCGCGCGGTATTTCGGCATCCAATAACAACCGGTTTTCGGGAATCCTTGCCCCCAAAACAAAGCGCGAAGGGGCCTGAGCCACTGCTTCCTTGATGAGTCCGGAGGGAAAGCTTATTCTCCAACAGATGCTGTGTTTGTCTTTTTCTTCCCAAACCTTGGCTCCATGAGTTTTGAAAAGTTCAGCGGCTTTTTCATTATAACACCAAATGCCGGGATCATTTAAAATACTCATAGATGCTTGATCCAGCCATTCGACCTGCTCCGGGTCAAGCCTTTCATAAGGTTTGACTATAACGCCTTCTCGAAAACGCTCTATCACGATGATCTCCTTTTTCGTAAACGTTTATTGGTAGCTTCAGATAGGTTAAATTTTTGTTCTTATTTATTTTTTCCGAAACACCCGGGTGTAGCGGCGACAGTGACGATCTTTTCCCACCAGAACCTCGGCGGTTCTTACTGCCGCCATCATCTGTTGATCCGACGGGTCCATGATGGCTGCATCCAGACCTGCAAATACTGCCATGTGCAAAAATGCCGAATTCAGTCCCACCCTGTTGGGAAGACCGTAAGATATATTGGAAAGACCCATGACCGTCTGTGCATCGGGGAAATTTTCTTTGATTGCCGTAAGCGTATCCAATGTGACCCGACCTTGCCGGATATCGGTACTAACGGGCAATACCAGGGGATCGAAAAATACCTTATCCAGAAAAAGCCCGAACCCATGGCAGGCTTCGGCGATTTTTTCGCAAGCGGTCAGCCGCTCTTGGACGGTTTTCGGGATTCCGGATTCATCCATGGCCAAGGCAATTAGGGACGCATTATGGCGAACCGCAAGGGGTATAATTTTATTTAAATTGTCCTCTTCGGCTTTTGTGGAGTTGATCAGACTGGTCCTGCCGTTCAGTGCTTCGAG
>Ga0102961_1000219_pt1 | contig 9874 bp, 12 predicted proteins | sample SalPonF2_C_D1_MG_FD_84518 | JGI IMG/M metagenome (GOLD analysis project Ga0102961, IMG submission 84518) | Salt pond soil microbial communities from South San Francisco under conditions of wetland restoration - Salt Pond MetaG SF2_C_D1_MG ...
CACGTCGTTCGCTGACACATCCGGTCTTCAGATGCTCGACGACACGGCGTCGGTGCCTGGCCGTCACCACTTTCCCTTGATGATCTCCTTCATCGCCGCCTTGTCGAGCTCGGCCTCGGCCAAGAGGTGCTTGAGCTTGCGGTTCTCGACCTCGAGCTCACGCAGCCGCTTCGCGTCCGACACCTCCATGCCCCCGAACTTCGACTTCCAGCGGTAAATCGTGTTCTCGGCGACGCCATGGCGGCGGGACAGATCGGGCACCGAGGCGCCTGCCTCGTGCTCCTTAAGGATCGAGATGATCTTCTCTTCGGTGTATCGCTTGCGCTTCATCTGGGGACCTCCCTTCGGTCAGAATATCGGGAAATCCCACATCGTGGGTGGCTAACTTAGCGGGGGTACGGTCAGCAGCAACACGTTAGACTGGTAAGGTATTCGAAATGCCCTGGCTCAGGGTTGTCGATATCAATGAGATGTGACCGGCACGATCGCGTGCCTGGCCAGCCGGGTTCAATGCATGCAATATTCCCGACTCCGCTTCCTGATCATTCCAGTCCTTGTGTTCGGCGCGCTGATTTATGCGTTGCCGAAGACGGAAGACCGGAATCAAGGTACGCAATCCGGGCAGTCGCAGGCGGGCCAGCGCAGTCCCGCGGGCGGGCGCATTGTGCTGGACGAGACATTCGAAAGTTACAGCGCATGTGACGCTGCCGCGCGGGTTGTCGCGAAGGAGTTGACCGGCAGTGGCGTGAGAACTGCGCTGGCCTCCAGGAATGCCCTGGCGGGAACCACGGTGTACAAGGTCTATTATCCCGATGCTTCGGGGCAGCTCTCGTGCCGGCAGGGAAGGCTTGTCAATGAGATCTTCGAACAGAGATAACGACCAACCCGTCAAGAAACGTCCCTAAGAAACGTCCCGTCCCTAAGAAACGTCCCGGGTTTATTTTTTCGTCCCTAAGAAACGTCCCGGGTTTATTTTTTCGCCCAGGAAAATAGACCCGGGACCTTTTTACGGGAAAATAGACCCGGGACCTTTTCAACGTCGCGGGACCTTTTCAACGTCGGGCCCTGAATGGATCCGGGGCCTTTTGCCGCCGGTCTGCAACGCCTGTGCTTTCCGGCGATGTATCGTAGTGGCGCCCGCACCGGGGTATGCTCCCGGTCAATACAACATCAACAGGAGTTTCCGCATGCTCGGATATGCAACCATCGGTACCAAGGACATGGATCGCGCAGTCGCGTTTTACGACGCATTGCTTGGGGAGGTAGGTGCGTCCCAGCTATTTGGCATGGATCGCATCAAGTTCTACGGCACCTCGATGGACGCCGCGATGCTTGCTATCTGCATCCCGTACAACGAGGAGCCCCACCAGCCTGGCAACGGCAACATGGTGGCCATCCCCGGCGGTGACAAGGCCGGCGTCGACAAGCTCTACGCGAAGGCGCTCGAGCTCGGCGCGACGGATGACGGAGCGCCTGGTGAACGCATCCCGGGAGTCTTCTATGGCGCCTACGTTTTCGATCCGGATGGCAACAAGCTCTGTTTCTTCGAGATGACCCCGGGGTAAGCGCTACGCGAGGTATGGCCGAGGAACACGATACCGGTCCTGTTTTCGCCACCGTTTGGTGATTACCAGTCCGCAGCGCCGGTGTCGTGAACCGTGCGGGAACTCGTACCCGGGCATAGAAAGTAGACTCGGCGGTTTTCCGCTGCCACGTTGTGTTGATCGGAGACGATGTTGTGGCGGTACGCCCGGCTCTACTCGATATTCTGCACCTGCTCGCGCATCTGCTCGATCGCCACTTTGATGTCCACGGCGATGCGGGTGGTTTCCGTGTCGGGTGACTTGGATCCGATCGTGTTCGCCTCGCGGTTCAGTTCCTGCATCAGGAAATCCAGGCGCCGCCCCACCGGTTTGCTTTTTGCCAGCGTGTCACGCACTTCCTTTACGTGACTGTCGAGGCGGTCGAGTTCCTCGTCGATATCGGATTTCTGGGCGAGGATCGCAACTTCCTGCTCCAGCCGTTGCGGATCGAGCTCGGCGCAGATCTGGGCGATGCGGTCGTCGAGGCGCTGGCGGATTGTCTGCTTCACGTCTGGCGCCCGTTGCCGCATCGCGGCGACGGCCTCGTCGATGCTGTCACAGCGATCGAGGATCACCGCGTGCATCCGCGCGCCTTCGGATTCCCGCATTGTTTGCATCTGGGTGAGCGCCTGTTCGAACAGATCGGTTGCCGCGGCCAGCAGCTCGGTGATGTCGCGTTCCGGCTCTTCCAGCAGCCCCGGCCAGCGCAGGATGTCGAGCGCATCGGGATGCGTCGCGTCCGGATGAAGCTTGCGCACCGTGCGAAGCAGTTCGAGCAACCGGTGCAGAGTCTCGCTGCGGATTCCCGATTCCGTGGCCGTGGTCACAGCGGCGCGAAAGCGAAGTCCGCAATCTACCTTTCCACGCGACAGCTTCTTGCCGAGCCGCTTGCGCAGTTCCGGTTCGAGGCGGCGAAAGTCTTCGGGCATTTTGAACTGAGCATCGAGAAAACGATGATTGACGGCACGCAGTTCCCAGACCAGGTTTCCCTGTTCGAGTTGCGCTTCGACACGGGCGAAGCCGGTCATACTGCATGTCATTCGGATACCTGCGATGGTTGCGCGCCGAGGGCGCGGATGCGGACGTTGCCGGAACAGCGCGTATACTCTGCGCCTGGCCGGTGCCGGATGGTGTGTCGGGCGCCAGTTTAGCGCAAGCGACAGGGGAGAACACGGGTTGGAAATGGAGCGCGCCGAGGTCAGCCTGCTGGGCCACCGCGAGGAAAATCAGGATCGTTGCGGCATTGTCGACAACGACGGGGCGACGTTGATGCTGGTCATCGACGGCATGGGTGGCCACAGCGATGGCGCGCTGGCGGCGCAAACCACGCTCGACCTGGTTGGCGAGCGGTTCGGCGCCGAGTCTATTCCGCTGTTCGATGCCCCCGGTTTTCTCCACCGTTCCATCGGCCGGGCTCACGACCGCCTGGTCCAGATTGGCAGGGCGCAGTCTTTGGAGGCGCGCCCGCGCGCGACCTGCACGATTTGCCTGGTACAGGATGGCAACGCGTTCTGGGGTCACGTCGGCGACAGCCGAATTTATCTGATTCGCAACAACAAGATTGCCGCCCGCACCCGCGATCACAGCCATGTCGAATTGCTGCTGCGCGAGGGCCTGATCTCGGAGGAAGAGGTCCACACCCACCCGATGCGCAACTACGTCGAGTGCTGTCTCGGCGGCGATGCGGTGTTGCCGGAAATGACAATCAGCGCGCGCCATCGGCTCGAGCCCGGCGATCTCCTGATGGCCTGCTCGGACGGGTTGTGGTCGGGCGTTAGCGAGGATGACATCGGCGCCCTCGGCGGCCTGGCCGACGGCGAACTCGAACAGGGACTCGAAGCCCTCGCGCAACGCGCGGTGGATGCCAACGGACCCTACAGCGATAATACGACCATCGCGGCATTGCGCTGGCGCGGATAGGATCGCCGGCGGCGCTTGGTCGTCACCCAGTCACCAATTTTTGAAGCCGAGGTTACTCATGCGCCCCAGTGGTCGTACGCCGGACCAGCTGCGCGAGATCGAATTCTTGCGCCATTTCACCAAACACGCAGAGGGCTCGGTACTGACCCGTTGCGGCGATACCCATGTGCTGTGCACAGCCTCGGTCGAGGAGCGCGTGCCCGGCTGGCTGCGCGGCCGCGGCGAGGGCTGGGTCACGGCCGAGTACGGCATGTTGCCGCGGGCAACCCACGACCGTTCCGGGCGCGAGGCCGCGCGCGGCAAACAGGGCGGCCGCACGCTCGAGATCCAGCGCCTGATCGGGCGCTCGCTGCGTGCGGTGATGGACCTGCGTGCGCTGGGCGAGCGCAGCATTACCATCGACTGCGACGTGTTGCAGGCCGACGGCGGTACCCGAACGGCCTCGATTACCGGCGCCTATATTGCGCTCGCCGATGCGCTGGGCAAGCTGGTCGCCTCAGGCAAGCTGAAAAAGAACCCGTTGTACGGGCAGCTCGCCGCGGTGTCGGTGGGGATCTATCGCGGCGTTCCGGTGCTCGATCTCGACTACGCCGAAGATTCCGCGGCCGAGACCGACATGAATGTCGTAATGAACGAGTCCGGTGCGTTTATCGAGGTGCAGGGCACGGCCGAAGGGCATGCGTTCCGCCGCGACGAACTCGACCAGATGCTGGGGCTCGCCCAGGACGGGATCAGCCAGTTGATGGCGGCGCAGACCGCCGCGCTCGCGCAATGAGCATCACTGTCCCCGCGCGCCGGCTGGTGCTGGCCACCGCCAACCGGGGCAAGTTGAAAGAATTGCGGGAATTGCTCGCGGAGCAGGATTGCGCGGTGTTGTCACAAGCGGAATTCAACGTGGAGTCGGTCGAAGAGACCGGTCTCACGTTTATCGAGAATGCGTTGCTGAAAGCGCGTCATGCCGCCGAACAGTCGGGATTGCCGGCGGTCGCCGACGATTCCGGGCTCGTGGTGGATGCGCTCGAAGGCCGGCCGGGCATTCACTCGGCCCGGTTTGCCGGCGAGGATGCCAGCGACGCCGATAACGTCGCGCTGTTGCTCGAGAAACTCGACGGAGTGCCGGAGCCGCACCGCGGCGCGCGGTTTGTCTGTGCGATGGCGTTGCTGCGCTTCCCGTCCGACCCGGTCCCGCTGATCTGCGAAGGAAGCTGGCAGGGACGAATCGCGATGAGCCCGCGCGGCGGCGGCGGGTTTGGGTACGATCCGGTATTCATTACCGCAGACGGCAGAACCTCGGCCGAACTCAGCGCGGCGGAGAAGAACCGCCTGAGCCACCGCGGCCAGGCGGTCCGCGAGCTGGTACGGCTTTTGCCCGCCGCCTGGCCGGCCGCCTGAGGCGGCCGCTGTGCGGCGGATGACGACGGCATTGCAGGTGCGGTGATGGCAGCGCCGATGGCACCGGCCGGCACCGGCGCTACATCGCCGCTCGGGTTGTACGTCCATCTGCCGTGGTGCGTTCGCAAGTGCCCCTATTGCGACTTTAACTCGCACCAGGTCAAGGATGATCTGCCCGCGCGCGCCTACACCGATGCCCTGATCGCCGACTTGCGAGCTGAGGCGGCGCTGGCCGGCGCGCGGCCCGTCTCCACGGTCTTTTTTGGCGGCGGGACGCCGAGCTTGTTTCCGGGCGAGGAGATAGCGCGGATTCTCGATGCGGTGCGCGCTGTGCTCGACCTTGCCGAAGACGCCGAAATCACGCTGGAGGCCAATCCCGGTGCCAGCGATGCGGGCCGATTTGCCGCGTACGCCGCGGCCGGCGTTAACCGGCTCTCGATCGGGGCTCAGAGTTTCGATGCCGCGATGCTGAGCGCGCTCGGGCGAATTCACGGCCCCGGCGAAATTGCCGATGCCGTTGCAATGGCGCGCGCTGCCGGCATCGGCAATATCAACATCGATCTGATGTTCGGCTTGCCTCATCAGGACCAGCGCAGTGCCGTCGCGGATCTGAGCTCGGCGCTGGCGCTGGCCCCGGAACACATCTCGTACTACAACCTTACGCTTGAGCCAGGTACCCATTTTGCGAGCCACCCGCCGCCGCTGCCAGCCGAAGAGGCGATCTGGGAGATCCAGGACGGCGGTCACCGCCTGCTCGACGATGCGGGGTTCGAGTGCTATGAAGTATCGGCGTTTGCCCGCCCGGGACGGCGCTGCCGCCACAATGTGAACTATTGGCGCTTTGGCGACTACCTCGGGGTCGGTGCCGGGGCCCACGGCAAGCTGACGGATAACACGACCGCGCAGGTGACACGCAGCGAGAAAACCCGCTCGCCGCGGCTGTACATGGCGCAGGCAGAAAGCGGCCGGATTGGACGTGGCGAACGGGTAGTTGCTGCCCCGGACCTGGTGTTCGAGTACATGCTGAATGCTCTGCGCCTGCGCGAAGGGTTCGACTTTGACGACTTCGAGCGCGCCACCGGGCTGCCGGCGGCGGTGCTCGAGACGCCTCTGGAGCGGGCCGCCGAACGCGGCTTGATCGCAACCGATGATGCCGGGAGCCTGGCGCCGACCGCGCTGGGCAATCGCTTTCTCAACGATCTCCAGGCGATGTTTCTGCCCTGACGGCACCCGCTGCCGATGGTATTGCCGGTATGCTGTGGCCATATGGATGATTACCACCCGGTCGATTGTGCGACTTATTGCCGTTACGAACTCGCGATCCTGCGGCGCCAGGCCCTTATGCTGCGCTGGCGTGACGACACAGGAATTGTGCATCTCGAGGTCGTCGTACCGCGCGATTTGAAAACCTCGCGGGGCGTCGAGTACCTGGAAGCCGAGAACGTCGAGGGGCGTTCGCTGAGCCTGCGCCTGGACACGATCGTGTTCTCTCGCCCGGCCCCGCACCGGTCAGCTCAGGCCAGTCGGCGAGTCGGGATAATCCCGTGAATTGGCCCATCTAGGGGTTCCCCTTATACACAGCGGCGAACAATCGCCCCGGAAATCGCCGCTCGCGCCCATCGGGCCGATGCCAGCCAGATCTGAATAAACACAACCTTCTGATTTAATTGATATTAAGTGCCGGTGGCGAAAAAATCCCCAACCCTTGCACGGTGCTTGTTTTTCCGGGGGAGCGATGCGGTTTACGGATGTCGTCCACAGAGTTATCCACAGGATTTGTGGATAACGGGTAAACCTTTTTGGATCACTCGTAGTAGGCGATTAAACTTAAAGTAATGTCTTAAGCTTTGTATGGGCTGGCGGCGGTCGGCATGTATACTGTGCCGCTCGTTCCGGCGCTTGCCTGTGGCCCCAAGCACGGGTAGAATCGCGCGCCTTTTCCGATTTCCGGCGTTAACGACCGCACGCCGCAGAGAGTTTTATCATGAAAGCGAACATTCATCCCGATTACACCGAAATGAAGGTTGTCTGCAGTTGCGGCAACGCATTTACGACGCGCTCGACGCTTGGCGAGGAGCTGCATGTCGAGGTGTGCTCGAATTGCCACCCGTTCTACACTGGCAAGCAGAAAATTCTCGACTCCGGCGGCCGCGTCGATCGGTTCCGCAAGAAATACGGAAACCTCGGCGGACGGTAGACGTTTCGGACAGAGATATTGAAGAAGGGCGCCGCTGGCGCCCTTTTTTTGTGCAATCGTTGCGGCTGCGGTAGCGGCCCGACCCTTGTTATACTCCCCAGGCTGCCGCTCAAGGCCGCAGGCACGCCGAAAAATAGTTACGGTGCGACCACAGGCGAGCGGCCGGCCGTTTTCGTCCGGCAGGCGGCGGCGCCCGGCATGGCGTTAAGGACATGCCTCGAGATCGCGAACAAAAAGGCGATCGTTTAGCCAGAAGCGACCAGGAAGCAAGCAGAATGACTATCAAGCGCTACGAACTAAAGAATCTGCAGACCAACGACATCCTGACTCTTGACGCCCACGAGGGCTCGATTGGGCCCGATGTCATTGATATCAGCGGTCTTTACGCCAAGGAAGGGGCTTTCACTTTTGATCCCGGATTTGTCGCCACGGCGAGCTGCGAGAGCAAGATCACCTTTATCGACGGCGAGAAGGGCGTGCTGATGTACCGGGGCTATCCGGTTGGTCAGCTCGCCGAGCATTCAAACTTTCTCGAAGTAGCCGCATTGTTGCTGTATGGCGAACTGCCGACGCGTATCCAGCTGGATGCCTTTACTCATTCGATCATGCATCACACGATGATCAACGAGACGCTGCTGCGATTCTTCAATGGATTTCATTACGACGCCCACCCGATGGCCATGGTGTCGGGCGTGGTCGGTTCGATGTCCGCCTTCTATCACGACTCGACCGACATCTCGAACCCGGAACACCGTGAGATCTTCGCCCATCGCATCATCGCGAAAATCCCGACGGTGGCGGCGGCCGCCTACAAGCACTCGATCGGTCAGCCGTTCATCTACCCGCGCAACGATCTCGACTATTGCGGCAATCTGCTGAACATGTTCTTTGCCGTGCCCTGTGACGACTACGAGATCGACCCGATCGCCGCCGAGGCGCTCGACCTGTTGTTTATCCTGCATGCCGATCACGAGCAGAACTGCAGCACGTCTACGGTGCGCCTCGCCGGCAGTTCCGGTGCCAACCCCTACGCCGCCATTGCGGCAGGCGTCTCGGCGCTATGGGGTCCGGCGCATGGCGGGGCGAACGAGGCAGTGCTGAGGATGCTCGAGACGATAGGCACGACCGCCGACATCCCGCGCTTCATCAAGAAGGCGAAAGACAAGGACGATCCGTTCCGGCTGATGGGTTTTGGTCACCGTGTCTATAAGAATTACGACCCGCGCGCGACGATCATCCGCAAGATGTGTCACAAGGTGCTGGAGCGGATCGGCGACAACGATAATCCGCTGTTCGAGCTGGCACTCAAGCTCGAGGAAATGGCGCTGAACGACGATTACTTCGTCGAGAAAAAGCTCTATCCGAACGTCGACTTCTACTCCGGTATCATCTACGAGGCGCTGGGAATCCCGAAATCGATGTTCACTGTGATGTTCGCAATCGCACGGACCGTGGGCTGGGTGGCGCACTGGCAGGAGATGATTGCCGACCCGGGTGGGCGCATCGGCCGGCCGCGACAGCTATATACGGGTCCGACCGAACGCGATTACGTTGCGGTGGACCAGCGCGTCTAGACGCTTTCCCCAACCGCACTCTCGGCCGAAAGCAGCGCTTCGACGTCGGCCAGGCGCGCGCGCCGCATCGGCCGACCGTCTACCGGGCTTTGCGGCGGCTGGCGCATGCCGATAAACGGAAACACGGTGGCGACCACCTGCGCCCCCGCTGCCTCGAAGCGAAACACCGGCCGGTACTCGATGCGGTCGTCGCTGTATCGCACCCGTTTTTCCTCAGACTCGTACGGTATGCCCTGCGCCATCAGTTTAAGCGCGACGTCCTCGGTCGCGTCGGCGAACAGGTGCAGGTTGATATCGCTGTATTCGGTCGCGGTACCTTTCAGCACGGCGCCTACCAGGCGCGGTTCGAACTCGGCCAGCAGGGTCATCGCCTGTTTGGCAAGTTCGCGCTGGCGGCGAAGCTGGTCGTCACGGCTGTCCTGGCCAAACAGGCGCTGCCGGTCGATGACCGCCAGCTCGATTTCGCGATTGCTCGGTAATGCGGCGCGATCGGTAACCCCGAGCCGATGTGCGGCCTTGCGTTTGGCCTGACCGAAATCGGACAGCCATTCCTCGGCCATGATGCGCGCTGCTTCTTCTGCGACCAGGCTGCGCAGCTGTTCGCTGCGGCCGTTCAGTTTCTTCGCCATGGGCTCGATTAAACCTGTGCGGATGGTTCAGAACAAGGGCTCTTCTTCTTCGTCCCCGGGTTCGGGAATACGGGCGGTTTCGCCACTGTCGGCTTCGGTCGGAACGCGCTCGACGCGGAAGGTCTCGAACACGGCGCCGCGATCGCCCGCCGATGCCAGTAACCCGGTCTCGGGTGAAATACGGACGGTTACCAGCCCGCCCGGCGGGACGCGACTGGCCTCCGGAAGTCCGGCCGTGGCCTCACGCATGAAATAGATCCACATCGGCAAGGCGGTGCGCCCGCCTTCCTCGCGCCGGCCGAGCGACCGTTCCTTGTCGAAGCCTACCCACGCGGTGGCCACGATATCGGGAGTGAAACCGCTGAACCACGCATCGCGGCGATCATTGGTCGTGCCGGTTTTGCCCGCCATATCGCCGCGTTTCAGCTCACGGTAGGCGCGCACCCCGGTTCCACGGCGAACCACGTCGCGCATCAGGTCGGTAATCAGGTATGCGTTCTGCGCCGGAATCGCCCGCGACGCCACGCGTAGCATGGGGTTGTCGCCGTCTAGCCGCGGATCTGCGAGTGCAGTTTCGAA
>Ga0102961_1000222_pt1 | contig 9852 bp, 10 predicted proteins | sample SalPonF2_C_D1_MG_FD_84518 | JGI IMG/M metagenome (GOLD analysis project Ga0102961, IMG submission 84518) | Salt pond soil microbial communities from South San Francisco under conditions of wetland restoration - Salt Pond MetaG SF2_C_D1_MG ...
CATTTCCTACCATCCACTGCCCGGCCGCATGGCGATAATGGTGGGCATAACCGTCCTGCTCGTCATCGGCGTGGGGATCGGGGCATCGCTTTCAATACTGCAACAGAAACCCGCCGGTTTTCTGCGGGACGAGGAGTAAATAATGAAAGTACGCATAACAAAATCCGCTGGGAAAAATCTCTGCAAACTTCTGCTCTGCCTGCTCTTTATTTATGTTCTTGCCGGTTGCGACAGGCAGGATAAGCCTTCCAGCAACAACCCGCAGCCAGTGGAACCAGCCAGAATATACGAGGGCACTATAATCGCACTGGGTGATAGTTTGACTGCAGGTCTTGGCGTTGCGGAAGAAGAAGCCTATCCGGCGGTGCTGGAGGAAAAACTGCAGCAAAGCGGTTATAACTGGCAGGTGATTAATGGAGGAATCAGCGGTGAAACCAGCAGCGGCGCCCTGACCCGTATCAACTGGATAATTGCCCAAAAGCCCGACATCGTTATCCTGGAAACCGGTGCCAACGATGGAATGCGGGGTATACCCACATGGGTTATCAAGGATAACATCAGCCAGGCAGCAAAGCTTTTAAAGGAGGCAGGCGTTGAGGTCATTCTCGCCGGCATGCAGATGCTGCAGAACCTCGGGCCTGACTATACAAAAGAGTTTGCCGCGGTCTACCCAGCCGTTGCCCAGGAACAGAAAATTCTTCTCATTCCGTTCTTCCTGGAACAGGTGGCAGGCACACCATCCCTGAACCTGCCGGACTTCATCCACCCGACCCCTGAGGGTCACAGGATCGTGGCGCAAACCGTTTATCCCTATGTTGTAAAAGCAATTCAGGCAAGGAGACTGGACAGATCAGCAAAGAACAAGAAAAACAGGTAAACAGGCCAGGACCCACGCAGACACATCACATCAGGTCTGGTATCTGGCATCACAATTTCAGGACATAGCGCAGGTAAGCCATAACGCCTGTGACTATCTGTACCAGGGCCAGGACGAGAATCATCAGGTTGTTAATGCCATGGATTGCCGGAAGGATTTTGCGCGGTTTGGGATTGAGATACAGGAATAAACCGGAAAAGATGCCGAACAGTCCCAGCGGCAGCAGCAGCATGGCAACCGCCTTGTGCAGGTCCATGTCGGGGCTGAGCAAATAGCGGTTTACCATGATGACCCCGGCCGCGATGCCCCCCAGCATGGAGATGAGCCCAATGGAACCTGCTATGGCATGACGCTCCCGGAGAAATTTTACAGATTTGCCCAGATGCAGGCTCCGGGTGCGCTCAAATCCAAGGTAGGCTGCATAAAAGGCAAGCAGGATGGCACCAAGCTGGGCAAGGGGATGAATGCTGAGGATGAGTGTCATGAATTCCGGCCTCCTGAAACCTTTATTTTTCGTGTAAAAACTATTTTAATAAACTGTACCTTTATTCATTAGTCATCTGTTTGCAAGACCTTTCGTTTTTTCTCGATCCTGCTTCTTTCAGGAGAATAGGACAAATGGCTTACAACGAAAAACTGTCACAAAAAGTCCAGGCTCTGCTGCTGCAGATACCGGGCATGAAAAGTAAACAAATGTTCGGCGCTATAGGTTTTCTTCTGCACGGCCACATGGCCTGTGGTATTTTAAAGGATGATCTTACCCATCTCATTGTTCATCTTCTGGAATTTTTACAAACCGTTCTTATAGTTTCAGATAAAGCTAAACAAACACTGCTCATTAAATCAATGTAGGGGAGGTATATTATGCCGAAATTTCTTATAGAGGTCCCGCATGAGGAAGAACTGCTGGCCTGTGCCCAGGTTGTTGAAAGTTTTCTGAATTACGGTTCCCATTTTGCGACAAAAGCTGACTGGGGCTGTAGGGACGGAGTGCACAAGGCATGGATAACCATTGAAACAGACAGCAAAGAAGAGGCACGCAATATCCTGCCCCCCGCTTACCGTGCCCAGGCCACGATTATTAAACTTAACAAATTCTCCATGGCTGAGATCGACGAGATACTCCGGCAACATGGCAAAAAATAGCAATTTACAGGATGAGACATGAAAATACGTTTGCTGATAAAAATCTTCGGGGCTCTTCTGCTATTCGTTATCTGCTGGACAACCCAGATAGTTACTGCAGGAGAGCAGTTTGTTAAAACCCCTGCAGATTATGAAGGCCCTTTCTATCCGGTCACCAGGCAGGAGGATATAGACAACGATCTGATACAGGTTAAAGGGCAGAGCGGCGTTGCCCAAGGTGACACACTTCACCTGACAGGTGTTGTGGTGAACACCGGCGGTGAACCCCGAAAGGGTCTCACCATTGAAATCTGGCAGACCGACCCGCATGGCAGATACAAGCATCCCGGCGACTCTAAGCCCGGAGAGAGGGACCCGAATTTTCAATACTGGGGTGCGACAACCACCGGTACTGACGGCACCTTCTTTTTCAAGACAATTGTGCCGGGCGCTTACAATCCACGGCCTGCCCATATCCACTACAAAGTATTGCAGGAGGGCAAGGTAATCCTGACGAGCCAGATATATTTCAAGGAGCCGGGTGGGCAAACAAGACTTCCTTCAATGACATCGCAAATTGAACTGCAGACTGTTGACTTGAAACCAATCAATGACGGAGAATTTGAAGCGTTTTTCAGGATTGTACTCTGATCAGTGAGAATACTATGTCAAAAACCGACCAACATCTGGCCCAGGCCTTTGCCCAGCTGTCAAAAGCAGCAGTCCGGAGAAAAATATACTCCCGCAAGGCAACCAGGGAAGGCCGCCCTGATGTTGCCCGCTTGCTGCGCGCCATGTCCGCATCTGAGGCTGTACAGGCCCGGCGCCTTTTCAACAGTCTCATCGGTAAAATTGACACATCTGATGAGTATCTGACAACGATTTTTGAAAAAGAAATACAAGCAATACTGGAAAACTACGCAAAGCTCATTAACAATAGTACTGATGAAAGACCAGCCTTGCTTCATGCACTCTCTCAACTGCGGGCAGCGGAAACCAGGCTGCGGTCCTTTTATTCTTCTGATAGCCGGGATGTAAATGTAAAAACAGATACCAGGTATTTTGTCTGCCGGTTCTGCGGCTACCTCGGTACGGACAGCCCCCCTGAAAAATGCCCCATCTGCGGGGCTTCCAGGGATGCATTCCAGGAAACAAAGTAACCGGAAATTCCTTTCACCTGCCAATTCCTCAAAAAGAGAATACATTTTTTCATGAGCAGCGGCAAAGGCGTTGTCTATTTTTTGGTTAGCGCCGGAAGCGCAAAGGGTTGGACGCGCCTGCAAAAATGGGTTAAGCTCGCATGGCTAAGAAACAGTAGGGATTCCCCTGATTACACGCCAAAAATGTATTAAACAGACAGGCCATGGCGCGAAGCACTAATCCACAGCCAATCTTCATCTCTTCCAAACAGATGATCAGTGATTTTTTTTTAATCATCAGCGGATGCGTCCTCTGCGCAATTGCCATCAACGGTATCCTGATCCCCCAGCATTTTGCCACCAGCGGCATAACAGGCATCGCCCTGGTTATCCACAAAAAGCTTCCCGGCGTGAATATCGGCGTCATTTACTTTCTCTGCAATGTTCCTCTTTTTGCACTTGCCTGGATGGCTGTAGGCCGCAGGTTCTTTTTCTACAGCCTGGTCGGCATGGCTGCCCTGTCATTGTCCGTGGCATTTATCCAGATTCCGATCCACCTCGAAGACAAGGTACTTAATGCCTTATGGGCCGGACTAATCAGCGGCGCCGGGGTAGGCATTTCACTGAGGTCTTCCGGTTCCCAGGGGGGTATCGATATTCTTTCGGTCATGCTCCTGAAACGATTTTCCATCGGCATCGGCAACACTATCCTGGCCGTCAACATCATCGTCCTGCTCCTGGTCGCCCTTGCCTATTCCCTTGAGGCTCTCCTTTACACGCTTATCGTTATCTATGTCAGCACCAAGGTGGCAAGCATCGTTATTACCGGTTTCAGCCAGCGCAAGGCCGTTATGATAATTTCACCCGCATGGCAGAAAATATCCCAGGAAATACTGAAGGATATCCGGCGCGGGGTAACAGTCATCAAGGGGGAGGGCGGCTACAGCGGCAGGGAGGAAAACATTCTTTATACGGTTGTCACTATACGCGAGGTCGGTTCCCTCAAGAGACTGGTACAGAGGATCGATCCCGATGCCTTTGTGGTCATCAGTTCCACCCAGGAGGTCATGAACTACAGGATCGGCAACCAGCCCCACTGGTAGTAATTCCGCCTGCTGAAAAATCTGCCGTCCACCTCGTTATCATGTTCTGGAGACTGCTGAAACTGATACTGATCCTGCCCGGTACCGTGCTTGTTATTGTGCCTGCCGCCATTCTTTTTGCCTGCCGCCATCCACATTTCGCGCATGAACCTGCCGATGCCGGGCATCTTTTTTTCTGGCTTGGCTTGACCGCGGCAGGGCTTGGCCTGCCCCTGGCTGCCTGGACGGTCCGGTTGTTCATACAGTATGGCCATGGCACACCGGCGCCCTGGGACCCGCCCCAGAAACTCGTGGTCCGCGGCCCCTATCGCTATGTGCGCAACCCGATGATAACTGCGGTGCTGCTCATGCTGGCTGCGGAAGCCATGCTTTTTAAATCGTGGCCTATTCTATTCTGGTTGCTCTGTTTCTTTTTGCTCAATAATATTTACTTCCCCTTATTTGAGGAAAGGTCTTTGGAAAAAAGATTCGGCGCCAATTACCTGGAATACAAAAAACATGTACCCCGCTGGATTCCCCGCCTGAGCCCCTGGGAACCACCCGGGAAATAAAAAAGGGCTGCAGCCGTTACAGCCACAACCCTTTTGTGGGGGACAATTTAGATTCTTTTATCTACCCAATCCGAGTGCTTCCCGTTTGTCTCCGACCAGTTGGTCAAAATATTCTGCCGCCTGCAATGGATCAGGCTCCACGTGAAATACTGCGCCGACCAACCCTTTGAGTCCGTTCAATGCAAGGTCGGTGACGATTTGCGATCCAAGAATATTGGGTGGGTGGCCGAGATGCACATTGATACCGCTGGCCACAGCATAAGTTGCGATAGCAGCAGCCTTCTCTGAATACCACTCAGGCGAAGAAGCACCCACAGGCAAATCGCTAATATCCACACCCAGGGCGTCGGCAATAAGGGCGCACAGGTGCATGATGCGTGAGTTGTCAACACAGCTGCCCATATGAACAACGGGCGGAATACCAAGACTGCCGCAAACTTCCTTGAGACCTGGTCCTGCCATTTCAATGGCAGCGGGCACCAGTAGCCCGGCCTTGCCTGCAGCAGTGGTCACACAACCGGTGACAAGGACAAGGATATCCTTGGCAATCAATGCTTTTGCCAGGCCGACGTTGCTGGAATCCTGCTGCACCTTTGGGTTGTTGCAGCCGACAATACCGACACATCCTCTTATTTTGCCGGCTTTTATTGCATCGAGAAACGGATCAAGGCTGCCGCCGAGGGCACCCAGGATGGCCTCGTTTGAAAAACCGGTCATAATCTCCACCGGCTCCACCGGGATCTCCACCCTGTCCCTGTTGCGGCTTGAATAACCGTCAATCGCCAGTCCGACAATTTCTCTGGCCTGCTGCATGGCTGTTTCATGTTTGAAATCAAAATGGATGGCGCCCGTAAATTTCGCCTTGTTCGCCGTGGTGATGAACTTGGTATGATAACAGGCAGCTGCCTGCACCAGACTGGGCATGATACCTTGATAATCAACAACAATGGCCTCAACCGCTCCAGTAACAATCGCCAGCTCAGTCATGAGGTGGTTTCCGGCCATGGGTACACCCTGACGCATGAGCAACTCATTACCGGTGCAGCAGAGACCTGCAAGATTGATCCCCTTGGCACCGACTGCGTCGGCCTTGGCCAGTATTTCAGGTTCATTGGCCGCCTTGAAGATCATCTCGGTAACTATGGCATTATGGCCATGAACCAGGATGTTCACCTGATCTTCTTTCAGTACACCAAGATTTGCTGTCGACATCTTGGGTGTCGGTGTTCCGAAGATGCAGTCTGAAAGCTCCGTGCCGATCATGGAACCGGACCAGCCGTCGGCAAGGGCGGTTCGGGCTGCATGCAGAAGTGTGTTAGGAGCATCATTATCGCACCCCATATGCGTCCGATGCATCATCTCTGCGATCTCCCGGTCAACACCGCGCGGGGTTATACCGAGATTCTGCCAGATGGCCCGCCGCTTCTCCGGCACCCTTTTCAGGAAAGCCACCTCGGACTTTCTGCTGCCGAAATCCGCATACAATACATCCACCAGATCCCTGGCAATATCCATAATCTTTCTGCTGTCGGTCTGGATGCCTACTTCCGCTGCGATCCTTGTAAGCTTTGCCTCGTCGGTTATCTTATAGTCCTTTGTACGGCCTTCAACGATTGCATCAAGCACCTCGATGAGGTCCCGCCCGTGGTCCGAGTGACCTGCTGCCCCTCCGGCCACAAACCTGCCAAAGTTTCGGGCAACAATAACGTCAGCATCGGCCCCGCAAACTCCCCGCTGCCGTTTGTCGCCTTTTGTGCTGATACGGCAGGGCCCCATGACACAATTCCGGCACGAAAGTCCCAGCTCACAGAAATTACAATGGGGGGTCTGTTCCTGGAGCCTGTCCCATGCGGTTTCCACACCGTCCCTGCGGGCCTTGATTATCATGGCCTGCGCATCCTGATGGATCGACATTTCCTGGGGAGTTAATTCTTTTTTCTCTGCCATGCTCTACCTCCATTCTGTTTTAGCCAGTAACCTTTCAGCGCCAAGGTAAATCCATATGAAAATTCCAGTGGGCCCCTGTTCTGCAAAATCATTGCCGGTATCAATAAAAGAAATTCCCGTATAAAGGGATTAGCTGTTCTGTGTGAGAATTGAATTGTTGACCGCCCAGGTTGTGAAGTAAATATATTTTTATAGGTAAAAATACTTGGCATGTCAAGATGAATGAATGGAAAAGCCAGAAAACAGCCGGGGTACGTTTGGATCCGTTCTCAGTTCGATGCTGGGGGATTTGCCGAGCGGCACAGTTCCATGCATTTATTCATTTCTTCCGAGGTGCCGAAAAAAATGAGCACGTCGCCGGTTTGCAGTTGGGTATCTGCTGCAGGATTGGGCTTTATTTTTTCCTCTCTGCGTATGGCCAGGATGTTTACGCCATAGTTCCTGCGCATGCCGATCTCAGCTATGGTCTTGCCGGCAAAGGGAGATCCCTCTTCCAGCTGGATCACCTTCATCTCGGAATCAGACAGGCAGCCGCTCATATCGCAGATGGAGACCAGGGAGCGCGGCTGGGCCCGCAGCATCTGGTAGCCGCCGGCCCGGACTTCGGTCATGAACCTGTCTATATCCTGCTGCGGCACAAGGTAGTGATGCAGCACCCTGATAAAGATCTCCACAGCGGTCTCATACTCTTCCGGGATTACCTCGTCCGCGCCCAGATCACGTAGCGGATCAATTTCACTTACAAAACGGGTCCTGACGATGAGATGGAGATACGGGTTCAACTCCTTGATCTGGCGGGTGATCTGACGGCTGGCCACATAGTCGGAGATGGCAATGACAGCGACTCTTGCACTGGCAATGTTTGCATGTTCCAACACCGGGATATGGGTGGCGTCACCGTAAAGGATATTTTTCCCCTCTTTTTTTTCCTTCCTGACAGTCTCAGGGTTGGTCTCAATAATCACATAGGGAATGTTAGCGCTTATGGCAGCCTTGGTAAGATTACGCCCGTTCAGGCCGTAGCCGATAATAATAATATGGTTACGCAGCCCTTTTGTTCCTGATCCTGTTTCATCCTGCAGCATCGGCGACAGACCTCTTTTCATCCTGTCCGGAAACGGCAGACGCAGTATGATTTCAGCCAGCCGCGGGCTGAATGAAACAAGAAAAGGCGTGATGGCCATGGTAATGACTGTTACTGCCAGAAAGAACTGGTACCGTTGGCCGACAAGAAAATTATGTTCCAGGCCGACCTTCGAAAGCACAAAGGAAAACTCACCGACCTGCGCCAGGGCAAAACCAGTAAGAAGCGCACTGCGCAACGAGACGCCGAGGGAAATGGCAATAAGCAAAATCAGGCCGAATTTCAGGAAAACGATGCCAACTGTGAGTAATCCTATAATTACCGGATAGGCCAGGACAATCCTGATATCGAGCAGCATGCCGATTGACACAAAGAAAAAGCTCATGAATATATCCCTGAAAGGTGTCATGTTGCCAAGGGCAGCCGTGCCATATTCTGATTCCGATATGACAAGGCCGGCAAGAAAAGCACCCAACCCCAGGGAAAGTCCGACTAGCGAGGTAATCCAGGCGGTGAACAGACAGATGGCCACTATGGAAAGCAAAAACATCTCTCGGCTTCTCGTCCGTGCGACCAAAAACAGGACATGCGGCACCAGGTAACGGGCGGCAAGCAGGACAACACCGAAAATGAAGATTGATTTAGCTAGAAGGACGAGGAGGGATTTACCCATAGCAAACCCCTCACCGCCTGCACCTGCCAGGAACGGGGTCAGGAGCATGAGCAGAACTACGATTACGTCCTGGAAAATGAGAATGGCAAGTATGTTCTCGCCATGGGGAGAATCCAACTCAGCCCGCTCCTGGTAAAGCCTGAGGACAATGGCCGTACTGCTTAAGGCCATGAGAAATCCAATAAAAACAGAGCGGTTTACAGGCAGGTCGAAACCGAAAATAAAAATAAGGGTGGTGACAATGATGGTAAGAAAAACCTGCAGCGAACCACCAATAAGCACCTGGCGTTTGAGGCGGAACAGCTCCTTGAGGGAAAACTCAAGCCCGATGGTAAAAAGGAGCAGGACCACACCTATCTCTGCCAGCAGCTCCACCTCGTGTAAGCTCTTGAGCAGATGCAGGCCATGCGGGCCCACCAGGGCACCGGTTACCAGGAATCCGATGATGGCGGGCAGTTTTATCCTGTGGCAGACCTGGAGGACAAGAATGGCAAGCCCGAAAATTATGGCAATATCCTGTAAAAGCTTAATCTCCATGCTGTGTTGTTCCCGAGTTTAATTAATCCTGTAAAATATCAGCTCAGATGCGAGTCCAAGCTTTGTTAAGCTGGTTAGAACCTAAAAAACAAAGAGGGATTACTTGGTGGAAAGTTTGGCGTAAAAAGACAAAAACTTTAAAAAGATCTCCTCTTTATTTTGACTGCTAACTCTTTTGGGTTGTTTGTTAGTAAAAAAACTTGCTTTCATATTACTTCAATTATGCCGGCATGCAATTGCAAATCACTCTTCTTTTTTCTTTCACTCAGGTGCCCATAAAAGACAAGAAAAAAAGTATTTCAGCTTGCAGATTGAGCCGCAAAATATTAGATACTCGACTACGCTATTCTCTGCAAAACCTTTCACTTTTTCACTCTTACATACAAGGAGTTTTACCATGGCTGATCTGAAAAAAATGTACACAACCATTCTCGGTGACCATTTCCCAATGGAGATGAAAATATCATTCGGCGACCAGACCCTGGTCTACCGCAAACGGACCTGGGCCATTCCCCAGGAGGACGGCTCAGTGGACGAGCGCGGTATCCGCTACGGTGAAAATCCGGACCAGGAAGCCGCCCTTTACGAACTGGTTAACGGCAACCTGGTGCTGGGTGATTGCAAGTTCATCGAGCCGGGTCATGGCCTGGTGTCCGGCATACCGGTGGAAGACATGCTGCAGGTGGGCAAGCATCCCGGCAAGATAAATCTGACCGACGTGGATAACGGTCTTAATATCATCAAGTACCTGATGGACCGGCCGGCCGCTGTCATCCTCAAGCATAACAATCCTTGCGGCGCCGCCTGCGGCTCGTC
>Ga0102961_1000231_pt1 | contig 9697 bp, 8 predicted proteins | sample SalPonF2_C_D1_MG_FD_84518 | JGI IMG/M metagenome (GOLD analysis project Ga0102961, IMG submission 84518) | Salt pond soil microbial communities from South San Francisco under conditions of wetland restoration - Salt Pond MetaG SF2_C_D1_MG ...
CTCTCGACCGCCACAAGCCATTGTGGCGGGTCTATCTGATCGAAGGCCTGGCGCAGCGACGATTTGCCATTTATATAAAGATCCACCATGCCTATGGCGATGGCATGACCATTGCGTTCTGGCTCAATCACTGGCTTGGCGGTAGTTCGCGTTCGCAATTGCAAACGGCGCTCTGGTCGCCACCTCCGGCCGGGCCGGCACCCGAATCGCCATTGGACAGCCTGCCGGTCTCCGTGATCCCCGAGTTGTACAAGCTGGCCCTGCGCCAGGTAATGAGTGCGGCTGGCATTTCGCGAAAGCGCTTGCCGGTGCCGTTTGCTGCCCCGCGGACAGCCTTCAATACACAGGTGACCGCCGATCGTTCTTTTGCCATTCTCGATCTGGATCTGGCGGCCATGAGGGCGGTTGGACGCGGTCACGATGCAACTGTCAACGACGTACTGCTGGCAGTCACGGATCTCGCGCTCCACCGCTACCTCGGTGAGCATGGTGGCAACACCGACCGGCCTCTGGTCGCGCAGATGCCGATATCTCTTCGCAGCGGCAGCGACGGTCCGGGCGGTAACCAGGTCACAATGGCGCTGGTGGAACTGGCCTCCGGGCGTACCCGCAGCCCAATGAGTCGATTGCAGAAAATTCATGCGGCATGCCGTGACGTCAAGAACGAGTATCGGGCATTGTCGCCGGAAGCCACGACCCTCTATATCGCGGTGCTCGAACTGATCGCGCAGGCCGGTGAATCGTTGCATCTCACCGATCAGATGCCGGCGCTTGGCAATGTGCTCGTGTCGAACGTGCCGGGGCCGCAAAAGGCTGCCTATCTGGACGGCGCACGCCTGGTCGGCGCATATCCGGTGTCGACGTTTGCGCCCGGGCTCGTACTCAATCTCACGGTTTACAGCTATGCTGGAAAGCTGCATTGCGGTCTGTTGGGGGCCCGGCGTGCGATTCCGGACATCGACCACCTCGCGGAGCTGATGCTGGAGGCGTTTGCCGACTTACAGGCGGCAGCGAAAACAGGCTGATGCGAAGTTTCCGTAGTTACCTGGTTAACGCGCTGTTGCGATTGTTGGCCAAACGGCGTTTCGACCCATCCCGCGATCTCATCGCCTACCGCGAGCATTTGCAACGCGTTGATTCGAGACTCTACCGTTTGCCGCGCGGCTTGCATCGCGAGCGAATCGTGGCGGACGCCATCGATTGCGAGTGGATAGGTGAAAGCGGTATCGAAACCCAGCGGGTACTGCTCTATCTTCACGGCGGCGGTTTCTTTCTGCGGACGCCGCAAGTGCATGGAAGGCTTGCCGGGCGAATTGCGGCAACACTTGGATGCCGGGCATTGATCCCCGACTACCGATTGGCACCGGAATATCCTTTTCCGAGCGCGCCGGAGGACTGTTTGCGGGTTTACCGCTGGTTGCTCGAGCAGGGTACAGAGCCCGCCGAAATAGTCATCGCCGGAGACTCGGCCGGTGGCAATCTTACGCTCGCGACACTGCTGATGGCGCGGGACGCGGGGTTACCGCTGCCCGCTTGCGGAATCTGTCTGTCGCCAGGCATCGATCTTACGCTGGGTGGGTTCACGCTGGTCAGCAATGAACGGCGGGATCCGATGTTCCGGCTACAGACATTGCTGATCATGAGACACGCTTATCTTGCCGGGGCCGATCCGAGCGATCCGCTTGCATCGCCTGTCAACGCAAGTTTCAGGGACTTTCCGCCGTTACTCTTTCAGGTTGGCGACACCGAGTTGCTACTCGATCATGCCACCCGCGCTTACGCACGGGCGCGTGCCGCTGCGCTGCCGACTCAACTGTCAGTATGGCGCGGCATGCCCCACGTATTCCAGGCATTCGCAAGTTTGCCGGAAGCGACACAGGCGGTCGCTGAAATCGGCGCGTTCGTGGAGCGGGTCGCTGGCTGGGTATTGCCCGTTCTCAGCCCGCGCCGGCGCTGATTTTTTCTTTGGCGAGTTCGTTGGCGACCGCATTGGTGGAGCGGCGTTGGTCGCGCGCCTTTGCAAAAATCGCAGTCAAACGCGGACCGATTTGTTCGATCCGGCTTTTTACCGTCTGGTCGTCGCCTTTGCCGAAATACTCGAAAGCGACATTGATGATGCCTCCGGCATTGATGACGTAGTCTGGCGCGTAGAGTATATCGCGTTCACGCAAGCGTTCGCCGTCCTCGTCGGTCGCGAGCTGATTGTTGGCGCCGCCGGCGATCACGCTCGCTCGCACCCGCGGTATGCTCTCGCTGTTGAAAATGCCCCCCAGTGCACAAGGGGCGATGACATCCACATCGTGAAACAGGATGTCGTTGACGTCCACCGCGGTTGCGCCGAATTGCTCGCGAACCAGTGCGGTCCTGTCACTATGTATGTCGGCGACGAACAGCTTCGCTCCGGCGTCGTGCAGATAACCACACAGGTGCCGGCCGACATTGCCGAGACCCTGCACTGCAACCCGGACCCCGGAAAGATCTTCGTTACCGAGACGGAATGCCGTCGCTGCCTGGATGCCGAGGAATACGCCATAGGCGGTCTTTGGCGATGGGTCGCCGCCGGCTGCACCGCGGTGCTGGCTGCGGCCGCTTACGTAGCGAGTCTGAGTCGATACCGTTTCCATATCCGCGACCGACATCCCGACATCTTCAGCCGTAACATAGTCGCCACCGAGTTTGTCGACATAGGCGCCGAACGCCTCCAGCAATGCCTGTGTTTTGTTCCGCACCGGATCGCCGATGATCACGGCTTTGCCGCCGCCGAACGGTAACTCGGCCATCGCGTTTTTGTAGCTCATGCCCTGCGATAGCCGCAGCGCATCGACGATCGCCAGGTCGTCGTTGGCATATGCCCACATCCGGCAACCTCCTGCGGCGGGTCCGAGTGCGGTGCTGTGAATGGCGATGATGGCGCGCAAGCCGGAGGCGTAGTCGCTGCAAAACACGACGCGTTCGTGATCGTCGAAAGCGGTCGATTCGAAAACGGGCACAGGAGTTACTCCCAAATGGACACATGGCGCCCGGGCGGGCGCGGCGCCATTTTAGCAATGCTGCGAGGGAGCGCTAGTGGCGCCGGATCAAAATTGCACCCGTATCAGGGTTCCGACGATTGGCGGCGTCGGATTTCGTCGGCGATATCTTCGCTCCAGCGCAACAGCAGCGAGTTCATCGCTGCCACGAGTTTCTCTTTGTTATCGCCGCCTGCATCACCGCGATAGGTGGATTGACGGGCGAAAATGTGAGTTTCTTCAGCCGGGCGGGCCAGAGACCATTTCACATCCAGCAATACCTGGCCGGAGTCATCGACATCGAAGCGCGAAATGATTGCAACCACGCGGTAATCGATCTCGGTCGTTTTTATGTTGAGGTACGGCACGATTCGCTCGCTGCCGACCAACTGACTGAGATTGCCCGCGACGACCGAGGGAACCGTCTGCCTGAGCGGCTCCGCCCAGCGCGCAAACTCATCGAATTGGATCCGGCCCGATGCATGGCGGGTGACGATTTGCGGGCGGTCGAGATGGTGCGGCCTCGCGATTGGCCCTACCAGAACGATAGGGTCCTGGGTCCGCTGAGTTGCGGGGGGGGCGGTCGGGCCGAGCAGAAAGAAATTCGCCGGCTTCGTGTCGCGGACACAGCCGCCGAGTGACAGCAGCAAAAAGAGCAGCAGCAGTCCGGAATTCGTCCGTTGGAAGGGATGCATTTCGTTCTCCTAGGGGTCTGGCTTGCCGCGTATCAGCGCCTCGGGATGACGCTCGAGGAACTCCGTGAGAATCCGGAACGAACGAGCGGCATTCTCGACCTCCTGCAGTGCATTCGCGATCCGGAAATACGTATTCGACTGGCCGGTCAGGTCTTCGCGAATTGAGTTCAATGTCTGCTGTGCGCTCGTGGCCGCATTGCCGACTTCCTCCAGTGCCGCGAGAAGCTCCGAGATCACCGGTTCGAGGCCTTGGTCTGTGTCGTCCAATAGCTCGCGAGCGCTCGCCATCGTGGCATCGATGTTGGACAGTGTCTTTCGTAGCGAACTCGCGAGTGCCTGGGTATCGTCGGAGTTCAACAAGCGCTCGAAACCGGCAATGGATTGTTGCAGCTCCGGTGAGCTGACGAGTTGATCGATGCCTTCGGCGGAATCCGCAATGTTGGCCATCAACTTTTGAAAATCGACTTGCTGGAAATCCTCAGCAAGTTTTCGAAGTCGCGCCATCAGTTGCTGCGTCGTTGATGGAACCGTCGGCAGTTCGCGATAGTCGGTCAGCAGCTTGTTGCGATAGACCGCTTCCGAGCCGGGGTGGAAATCCAACTCAATTTCGAGAAGACCGGTGACCATGCTTTGTACGTTTAGTTGAGCACGCAGGCCGTTCTCAATCAGATCCTGCAGGTCGTCCTCATTCTCCACATCATCACCGCCAACGACGACGAATTTGTCATTGTTTATCGTGATGATCACCGGGATGCTGAACTCCAGTGTTCTTGCATCGGTGGTAACCGAGACTTCGGTCACTTCGCCTATTTTGACTCCGCGAAAGGTCACGTTTGCGCCTACCCTCAGCCCTCTCAACGAGCCTTCGAAGTAGGTCACGAGCGTGTCAGTATCAGCGAACAACCGGCCGCCGGCGAAAGCCAGCAGCGCGACGACCGTCAGAATGATTGCCCCGATTACGAAGCCACCAATAATTGCGGGATTGGCTTTCTTGCTCATCAGCTAAGCCCTTTTCAGCTCGCGGCCGGGGCACTGGCCGCCGGCTCGTCATCGGATACGGGGGGCGGCGTAAGCGTCCCCCGATTCAGGAAATTTCGGACTGCGAATATCTCGCTGTGATCGCGCAACTCCTTGGGATCGCCTACCGCCAGCTGGGTTTTGGTCTCCGGGTCGAGAAAGACACAGTTGTCGGCAATGTTGAATATACTCTGCAGTTCATGGGTGACGATGACGACAGTGGCGCCGAGACTGTCACGCAGCTCGAGAATAAGATCGTCCTGCAGCTTGGCGCTTATCGGGTCCAGGCCCGCCCCCGGTTCATCGAAATAGAGGATGTCCGGGTCGAGTGCCATCGCCCGAGCGAGTGCGGCGCGCTTGCGCATGCCGCCACTTATTTCATTCGGATAATAATCCTCGAAACCGGCGAGCCCGACCAATGCAAGCTTGAGCCTGCATACGTCGTGAATCTCGTTTGTGCCGAGCGCCGTGTACTGTTCCAGCGGCAGCGCGACATTTTCTGCCAGCGTCATCGAGCTCCACAAAGCGCCTTGCTGGAATAACACACCGAAGTTCCGCATCAGGCGCTCGCGGGCGTCATCGTCGGTATCCCAATAACTCTCTCCACGATAGAGTATTTCTCCTTTGGCAGGTTGTTTCAGTCCGATCATGCTTTTCAGCACAGTACTTTTGCCACAGCCACTGCCGCCCATGATGATAAAAACCTGGCCGCGCGGAATGGTGAAATTGAGGCCGCCCTGCACCACAAAGCTGCCGTAGGCCAGCGTCAGGTCGCGGACCTCGATTTGCGGAGCTTCGGTATCTGCGGAGATCATTGTCAAACACCCAGTGTAATGTAGATTACCGTCAGCACCGATGCAGAAACGATAATCCAGACAATCCCGGACACGACCGCGGATGTCGTTGCCGTGCCGACGGCCTGCGCACTGCTTCCGCACTCCAGCCCGCTCTTGACACCGGCAATGGCAATGACGATTCCGTAGACCGTGGCCTTGATCAGCCCGGTGACGATGCTGCCGATAGTCACGGCGCTTTTGGTCTGGACCCAGTATTGGGTCGCGCTGACATCGAGCATCGACAACGACACCATCATGCCGCCCAGGATGCCGACTGCGTTGGCATAGATCGTCAGCAGCGGCAACATCAGCACAAGTGCAATGACCCGGGGCAGCACCAGAAAATCCATCGGGTCCAGGCCAAGTGTCGTCAGGGCATCCACTTCCTCATTGACCTTCATGGTGCCAATGCGGGCGGCAAACGCAGCCCCGGTGCGTCCGGCCATGATAATCCCGGTCATGATTGGGCCCATCTCCCGCACCATGCCCACTGCCACAAGGTCGGCGACAAAAATGCCTGCGCCGAACTTGTTGAGTTGGATTACGCCTACGAATGCAAAAATGATACCAATCAAAAAACTGATCAGCCCGACTATCGGCAATGCTTCGGCGCCCGCTTCCTGCATCGTGACCCAAAGATCGTTGCGCTGATAGTTGGCCTTGCCGGTGAAGAAACGTCCAAGCGACTCCATAAACTTGCCGAGAAACGCGAGCGACGATTTCAGGTTGCCGATGGCACGCGAGGTGGCTTTGCCGATCCGAATGACGAGGCTGCTTTTTTCGTCGGATCGTTTTGCGCCCGAACGCTCACCTACCGCAAATGCGAGGTGCAGTAGCTTCGCGGCCCCTTCCGGCAGGCCGCTGTGGTCGATCTCGATATTGTGTTTGTTGGCACTCTCTTCGATTCTGGAGAGCGCGACGATCAGCCCGGTGTCCCACCCGCCGAGAGCGGTCGTGTCAAATTTGATACGACCGCCTGCGGGCAACGACGCGATCGCATCGAGCGCCGACCGGGTCTCGGGCAGAGTCTGGCCGAGTTCCCAGTCGCCGGAAAATGCCACGACGAGATCCCCGGACTGGGTCTTGCTCGGTTGCAGCGCCGCCGCGGAGGATGCCTTTTTATCGTTTGTCTCCGCCACCGTATCCGGTCCTTGACTATCCGACGAACTTTGGGCCGCAAATTTTCTGGCATTAGAAGCTAACACAACGCCTTGCGATCGGTCACCTATGACACTCCAGCGCAAGCGGCGGAGGCCGCAATTCGGAGCGGGGCGATGACCTAAACCGCAAGCGATCGATCAGATCACGACACCGTCAACCACGCGTTGAGAAAGCAGACGGCGACCGGACCAGTAGCTTAGCTCTGCCGGAACGGTAATATCCCAGACTGCGAAATCGGCGCGTTTGCCGGGTTGCAGCGTGCCGCGATCCGTATCGAGATCGAGCGCCTTGGCGGCATTGACCGTCACGCCACGCAGCGCCTCGGCCGGGGTCAGGCCGAACATGACACAACCCAGGTTCATCGCGTCGAGTATCGAACAGAGCGGCGACGTGCCGGGGTTACAGTCAGTGGCAACTGCGATCGGCACGTTGCCTGAGCGCAGCGCCGCAACCGGCGGCAATGTGGTCTCACGCAACGTGTAGTACGCCCCTGGAAGCAGCACTGCGACCGTCCCAGATGCAGCCATGGCGTCGATGCCATTCTGGTTGCAGTATTCCAGGTGATCGGCAGACAGCGCCCGGTGTTTTGCGGCGAGCGCGGCGCCGCCGCTGTCGCTCAACTGGTCCGCATGGAGTTTGACCCTAAGTCCGAATTCGCGAGCCGTCGCGAACAGCCTCTCTACCTGGTTTGGGGTGAACGCGATCTCCTCGCAATAGGCATCCACCGCGGAAGCGAGACCGCTTGCGGCGACCGCGGGCAGGTCCTTGGCGCAGATGCGTTCTATGAAGGCATCGGCATTATCTGAGAATTCCGGTGGGACGCTGTGAGCCGCGAGATAGGTAGGCGCCAGGTGAAAGCCGGCAATATCGGCGAGCGCATGCGCCGCCCGCAACATCCGCAACTCGGTTTCGAGTTCCAGTCCGTAACCGCTTTTTATTTCGACCGTGGTCACGCCGCTGGCCAGCAAATCCCTAATCCGCGGCAATGCGGCATCGATAAGTTCGCGCTCACTGGCGGCCCGGGTCGCTCTGACCGTGGCATTGATGCCGCCACCCCGGCGCGCAATCTCCTCATAGGTTGCGCCTTTTTGCCGCTGTTCGAATTCTCCTACGCGGTTGCCAGCGAATACGACGTGGGTGTGGCAGTCGATCAGGCCGGGCGTGATCCATGCGCCATCGAGATCGAAAACCGTACCGGCCTCTTCGCGTTGCGCGGCGTCCAGCGCCGTCACCGGACCGAGCCATGCGATACGGCCATCACGCACCGCGAGTGCGGCGTCACGCAAGATCCCGTAGTCGCTCGTGGGGCCGGTCATCGTCGCCAGATTGACGCCGGTCCAGATGCTGTCGAAGGCCGGAGTTCTGTTGCTGTCGGTTTCTTGAGTCATTTAACGCGCGGCTTTAAGCTCGGAGACAAGCATAACGTCTGGAAACGCTCAAATGGAGTCTCTTTTTGCCCGGCTTGCATTGCTGCCGGAGGGCTGGCGCGAGAATGTGCGGATCGGCCTTGCGGCGGATGGCACGATTGCCGACGTCGAAACCGGCAGCGAAGCGGTAGCCGACGAGAGTGTCGGCATGCTGATGCCGGGGTTTAGCAATGTTCACAGCCATGCGTTCCAACGCGCGCTCGCCGGTCGCGCCGAAGTAGCGGGCGACAGCGACGACAGTTTCTGGACATGGCGCGATCTCATGTATCGGCTGGCTGATCGCCTCACGCCGAAGGACCTGACCAGCATCTCCCGGCTCCTGTACGTGGAGATGTTGGAGGCCGGGTACACGGCTGTCGGGGAGTTCCACTATCTGCATCACGATCCGGCAGGTGAGCTCTACGAGGAACCGATTGCGATGTCGCTTGCGCTTGCTCATGCAGCGGCCGAGGCGGGGATCAGCCTCGCATTGCTACCGGTGCTTTATCGCTACTCAGATTTCGGAGCGCGGCCGCCGGAGCCGGCGCAGCGACGTTTCTCGACGACGCCGGAGCAGTTTGTCGCGATGGTCCATCGCCTGCGCGACCGGCTCGATGATTGCATTGTCGGTGTCGCGTTCCATAGCCTGAGGGCGGTGGATGTCGGCAGCATGCGAGACGTGATCGCTGCGCTGGGCCAGCATCCTGGATTTCCGGTTCATATCCATGTTGCGGAGCAGGCGCGGGAGGTGGAGGCCTGTCTGCAACTGTGCGGCCAGCGACCGGTAGAAATGTTGCTGCTCGAGGATTTGCCGGATGAAAACTGGTGCCTGATTCATGCAACCCATATCAACGATGCGGAGCTGCGGGGAATCGCCGCGAGCGGAGCCGTGGCAGGATTGTGCCCGACGACCGAAGCCAACCTGGGGGACGGCATCTTTCCGTTGCGCAGTTTTCTCCAGTGCGAGGGGCGGTTCGCAATTGGTTCAGATAGTCATGTGAGTCTGGATCCATTCGAGGAACTAAGATGGCTCGAATACGGTCAGCGGTTGCGGAGCGGCAAGCGGCTGCGTGCGGTCACCGGGAACGGTCGCCACGCCGGATTCGAACTCGTTCGTTCGGCTGCGGTGAACGGTGCTGCGGCGCTGAGCCTGAACGCGGGTCAGATCGCGCCCGGGCAGCGAGCCAATCTGCTGGTGCTCGATCCGAATGCGGCGCTGGTCGATACCGTAGGCGAAGACAACATTCTCGATGCGCTGGTATTTGCGCCGCGCCGCGCGCCGGTAGACAGCGTGATGGTGGACGGGCGCTGGGTATTGCGTCAGGGGCGCCACCCGTTACGGGATCTTGCGGTGGCCGAATATCGTGCCTGCTGCGAGCGCCTGCGGCTGGCCTGAGCCTGGCGGCAAGGCACGAAACGCTGTTGGAGATAGTCGATGGAAAATAATGAGGGTACGCGTTCGAGGAAGCAGACTGCGCGGGCGCCGCGCGGCGCCGCGCTGAGTGCGAAAAGCTGGCTGACGGAAGCGCCGCTAAGGATGCTGATGAATAACCTCGACTCGGAGGTTGCCGAGC
>Ga0102961_1000233_pt1 | contig 9685 bp, 17 predicted proteins | sample SalPonF2_C_D1_MG_FD_84518 | JGI IMG/M metagenome (GOLD analysis project Ga0102961, IMG submission 84518) | Salt pond soil microbial communities from South San Francisco under conditions of wetland restoration - Salt Pond MetaG SF2_C_D1_MG ...
ATATAAAAACGACATAAAGTTTAAAAAATACATTCATAATTTAGATGAGGGATTAATCGAGATGCCTGTTTATTATAATGTCGGTATGGCCGGACTTATGAAGGCAGTAGAATCTATCAATACTAGTATTTCTGAAGGAAAATATTATATTGACCTTGACGAAAGTTTATGGAAGGTAATGCAATATTCTAAGTACGGTAGTAGAACTATAGAAAGATATTATTGGTCAGAACATAACGATATGCAAGGGGCACTGTTGAAGGCAGTTTATTATATATGGGAGCAGGAGAAAAAAAAATAATGATTGGAATTATTACAGATAGTATTCTGGCAAACATACCATTAATGAAAATTTCTTCATATTACGATAGCGCAGTAGAGTGGTATATGCCATTAATGCACAATGAATTTAAAAAAATTTATTATTCAAAAATATTCAAATTCACAAAGAAGGTTGATAGGGAGGATGAAATGATAGTGGGCGGTACCGGATGCGACCTGTCTATTAAATTGCCAGATGATATAGAGAGGCAGGATCTTGATTATAGTATTTACCCTGAGTGTGATTATAGTCTGCAGTATTTTAGTAGAGGATGTATCAGAAAATGTGATTTCTGTTTAGTACCAGAGAAAGAAGGGAAAATCCACACAGTCAGGCCAATGAATTTAAATAAGAGAGGTAAATACATAAAGGTGCTAGATAATAACTTTTTTGGATCACCAGGATGGAGAGAGGCTATAGAGTATTTAATTTCAAATAAGCAACCTGTTTCAATTGATGGTATAGACATAAGAATATTTAAACCAGAACACGGAGAGGCATTAAAAAAAATTAAATTACATAAATTTATTTATATTGCCTGGGATAATGTGAAAGATAATGTTCTACCCAAAATAAAATTAATGACAGAATATATAAAGCCGTACAGGATAACCGTGTATGTCTTAATAGGTTTTAACAGTACGCCAGAGGAAGATTATTATAGAGTTATGAAGATTAGGGAGACAGGGTGTAACCCTTTTGTGATGCCATTCAATAAGAGAGAGAACTATCAAAAAAGATTTGCCAGATGGGTTAATCATAAGGCAGTATTTAAGTCTGTCAGGTGGGAAGATTATGTCTGATAAGCGGTAGATAACCGCTATTTAAGGCTATTTAACGTGTATATATGGAAAAACTACTAATAACACCCTAATTATTAAAAGAAGGCTTAAAAGTAGGTCTCTGTATCTAAAAATAGGGTCAGGAGAGAGGTTTGAAAAGGAAAGTAACAATATTTACAAAAGATGTACCAGAAAGAGCAATTGAGGCAGTTGTGGAGATTTTAAAGTCTAAACAGTTTAAAAGACTAGGGCTGACTAACAGAGATCTAGCAGAGGGATTGATCGAGGTTGATAAAAAATTAAATAAAAAGTATGGAGAAAATAAATGATTAAAATAAATGAAGTCAAAGGATACAGTGTGATTAAACCATTTGCAGTTGGGAAGTTTTTATTATTGCCAAATGATAATATTTATGTTGCAAGTCAAAAAAGTGGAGCAAAAACATATTATCGACTATATGATAAAAACAGAGAAGTGGTTATTTCTTCTGCAGAATACGAAGAAATAAAAGACGTGCTAAAAAAATATATTGTGGAGAAAAATTAATGAGAAAGAAATACTTTGTAGCGTTCAATGCCATTATAGAATTAGGTAGAAGGAAACCGGATTTACCAGAAATTTCTTCAGTAATAATGAACACCATCATAGACGCAGAGGAACCGAAAGACCTATCAGACATAAGAGTAATCGAGCAGGCAATCTGTAAGCAAGTCAAAGATTGCTCTCACGTCACATTGATGGGACTACCAGAGGAGATAGAATAATGATATCTTGTATAAAAAATGAAGATGGTTCAATAAGTTTTAGAGATGGCAAGAGAGATCAGATTGTGGAGGTCAGAGGAAAGAAAAAGTTTCAGAACCTAAACAACTTTAAAAAAAATCTCTATGAATCAAAGTCAAATATGTGGAAGATATTTAATATTTTCGCAATAGCTTATAAAAAAATGGAAAAGGAATAGCTGTGGGTGAATATAAGAATATGGAATCTATAGCTTTAGTGGTAGCAAAGTTCATAGCATACTGCATTATGTTTTCATTTGCGATTGGAGCCGCTGCAGTGCTTGTAACTGTTATAAGGTTTGCAGTAGCCGTGCTGAGATCTTAATTAATATATTATGAATGAGGAGAAAGGGAAATGAAAATATTATATGGGCATTATGTTGACGATAATAACAATAAGTGGAATTGTGATATATATACAAAGGAGCAGGCAATAAAAAATAGCAAGTCATTGGTAGAATGTTTTAATTGTACAAATTGTAGCTATTGTAGCTATTGTAGAAATTGTAGCGATTGTAGAAATTGTATCGATTGTAGCGGTTGTAGAAATTGTACCGATTGTAGCGATTGTAGCGATTGTAGAAATTGTAGCGATTGTAGCGGTTGTAGAAATTGTGGCGATTGGAAAGAAAACCCTCAAAGATATGTGACTGGAAAAATAGGGTCAAGAAAATCTCAAACAAATTTCTACTTTGATAAAAAAAGAGTACAAGTAATGTGTGGTTGTTTTAATGGTACTCTAAAAGAGTTTAAAAAAGCAGTACAGGAAACACATAAAAACAATAAACACGGGAAAATATATAAAAAAGAGATTAAATTAGTTGAATATCTAATTAAAAATATATTATGAATGAGGAGTCAGATAAATGAAAATAACAGATAAAGCATATATCGAATTAATAAATGAAGATATAGAATGGGTAGAAAAGCAGGAACATAGTTTAGAAAAATTACATATAATACAAATATTAAATGTAGTTATAGGAAATTTAAAATGACTAAATCAAAACCAAAATCCAAAATGTCGCACAATAATAGTTGTACTAAATTGAGAGGTAAAAATGAAAATAAAACACCTTAAAATGCTACGCAATTATTTTGGAGACCATAGCAAAACTTGTCACGAACATTATCTGTTCGCTATAGTTGATAAAGAAATAAACCGCCTCTCAACTATCGTACAACAGCCGTTATCTGGTTCGGATGATAAATCATCCTCTGAGGAGAAAGGGAAATGTGGGATAGATGGAACTGATTGTAATAAATGTGATGATAATGAGAAGTGTTTTAATATTGCAAATATTAATAGATTAGAAGTAGATAATGACTAAACCAAAATCAAATAGCAAAATGTCGCACAATAATAGTTGTCGTACATTCGAGGAGGAATGAATGAGTAATAATGAAGTAACGAAAGCAGAACAAATAATAATGGATTACACCGCTTCTACAAAGTGGGAGGATATAGAGAAAATACATTGGACTACGTCGGAAGTTATGGATGTTTTTGATACATACTTTAAGAACCCACTCGAACGATCCGACAACAGCGACTATGCGAAATCTTTATGTGAAAGTTGCGGTCAGCCTTGCAAAGAAAACGATGTCGCAACCTGCCCAGATTATCGTGAAAAATACAGAGAAGTATTTGTAATGCAGTGTTCAACTATCAAAGATAAGAAAGGTACTAAGATTTATGCAGGAGACATAGTTACGTTTTACCATCACGGAGAACCAGATCACCATCAGCCAATAGGTACCGAGAATAATTTTAATCCTCTATGTTTCGGTGTGGTCAAGTTTGAAAAAGGAATGTTCTTTATTGATGATGGTCTGCAGTGTCCGTACTTGTCAAAGGTGTTTATAGATGAGATAAAAGGCAACCGGTATCAGAATCCAGAGATATTGATCGAGAAGGGATGGGGCGAAAGTGCGAAAGAGGAAGTTGATCCGTATAACGGTGACATAATTCAAGGATTTGAACTAGAAACAGAAGAGTAAGAAATCAATATAAAATAGGCTTAAAATAAAGCAAAGGAGAAACAAATGAAAAAATTTATATTCATATTATTAATAATGTTTACAGGGTTGGTTATAGGGTGTAGTGATGAACCTACTTATAATATTAATTCCCTACTTCCAACTGAGTACGGAAATGCAGAGTATGTCATAAACGGAGATGGTGGAGACGTATCATTTTTCTATAAAGACGGACACGGTGATATCATAGAAAAAAATAGCGTGACATTGCCACAAATAGCCAGAGTAGATAAATTTTATGGCGATAGTTTAAGTTGTGGAATATCATCTACAAACTTGTCAAATTATAACAACATAAGTATAGAGATGTATTATAACGGAGAGTATGTAGGCGGAGTCGTACCAGAGGTGACAGATTTAAAACTTCAGGTAGAAATTTTCATAGACAAATAAAAGAGGTCATATTATAATAATCTATTCATAATAAATCCTAAATTCATAAGTACCCCTGATAGTAAGATATTGGTTTCTTACTATCAGGGGTTTTTTATTGTCATTTGAGGCGAGAAGTGGTATAATACAATGAATGAACGCCCAAGCAGTCCTATTATCTAACTTAGAAATTTATATTGATAGACTATTGTGGATAAGAAACAAATCAAAAAAATTAGTCAAGTTCGCGTTAAATAACATTCAAAGATCATACTTAAGAAACAGATCATATAGCGGTCAGCCAGGTAGAGGGCAGAGAGATTTAATTCTTAAAGGTAGGCAGCACGGATTTAGTACAGTAAAGTTAGCAGAATTTTTTCACGACACAGTAACAAACAACGCCACCACAACAGTTTTAGTAGGTCACGACCAAGAGGCAATGGAGACAATGCTTTCTACAATCAGAATAATGTATGAAAATCTTCCAGAGAGTATGAGACCACTAAGAAAATACGACAGTAAAAATGAAATGTCATTCCCTACGTTAGGCAGTAGGATAATCGTAATGACCTACAGAATGAAAAAAGCTAGGTCTCAAACAATAAACAATCTATTAATGACCGAGGTGGCGTTCTGGAAAGGTAAGAACATTGGTGACTTAATAGCAGGTATGACCGAGAGTGTACCGATAGATGGGAATATTTGCATAGAGACAACACCGAATGGAATAGGCGGTTATTTCTATAAGGCAGTGCAAGAGGCAAAGAAAAAAAACTCAGTATATAAATTATTTGAATATCCCTGGTTTGTTAATCCAGAGTACAGCCTACCGAGAGAGAAATGGTCATTAATGCCAAAAGCTATTAGACCAGAGAAGACAGATTATAAGCTAGACACAATGGAGAAGTTTTTAATTTCTCAGTGGGGATTAAATATATCTCAGATAATGTGGAGAAGGTTTAAGATGCTTTCCCTAGAGGATATGAGGATATCAACCAAGGGCGTGAGGCTTTCAAGGAGATTTTCTCAAGAGTATGAGTGTTCTTTTCTTCAGTCAGGTAACTCAGTTTTTGACGCATCATACTTGATACCGAGTTGTACATATAGTATGCCTGCTAATGATATGAAAATTATAGCAGGAGCAGATACTTCAGAAGGTGTGCCAGATGGAGATTTTTCATCACTATATTTATTGAATATGGACACAGGTGAGACAGTTTATAAGATAAGAGGACTTTGGAAACCTACCGAGTTCGCACGTAGAATTCATAATACTATGATGATGTATGGTGGCATAATCGGAGTAGAGTTAAATAATACCGGTCACGCAGTTGTTGGAAAATTAGTTGAGCTATGGGAAAAAGAAGTTGAAGAATCAGGCGTAATGAAGTATTATATATATAACGATGGGAAAAAATGGGGATGGACAACCCTAGTAAACAATAGAAAAACTATTTTTATTGACCTAGAGGAGGCGCTGAGGAAAGGAAATATTAAATTAGCATATGAAGATAAAAATGGTCTTTTAGAGTTACAATCTTGTCAATATAATGATAAGATGAAAGAAGAGGCTCCCGAGGGGATGCACGATGATGATGTGATGTCTTTAGGTATTACGTGGCAGATGAGAAAATACTATCAACAGTATGTTCAGGCCGCAGATCAGTACGAGGGCAGCGAGGGTGGAGCAACAATAATTTAAAAAAAATTAGGAGTCAATAATGAGTTCAATAGCAATGGAGGCGGTAACGCCTAATAATGACGAGTACACTTGTCAGCACGAAATAGAAATAATAAAAGATGCAGCAGGCGCAACGCCTTGGGTATTAATTCCAAAGTATTCAAAAAATGTTTTAGTTATGTTAGACGTGGAGAGTGTTGCAGGTGAAGGAAGGATTGAGGTCACTAATGATTTATATTCCAGAATAAAAGAAGATAATCCTGCGGCACCAGTTTTTGATACATACATCAATGAGGCTAGTGGAGAGACAGATGCAGTTGGTAATGCGTCAGCCAATTTATACCTAGCAATAGAGCCGGTAAAAGCTGTTAGAGCAGTAAATGTCTCAGGTACAACGAGACTTGTAGTTTCGTCAATATAAAATGAAAAGCAGTTGGTTTAAATCATTTTATAGGAGCAGTAGTAGTGCAGGAGAAACATTAAGATCTGGACCTGCACCATTTAATTTCCCAAAAATAGATACAACGTCAACAGAGTTATGGGTATTAAACCACGGACTACAATATATCTGGAGAGGGAGCACAGTAAAAATCAAATCAATATGGATAGCGTGTAAAACTACAGATAGTGTGTCACAGCCAGTAATGACAATTAAAATTGATAAAGGTAATAGTATATCTCAGAGTGCTATGACATTGAGTGCAGTTGACGCAGAGTGGAAAAGTTTCCCAGTCTCAAATACGCCCGCAAATCTTTTATTGCCAAATGGCAGTAGTCTAGATTTTGAGTTCACAAAAGGCGGTGCAGGAGACGGAACTGGTATGCAAATCTTTATTGAAGTAGAGGAGACATAAGATGGTTGTAAAATTAATAGAGGTTAACGAGGCTAAAGATTTCAAGGTAAAGTTTGACGAACGTTTTGTAAACAGAGGGCAGGTTTTTCCTCAGGGTACTAATCTGAAAGATAAAGTCAATGAAGTAATTTTTAAAAAAATTACCGATGGAGATTATACAGTAGATGAGTATGTTCCGTTTGTAGCGCAACCATTACCGCTTGACATAGCAAAAGAAATAAAAGCATCAGAATTCAGAGCGAAGAGAGATGGTAACTTTAATTACAACAATATGATATTCAGTGCAGAGTCAGTAAGTGTTTTTAATTCTCCAATAGCTCTGACAGATCAAGAAATTATTCAGATGTTAGCTATAGAACCTATAGAGACAGATATAGTCACAGGTACAGTTTTAGATGATGTCACAGGAGAGGAGAGAAACATTTATTATGTGATAGATACACTTGAGAAAGTAAAAGGATTAAACACTGCATACCTAATGAATAAAATTACCAACAACAACAAAGTAAATAAGTGCAAGAAGGCTAAGACTCAGACAGAATTAGAGGAGATATAGTAGTGATAGTCTCTCCTTTAGTTCCATTTCCGATTGCTGAGATTAGTGGTGCCCCTGCACCTATAATTTATAGTACGTTAGCAGATCTAGCCTCTATTACAAGTCCTGTTATCGGAATACCAGGTAGAGTTGATAACACTGTAACATTTCAAAAAATACCGGCTGTCACAGGTTTTGATTGTGCGTACACTGGAGATGCTAGACAGAACCGAATAGTATTTACAGATGGTGTGACTGATCTATTACCGAACCTAGATGTTTATACAATCGAGCTTGATATTTGGCTGAATGGATATAGCATAACAAATGGTGTCGTTAGTGATGGTGACATCCATCTAATATGGGGATTACATAATTCAAATACCGTTAAAACTAACTGGGATAGTATAGCACTAACGACTTCAAGCTATTGGGCGACAGTTGCAGACGGTGGAACATTTACGTTTAATCCTGCCCTTACATCACCTACAGGATTCACAATACCTGCAGACACGTGGACGAAGGTACGTTTTGTTGTAGATAAGAATGGTATTGGTGGAACGAAACCTACTCTTGCTGAAAATGTTTTAGAAGGTAATGGCGATGTTATGAGAATATATTTAAACGGTGTAAATGTATATTCCTATACAAGTGCAAGAGCAGTGTCTACCCAAGCTATCAAGGCGGCGGTATTGGGTAGCTATGACAGCATAACGAACTTGATAACCGCAGGCTCGAAAGCCTACTTTAAAGAATACAAATTATACAATGTAGCAAATACAATATTTTAAAATCTTAATAGGAGGTACAAGTGATAGGTAACTGGTTTAAATATTTTTTCAAAAACAGTGGAGATATTGGTAGTATATTTGCAAACAGAGTGAGCGTGTATGCAGATTTACCAACGCCTGCAATAAATTTCCAGACAAAATTATACTGGGTTAATAGTGGTAGCGGTGGTTTTATGTCGTGGGCAGGTAGATACAAGTACCCTGCCGGACCTTACAATGTCAACACAGATACAGGAGAGTGGGAGCAAGCACCTTTTTCAGTTAAAGTATCAGAAGACACACAGACAGTTTTAAATATTCCAGATGATGCAGCTTGGTTAATTTATATAAGTGTAGCAAAAGATATTAATTATTTTGACAGAATTATTTTTAAGGGAGTTGATTACAGGAATAAAACAGGGAGTCAGACAACAACAACTCCTGATATAGATACAACAAATTGGAGTTTGCTTACACCTAAAGTATATTCGATTAAAATAGTAGGTACGACTTTATTAGAAACTCCCGAGGCCGGGATGATTGAGTATTATGGTAATCGCTTTTATTTATCAGAATCAAATGTAAGTAGGAGAGTTATTTCTATTGCGTCAGATGTAAAGATTTCCGATACAACGGTAGTCAACACAATAACAAAGACGGCAGTTTTCACAGCAACAGCACAAGCCGAGACGGCAAACGGAAAATATTATAGAATTCCCTTGTTCGGATATTTTTCTTGCGCCAGTGCATCACATACTGTAACCATAAGTTGGGAAGTAAACGGATCAACGCTAACGAGGACAATTACTCCTGGTGTTCGAGCAAATAAACCGTGGCATTCAAATTTAACATTCATAATAAGGACTACAGGTGCATCTGGTACATTTGTCGCTATGGCAGATTTAGATTTTGATGATGTCAGTTATGACGCAGACCCTGTTTCAGGGAGTATTGATACAACGATTCCTCACAATATCGTGGTTAGTGTTCAATGGAGTTCAGCACTTGCAGGAAACTCTATAACTTGTATGGGTGGCATCTTAGAGGATATGAATTAATTTTATCAGAGGAAAGAGAAGATTTTTTTAAAAATTATAAAATAAATTTAAAGGTAGGGTTAATGGTAGAGGCATTGATAGGAGCAATAGGAGCAATAATTGTAGTTTTATTTGCATTAATTTTAAGAGGACAGGGTACGATAAAAGACGATGCGAAAGAAGGAAGAGCAGTTCTACATTTGAAACTTGAGCAGTTTGAAAAAGATGTAAAGGAAGTCAATAAAGAATTTGTTGAAGAGTTTAAGGATCATTCAAAAAGATTGAACACTATTGAAACTCTTCATAATCAGAACCATCCAAATCAATTAAAAAATGGAGTAAGTTAATGAACAGAGGAAAAATTAAAAAAATAAATATATGTGCCAAAGGTGGTGCGTCAGATGGATTAGTTTATTTTGGCCCTATAAGAGAGTTAATTAATAAAGACATTAAGCTAGGGATTGCTTTTTTAACATCGGTAGCAACCATAATGTTTCCTTTGTTTGCAG
>Ga0102961_1000235_pt1 | contig 9617 bp, 10 predicted proteins | sample SalPonF2_C_D1_MG_FD_84518 | JGI IMG/M metagenome (GOLD analysis project Ga0102961, IMG submission 84518) | Salt pond soil microbial communities from South San Francisco under conditions of wetland restoration - Salt Pond MetaG SF2_C_D1_MG ...
AATTGGTGGAGGCGGCGGGAATCGAACCCGCGTCCGCAAGCCCTCCGCTACAGGCTCTACATGCTTAGCCGCGTCTTTGATTTAACTGTTTGCTACCCGACGGGCAGGGAAGACAAACAGCTGTCCCGGTAAGTTTTAACTGATCCACCCCGGGAGAGCTTCACAGCGATCTTGTGAGAGTCGACGCCTGAAAGCTGAACGCACAAGCACGGCTTCAGTCAGACGGCACTTTACTGGTTTTTAAGCAGCGAGTGCGTAGTTGTCGTCGTTGGCAACTAAGAGTTTGCAGACAGTTTTACGAGGCACCTGCACCTCGGCATGCACCTGGAGTTTCGTGACCCACGTCGAAGCCATGTCGCCCCCAGTACGCGCGCAGTCTATCACCGGCGGCAACTGTACGTGTAGAAATTCATCGTAAAATCGTGTCGCCGGAACCTTGTCGCGCCATCATTATGTATGGGCGCAAAGCCGCAAAACCAAGGGCCGCCGCAGCCAAAGGCAGTTATCCGTGTTTCAGGATACGGGCCTTCTGCCGTTCCCAGTCGCGATCCTTGTCCGCTGCACGCTTGTCGTGTTGTTTCTTGCCGCGTGCGAGCCCGATCTCCAGTTTGGCCTTGCCGCGTTTCCAGTACAGCGCGGTGGGGACGAGTGTGTAACCGCGCCGCTCCACGGCCCCGATCAGGCGATCGAGCTCACGCCGATGCAACAGCAGTTTGCGCGTCCGCGTCGGGTCCGGGGAAACGTGGGTGGAGGCCGACGTCAGTGGCGAAATGTGACAACCGAGCAACCAGGCCTCGCCGGCCCGGATCAGGACATAGCTCTCTTTGAGCTGGGCACGACCATCGCGCAGGCTCTTGACCTCCCAGCCCTGCAGCGACAAGCCAGCTTCGATGCGCTCCTCGATAAAGAAGTCATGCCGTGCCTTCTTGTTGAGAGCAATCGTAGAAGTCGCCGCTGAGTTGTTGTTTTTCTGTGCCTTTTTTTCCATCTCAAGGTACGTTTTCGCGCGCTGGGATCACGCAGGCCCAGAAGTATGCCCTAAACTAAAACCGTTAGGTTGTCTGATCCGCTCAATTGACCGACAATCGCGCCCCTTGATCATCGCCCGGCCGGCGGTATGGGAACAGAAGCAAGCAGCATTGGACAACGCCGCAGTTCCTTGCATGGACACTGGTCCTCGCGAGCGGCCTTCATACTGGCCGTCACCGGTTCAGCGGTGGGGCTCGGCAATATCTGGAAATTCCCGTATATCACCGGCGAAAACGGCGGTGGTGCGTTCGTGCTGCTTTATCTTGGCTGCGTCTTCGCGGTCGGTATGCCGATCCTGGTTTCCGAAGTCCTGCTCGGGCGGCGTGGCCGCCGCAACCCGATCGCGACCATGGCGATTCTCGGCCAGGAGGAGGGCGGAAGCCGCCACTGGCGCCTCGTCGGTACGATGGGCGTCATCGCAGGCCTCCTGATTCTTTCCTTTTATAGCGTGATCGCCGGCTGGTCGCTGGCCTATGCGTTGAAGAGCGCGGTCGGCTCGTTCGCAGGTACCGATGCGCGCAGCGCGGCGTTTGAGTTCTTCACTTTTACCGGCAACTGGAAGGCGCTGCTTGCCTGGCATGCGGTATTCATGGCGATGACGGTGTTCGTCGTGGCGGCGGGTGTTCAGCATGGGCTCGAGCGGGCGGTGCGCGTGTTGATGCCGTTGCTGGTCGTCATGTTGCTGGTGCTGGTCGCATACAGTGCCCGCTACGGTGCGTTCGAAGAGACGCTGGTTTATCTGTTCAAACCGGATTTCTCCGAGCTGAGCGGCGAATCGATGCTGATCGCGCTCGGCCATTGTTTCTTCACCCTCAGTATCGGCATGGGCGTCGTCATGGCGTATGGCGCGTACCTGCCCGAGGGAACTTCGATTGCCGCGTCCTCGCTTACGGTGGTGCTGGCGGACACCGTGATTGCATTGCTGGCAGGCATGGCAGTGTTCCCGCTGGTGTTCGGCAACGGACTAAATCCGGCGGAAGGTCCGGGCCTGGTTTTCGAGACGTTGCCGATTGCGTTTGGCCAGCTCCCGGCCGGGTCGGTGTTCGGCACGGTATTCTTCCTGCTGCTTACTTTTGCGGCCTGGACGTCGGCGATCGGCTTGCTCGAGCCGGCGGTCGCGTGGATCGTCGAGCGCCACCAGCGATCTCGGGTGGTTGGCGCAGTGGTAGTTGGCGGGCTTACCTGGTTGATGGGTCTGGCCACTGTGCTGTCGTTCAACGTGCTGAGCGATCTGCGATTCGGGCGCGGCACACTGTTTCAGAACATCGATTTTCTGGCGAGCAACATTCTGCTTCCGGCAAGCGCACTGCTGATCACGGTATTTGCCGGCTGGATCATGTGCCGCAATTCAAGCAGCGAAGAACTCGCGATGGGTTCGGGTCTTCTCTACAAGGGCTGGCGCCTGTTGTCGCGGGTCGTGGCGCCACTGGCCATCCTCGTGATCGCGTTCCGCGCGGTCGGCGTGATCTGAGCGCGAACCCGCCATTCATGCCGGAACGCGAAACGATTCGGGTGGAAGTGGCATACGCGCTTCCGGAGCGCCAGTTTCTGGTCGCCATCGACATCGATTCGGGCAGTACACTGGGCGATGCGATTCGCGCCTCGGGGGTTTTGGAGGCCCATCCGGAAATTGATCTCGACAAGAATCGTACCGGGATTTTCAGCCGGCTCACCAAGCTCGACAAGGTGCTGAGCGACGGCGATCGGGTGGAAATCTACCGCCCGCTTACCGCGGATCCGCGCGAGGTCCGACGTGAACTTGCAAAGCTGGGTAAAACGATGGGAAGGGATAACTGACGCGCACGCCCGGAATCAACTGTCGAAAGGCGCATCCCGGATCACTTCGCGGACAATCTCGTCGTCAAAAAATACGATCAGGCGTTCCTTGGTGACGTTTCTGTCACGCCCGCGTTTGAAATAAAAGACGTAGTCCCAGCGGTCGGTATGGAATGGGTCCTGGATCATCGGCGTACCGAGCAAAAATTGCACCTGGGCCTTTGTCATCCCTTCCTGCAATTGTTCCACCGCGTCCGGGTCGATGTGATTTCCCTGCTGGATATTGATTCGGTAGACGCAGCCGCTGGTAAGGCTGGCAATCGACAGGGCGATTGTGGCAAGCAGCAGTAGTTTCCGGATGGTTCGCATAGGGCAGCTCAGGGACATTCGGCTGGCGCGCTTTCGGGCGCTGCGCAATAATAGGCGCGACTATAACCGAAATCCATAATTCAGGCAGTCCCCGGGACTGTAAAGGCGCCAACTTGGAGAGCAAAGAGCTTCGCAAAGCAGGTCTTAAGGTCACGCTGCCGCGTATCAAGATCATGGAGGTCCTCGAGACCAGTAAGAAGCGGCACCTGAGCGCGGAAGATATTTATCGTAATCTTCTCGGCGCCGGCGAGGATATCGGTCTGGCAACGGTGTACCGCGTGCTTTCCCAGTTCGAGGAGGCCGGTATTGTCAATCGTAATAATTTCGAGACGGATCACTCGGTGTTCGAGCTTGCGGAAGGCAAGCATCACGATCACATCGTGTGTCTCGATTGCGGGCGCGTCGAGGAGTTTCTCGACGAGACCATCGAAACCCGCCAGGAGTCCGTTGCCGACAAGCTGGGTTTCGAGATTGCGGACCATTCGCTGACGCTGTACGGCAATTGCCGCAAGACGGATTGTCCGCATAAACCGGACTAGGCGCGGGCCCGTGCCTTGTTCATCATCTCCCGCGCGTGGCGGCGTGTAGTGTCGGTAATTTCGACGCCGCCGAGCATGCGTGCCAGCTCTTCGACGGTCTCGTTTTCGTCCAGTCTGTGGATGCTGGTCCGGGTCGTTTTGCCGTCAGTGACCTTGCTGACTCGCAGATGCATGTCCGCCTGGCTCGCGACCTGTGGCAGATGTGTGACGCACAACACCTGGCGGTCACCGCCGAGCTGTTGCAGGCAACGGCCGACAATCTCGGCCACGCCGCCGCCGACACCGGTATCCACCTCATCGAAGACCAGGGTAGGAATAACGGTTGCCTGTGCCGACACCACGCGAATCGCGAGTGCGATACGCGAGAGTTCACCGCCCGAGGCAATTTTCGCAATGGGTTGCGGCGGATGGCCCGGATTGGTGCTGACCAGAAACTCGACGTTGTCCAGCCCGCTCTCGCTATAATTGCCGTCTTCGCGCTCAACGACGCGGACGTCGAGACGGCCGCCCGCCATCCCCAGCTTACTCATCCAGGCGCTCACGCCATCGTTCAACCGGGCAGCGACCTTGCGTCTTTTCACCCCGAGGTTGCGAGCGCTTTTCAGATAATCCCGTTCGCAGCGCTCGGCCCGGTCGCGTAATTCGGCGACTCGCTCATCCGCGTTCTCCAGGCCCTCGAGTTGTGCGCTGAGAGCGGCCATCTGCTCGTCCAGCACTTCCGCCTCACAGCGGTGCTTGCGCGCCAGGTCGCGATAACCGGCGATGCGTTCCTCGACGTGGCTCAGGCGCTGCGGATCGATCTCGAGTGTCGCGAGATAATTGCGCAACTCGTCGGCGGCCTCTCTTATCTGGATTTCGGCCTGCTCGAGCAGCGCGGCAGTGTCGCGCAGCCCGGCATCGAGGCCGGCGAGCTCGGTTATGTCGGTGCTGGCATTCGCAACGAGGCTCTGCGCCGCGCCCTGTTCGGCTTCGTAAATCGCGACCAGCGCCGCCTGCGCGCCTTGTCCCAGACGGTCAACATTCCGCAGTCGTTGCAGCTCATCGGCCAGGCTTTCGTACTCGCCGGGTTGCGGCCCGAATGCGTCGAGCTCGGCATACTGATAGCGCAACAAATCAAGCCGGTCCGCACGTTCGTCGGCCGCTGCTTGCAGCGATTCGAGTTCGTCGCGTGCCGCCCGCCACGCCGCATAATGTTGCGCGGTCCTGTCGATAACAGGCTTGTGCTTGCCTACCGCATCAAGCAGGTCGCGCTGCGTGGCCTGGCGGCCGAGCGTCTGGTGCGCGTGCTGGCCATGGATTTCCACCAAGTGTTCGGCCAGATTGCGAAGGCTCTGCAACGAGACGCTGGTATCGTTGACGAAGGCGCGCGAACGCCCCTCGGCGCTGATGCTGCGGCGAAGCACGAGTTCTTCCTCGCAGTCGATCGCCTGCCTCTCGAGCCAGTCCCGCGCCTTATCGTTGCGGCTGACATCGAAGCCAGCGACGATTTCCGCGGTCTTCGCGCCCTGGCGCACCACACTGCTGTCGGCGCGGTCGCCCAACGCCAAACCCAGTGCATCGACCAGGATCGATTTGCCGGCGCCTGTTTCACCGGTCAGGACCGCGAGCCCGGCGTCGAGTTCCAGCCCGACCTTGTGGATGACCGCGAAATTGCTGATTTGCAGATATGTCAGCATCGGCGTGCCAATCAGGACTGACTGCCACGATCGAAACTGCCGCGTCCCCAGTGCAGCTTGGAGCGCAGTATCCGGTAGTAGTCGTATCCGTCGGGATGTATCAGCGTGACCCGTTGATCGGCCACGCGTACACGAAGCTCCTCGCCGGGCACCAGCTCGCATAGCAGCTGGCCGTCGCACCCGACCTGGGCGCGGGTATCGGGCCGTGGCAAAACCCGGACGCATATTTCGACGTTGACGCCGACCACCAGCGGCCGATCGCTCAGCGTGTGCGGGCAGATCGGTGCCAGAACCACGGCGTCGACATCCGGTTGAATGATCGGGCCGCCGCAGGACAGGGCATAAGCGGTTGATCCCGTCGGTGTCGCAATCACCAGGCCGTCTCCGCCATGCGAGTTGACGTAGCGGCCGTCGATCAGGGTCTCGAAGTCGAGCATGCGCCCGGTGTCCCAGCGCTGTAGCGCGATGTCGTTCAGCGCCAGGCCGCTTTCAGCCGGGCCGTCCGCGCAGTGCTTGGATGCGTGGAGCATGATTCTGTCTTCTTTCTCGAAGCTGCCACCGAGAATCTCGTCGAGGCGCTCCAGCATATCGTCGGGAGAGATGTCGGCGAGAAATCCGAGGCGACCGCGATTGATGCCCAGCAGCGGCCTGCCATGACCGGCCGCCCGCCGGGTGGCATCCAGCATGGTGCCGTCGCCGCCGACGGCCATGATCAGATCGGCCGCTGCGAACAGCGATTCATCGTCGAGAAATTCCACCGCTACGTCGCCGGGGTCGATTCCGGAGTCGGGCGACAACAAGATGTCGACCTTGCGCTGGGCCAGGAAAGGCAGCAGCAAGGACAGGCAGTCGCTGGCCCGAGGGTCAGAGAATCTGCCAACGACGGCGATCCGGTCGAATGTCTGCGCCATAGTTCACCTGTGCCGATAGGCGCCCTTTGTAGCATGCGATCTGGGTCGCTGCTAGCACCTGTTTCGTCGGTAGAGCGGAAGGTAGTCGCGATGTGACCGGTCCAAACTGTGCCGGTAGCGCTTGACAGGGGTCGGCACTGCTTGCAATCCTCAAAACCGTCTCCCTGACCGTGCCGGCCTCGCCGATGCTGAAAATTGCATGATGATTAGTAAGGACGACATTACGCCCAACGAGCGCGCCCAGCACCTGTTGCGGACGCTGGTCGAGCGTTATATCCGTGACGGTCAGCCGGTGGGCTCGCGAACCCTGTCGCGGGAGTCCGGGCTCGATCTCAGTTCCGCGACCATTCGCAATGTCATGTCCGACCTCGAGGAAATCGGTTTTCTCGTTTCACCGCACACATCGGCTGGACGGGTCCCGACCGCCAAAGGGTTTCGGTTTTTTGTCGATACCCTGTTGCGGGTGCAGCCGGTCGGCAGGGCGGAAATGCAGGAACTGCGTGTCCAGATCGATAACGAGGCAAGCGATTCGCAGTCGCTGGCAGCGACGACCTCCAACCTGTTGTCGACGCTGACCCGGCTGGCCGGTCTGGTCACGTTGCCGAAAGCGAAACATTGCACGCTGCGCCAGCTCGAATTTCTGCCGCTATCGGAACGCCGCATACTTGCCATCATGGTGGTCAACAGCCATGAGGTGCAGAACCGTGTCCTGCAGATGGACAGGGATTATGAGGCCAATGAACTGGTCAGGGCGGGTAACTACCTGAATGAGAAGTTCGCTGGTCGTGAACTCGACGAAGTGCGGCGGATGTTGCTGGAAGAGTTGCGCCAGACCCGCGAGGACATGAATCGGCTGATGCTCGATGCGATTGCGATGGCGCAAAGAACGCTCGAGGACGAGCCGGGTGCGGAACTCGAGTACGTGCTGGCCGGCGAGACGAACCTGATGGGCCTCCAGGAGCTCTCGGATGTCGACAAACTGCGGCAGCTGTTCCAGGTGTTCAATGAGAAGCGCGAGCTGTTGCGGCTGCTGGACCGGACGGTTTCGGCGAAAGGCGTTCAAATATTCATCGGTGATGAATCAGGCTACGACGTGCTGGGCGAATGCAGCGTCGTCGCGGCACCCTATACCCGCGATGACGAGGTAGTCGGGGTGCTGGGTGTAATCGGGCCTACACGGATGCCTTACGATCGGGTGATCCCGGTCGTCGACATTACCTCGCGGCTCCTCAGTTCGGCCTTGAAATCCCGCAGCCAGACCCCATAGTCCCGACAACCTATCTTTGAATGCCCGTCACGCTCGCCGCGGCGGGCCAGCTTTGTTGCCGGAGACCAAACCGATGAGCGAAGACCAGACCGCTAACAGGCCGGACATGACTGCAGGGGCGGGCGCCGAAATCGACGACCAGGGTCCGCAGGCCGCAACGTCCGGCGCGGGTCTCGAAGATCACACCGATTTTCAGCAGGTTCGCGAGGACCTGGTCAGGGCCGAGGCCCAGGCCGAGGAGAATCGGGACCAGTATCTGCGTTTAGCCGCCGAACTCGATAATTTGCGCAAGCGAAGCGCACGCGAGGTCGAGCGTGCAAGGCTGTATGGGCTCGAGGCGTTTGCGAAGGAGCTCCTCGGGGTCGTCGACAGTGTCGAAATGGGCCTGGTGGCAGCCGAGCAGGCCGGTGTGGAATCGTTGACCGAGGGCAATCGGGCGACCCTGAAACTGGCCCTGGACATGCTGAAGAAATTCAATATCAGCGTGGTCGACCCGCTCGGTGAGACATTTGACCCCCAGCACCATGAAGCGATGGCCGTGGTCCCTGCCGCCGATGCGCCGCCGGACAGCGTAGTACAGGTCGTGCAAAAAGGTTATCTGTTACATGACCGCCTGTTGCGCCCGGCCCGCGTCATGGTGGCGAAGGGCGAGTGATTCACAGACGCGAAGGTTTCGGCGCGAGAGCTTGAAACCGTGCCAGCTGACCACATCTACACCGCATTGAGTATTTTTGAACCCTTCTGGAGATCACACGACTATGGGCAAAATCATAGGCATAGACCTCGGTACCACTAATTCTTGTGTGGCCATCATCGATGGCGGCAAACCGAAGGTGGTCGAGAACAGCGAAGGCGATCGCACGACACCGTCGATCGTCGCCTTTACCAAGGACGATGAGGTCCTTGTCGGCCAGGCGGCGAAACGCCAGGCCGTCACCAATCCGACCAATACCCTGTTTGCGGTAAAACGCCTTATCGGGCGTCGCTTCGACGACGAGGTCGTACAAAAAGACATCGACATGGTGCCGTATGACATCGTCAAGGCCGATAACGGCGACGCTTGGGTTACGGCCAACGGCAAAAAAATGGCACCGCCGGAGGTTTCCGCGCGGGTGCTGATGAAGATGAAGAAAACCGCGGAAGACTACCTTGGCGAGGAAATCAAGGAAGCGGTGATCACGGTACCTGCGTATTTCAACGATTCGCAGCGCCAGGCCACCAAGGACGCTGGCCGGATCGCCGGTCTGGAAGTCAAGCGGATCATCAACGAACCGACCGCCGCGGCTTTGGCCTATGGGCTCGACAAGCAGCGTGGCGATCGCAAGATCGCGGTATACGATCTTGGTGGCGGTACGTTCGATATCTCCATCATCGAGATCGCGGAAGTCGATGGCGAACACCAGTTCGAGGTGCTCGCGACGAACGGCGACACGTTCCTCGGTGGCGAGGACTTCGATAAACGGATCATTGATTACCTCGCGGCCGAGTTCAACAAGGAAAGCGGGATCGATATTCGGAAGGATCCGCTGGCGATGCAGCGTCTGAAGGAGGCTGCGGAAAAGGCCAAGATCGAGTTGTCGGCGTCGCAGCAGACCGAAGTCAATCTGCCTTACATCACTGCGGATGCGAGCGGTCCCAAGCATCTCAACATCAAGCTCACGCGGGCCAAGCTCGAGTCGCTCGTCGAGGACCTGATCTCGCGCACCATCGATCCGTGCAAAGTTGCACTGAAAGACGCCGCGCTCAAGGTCAGCGATATCGATGACGTCATCCTGGTGGGCGGCCAGACGCGTATGCCGAAAGTACAGGAGGCGGTGAAGGATTTCTTTGGCCAGGAGCCGCGCAAGGACGTCAACCCGGACGAGGCGGTCGCCGTTGGTGCCGCAATCCAGGCCGGTGTGCTGGCTGGCCACGTCAAGGACGTTCTCCTCCTCGACGTCACACCGCTTTCGCTGGGTATCGAAACTCTCGGCGGCGTAATGACCAAGTTGATCGAGAAGAATACGACTATCCCGACCAAGGCCAATCAGGTGTTCTCCACCGCGGATGA
>Ga0102961_1000236_pt1 | contig 9612 bp, 5 predicted proteins | sample SalPonF2_C_D1_MG_FD_84518 | JGI IMG/M metagenome (GOLD analysis project Ga0102961, IMG submission 84518) | Salt pond soil microbial communities from South San Francisco under conditions of wetland restoration - Salt Pond MetaG SF2_C_D1_MG ...
TCTCAAAACGTTCGGAAATCTCGCCGATTGTCTTTAAAAATAATATGCGATCTTGGTCTTCGTAGAATATGTCCTTCTGTTCATTGCCTCGGGACAAGATATGATACAATGCGCCTTCATATTCAATTCGCTAAGCTCTGCCCATAATGCCGTCTTTTAAAGAAACTTTTGTTTTATGTCAGCTTTTATTCACTATACAAGATGTGACACCATTTCCCGAAAAAGCACGCCGCCAAAGGGATTTTGTGCAATCGGCCCCAACCAGGTTTGGACATGGGATATTACGTGGTTGCCTGCTTCCATTCGCGGCATGTTCTTTTACCTTTATATGATTGTGGATGTGTTCAGTCGAAAAGTCGTCGGATGGGAGGTGTTTGATCGGGAATGCTCCGGCAATGCGGCCGGCTTCGTTTATAAAGCCGTCTTGGCGGAAGGGTGTATCCTCAAGCCGCTTGTGCTGCATTCTGATAATGGTTCTCCACAAAAGGGCTTTAGCCTTCATGCTAAACTTGAATCGCTGGGGATCATGGCTTCGTTCAGTCGCCCGAGAGTCAGCAACGACAACCCCTATTCGGAATCTCTTTTCAGAACATGTAAATATCGTCCGGGCTATCCCGAATCCGGGTTTGAAATGATCGAGGATGCCCGCCGGTGGGTGAATCAATTTGTTTTCTGGTATAACGATATCCATCGGCATAGTGCGATTCGTTTTGTTACCCCGAATCAACGGCATCAGGGAGAAGATCATCAAATTCTTCAACACCGGCAAATGGTTTATGAAAGAGCCAAAAGCCGGAATGGAAACCGCTGGAGCGGAGCAACCAGAAACTGGTCTTACATCGACCATGTCTGGTTGAACCCGCCAAAAGGCAAAAGTGACGAGGCCGTCCAGAAAGCTGCGTGAAAAGGACCAATGGTTGAAAAGAAAAAATTCACTCATGCGACAACTATCTTGACAAACACCGATATCCCCCTAATACACATAAATCATAAAAATTCAATGTCATCTATAATACGTTTAAAATCTTCATATTTAGCTCTTTCTCCTTCATAAAGTATATTAAGATTTTTCGGAATAACATAAATTCTTTTATAATATAGCTTAGTTTTATTGTCGATATAGGAGATTGTGAAACTTTTATGGTTTTTAAAATTGATGTCGCTATTTTCCAAAATGTTAAATTTTTTTGATTTAAAAAATTCTAATAAATTCCTCTTAAATTGTTTCTCAAGCTCAATCTTTTGGAATGAAACAGAATTTCTCTCTTCATCCCAGTAAAAAAGCCATACACTCTCGGGATAAATTTTATATACCATGCCTTTTGGAAATTTAATTTTTATATTATTCCATATAATAGGGCTTCTGCACTTAAGCCTCCAGAAAAAAGAGCCAATTGATGATTTGAAAAAGAAAGACACTATGCCAATAATAAAGATTAATATTACTAACATATTAGTTTTATTTAGAATAGGCATCCTTGAGCTTATTTTTAATATCTTCATAATATTTTATCTCTTATTGTCCTTCTTTTAATAAAAGCATTAATACTAAGGAATTGTGGTAGATGTTCCGGGGATCCCTTTGGCTGCAGCAGTCCCCTTAGCCAGCTCGCTTAAACCTTCTGATGTCAGTATGTCTATGTCTCCTTTAAGGTTTTCAGCATGCATAGCATTAGGAAAACCATTTTTCATCTCTTCATTAAGCTGTTTTTCTTTTTCTCTTTTTTGATCTATAATTTTACAAGCTTTTGAAAGATGTTTATAAGTTTTATACCCCGCATATGCTCCTGCTATTGCCATTACAACTCTTACTGTGGGAATAATGAATTGTACCCACTCACCATCGGGATCTATTTTATTAACTGGATCATTTAGGACGTATCCATAAAGATCCGCATCCCCACCAACAAAGAAGATGGGATCCTTTGCAGTCCACCGCCCCGTATCCGGGTCATAATCACGATACCCGAATCTTACAAGCCCAGTATCTCTATCATGCAGCCCGCCGGCAAAACCGAACGGCATTTCAAATGCCGGATAGGTATCGTCAATGATGTTGCCGAAGGAATCGTAGTCAATTCTTTTTACCACATTACCGGATGCATCTGCAACAACTCTCAAGGAACCCACCGGGTCGTAAGTCAAATAATAGGTTGAACCGCCACCGGTCATGGCAATCGGCATCCTGCCGGCGGCATATTCAAAACGTTGCAACAAATTATCAGAACCATCATACACGGCAAGCAACCGGGTCAAGCCCTGCCAGAGATATTTTTCGACGGTAACGCCGTCAATCTTCTTGGCGATTCTTCTGCCCAAAGGATCGTGGACATACTCGATGAAGCGGCCATCGGGGAGCGTTACAGTCAAAAGCTCGCCCCGGGATGAATAGTTGTAGGTTGTTACATTTGCACCCTCGGTCTTTGTGGCAAGGAAACCGTCCAGATTATACTGGTAAGTGGCTGCCCCTGCGGTAAGGAGATGATCTTCGTCGGAATACGTAAAACTCCTTTCGACAATCACTCTCAATGAATTCATCTCCTCGATACGGGTACCATTAGCATCGTAGCCATATCCTTCTACCAGAATGCCATCCTTAGTCACCGTCAAGAGCCGTCCCATGGGGTCATAGGTGTAAACGTAATCGGAGGTAACACCGTCAACTGTTTCCGTTTTTTGGGTGATCCTGCCGTTATTATCCCGAATCAAATCCCAGGAGGTGAGATTCCGGCCACTGACAGTGAAATCCTCTCCTTCAACCTCGCCATACCCATTGAAATTCCGGCTCAAGCTCAGGGCACCCCCGGTGACGGACTCAGGCAGGCCGTTCCCGGCATTTCGGGTTATGGTAAAGCTGCCCGCACCGGTTAAAAGTCCGTCGTTGTCGTATAAATAGCCTGTGGCAGCACCGGCATAGGTCAAGCCGGTCAGATTGAAATCGTTGTTGTAGCCATAAGTAAGGGATTGATTTAACGTGCCGTTCAAAATCTCTGATGTAACCAGCTTGCCGTCGTATGCATAAGTGATCGTTTCAGTTCCTTTTGTGATCGATCCCACCTTTGTGCTGCAAAGATAGGTCAAGTCTATATTCCCCTCCGGCGTCTGGATCTGCAACAATCTGCCTGTGTCATAGATGTTGTTGATCTGGTTTCCGGAAGGAAAATTTATCTGTTTCAGCCTCCGGTCCTTGTCATACAGATAACTGTAGTTGCCGCTTATCGGCGTCTGATAGAAGCTGTTCATATTGACCGCGTTGTACCCAAAACCGTGATCGATGGTCGACGGGTTGGTCAGCACGGTCATGTTGCCATTTTTATCGTAGGAGAACCAGATGGAAGTCATATCCGGATGATCCACCTGTTTTACCCGGCCCACCGCATCGTAACTGTAATTCGTTGTGTGGTTTTCCGCATCGGTTATGGATTCGAGAAAACCCTGGGCATTATAGGCAAGATTGATCCCCCGGGTATTGGTATCCACAGACGTGATCCTCCCATGGGTATCGTATCCATACGTTGTATCAAAAAGACCGGGGATACTCACACTATCGGTCACCAGTGTGACCGGATCATAGAATGACGTTACCGTTCTCCCTTCTGGAGAGATAACGGTCTTTTGAGATTGGAGAACATTGTTTTCAAGAGTAAAGGATTTGTCGTTTACCGTCACTGTTTCGGTGATCAGGTCCGGGGTATCGTCCGAATCCGTATCCTGGTAAGTCTTGTCCCTGAGTGTAATCTTTTCCAGAAGAGAGGGCGTGCTTTCGATCATTTCTTTTACAAATTTGAACTTGTATTCGGAACCGACATCGTATTTAAACGCCAGATTCATACCGCAGGGCAGCGACTTATTCACCATCAAGCCATTGGCCGATTTATTATACAACGTCTCTGAGCCTGAAGGACCGGTGATGGTCGAGGTGTATTCGCCGGTTGAATCGGTGTGGTCCAGATAAGAAGTGAGGTTCCCTTCCCCGGTGAGCACCTCTGACAGAATACCACCAGTTGCAGATGCGGTTCTGATGAACTGCCAGTGTCCGCCCTCTTGGTCTGTCGCATCCGTCAACTTGCCGTCGGAATCAAACACATGTTCAAACCGATTCGCCTCCGGTTCCATTTTGGCGGTCATCAGTCCGTCCGGGGTGTACTCAAAGTCATAACAACTGCCGCCCGGATAGGTGATTCGGGTTAGATGGTCGTCTTCGTCGATGGTCAACTGAGTCGTCAACCCGTCCGGCGAAGTGATCGAAGTGGGGATTCCGCTTGGGTCCCTCTGGATTGTGGTCTGATTATTGAACTGATCGGTTATGGAAATCAGATTGTCATCCGCATCATATCCGAACTCAAGCAATGTCACACCCGTGTCCAAATCAACGGTCTTTTCATGCTGACCGGTACTGGACATGATGTAGCCAAAACCATTGTCATCTGGAAAAACCCGACTGTTATCATAGGCTATTTTTCGAATAACACTTCGATCCGCAATTAACAAGTTCCCCTGTGGATCAAATGAAATACTATCAGGAAGGTCCATATTGGCTTCAGCGGCAAGTCCGCCGTCACCGCTGATACTTTTTCCCCCAGAGCCGGCTATTGTGGTGATGATACCATATCGGTCGACTTTTTTTATCATTCCCCCGGGCCCGGTTATATAGAAATTGCCAACGGATATGTATAGATTCCCCGATGAGTCGAGCGTGATGTCGTATACCTCACCAATCGGTGCTTGGATGGCCGGTCCCCCATCGCCTAAGAAATCGTGATGATAGCCTCCGTTTCCGGCCACAATAATACTGGTTCCATCCTGACCTATTTTACGAATCCTATTATTTATCCATTCAAAAAAATATATGTTGCCGGAGTCGTCTACAACCAGATCCGTAGGGAAATAGTAAAATCGTGGGTTCCTGCCGCTTAAAATTGAGTATATCGTGTTAATAATTCCCGAACTGTCGACTTTTCTAATGCGATAAGTATACAGACCATTGTCGATTATAGTGCCAATAATATAAATGTTGCCCGAAGAATCCAATGCAATTCCATCAGGATCTTCCAATGCAGCATTTACAGCCGGGCCTTCATCACCGCTATAGCCGCAGGTCCCGTTTCCGGCCACAGTGGTGATAATACCTTCCGTATCGATCTTTCTCACCACACAATTGCCACCGTCTATAAAATACAGATTGCCGTCCGCATCTGATTCGATATCGCTCGGCCCATTCAATTTGGCCCTAATGGCAGGACCTCCGTCTCCTCTATATCCGCCATTTTTATTCCCGCCGGCGATGGTCGTGATGATGCCATCCGGATCGATTTTTCGGATACTATTTTTAGAATCATCTGTTAGACAAATAGACCCGACAGGATCGACTGTAAATTCCATGTACATATCCAATTCAGCTTCAAGGGCCGGTCTTCCGTCGCCGCCACTGCCGTTGGTGCCGGTTCCGGCAACCCGTTCGATAATGTGCATATTATTTTTCAACGTTGTTCCGTCACCTTTATAGATTATCGATCCATTGGGTCTTGAGAAGGAGAAATGGTGAGACGAAAGGGTCCAGCCTTCGGCAATGTCGCTATAAGGGCTATTAACCTCAATCGAACTCGTGCTCCAAAATACGATTTCTTGCCTGGCTCTAATTGAAGTTATGGTTCCACTGCTTGTCTGTGCAAAGGCTTGCTGAAAATCACCCGGCTCCATATAATACGCGGGATATACAAAACCATATTTTATGGCAGCGACTGTACTGCCAAAAACCTTTTCACCCAAAAAATCCAAACCATCCCAACTAAATTCCGTTATCTGATCCGGTAGAGGGTCCAACACCTGGGTAAACGTTCTGCCAGCCACGTTCATTTCTACAATAATGTTCTGAAGACTGCCTGGAACCGAAGAACCGCTCGCTGGAACGGATATAACGGTTTTATAGCCTTCAACACGATTGCTGGCATAATGAAGGGTCATGTCTGTACCGGGGATAGGGATATCCTCGTGAAAGATTCGACTTCTATCTTCTGCAAAGGACCCTGTGCCGGTTTCGCAGTGTGGATAAGGTTCCTGCTGTCCGACTGCTTCCGGATTCGGATCAATGGCATCTGCTGGCGGACCGTAAGGCCAGTTGCAATCCCAGGGTGAAAAGTGTTTCACCGCCACGCGCCAGAAGGTGGATCCCGGCGGGTATTTTGTTGGATCTTCGAGACCCGTCACTTCGTCGCTGAACGATCCATTTTCGTTGAGATCATCAGGCAAATTGTCTCCATCTGCATCCAAAGCATCTACATTACCATCGCTGTCCGCATCCAGGAGTTTCACAACGACGCCGTTGTCGGAAGGCACCCATTCACCTTGATCACGATCATAATAACCTACGGGAACCACATCTCCTACGTCAAAATCAAGGAATCCACCCAGGTAATGACCGGCTTGTCGAATTTTACCCGTTGAACCCCATCCACGCTCAGTTCCGCGCAGTAGGTGTAACCAGAGTTTGCAGGCAAAATGGCCGGCATTGACTCCTGGGTTGTAAACTCGGTCGCCCGGGTGGTGACGGAAGTAAGTTGTCCGATAATATTACCGTCAGCATCCATCTCGTGGGCCAGGTTATCACCAGTGAAGACTGTAGTGCAGGAACGCGTTCCATACGCATCAGATATCTCGGTGCTCTGATGGGTGACAACCGTTTCAGGGTTTCCGTCAAAAGTTACCGTTGTGGAGGCTGAATCTTGGGCAATCATCTGAATCGTTTTAGCGATGGCGATCTCATTCCAAGATACATGGACTTTCCGATGGGCGTTTATCAACCCTTGTTTCTCGTAAACAAGGGTAATCGTACCACCACCGTTCACTGGAATGGAGAATCGGCCTTCAGCATCCGTCAATGCCGTGCCGTATTCAACATAGCCGTGGATCGTAATCGACACTTCGGTAATGGGAGCGCCCTGCAGATCTTGAACCAGGCCGGTGATGATCGAAAACCGATTCGTATCATAGTCGACTGTAGCGTCAGATGGAATCAGATCCCAGTACTTCGCCATGAAAGGATCATCCGGCTTTGATTCACCTCCCGTTACCGTAACAACAGTTTGATCCATCGCCGAACCTCCAGGACCTGTAGCTGTGATGGTGTACGTGGTGGTCTGGGTGGGAAACACATCTGTCGAGCCGTTGACATCAACGCTGCCGACACTCGGTTCGATGACACAGGTATCGGCATTGGTGGAACTCCAGCTCAGAGTGGAGGTCTCACCAACTGAAATGGTATCAGGTGCAGCGCCGATAGACACACTGGGTGTTGGATCGCTTGTCACAATCACTGTGACGCTGTCTGTTGCCGAACCTTCGGGACCGGTGGCCGTGATTGTATAGGTCGTTGTTTCGGACGGTGAAACCGGCATTGATCCATTTACATCAACACCGCCGATATCCGGTTCGATGACGCAGGTATCGGCATTGGTGGAACTCCAAGTCAAGATAGAAAATTCGCCAATCTGAATTGTGCCCGGATAAGCAGTTAGGGAAACTGAGGGAGCCCCGGTTCCTTGTGTAACCTCAACGGTCAGAAAACTCCCCTGCTTACCTTTTTTCAGTTTAACTGTGATCGAGTTATTTTCGGATAGCGTTACCGGAGCTTCAAGGGTGTAAACCCCTTGGCTAAAATCTTTCGGACCGAATATTTCTTCTCCATTAATGGTGACTTCTCCACTGCTGATTCTGTTCGCGCCATCGGGCCCCCCATTTTTAACCGTCAGAAGACCCTCGCCGGAAGTCGCAGTAAATGTATCGGTAAAGACTTCCGCTGGGCCATTAGATTCTAACCTTACATACTGGGTCGGCCCAAATACGGTCTCGACATCCGCAATAGATATATTCACAAAAAACCCTATAACCAAACACCAGGCCATCAAAACTGTCTTTTTCATGATTTATCCCCCTTAATTTTAAATAACCATCGGAAGAAAATACTATGTTTGCAGCAGAATTTTTATTCATTCTGCTCGAACTGTTTCGGTCTGAAATTAACTGGTTTTGGGTTGATTTTTTATAGGGTCAATTGGACGTTAAAGAAAATTTGTCCAATGCTGAAAACGGCGATGGCGATTCCGCCTTTAAGGTAGGAAGCAACAAAAAATTGGCTCCATAATATTTTATGAATTGTTTTAGCAACATCTATGCCATTGACTTGATTCTATAAAAAAGGCGACCCTCGAAATGAGTTGCTTTCACTTTCTGAATGATCGAGAAACCTCAACCTCAGCGGCTTTTCAAGGGAACCGGGTGTAATGAATAAATAATTTATAATTTAAGAATTGACGTAAAAGGGAAGATTTTAATGAAGAGAAAAAACCCGGGCTTGCATATGACAACGTGCATGCTTGCACGAACTTCTGTGCGCGGCGCATTGCCAAACAAAAAGCCCGGTTTTGAGTTAAACCGGGCTTTCTGTGTATAAAAACACTCATGAACCTGATGAACCAGGGGTTCAACGGGTCATAAAGATTCAGATCTGATTTGCAGTGCGATGGGCTCTGGAGGCTGTGGTTTAGTCCATAACCGGTCTGGGCAGAACCTTGGCAAGCTCGGCGATTTCAGGAACCTTGTGTTCCCACTCGATGGCCATCAAGTGCACGCCGTGTACGCCTTTCATCTCCTTGAACTCTTCGATCTGTTCGCAGGCGAATTTAATGCCCTCATCCGCCACCTTGCCTTTTTCCGCCCCCTGAAGGCGTTTGATGATTTCATCGGGGACGTCCATTCCCGGAACCTTGTTTTTCATGTACTTGGCCATACCCACACTCTTCATGGGCGTCACACCGGCCAGGATATAGACTTTTTCCGTAAGTCCCATGTCATTGGCCTGTTTGATGAATTCCCGGAACTTTTCCATGTTGTAGATGCACTGGGTCTGGATAAAATCGCACCCGGCCGCCACCTTCTTTGCCAAACGGTGTACCCGCCATTCGAAGGGATCTGCAAAGGGGTTGGATGCCGCACCGATAAACATTTTTGGCGATCCGTGCAAATCGGCACCGGTTTGAAATTTTCCTTCATCACGCATGGTTTTGACCATATTGATCAACTGGATGGAGTCGATATCGAACACCCCCTTGGCCAGGGGATGGTCACCAAACATTTGATGATCACCGGAAAGACAAAGCATATTCCGTATGCCGTGGGCATAGGCTCCCAAAATATCGGCCTGCATGGCCAAGCGGTTTCGATCCCGGCACACCATCTGGAAATTGGGCTCCAGACCTTCCTTGAGCAAGATGAGGCTCGCGGCCCAGCTGGACATGCGTACCATAGCGGTCTGGTTGTCGGTAATGTTCACCGAATCCACCATGCCTTTCAGGTGCTGAGCCTTTTCTATGACCTCGTCCACATCACAGCCCCTGGGCGGCCCAAGTTCCCCTGTAAATGCAAAATGACCTGCTTTTAAAACTTTTTCCAAATTGCTTCCTGATTTCATTTCGGCTTCCTCTACTCTAATTGGAAAATCATTATTCTCATAACCCGATGCGCCGGATTTATTCCAATATGCGCGCCTTCAATCATCTTCAAGGCATGTTATGATTCTTCAGCCTTCTCCGGCTTTTTATAGCCGGGCTGAATCAA
>Ga0102961_1000247_pt1 | contig 9339 bp, 8 predicted proteins | sample SalPonF2_C_D1_MG_FD_84518 | JGI IMG/M metagenome (GOLD analysis project Ga0102961, IMG submission 84518) | Salt pond soil microbial communities from South San Francisco under conditions of wetland restoration - Salt Pond MetaG SF2_C_D1_MG ...
ATGGTTCGCAGCGCGCGCGAGGCCATCCGCGCCGCAGAACGGATTGGGGTCCCCGTGGTAATCAAACCGTTTGACGGTAATCATGGCCGCGGTGTATCGGTCAATCTGCGCACACCGGAGGAAATCGAAGTGGCATTCGACAAAGCGCGCGAGCACAGCCGCTCGGTGCTGGTCGAAAGCCATATCCAGGGTTACGACCATCGCATACTGGTGGTGGCAGGCAAGGTCGTGGCAGCCGCCAAACGGGTTCCCGGCCATGTGGTCGGCGATGGCCGCCACACGATCGAGGAACTGGTCGATATCGTCAACGAGGATCCGCGCCGAGGTGTCGGCCATGAAAAAGTCCTGACCCGCATCGAATTCGATCACCAGGCCGACCGCCTGCTCGCGCAAATGTCGTACGACCGTTCGACCGTGCCGGAAGCCGGTGAGACCGTCTACCTGCGTACGACCGCCAATCTCTCTACCGGCGGCACTGCGATCGACGTCACCGACGTCATGCATCCGGACAACAAACAGATGGCCGAGCGCGCCATTGCCGCGATCGGTCTGGATGTCGGCGGTGTCGATTTTCTGACCACCGACATTGCCGACTCCTATCGCGACACCGGAGGCGCTATTTGCGAGATCAACGCCGGTCCCGGTTTTCGTATGCACGTCGCACCGAGCGAAGGCGAGCCACGCGACGTTGCCGGCCCGGTTATCGAGATGCTTTTCCCTGAGGGCACACCGGCAACGATCCCGATCGCAGCAATTACCGGTACCAACGGCAAGACCACGACATCGCGCATGCTTGCCCACATCATGAAGATGGCCGGGTACACGGTCGGCCTGTCCTCCACCGACGGCGTCTATATCGACGGTCAGCTGAGTGTCGAGGGCGACATGACCGGACCGGTTTCCGCGCGCATTATCCTGCGCGACCCGTCAGTCGATGCTGCGGTTCTGGAAACCGCGCGCGGCGGCATGCTGCGTAGCGGCCTCGGTTTTCGTTCATGCAATGTCGCCGCATGCCTGAACATCAGCTCCGACCATCTCGGTCTGCGTGGCGTGGAGACGCTGGAGGAACTCGCGACGATCAAACGCCTGCCGATAGAGGTTGCCACGGACGCCGTCGTACTAAACGCCGACGACAAGCTCAGCCTCGAGATGGCCGACCATACCGAGGCGGAGACAATTTGCTACGCAACGATGAATCCGCACCATGCCCTGGTCCGCGAACACATTCGTGCCGGGGGCCGGGCGGTCGTGCTGGAAGAAGGCATCAACGGCCACATGATCACGATCTATGACGACGGTCATCACATGCCACTGCTATGGACCCATGTCATCCCGGCAACGATCGAGGGACGAGCATTGCACAATGTGCAAAACGCGATGTTCGCCGCCGCACTGGCCTACAGCATGGGCATCAATCTCGAAAACGTCCGCCACGGCCTGCAAACATTCAATACCAATTTCTTCCAGGCTCCGGGACGACTGAACGTGTTCGATGAACATCCGTTCAAGGTCATTCTCGACTATGCGCACAACCCCGCAGCGGTCGGCGCAATGTGCGATCTGGTCGATCGCCTTGAAGTCAAAGGCAGGCGGATCCTGGTTCTGGCGGGACCGGGTGATCGGCGCGACCAGGACATCGCCGAAATCGGCACGCTCGCAGCCGGCCATTTCGATCATTACATTTGCCGCAGCGATGACAACCCTCGCGGACGCGATCGTGACGAAGTGCCACGGATGCTGAAAGACGCGCTGCTCGCCGAAGGGGTAAGCGAATCAGCCATCGATATGATTGCTGACGAACAGCAGGCCACAAACGCCGCGCTGGAAATGGCGAAACCCGGCGATCTGGTCGTTGTTTTCGGCGACACGATCAAACGCACCTGGAAACAGATCATCTATTTTTCCAGCGAACGCGGCAGCGAGGAAAATACCAAGACAAGTACTTTCAAACTGCCGTCTCTGGCCGACCAGTTCAGCCTCGGCGAAGACGTGCAACTGATCCGTGACGAACGCGGGGTGCGGATCGCCCGCGAGGAATCAGATTGATGCGGCGACGGGCATGAATCGCGGCCACGGCCATGGCTGAACTATTTGACTCGCGCAGACTGACCGGTCCCAGCGCGCTCGGCGACCTGCCGGGTGCGGTCATCGACGTGCGACTGGACGCAACCGAGATTGCGGAACTGGTGCCGCGCTGGCAGACCGAAGTGCGAGTGCTGCTTGACGCCGTCGGCTGGACCGACTCGACGACGTCGGTGCGAGAGGTCGTCGATGGTGTAAGCCTCGCGTTTACCGCACCCATGGACGCCCTGTATGCCGCCACGGAACTGAACGAGCTGGCACTGCAGAGAGCAACCGCGGAGACTCGGGACCCGGAGGCGGACGAGGCCGAGCTTGCGCGCGTTCGTGACGCCATCGCCAACGAGGCAAAACCGGCCCTGCTTGCCCTGGCCCGTGCGGCGGTTGAAAACAACACGCCGATGCTGAGCGACGATGACGAGGTTTCCCTTGGATTGGGCGTGCGCAGCCAGACCTGGCCGGTGAGCGAATTGCCCGATCCCGCCACGCTCGAGTGGTCGCGATTCGGGCGGATTCCAATCGGACTGGTCACCGGCACCAACGGCAAAACCACAACCGTGCGCCTGTGCGCGTCAATAGCACGTGCCGCCGGACACTGTGCGGGCGTATCCACAACCGACGGCATCTGGATCAACGCGGAACGTCTCGATGCCGGCGACTATTCCGGTCCCGGCGGTGCGCGCAGCGTGCTGCGCGATACACGCGTGACCGCTGCAATTCTCGAAACCGCGCGCGGCGGCATGCAGCGTCGTGGGCTCGGCGTGACCCGGGCCGACGCCGCGGTAATTACCAATATCGCTGCCGATCATCTCGGCGAATTCGGAGTTGGCAACCTCGAGGAACTGGCCGGGATCAAATGGATAGTAACGCGCGCGCTGGATGCCGACGGGACATTGATCCTCAATGCGGAAGACCCGATTTTGCGCAGGCTGGCACAGTCGTACGATCAACAGCCGTACTGGTTCGGTCGCGACCGCGCCGACCGGTTTCTGCGGGGACACCTGGCCGGTGGCGGCCCGGGGCTCACCTGCGAGGACGGTCAGATAGTCCGCTACGACTCGGGCCGGAAGATTCCGGTCATAGCAATTAATGACGTACCGCTGACGCTCGGTGGCGCCGCAGCTCACAATGTCGCGAATGCGCTGGCCGCCGCCGCATTGTGTCATGCCCTCGGCATCGACGACGATGCCATTGCACGGGGCCTGCGCACCATGCAGCCGAACGACAACCGCGGCCGTTTGAACGTCTTCGCGTTGCGGGGCGCGACCGTAATCGTCGACTTTGCGCACAACCCGCACGGTGTCGCGGCCATCGCGGATCTTGCTGCGGCACTGCCGGCGAAACGCCGGCTGCTGGTTCTGGGGCAGGCCGGCGATCGCAGCGATGTCGCGATGCGCGATCTCGCGAGCGCGGCATGGTCGTTGCGACCGGATCGTATCCTGCTGAAGGAAATGGCTGAGTACGCCCGCGGTCGCGCACCGGGCGAAGTCATTTCCATATTGCGTGGCGCACTGCTTGATGCCGGTGCGGACCCTGCGCACATCGACGTCACCGCCGACGAAATCAGCGCCATCGAGGCTGCCCTCGACTGGGTGCAGCCGGACGACCTGATCATTCTATTGGTCCACGAAAACGCGGCGCGCGCGATCGCCCGTGTGCGCGAGGCCTGCGCCGGGGAAAACGCATGATCGGAGGAATTCGGGAATTGGACATAGATTGGGTGCGCCAGCAGTTTCCCGGGCTGGAATCGGGGTGGGCGTTTTTCGACAACGCGGGCGGCACGCTGCCGGCGGTCAACGTGATCGATCGGGTAAGCGAATACATGCGGCGGTGGCCGGTACAGCTCGGCGCAAGCTATGCGGTTTCTCAGGATGCGACGGCGGGTCTCGAACGAGCGACCCGCGCCGTGGCCAGCCTGATGGACGCGGGCGACGGCAGCAACATCGACTCGTCCCAGATCATATGGGCCGCATCCACCAGCGAATTGTTACAGCGCCTGGCGCGGTCGATTAGCCCGCAACTCCAGCCGGGCGACGAAATTGTCGTCACCGATACCGATCACGAGGCGAATAACAGTCCGTGGCGACGTCTCGCTGGCCACGGCATCGGCGTGCGCGAATGGCGTCTGAATCAGGACACGCTGCGGCTGGAACCGGACGAACTGGAGCCGCTGCTCAATTCGCGCACACGCCTGGTCTGCGTCACCCAGACCAGCAACGTGCTCGGAACGATCCTGCCGCTGCGCGAAGTCACTCGGATGGTGCACAGCAGTGGCGCCCGAATCTGCGTGGATGCGGTCGCGTACGCCCCGCACCGCCTCCCGGATGTGGTCGGCTCGGACGTCGACTACTACACCTTCAGCCTGTACAAGGTATTCGGACCGCATGTCGCCGTGATGTACGGAAAGCGCGCAGCACTGGCCGGGCTCAGCAACATCAATCACCAGTTCTTTGCCGATGGCGATCTGCCGTGGAGCCTGATGCCGGGCGCCTATCCGTACGAACTGGGCTACGCGACGCTGGGGGTCATGGACTACATCGAAGCGCTATCGACCCACCATGGCGGCACAGTGGACGGTGCGCCGCTGGAGCTTGCCTACTCGCTGATCGCCGGTCACGAAACCCGTCTGTTGGCTCCGCTGCTGGACTTTCTGCACGAGCGCCGCGGCGTCACTGTTTACGGCGAAAGAACCGCCGATCCCGAGTTGCGGCTGCCAACCGCATCGTTCGCCGTTGACGGTGTACCGTCTTCCGCGATCCCGTCACAGCTCGACCTGCACCGCATTGGCATCCGCTGGGGCGACTTCTACGCACCGCGTCTGATCGATGCGTTAGGCCTGCGCGAGCGCGACGGCGTTGTCCGGGTGTCGCTTGCTCATTATAACGATGCCGCCGAAATCGAGCGGCTGATCACGAAGCTGGACGAAATTCTGCCGTGAGCCGCGACGAGAGAAGCAAGTCTCAACGCAAACGCGATGCGCTGGCGGCGAAGAAGCTCGGCGAGGAACTGATCGCACTCAAAGCCGATAAACTCGCCCTGTTCGAACTGCCCGACACGCTGATCGACGCGATAGAAGCGGCGCGCGGGATGCATCAGTTCGGCGCGTTAAGGCGGCAGAAGCAGCTTGTAGGCAAGCTGATGCGCGACATCGATCCGCAGCCTATCGTGGAAAAGCTCGAGCGTCTGCGTGAGCCCGGAAGGCGAGCCACCGTTCAATTGCATGCGGTTGAATCGTGGCGCGACAGGTTGCTCGCGGAAGGCGACCCCGTGCTGGCCGAATTGAAAGACCAATTCCCAGATGCCAACCTCGACGCTATAACAGAGCTCGTATTCGACGCCCGGCGCAATCCGGGCGACAAGAAACCGAAGCGCGCGTTATTCAGACAAATCAACGAGTTGATGCAGACTGCAAATCACAACGCCAAACCAGTAGAATGATCCGATGAGCGCATTAGTTGGAATCATCATGGGTTCGCGGTCGGATTGGGCAACCATGTCGCGAGCCGCAGCCGCCCTCGAATCACTTGGCATCGAACACGAGGTAAAGGTTGTATCCGCGCACCGCACGCCTGACCTGCTGTTCGACTATTGCGAATCGGCGCGAGACCGCGGGCTCGAGGTAATTATCGCCGGCGCGGGCGGCGCCGCCCATTTGCCGGGGATGGCAGCGGCGAAGACCTCGCTGCCAGTGCTCGGCGTCCCGGTCAAATCGCGTGCACTGAGCGGCGTCGATTCGCTGCTATCCATCGCGCAGATGCCGGCTGGCGTGCCGGTCGCAACACTTGCCATCGGCGATGCAGGGGCCACCAATGCCGGGTTGCTCGCTGCCTCGATACTCAGTATCAAACACGCTCAGGTTCGTACCGCTCTCGAGACCTTTCGCACAAATCAGACCGCGCGGGTCCTCAACGATCCTGACCCGCGTCTGGACCCGCCAGGCTGATATGCGAATCGGCGTTATAGGTGCTGGTCAGCTCGGACGCATGCTGGCCCTCGCGGGATATCCGCTAGGGATGCGATTCATGTTTCTCGACCGCAGTGACGCCACTCCCGCCGCCGCACTCGGTGGTAACGTTATCGGCGCGTTTGACGACCCTGCCAGTTTGGCGGAGCTGGTCGCCGGTTCCGACATTCTTACTTTTGAATTCGAAAACGTGCCGGCGCCGGCGCTCGAAACGCTGCCGGCCGATCCACCATTGTGGCCTCCGGCGAGCGCGCTGCAATACGCACAGGATCGTCTGCACGAGAAAAACCTGTTTGCCGAACTCGATATTGCCAGTGCACCCAGCCGGCCGGTCGATGACCTTGAGGGTCTGCGTGGTGCCGTCGCCGAACTGGGTCTGCCGGCGGTGCTGAAAACCCGCCGCCTGGGCTACGATGGCAAGGGGCAGACGGTCCTCCACAAACAGGACGATATCGACGCGGCCTGGGAAAAGCTGGGCGATGTCCCGTTGCTGCTGGAAAAATTTATTCCTTTTGACTTTGAGGTATCGCTGATAGGCGTTCGCAGCAGCACCGGTGAGACTGTTTTCTACCCGTTGACGCGCAATCACCACGAGGACGGCGTCCTGCGCTATTCGCTGGCGCCGTTCGAGGATGTGGCGCTTGAGTCTCAGGCTCAAAGCGCGCTCAACGCAATTATGAGCAGACTCGGATATGTCGGCGTGCTGACAGTCGAATTTTTTGTTAGCGACGGACGACTACTGGCCAATGAAATGGCACCGCGGGTTCATAATTCGGGCCACTGGACCATTGAAGGCGCAGTTACCAGTCAGTTCGAAAATCATCTTCGCGCCATAGCCGGGTTGCCACTCGGCGGCACTACGGTAACCGGCCACAGTGCAATGATTAATTTTATCGGCAGTATGCCCGATCGCCGCGAGGTACTGGCGCTGGCCAATTGCCATTTGCATGATTATGGCAAATCGCCGCGCCCGGGCCGCAAACTCGGTCATGCAACTGCCGTCACGGCGACAGTTGAGGCACGAGACCAGGCGCTTCAGGCGCTTCGTCGCCTCAATGTGAACTGAAGCGGTGTACTGACACCGCGGATACGCTATATAGTAAAACTTTTCGTTTCAGGGGTACGGTAAAGGATCATGTATCTTCAACATTTTGGTCTGACGGAACCCCCGTTCCGGCTGTCCCCCGACCCGCATTTTCTGTTTCCGAGCAAGCACCACTCCCGCGCGAAAGCGTATATGGAGTCCATTGTGCTTTTGCAGGACGGCTTCGTAATAATTACCGGCGAGATCGGGGCAGGTAAAACGACATTAATCAACTCGTTTATCGAGGAACTCGGCGAGGATGTCATCCTGGCCCATGTCGCACAGACTCAACTAACCCCGGTTCAGTTCCTGCAAACCGTGCTGGCCGATTTCGGCCACAAGGCGTTTCAAAAACGCAAGGCGGAATTGATCGATTTGCTAAACAACTTTCTGATCGAGCAGTACGAGCAGGGCAAAAAATGCGTTCTGATTGTTGATGAAGCGCAGAATCTGTCGCCCAAGGTTCTGGAGGAAGTGCGTTTGCTGTCCGGGATCGAAACGACAAAAGAAAAAGTTCTGCGCATCGTGCTCGCCGGCCAGCCCGAGCTCAATGAGAAACTCGACGGGATGGAACAACTGACGCAACGGGTTCGGCTGCGCTTTCACCTTGGGCCGCTTACCCAGGAAGAAACCTGCCAATATATCAAGCACCGACTGACAGTTGCCGGGAGCCCGGACGGCGCGTTGTTCAAGGACGAGATCTACCCGCTCATTTATCGCTATACGGGCGGGATTCCGCGACTGGTCAACACATTATGCGATACGGCAATGCTGTGCGCGTTTGCGGAGGACCACTCCGACGTCGGCGTAGACGATGTGGAGGCCGCTCTGGATGATCTGCAGTGGGAAGAATTTGCGGCGCGGACCAATAAATTTCTGCTGCATGGCCCCCGTAATCCGCGCCTGCGGATCCTGCACGAAGGCGAGTGCATCGACGAATTTCCACTCGACAAAAACCGCCTTATAATCGGCCGCACCGCGGACAACGATATTCAGATAAACAGCAAGTTTATCAGCCGCCATCACGCCCAGTTGGTCACGGATGCGAATGGCACATTTATCGAGGACCTGAACAGCACCAACGGCATTTATCTCGGCAAGCAGCGCTTCAAGAAACGCACGCTGCAGGACGGCGACACCATACTGCTGGGCAAGCACTCGTTGCTCTATCTCGACAGAGCTGTCGAGGAAGAAGACGAGGATGATGGCGACGACGACATCGCAGAAACCGCACACGAGGCGGAAGTAGGAATGCCTGAAAGGAATAAAGCGGCAGGCAACCTGAGCTGAACGCGGTCAGGCCCGTTTGTTCATGTTCTGGCGGTAATCACGCCGTTTCAGCCAGATCACGAGTCCCCCGGTGAGACAGGACACGCCAAGTACCAGGCAGATTATCGGCCAGTACCAGAAGTCAACGAAGTAGGAAGCCACCAGCGCAAGCACCCCGGCTACCATGTAATAGTAGGGAATCATCTCGTAGATTGGTTTGGACAGCCACATCAGGGGCACTCTCTCCAGCATCGATCCTGCAACTCCGCTGCAACATTTTGCGAGTGAACCACCGGCAAATGCAAACCGCAGCCGCCGAACGCGCGAGTGAGAGCAGGCACCCGGCCGCCAATCATCTCCCAATTTAGTTACCGAGATCAGGTCAGGCAGGGAATTCGCTCACAGTAAAACACGCGTCGCGTTTTTGCAGATCCGCCATTGAAATTGACATGTTCGCTTCTCCGACGGGGCGCTAGCCTTCGTGGTCCGGGTCGGAGCAAGGGCGCCGGCGGCCCGATCCGGGTCCTTCACACCGCCGGCTACGATGACTGTCAGGAGTGAAAAAAATGCGGACATTGACACAACAGGAACTCGCGCAAGTCAGCGGCGGCGATCTGTTCAGCGAGGCAAATGTCGGCGCGGCCACACGGCTGGTTCGCGGCATGAGCTATCTGGGCATGGCATTTTCGACCGGCTACGCCATTGGCACGTTCGTGTACAACGCCGGACTGGACGAATTAATCGCCAACCAGCTCGACGACTAAACGCGCAGCGCCAGGGTAACCGGGGGAACCACCCCGGTTGCTCAAAGGAGATTCGTCAGATGTCATTCCGCACACATCGTTCGATAACCATCCATCTAATCGCACTGGCCAACCTGATGCTGGCGCTCGCGCTGGCATGGTCCGGTGCACTGCATGCCGCCCTGCTCCCGGCATTTGCG